>Ga0335081_10001601_pt1 | contig 36119 bp, 32 predicted proteins | sample Lox_Sample_35_FD_206713 | JGI IMG/M metagenome (GOLD analysis project Ga0335081, IMG submission 206713) | Soil microbial communities from Loxahatchee National Wildlife Refuge, Florida, United States - Lox_Sample_3.5 | ecosystem: Environmental > Terrestrial > Soil > Wetlands | place: USA...
CCCGGCGCTGGCCGGGGCGGCCCTGATGCTGGCCGGGGCGGGCCTGGGGGCGATCACCGCGCTGACCATCACGGCGGAGACCGCCAGCCAGCTGACCGCGGCCGGCGGCCTGGCCACGTTCGCCGGCAACCTCACCGGCATGGCCGGGACCTACCTGGCCCTGCTGATGGTGCTGCTGGTGAGCCGTATCCCGTTCGTCGAGCAGGTCCTCGGGCAGGACGGCCTGCTGCGCTGGCACCGGTGGCTCGCGCCCTGGCCGATCAGCCTGCTCGTCGCGCACGCGGTGCTGCTCACCGCCGGCTACGCCCAGGCCGCCCGGGCCGGCCCGTGGCATGAGGTGCACACGCTGCTGTTCTCCTATCCCGACGTCCTCCTCGCCACCGTCGGGCTGGGCCTGATGTGCCTGGCCGGGGTGATCTCCATCCGGGCCGTCAGGCAGCGGCTGCGGCGGGAGGTCTGGTGGGCCGTGCACCTCGGCATGTACCTGGCCCTGGCGATCTCCTTCGCGCACGTCATCGTGCTCGGCCCGTCCTTCGTCGGGCATCCGCTCACCCGGCTGGTGTGGTCGGTGGCGTGGGCGGCGACCGCCGGGATGGTGCTGGCCTACCGGGTGGGCCTGCCCGTGCTCCGCAGCTTCCGGTACCGCCTCCGGGTCGCCGAGGTGCGGCCGGAAGGCCCGGGGGTGGTGTCGGTGATCTGCGCGGGCCGGAACCTGGACCGGCTGGCGGTCTCCGGCGGGCAGTTCTTCTTCTGGCGCTTCCTGACCCCGGGCCTGTGGTGGCAGGCGCACCCCTATTCGCTGTCCGCGCTCCCGCAGCCGCCGTTGATCCGGCTGACGGTCAAGGGCGTCGGCGACCACTCCGCCGCGCTGGCCCGGTTGCGGCCCGGTACCCGGGTCGCGATCGAGGGACCCTACGGGGTCTTCACCCGGCACGCCCAGCGGCGACCGCGGGCCCTGCTGATCGCGGCCGGTATCGGCGTGACCGCGGTCCGGGCGCTGCTGGAGGATCTGCCGCGCAGCGCGCGGCCGGTGGTCCTGCTGCGTGCCACCAGGCGCGAGGACCTGGTGCTCCACACGGAGATCGCCGATTTGGTCAAGCGCCGCGGCGGCCAGCTGCACGAGCTGACCGGCGACCGGATGAGCGCGTCCGTCGACCAGTACTCACTGCGCCGCATGGTCCCCGACCTCAAGGAGCGCGATCTGTACGTGTGCGGTCCCGAGACCTTCGTGACCAGCGTGGTCGAGACCGCACGGTCGCTCGGCATCCCCGGCGAAGCCATCCACCACGAGGCGTACGCGCTTTGACATCCTCCCCGCTGCACCGTCTGCGAGCCTGCGGCCAGCCATGGGTGCTCGGCCCTGGCTTCGGTGAGCTGCCGGCACTGCTTCAGGTAGCCCGGCGCGCCCGCCCGGCCCGGGCGCCAGTGCGCGTGCTGCTCGACGGCCAGGTTCCACACGTACCGGGCGTGCGCGCAGTGGCCCCGCAGCACCGCTTCCTGGGCGGGCGTGGGGCGCAGCCGGTACCGGGACATGTGAACACACTATCGAAGACCACTGACATTCCAGGGGAGGTGAAGCGGCGTTTCCTCCCCGGCCTGAAGGCCGGGGTCTCCACGCCGCGATCCTGATGAGGCACACCGGTGTGCGGCGGGCCCCGCTGCTGGTCTTCGCTGGAGCCGCCGCCGGGTTCCTCGGCGTCCTCGGCCTGCACAGCCGCCAGGCCCCAGCGGTCCCGGCGGCCTCGTCCGGGGCCAGGACGTCCGGCGGCCCGTCAGCGACCGCGCCGACCGCCCGCCCCGCGCAGGCCGGGCCCGCCGCGGGCCGCAGCACGGTGGGCGCCGAGGTGCAGTTCGGCTACGGCATCCTCGACGTCAAGGTCACCGCCAGCGGGAACCGCATCACCGACGTCTCGGTCCCGCTCCTGCAGACCGCCGAACCGACCTCACAGCAGATCAGCACCGAGGCCATCGCCATGCTGCGCGACGAGGCGCTGTCCGCCCAGAGCGGCCGCATCGACGCCATCTCCGGCGCCACCTACACCAGCGAGGCCTACATCCAGTCTCTGCAGGCCGCCCTGGACAAGCTGCACGCGGGGTGACCGTGGCTGGTCCTCCGCCGGATCAGGACTCTGGCCACAGGGCCAGGAGTTCGGCGGCGCGGGAGCGCAGGCCGGGGAGCCGTTCGGCGTACAGGCTGTACCAGACGGTCAGGTGCAGCCGCCTGAGCTGCTCGCAGACCGCGAGCTGGGCCGGGTCCACCGGCGTGCCGTAGGCGGCCAGGATGCGCGGGCCGTCCAGCCGCTGGCTGGCCGTCGACGCGGCCAGGTCCCAGGTCACCGGGCCGGAACAGGTGTCCTCGAAGTCGTGCCAGACCCACCCGGCGGCCGTGGCCATCAGGTTGCCGGCGCCGGCGTCGCCGTGCAGCGGCTGGACGGAGTCCAGGTCCAGGTCGGCGGTCAGGCGCGCGTACGCCGCGGCCAGGGCGGCGGCCTGGCCTTGTGTAAGCCTGGTCTGGGGACGGGCCAGGAACGCCGGGATGTCACCGAGCGGCGCGAGGACCGGGGCCTGGCCGGGATACCCGCGCAGCGCGGCGTGCAGGTCACGCAGCATCGACCCGATCGTGGCCTCGCCGGGCAGGTCGCCGGTGGAGCGGAGGTACCGCCAGAAGGACATCACCTGGCCGTCGCCATGGTGCACGACCGGGGGAACCTCCGGGCTCGGCACCGCCACCGGAGCGCCGCGGCCGTCCAGGAACCGGGTGACGTCCAGTTCGCGCTGCAGCCAGGCCGCGTCATCGGGGCGGACCTCGGGGGTGCTCGCGGCGACCTTGGCCACCACCGGCGCGGGGCGCAGGTGCACGATCACGTTCGCGCCGTCGGCCAGGACGACCGGGTCGGTACCGCGCACGCCCAGGCTGGCGGCTACCTTGACGGCGGCCTGGGCCGCCCTATCGGCAGAAGTCACGCTCCAGCATGGCGGGCGGCGCGGGCGCCACGGGCGGCGCTCACCGTGGTGACCGCCGCGGCCGCGACGACCAGCGCCAGGTAGATGCCGGGAACGGTGCCGTGGCGGTAGCCAGCGAACGAGGGCGCCCACAGGCACAGGCCGATGACGGCGACCACGATGGCCGTGGCCGCCACCGCCATGGCCGCGGCGGCCACGCCACCCGCCGCCGCGGCCAGGCGCAGGGCTGGCCCCCGTGGCTGCAGCCTGCGCAGGGCCAGGCCAGGTCCGGCCGCCGCGGTGGCGGCCGCGGCGAACCCGGCCAGGGTCACCACTCCGAACCACCACGGGCTGACCCCGTTCGCGCCGCCGACCAGCCGGACCGTGACGACCAGGACGGCGAGGTACGTCACGGGCGCGATCACTGGCAGCAGCAGGTACACCGTGTCGCGGCGGCGACGTTCGCGCCGGGCCCGGCGCAGCATCAGTAGCCACAACGGCAGCCCGCCGAACCCGGCGACCAGCACCGAGACCGCCAGCGTGACGTCGAAGACCGCGTACGCCCAGCGGATCTCCGGATGACCCGGCACGTCGAAGCCCTGGAACTGGGTGAGCTGGGCGAAGACCAGCCCTAGGCCGGTCAGCATGGACCAGAATATGAGCGCCGTACCCAGGCTGGCCCGCATCCGGGCCGGCCGGTCGTGCAGGTGTCTGGGCGGCCAGAACCAGGCAGGCAGCGCGCGCCAGGCGACGCTGGCCACCGCGGCCAGGCCGCCGCCGGAGTCCTCCAGGAGCGCGCGGACCTCGTCCCCGTAGCGCGCCCGCCAGGACGGCGGGTAGAGGGCGAGCGCGGCCCGGGTCAGCGAGGGGCGGGTCATGCTCCGGACCAGCCGAGACGGGTGCTCAGCCGCTCCCTGGCCACCGAAGCGACCTTGCTCATCCGTTCGGACTGCATGGCCAGCGCCTCGGCGCCGGCCGCCGTGATGCGGTACGGCCGGCGGCGGTCGTCCGACTCCAGCGGCTCGATCAGGCCGCGCGCCTCCAGCCGCGCGATTACCGCGTAGAGGGTCCCCGCGCTGAGCCGCACGCCCATGGTCTGCGCCACGTCCTGCGTGATGGCGTAGCCGTGCTTGGGCTCGTCGGCCAGGCTGGCCAGCACCAGCAGCGGCGGATCCGCCCATCGATCGAGCCGGTCGGTCATGCCATGCTCCCCCGGTCTGGGTTTATGTCGTCTCACTCTATAGCGTCACCCACTATACCGCAATCCGATATAGTGTCAGGCGATACAGCACCGGGCCATCAGCCCAGGGTAGGGCCGCCCAGGGCAGGCTGGACCGCCTGAGCCGAGGCGTGAACGTGGCTCGTTAGGTCCCAAAGATCTTCCGAACGGGCCGCAGCTAGGTCAGTTCCACCAGCGGGCTTGGGTAGCTGAGGCGCTCGCGCTGGGCGGCGGGCAGCTTCCACGGGGCCTGGACGTGGGCCGGATCGAGGCCGCCCAGTTCGGGGACGTAACGGCGGACGTACTGGCCTGCCCGGTCGAACCGCTGGGCCTGGCGCAGCGGGTTCATCACCCGGTTGGGGCGGGTGTTGTTGCCGGTCCCGGCCACCCACTGCCAGTTGCCCGCGTTGCAGGCCACGTCGCCGTCCGCGAGCAGGGACGCGAAGTGCCGGTAGCCGTGCCGCCAGTCGATGCCGAGGTTGCGGGTCAGGAACGAGGCGGTGATCATGCGGGCCCGGTTGTGCATGAAGCCTTCGGCGGCCAGCTGGCGCAGGCCCGCGTCCACGATCGGGATCCCGGTCTGGCCCGCGCGCCAGGCGTCCAGCGCGCCCTGGTCCTGGTGCCAGGCCGCCCCGGGCCGGTAGTTCTTCCTGGCGATGTCCGGGAACGCGGCAGCGACCTGGTAGAAGAAGTCCCGCCAGGCCAGCTGGCGGGCGAACTCCTCGCTGACGGGGCGGTCGAGTATGTTGCCGGAAATGAGCAGGGCCACCTCCAGCGGCGACACGCAGCCGAACCGCAGGTAGGCGCTGAGCCTGGAGGTCGCATCGCAGGCCAGGTCGTCGTGACTGGGGCCCGCCAGCTCGCGCTGGCGCCAGGCGGCGAACCGATGGCGGCCCGCCCGCTCGCCGCCGGGGGCCAGGCCCGGGGAGGCGCTGGGGGCAGCCGGGATGCGGCCGGTCTCCCCGATGGCCGGCATCGCGACGGCCTGCGGCACCGGGCAGGGGCTGCGCCAGGTGGCCGCGCGCCAGGCGCGCCAGTACGGGGTGAAGACGCGGTAGTGCCCGCCGCCCGCCGGTTTCAGGCTGCCCGGCGGCACCACGGTCAGGCCCGGCGTCAGGGTCAGATCGATCCGGCGCCGGGCGCATTCGCGCTCGAGCTTGTGGCGGCGCGCCGTGGCGTAGCGGGACACGTCGTCGGCGATGTAGACGGCGTGCGCGCCCGTCTCGGCGGCCAGCCTGATCACCTCGGCGGCCGGGTCGCCGTGCCTGATGACCAGGTCGGCGCCGCGCTCGCGCAGGCTGGAGCGCAGGTCGGCGAGGGATTCGGCCAGGAAGCGGGCCCGGTTGGACGGCGCGGCGATGGCCGGGTCGGACACGAACAGCGGCACCACCTGGCGGGCGCGGGCGCACGCCAGGTGCAGCGCCGGGTTGTCGTGCAGCCGGAGGTCGCGGGTGAAGACCACGATCGCGGTGTCCATCGTGTGCTCCAGGGTAACCGGGCCCAGGCGGGCGGGCAGGGCGGGGCGGGCCGGCGGCGGATTCGAGGTCACCTGGGCGACACCGGGTGTTCACCTGGCCGTGAGACGCTTTCTCCGGCGGATCATCGCGGCCTGGGAGGTGACCGGTGTTTGGCGTGTTCCCGTCCCGGGGCGTGTGGCGGCGGCCCGGCCTGCGCCTGGTCGACCTGCTGGTGTTCGCCGCGCTGCTGGCCCTGCTGTTCGGGCTGCTGCGGCTCGCGCCGGCGCTGAACGCGCCGTTCCTGCCGAAGACCGCGCCCAGCACGGTGTCCACCAACCCGGCCAGCCTGCCGTACTACGCGGCGCGGTCGCTGCTTCGGATGTTCATCGCGCTGGGCCTGTCGCTGCTGTTCACCTTCGTCTACGCCACCGCGGCCGCCCGGCTGCGCCGCGCCGAGAAGGTGCTGATCCCGCTGCTGGACATCCTGCAGTCCGTCCCGGTGCTCGGCTTCCTCACGGTGACCGTCACCGCGTTCATCAACCTGTTCCCCGGCTCCGAGCTCGGGCTGGAGTTCGCGGCGGTCTTCGCCATCTTCACCTCGATGGCGTGGAACATGACGTTCGCGTTCTACCACTCGCTGATCTCCCAGCCGCGTGACCTGGACGAGGCCGCGCGGATCATGCGGCTGACGAAATGGCAGCGGTTCTGGAAGCTGGACGTGCCCAGCGGGATGATCCCGCTGGTATGGAACGGGATGATGAGCTTCGGCGGGGCCTGGTTCTTCCTGGCCGCCTCGGAATCCATCAGCGTGCTGAACCAGCGTCATCTGGGTGCCGATCGGCGTGTGGATCGGGATGAACCCGCGGGTGTCCCGGCTGGCGCAGCCGGTGGTGCAGGTCCTCGCCTCGTTCCCGGCCAACTTCCTGTTCCCGTTCGCCGCGGCGTTCTTCGTGTACACCGGCCTGTCCCTGAACATCGGCGGCATCTTGCTGATGGCGCTGGGCGCGCAGTGGTACATCCTGTTCAACGTGATCGCCGGCGCGTCCGCGATCCCCAGCGACCTGCGCGAGGCGATGCGCCTGATGGGCGTGCGCGGGTGGCTGCGCTGGCGGCGGTTCATCCTGCCCGCCATCTTCCCCGCCTACGTCACCGGCGGGATCACCGCGGCGGGCGGCGCCTGGAACGCCTCCATCGTGGCCGAGGTGGTCGGCTACGGCACCATCACCTGGTCGCGACCGGCCTGGGCGCCTACATCGCCGAGGCGGCCCGGGTCGGGAACTTCCCGCAGGTCCTCATCGGCGTAGCGGTGATGAGCGTGTACGTGGTCGGGCTCAACCGGCTGGTATGGCGCAGGCTGTACCGCCTGGCGGAAACGAGGTACTCCCTGTGACCCTTCAACCCGCCGCCACCCAGGCCGCCGCCGCTCAGGGCGGGACCGGCCCGGTGATCCTGGAAGCCAATCACGTCACCAAGACGTTCACCACCCCGGACGGGCGGGCCCTGCCGGTGCTGGACGGCGTCTCGTTCACCCTGCGCGAGGGCGAGATCGTCGCGCTGCTCGGCAAGTCCGGGTCGGGGAAATCCACCCTGCTGCGCTGCGTCGCCGGCCTGATCGCCCCCTCGTCCGGGACCGTGACCTACCGGGGCACCCCGCTGAACGGCGCGAACCCGGGCGTGGCCATGGTCTTCCAGTCGTTCGCCCTGCTGCCCTGGCTCACCGTGCAGCAGAACGTGGAACTCGCCATGCAGGCCCGCGAGGTGCCGTCGGAGGTCAGGCAGGCCAGGGCGCTGCGCGCGATCGACCTGATCGGCCTGGACGGGTTCGAGTCCGCCTACCCCAAGGAGCTGTCCGGCGGCATGCGCCAGCGGGTCGGCTTCGCCCGGGCGCTGTCCGTCGAGCCCGACGCGCTGCTGATGGACGAGCCGTTCTCCGCCCTGGACGTGCTCACCGCGGCCAACCTGCGCGGTGAGCTGACCCGGCTGTGGGAAGGCCATGACTTCCCGGTCAAGGCGGTGCTGATCGTCACGCACAACATCGAGGAGGCCGTGCAGCTGGCCGACCGGATCCTGGTGCTGTCCGCCAACCCGGGCCGGATCCGCGCCGAGCTGCCGGTCCGGCTCCGCCGGCCCCGGGACCGGCCGGGTGCACGACGCGCAGCTGGAGATCACCGAGGCGGGCCGCGAGTTCGCCACCGCCGACATCGACACCAGCAAGAAGCTGTTCGGCGGGCTGATCTCCGAGCGCGCCCCGCTCATCAAGGCGATCCTGCGGGCGCTGCGCGCCACCGAAGACGGGAGCCTGCGCGAGGGCTTCTTCCTGGACCTGCTGCGCCGCGGCTTCTCCGCCGACGAGGCCCGCCACCAGCTCGACATCGCCATCGACTGGGGGCGGTACGGCGAGCTGTTCGAGTACGACGCGGAAAGCGGCCAGCTGGTCCTCGGCTCCGACGCCGCTACAGTGGGAGGGTGACGGGGGCTTGGGTCCGGCCCCGGGTGGGCGTGTCGAGCTGCCTGCTCGGCGAGGAGGTCCGGTTCAACGGCGGGCACAAGCGCTACCGGTTCCTCACCGACGAGCTGGCTCCTTATGTGGACTGGATGCCGTTCTGCCCCGAGGTCGCCATCGGGCTGGGGACGCCGCGCGAGCCGATCCGGCTGACCGCCGGCGGCCGGCTGGTCAACCGCAGCGGCACCGCCGACCACACCGCGTCCATGGCGGCGCTGCCTTTGCCGTCCGAGGAGCTGGACGGGTACGTGTTCAAGGCCAAGTCGCCGAGCTGCGGCATCCGCGCCATCCCGCGGTACGATCCGGACGGTTCACCGGCGGGCTCGGCCGGGCCTGGTTTGTACGCGGGGCGGGTGCTGGCCCGGTTCCCGCTGCTGGCCGTGGAGGATGAGGGCCGGCTGAACGATCGGGGGCTGCGCGAGGCGTTCGTCGAGCGGATCTTCGCCGCGGCCCGGCTGCGGGTGCTGTTTTCCGGGTCGTGGTCTTCCCGGGATCTGGTCGCCTTCCACGCCCGGCACAAGCTGCAACTGCTGGCGCACGACCCGGCGCGCTACCGGGCGGCGGGCCGGGTGGTGGCCGCGGCCGGGCCCGGGGCCGCGGTGGCGTACCGGGACCTGTTCCTGGCCGCGATGGCCAGCCCGGCCACCCGCGGGCGCAACGCCAACGCCTTGCAGCACGCGTATAGCCGGGTCGGCCGGGAGCTCGGCCGGCCGCGGCGCGCCGACCTGGTGGCCCGGATCGAGGCCTACCGGCGCGGTGAGGAGCCGCTCAGCGTCCCGGTGGCGCTGCTGGCCCACTACGCGAGCGGCGGCGGGTTTCCGTGGCTGGCGGAGCAGACGTACCTGCGGCCGTTTCCGCCGGGGTTGCGCCTGCGGCACTCCGCGTAAGCCCGGATATTCATGCGAATTTCCATGATCACGAACGATCTGGTACTCGCAGCCGTACCAGATCCTTCGTGATCACTGGGATCAGCCGTCCTGGAGCGCGCAGCCGCGCGGTACGGGGTTACGCGAGGCTGGAACCGTGCTCGTTCGGTCGATAAAGGAACGGGACCGGGGCGGCGAGTCAGCTTGGCCCGGTCATGTGCCCTCGCGGCCGAACATGTGCCGCAGCGCCCCCTCCAGGTACGGCTGGCGGAACTGGTGCCCGGCCGCGATCAGCCGCTCGGGCCGGACGTGCTGGCTGGCCTGGGCGAGTTCCCTGGCCCCTTCGGCGCCGAGCAGCAGCCGGGGCCCGAGCCCGGGGACCGGCAGCAGCGCCGGCCGGCGCAGCACGCCGGCCAGCGTCCTGGTGTAGTCGATATTGCGCACCGGCTCCGGGGCGACCGCGTTGACCGGCCCGGACAGGCCGGGATCGGTGGCGGCCCGCAGGTAGACGTCGAGCAGGTCGTCAAGGCCGATCCAGGCCAGCCACTGCTTGCCGGTGCCGAGCCGGCCGCCGAGGCCGGCCTCGAACAGCGGGCCGAGCAGGCGGAGCATGCCGCCGCGCGGCGTCTGCACGAGGCCGGTGCGGACCTGGACCGTCCTGATGCCCGCCGCGGCGGCCGGGGCGGCGGCGTCCTCCCAGTCGGCGACCACGTCGGCCAGGAAGCCCTCGCCGCGGGGACTGGCCTCGGTCAGGACCTCCTCGCCCCGGTCCGGGCCGTAGATGCCGATGGCCGACGCCGTGACGAACGCCCGCAGGCTGGGGGCGCCGGGGCTGGCGGCGGTGGCCGCGGCGAGCTCGGCCAGGCGGCGGGTGGGCCCGATCCGGCTGTCGCGGATCGCGGCCTTGCGGTCCGAGGTGAACCGGCCGCCGATGGAGGCCCCGGCCAGGTGGATCACCGCGTCGACGCCCTTCAGCAGCTCCGGGCCCGGGTCCTCCGGCCGCCAGTAGCGCTCCCCGGGGCGCGGCAGCCGGCGCACCAGCCGGATGACCCGGTGCCCGCTGGTGGTCAGCAGCGCGGCCAGCGCGGTCCCGATCAGGCCGCCCGATCCGGTGACCGCTATCGTCAGCGGGCCTGGGCAGATCGTGCGGGCGCGGGCCAGCGCGGCCAGGTCGGCGGCGAGCTGCCGGTGCCGGTAGACGAACATGGAGCGCAGCGCCCGGGCGGGCAGCGGGGTGTCGACCACGTCGGTCACCAGCGTGGCCCGCTCGCCCACCGGGCTGAACTGATGGGTGTGCCGCCACGGCAGCACCGCGGACAGCGGAAGGGAGGCCAGCGAGTCGGCGAACACGTTCGGCGGGTCATAGCTGCCCGGCTGGTGGGCGGCGACCCAGCGCAGCCCGCCGGGCAGGCCGAGCACCGCCCGGCCGTCCCGGAGCGACCCCGCCTCGTGCACCACCCGGACCGGCTGCCAGGGTGGGGTCAGCCGCGCGATGGCCCCCGGCCTGGCATGCCAGGCGAACACGTCGGCCAGGCCCGCGTCCACCACACTGGAGTAAGTCAGTCCCATTGCGCTTCCAGCTCCCTCCGCGCGCCGGCGGCCCTCGTCGGCGTATTAATAAATACTAAATTATACTAAAGTTCGGTCATCACAGCACGGGGAAGACGCCGATGCAGCTACGCGACGCCGCCGAGGCCCTCGGGGTGCACTATCAGACCGCCTACGCATGGGTGCGCGAGGGCGTTCTCCCGGCCCGGAAGACGGGGCGCGGTTACGACGTCAGCGAGAACGACGTCAGTGCCCTGGCGGCACGCCGGGCCTCGGGGACGGCGCCGAGGCCGCACATCCGGGTGCGCGACTGGGCCGCCCAGGCCGCCCGGCTGCACGCGGCGATCGTGTCCGGTGACGAGACCCTGGCGCGGCACGTCTTCGCCCGGCTCGCCCGCGGCGTGGCGCTGACCGAACTGTGCGAGCGGGTCATCGCGCCCGCGCTGTACCTGATCGGTGAGGAGTGGGCCACGGGCGAGGTGACGATAGCGGCCGAGCACCGGGCCAGCGCCATCTGCGAGCGGCTCATCGCGGCCCGCACGCAGCAGCCGCAGGGCCGTCCGCGGGGCATCGCGGTGGTCACCACACCGCCGGGAGAACGGCACGGCCTGCCGGCCCTGATGGCCACCGCGTGCCTGCGCGAGGATCGCTGGCTGGTGCATCACCTGGCGGCCGACCTGCCGGTCGCCGAGGTGACCGGACTGGCCGTGGCGGCCCGCGCCAGCCTGGTGGTGCTGTCGTCGGCCACCATGGAATCGGCCCGGCTGGCGGGCGAGGCGGCCGGCGAGATCACCCGGTCCGCGGCCGGGGCCCGCGTGCTGACCGGGCGGCCCGGCGACACCCTCAGCCAGCTGCGGGAGCTGGCCAGAGCGGCCCCCGGAGCGGCCCCCGGAGCGGCCCCCGGAGCGGCGAAGGCTTAGCGCGCGCAGGTCCGGTTTGTTTTGCCAGGGAATGGCGGCGGCGGGACCCGGATTTCGCCGGCAGGCGGCGGCGAGCTTCTGATCAGGTCATGATCGATGGGCAATCACGTCCTGGCGCACACGGCGCCATAACGCCGGATTAATGCCCCCGGTCCCACGCCGCCCGTGCCGCCCCTGACCGCACTCGGCGGCTGGTCAATTCCGCGACTTTCCGTCACCTTTCATATGAGAGCAAAAATTGCCGGGAAGCGATATCTTAGCATACGAAAAACCCTTAGCCGAGCTAATTTCATGCCCAGTGGTCACGGTAATTTGCAGCGCCGGTATAAACACCGCGCGGACTCCGTGCGGACCGCGCAGGCGAGCCGTCGTTCCCACGGCGGCAGGTGCGGTTAATTCTTCGCAGATCTCATCGCACCGTCCTGTGCCGCCGGGCCATCACTCACCCGCGAGCACGTCGCGCCGCTCCCCCGGCGTGCCGGGAACCTGCCCCTAGCCAGCAACTACTGGACAGCCGTATGATTAGTTGAGTGTTCACACTCTGGAGGTTCCTTTATGTCCGTGCGTGGCCCCCGACCTACCCAGGCAGTTATCTTCGCGGGAGGACAAGGCACCCGACTGCGCCCACTGACGGAGCACATTCCTAAACCATTAGTGCGGGTTGCCGGTCGGCCATTCATCGACTACCTGATAGAACTCCTTCGCGATCAAGGGTTTGACCGGATTGTCATGTTGCTCGGGTACCGGGCGGAGGCGATGGCCGAGTACCTGGGCGATGGGTCACGCTGGGGCATAGACATCAGCCTTTCGGTTACCCCGCCTGACCGCCAGACGCTTACCCGGTTGCGGGCCGCCGCACCGCTGCTCGACGATATCGTGCTTATTGCGTACTGTGACAACTATGTGCCGCTTGATTTCGGTGTCATGTGGCAGCAATTCACCGAGACCGCCGCATCCGTGCAAGTGACGGCATATGCCAACGACGACGGATTCACTAGGAACAATATGCTTGTCGACGACGCCGGGCTGGTCAGGGAATATGATCCGACCCGCTCATCGTCGGGCCTGAACCGGGTCGATCTCGGCTTCGCGATCGCTGACCTCGGCCGCCTGGGTCCGCTGCCGACCGACGACCAGCCCTTCGAGCACGCCATTTACCCGCGACTGGTGCGCCAGGGCCAGTTGCGCTCGACCGTTACCCAGCACCGCTACTACGGTGTCGGCTCGCTGGACCGCCTGCCAGCGGCAGAGCGGTTCTTCGCCCGCCGTCCCGCGGTGATCTTGCACCAGGCCGGCGTCCTGAACTGGCGCACTCCCACCCCGCGCGACCGTTCTGACCCGGCCGGATTTGTCTGGCTAGACGGCGCCCTGACGGCGCTCCGGCTGCTGACCCAGGCCGGATTCCTGATCCTGGTGACGACCAGCCGGGCCACTATCGCGCGCGGGCCGGTATCCACGGGCCATCTCGCGGCGGCGAACAGCAAACTGATCTATGACGCGACGGCAGCAGGCGCCCGGATCGAGGGGATTTATCACTGCTCTCCCACAGGGGACGACCGATGCGCCTGGCATGAGCCGGCACTCGGCTTGCTGTACCAGGCACAGCACGATTTCGCCCTCGACCTGAGCAGGACGGTCTTCGTGGGCGGCGACGACCGCGATGAGCTGACAGCACGGGCCGCGGGCTGCGGCTACCGGCAGGTCGGGCCCGGATACAGCCTGCTGGACGTGACATACGAGTTGACGGCGGGAGTGATGTGACCAGAATGAAGATTGTCGTCACAGGCAGCCAGGGCTACCTGGGCAGCGTTATCGGGCCCGCGCTGCAGCGGCGTGGCCACGCGGTCCTCGGACTTGACGCTGGCTTGTTCGCCGATCAGCTTTTCAGGCCGCCGCCGGTCATCCCGACCAGGCGCCAGGATATCCGGGACGTGCCGGCGGAGGCGTTCCGCGGGGCGGCGGCCGTGGTCCATCTCGCGGCGCTGAGCAATGACCCTCTCGGCAGCCTCGATGATCGCCTGACGCGCGAGATCAACCTGGACGCCACGGTCCGTGTCGCCGAACTCGCGAAGAGCGCCGGGGCGCGCCGGTTCGTCTTCGCCAGCTCATGCATCATGTATGGCGGGGCGGCGGGCGCGACGGTGGACGAGTCGGCGGAACTGGACCCGCGGACCGAGTACGCCTGCTCCAAGGTGGCCGCAGAGCGGGAACTGGCCGCCCTCGCGGACGAAAACTTCTCACCGGTGTTCCTTCGCAACGGCACCGTATACGGAGCGAGCCCGCGGCTGCGCCTTGACACGGTGTTCAACGACTTCCTCGCGACCGCCGTGCTTACCGGCACCGTGGTGGTGCGCGGCGATGGCCAGGAGTGGCGCCCAGTGGTGGACATCCGCGACGTCGCGCAGGCCTTTGTGGCCGCAGTGGAGGCGCCGACGGCCAGCGTGCACAACGTCGCCTTCAACACCGGCGCGGATCACCTGAACCGCAAGATAGCGGACCTGGCCTCGACAGCCGCTGCTCTGGTGGATGGCGCCTCCGTCACGCTGCTCAGCCGCCCCGGCGCGGACAAGCGTTCCTACCGAGCCGACTTCGGAAGGTTCCGGCGTGTCTTCCCGCAGGTCCGGTTCCGGAGTATCGAGGAGGGCGGACGCGACATGGTCCGCGCGCTCCGGGACACGCTGAGGGAGCACGGGGCCGTCGACCGGGAGCGGTTCGTCCGGCTGGCACATCTGCAGCGGCTCATGGATAAGGGCCGGGTGGATGGCTCACTGCGGTGGGCGGCATCGGTAACGGGACCAGGCGCATGATCAGCGGCGTCCGGATCGTGCCGCTCACGCAGATCGTCGATGAGCGGGGCAAGATCATGCACATGCTCAAGGCGACCGACCCCCACTTCCTGGGCTTCGGTGAGATCTACTTCTCATGCTGCTGGCCGGGCACCGTGAAGGCGTGGCATGTGCACAAGTCCATGACGATCAATAACGCGGTGATCTCCGGCCACGCCAAGCTGGTGATGTACGACATGCGTCCCGCGTCGGCCACCTACGGCGAAGTACAGGAGGTATTTCTCGGCGACGATAACTACTGCCTGGTGCAGATCCCGCCCGGCATCGCCAACGGGTACAAGGCGTACGGCGACACCATGGTGATCCTGGCCAATTGCGCGACCGAGCCACACCGGCCTGAGGAGATGGAGCGGCTGCCGCCGTTTACACCGGACATCCCGTATGACTGGTCGGTCCGCCACGGCTGAGCGTGCTGATCACCCGGCGGGCTGAGCCCACGCCGCCCCCGCCGCGGCCGCATCCCGCGTGTACCGCTCAACCTGCCCGACCATGACGGCGTGAGCCGCCTCGGAGCCCTGGGCGTGAGCACGATGCCAGTCGACCGTGGCCGCGAGGGCCGTATCAAGCGTCCAGCAAGGAGCCCAGCCGAGGTCTGCCTGCGCCTGCCGGCAGTCCAGCCAGTAACCGCCGGACGGGTCCTGCCGCGGGCCGGGAGTCTGCCGCGGGCCGGGAGTCTGCCGCGGGCCGGGAGTCTGCCGCGGGCCGGGAGTCTGCCGCGGGCCGGGAGTCTGCCGCGGGCCGGGAGTCTGCCGCGGGCCGGACCACAGGGCGGCGAGCCTGAACGCCATGGTTCCAGCGGTCACCGGCGTCGCTGGCCGTGATGGGAGACCGAAGTTGTACGCGGCGGCAAGCCCGGCCGGCTCCCGGGTCAGGAGCGCGGCGAGCCACAGGATGCCCGACGCTGCTTCGACAGCGTGCTGCCAGGGCCGGTAGTGCCCGGCCGTACGCAGCCCCGGCGGTTCGCCGCGGCGCAGCGCGGCCATGACATCGGGCACCAGGCGGCCTGCCGCCTGGTCGCCGCCCCCGATCAGCACCGCCGGGCGGGCGATCGCCACGCCGCGCGGCGGGTCGGCGTGCAGCGCGTCGTACCTGTAGGCGAGCACCAGTTGCTCGGCAGCGAGTTTCGAGGCGTTGTACGGATCCCGGGATTCGCGGTCATCTGGTGATGCCCGCGCCGGATCTCGCGAGCTGCTCACGATAACGCAGCCAGGAATGCCCAGCGCCGCGGCGCCCTCGAGGATGTTCAGGGTGCCGAGCACGTTGGTTTCGTACGTCAGCCTGCGCTGACGCAGCCTGGCTTGCGGCTGGGCAGCGAGGTGCAGCACCACCGAAGCTCCCGCGCCGGACATGGCGTCGACGACGGGACCGGACTCGCGGATGTCGGCGGACACGGCATGGATGCCGCCGGGCGGCTGCGTCCTGGTGCCCCGCGCGAAGCCGGCCGGCCGCGCCCGGCACCCAGCCAGCAAGGCGACCACCCACGTGCCAAGCAGCCCGGTGTGTCCCGTCACGAGCACGCGGCGGTCCCGGTAGAACGCGGCAAGCCGGGTGCCCGCCAGCTGTGCCGCTGGCGGCCTATCGGTCAACGAGGCTGGAACGGACGCGGGCCGAGGACCGTCAGCGGTATGAACGTGCGCTGCGGGGGCGCGCCGCGCCGCTGCTCACCGTGGTACCACTCAACCTCGTCACCCTCGAAGGCGACCGTCTTGGGCAGCGCACCGGCCTGCTGCCAGACCTTGCATCCGCCGAAACACATCTCGGCCTTGCGCCAGCCGCAGTCCACGCACGCCTCATACGGGTAGAACCGCAGTTCCTGGCGGTACGCGAGCGGCCGGCCGGCCGACCACAGGTCCCAGAACTCGTCCGGGCTGAGGGTCTCCAGCCGCTCATAATCACGGTAAATGTTGAGCAGCGGGTGATCCACCCAATGCGAGCAGCCGAGCACGCTGCCGCCCGGCTCGATCACCACGGTATTTCCCTCGGCTGCCTCGCAGCCGACCCCGATGACACTTTCAGAAAACATGTCTTTCAGGGTGTTGTAGTCAAAATGGCACAGCGGGATCTTGTTCTTTTCCCGATTGAATATGAACCGGACGCCGAGTTCGGGCTGCAGCCGGAACAGTTGCTCGGTTAGCCTGGCGAGCGCCTCGGGCCCGGAATCGACCCCCGTGTCGAGATCCGGCTTGATATTCGGCAGGCCGTAGTTGATGTAGATGGTGCGGGAGCCGGCCTCGATCAGCCGGTCGATCAGCGGGCGCACCTGCGGAAGAGTCGGCGCCATCACGGTGAGCATGGGGTAGAGCGGCCAGTCGCGTTCGGCGGCGAGCACCGTGGCGTGCATGGCCTTGTCGAAGCTGCCCGGGATCCGGGTGACGGCGTCGTGCTCCTCGGCGGTGTCCCCGTGCAGGCTCACGCAGCCCCCCTTCAGCCCGGCGTCCACCAGAGCCTGCCCGAAGCCGGGATCGGCGATCTTGACCCCGTTCGTGACGATCCACGGGCCCATGTCCCTGCTCGCCGCGTAGCCGACGACGTCGAGGAGATCACGGTGAATAGTGGGCTCACCGCCGAGCAGTGTGAAAGTGCGGATGCCGAGTGACTGCATAAAGTCTATGCTCGCGCGCGCCTCCGCATAGCGCATAGTCTTCGGGCGGCCGAAGACTTCATGGCCGGCGTAACAGAATGAACATTTCAGGTTACAGGCGTAGGTGAGGATAAGTACACCCTTACCCATGTTCAATTTGCTGACCATGGCGTCTCCGCAATGTTGCCTTACCCGCCAAGATAGCAGATCAGGGCCGGATTGCCAGCTCGCTATCGCGGCGGAGCCGACCTCACCGCTCGTGCTTCCAGCCCCGGCCGCCGGGGTGCAGCCGCGCCAAGCCGGTGAACGGGCCGAGACTGCGGAGGATGAAAGTACCGGACGCGGCGACGCCGCCCGCCCCCAGCCGCCACCGGGACATGCCGGCCAGGCCGGTCTGATCGGCGGCCGCCGGCAGCCTCCGCAAGGCGCGGATCGTCTGCAGGTAGCCACCCTGGACGTAGATGACGTGCGCCGCCGCGAGCAGGGCCGCGACGCGCCACTGCCGGGTGGTGACGGCCAGCACCAGGGCGGCGGCCCAGGCCGGGCCGCGGCCTGCCCAGGCGGCATTGCGCCCGAACCCGTCAACGTGGAGCCACGCCCATTGGGGCGGCGAGATGTCGGGGCGGAAGGTCCGCCGGGCATGACGAAGGTCCCGCCAGAAGCGCGCCGATCCGGAGAACCAGAACCGGGACTGGCGCATGGACCTGACGGGATCGGGTGCCACCTCGCAGTAGTCGAGGGCGGGAACCGGCGAAATCTCGGCCCCCAGGGCGGAGGCCAGGTAGCCGAGCGCCAGATCGTCCGTCGGGCTGATGTCGGGGAACCCGCCGATTCTGTGCAGGAAACCGAGCGAGACGAAGCAGCCGTGCCCGACGCAGTACGCCAGCGGGCGAAGCCGGCCGCCACCAGCCTGGCGAGAATAGCGCCGGTACAGCGGGTACTCGAAGCCGAGCGCCCAGCGCGTCTGCGCTATCGCGTCGGCCAGGCTGAACACCCCCCGCACGCCGGTAAGCGTGTGCATGTTCCGGCAGTAACAAGAGACCTGCTGCAGGATGGGCGGAGGCCGCTCAGCTGGGCTCATCCGCCCGGCCAGCTGAGTCTCCAGCATGGCGAAGGTCGCCGGGTCGGGAGCGGAGTCCGCATCGTAGACGCCGACATAGGTGGTGGCGGGATCTACGTCGTGGCGCTGCCGCCACCCGGCCAGCGCGAGGTTGATCTTCTCGGCCTTGGTGCCCCTGGTGTCGGTGACGGAAACGTGATACAGCCCCGGCCGGCCGATCTCCTTGTTCAGCTCCTCGACCAGTGGCGCCGCGATCTCGGCCGTCGTGGGCCTGCGGTAAGCGGCGAGCAGTTCCCTGACCCGCTGCTGATTCCCGGCGCGGAGCGCGTTCTCGAGATCTGGTACAGCCTCGCGGGACACGGCCAGCCGCGCCTCATGCTGCCATCGGGCCGGCTGACCAGCCGCTGGCGTGCCGCGCAGAGCCACCTGGGCGGCGTCGCGGTCGGCCGTTTCGCTTCGGCTGGTGGCCACGACCACGTCCAGCCGGGCATGGGCGGCCGCGGCGGCGGCGAACCGGCGGCAGGTGTCGGCGACGATGCGATCCTCGCGCAGCATGGGCAGGATCAGCACGAACCGGAACGGGCTCGGGCCCGGTGGGGTGGATGTTCCCGGACGGGCGTTCCGTTCGACCTCGCCGACCGTGCGGGCGCTCCCCAGGGTAAGCCGGACCGAACTGTACAGCAGGTAGCCGGCCACGCCGATCCCGGCCGCCTGCGCCAGCCTGCGCGCGGCCGTCACGGCTGCTTTCCCCCGGCGGGCGGCGACTGGCTGTGCTGCGCAGCCTCCTGGCCGCACTCCACCCAGCTGTCCGAGGTCACTGCCGCACTGACCGCGAAGGTGTCCTCGGTCAGCCCGGCCAGCCGGGCCCAGTCGTCAGCCCGGCCGACGCCGCTTGCGACCGCGCACAGGAAGTCGGACATCGCCGCGCCGAAGCTGTCCGGGAACCACGCTGTCGACAGCTGCTCTCCGGGCAGCATCTGGCCAGGGCGCGGCAGGTGCCAGACCCGCTGGCAGTTGCGGCCCGCGACGCTGAGTTCCACCCGCTCGCTCGTCGCGCGGATGACCCCCCGGTCGCCGCTGATCAGCACCTCTTCGAACGGATGACCGGCGGCGAAGGAAAACTCCGGCATCGTCCAGTCCTCGAGTATCTGCACCACGTCGGGTGATTGGTACTCCACCATCGCGGTGATCCAGTTCGCCTGCCTGATCAGCTGCCGGGGGTGGGCTCCGGCCCGGGCGCTTACCCGGGCCGGCGCGCCGAACCAGTAACGGCACAAGTCAAGATGGTGAATCAGCATCTCGAAGACGATATAGTTTTCGACCTCGTGGTCCCATCGCCCGGGATCGCGATCCCACCAGTCGCGGTTGCGGATGGTGCACAGGAAGGGCCTGCCTATCTCCCCGGCCGCCAGCAGGGCCGCCACCTTCCGCCAGGCCGACACGTAGCGCCCGGTCAGGTTGAGCCTGATCCAGGGATCATGCCGGGCATGAACGCGGGTGATCTGCCCGAACTGCGCCCGCGTGGTGCACAGTGGCTTCTGCACCAGCATCGGCTTGCCAGCCTGCGCGAACAGCACGATGAGATCGGCGTGCGTCGACGGCGGGGTGGCGATGTCCAGCACATCCACATCATCCCGGCCGATCAGAAGCTCAGGGCGGCTGACCACGGCGTCCACGCCGAACTCTGCGGCCACCTCGCGCGCCACCGCCTCGTCCACGTCACAGATCGCGGTCACGGTGAGCCCGAGACGCCGGTACGCGGGCAGATGCGCGTACCGGGCCACGCCGCCCGCGCCCACCAGGCCGATGCGCAGCCCGCCGCCCTTGGCGCGCTGCTCCGCTAAGCCTGGACTGGTCATGCGAACATGCTAACGGAAGTCCGGTTGCCCGGACGTTCCCGCCGAGGCGCGGCGGCCCGGGCCGGAGGCCTCCAGCGCCACGGCTCCATCTCACGGCCTCTATCGCCACGGCTCCATCTCACGGCCTCCATCGTCACTGCCTCGCCGGCAAGTACCCGATTGCGAAAGCGCGCATAGAGCGCCGTGCGATATCTTGTGTGGATCGCGGCAGGCCGGAGCATCCGCAGCGGGCCGGAAGAGAGCCGGTCCCGCTTGTGTTGAACCTCTAGGCAGCGACACGAACTGCTGGTAGCCATCTCTTACGGGCGAGGACAAGCAACATGATCAACAAGCTGACGGCCGACGGGCTCCGCTCGCGGTACCTCAGGTTCTTCGAGGAGCGCGGGCATGTCGTGGTGCCCAGCGCCTCACTGATCCCGGACCGCGACCCGAGCGTGCTGTTCACGACCGCTGGCATGCACCCGCTGGTGCCCTACTTCTTCGGTCAGCCGCACCCGGCCGGCACGCGCATCGTCGACTGCCAGAAATGCGTCCGCACGAATGACATTGAGGAGGTCGGCGATCCCACCCACCTGACCTTCTTCGAGATGCTGGGTAACTGGTCATTCGGTGATTACTTCAAAAAGGAGTCCATCACCTGGAGCTTCGAGTTCCTGACCCGTCCCGACTGCCTCGGAATCGATCCCAAAGACATCTGGGTCACGGTCTTCGCCGGAAACGACGCCACGCCCCGGGATGACGAATCGAAGGAAATCTGGGAAAACCTCGGCATCTTCCCCGAGCACATTATCTTCCTCGACGAGGAGCACAACTGGTGGGCGGTCGGCGCGGAGGGACCGTGCGGGCCGGACACGGAGATCTTCATCGATCTGGGCGGCCGGCCCTGCGACGACGAGGGCCCGGAAGACTGCCTGCCCGGCCTGTGCAAGAACTCCCGTTTCTTCGAGATCTGGAACAACGTCTTCATGACGTTCGAGCGACGGGATGGCGAGCTCTTCCCGCTGCCCAAGAAGAACGTCGACACCGGGATGGGCCTCGAGCGGACCCTGGCCGTGCTCAACGGGGCGCCGACGGTCTACGAGACCACCTCTTTCTCGCCGATCGTAGCCGAGCTCATCAAGCGCAGCAGCTATGACCGGGATCAGATCGCAGCGGACCCGGAGCTGACCAGGGCGCTGCGCATCATCGCCGACCACCTGCGTACCTCGGTGTTCATCCTGGGCGACCAGAACGAGGTCTCCCCCTCCAATCAGGGCCAGGGCTACGTGCTGCGCCGCCTCATCCGCCGATCGGTACGCTTCGCGCAGCACCTCGGCGTGAAGCCGACCGACTGGGTGAGTGCCGCGCAGTCGGTGATCGACGTCTACGGCGACGCGTACCCCGAGCTCGTGCAGCACACGGAACGTATCTTCACCGAACTCACGGCCGAGCAGGAGCGCTTCGAGCGGACCCTTGACCGGGGCACGGTGAGGCTCAACCGGGAACTCCGGGCCCTCGCCGAATCCGGGCAGGCAATGCTCTCCGGTGAGGCGGCATTCCACATGTACGACACGTACGGATTCCCGATCGAGTTCACCGAGGAACTGGCGGCCGAGCAGGGGTTCTCGGTCGATGTCCCGGGTTACGAGCGCTACTTCGCCGAGCACAGGGAAAGGTCCCGGTCGGCGGCGGCGGCCAGCGGCCTGGCCGATGACAGCGAGGAGAGCGTGCGCTACCACACGGCGACCCACCTGACCCACGCTGCCCTTCGGAAGGTGCTCGGAGAGCACGTCCTCCAGAAGGGGTCCAACATCACCCGCGAGCGCATGCGCTTTGACTTCTCGCATCCGAGGGCAATGACCAAGGACGAAGTCAGCCAGGTCGAGGATCTGGTGAATCAGTGGATCGCCGAAGAGATCCCGGTGCACCGCGAACTGATGCCGCAAGAGCAGGCGCGGAAGGAAGGCGCCATCGGCCTGTTCGATGAAAAGTACCAGGGTACTGTTTCCACTTACCGGATAGGCGATCGTTCGTTCGAGTTCTGCGGCGGACCGCACGTGGGCAACACCAAGGAGATCGGCAGATTCCACATCACCAAGGAGCAGTCATGCGGTGCGGGCCTGCGGCGGATCCGGGCGGTCATCGACTGAGCACAGGGAACGCCCGGGCCCGGGCATAGGGCAGGCGGCTAGATGGCGGCGAGAGTGCCAGCCGGCATCCTGCGGCTCGATCCGCATGGCGCCGCGATGCTGGACTTCCTCGACGGCCGCTACGACAACTCCTTCTTCTATGTCCGCGATGACGGCTTCGCCTCGCCGATGGACATCACCCGGCGTTTCGCCGGCTACCCGGCCTTCCCCGCCGCGGAGAAGGACGCGTGTGAGCTGGCCAGGGGGCGAGTGCTCGACATCGGCTGCGGCTCGGGAAAGCACCTGACCTTCCTGCGCACGAAGGGCATGATCTGCGCTGGGGTCGATAACTCGCCGGTCGTCATGACGGTCTTGCGCCGCCGCCGCATCGAGGGCGTCTTCCGGATGGACGCCTTCCGCCTCGGTATCGGGCCGACCGCATTCGACACCGTCACCCTCTTCTCGAACGGGCTGTCCATGGGCGGCTCGGTGCCAGGTATCCGGCGCCTTCTGGCCGAGTTCCACCGCGTGACCACGCCGGCAGGCCGCATCGTCGTGACGAACGTCGACGTGCGCCGCTCACCCCACGAACACGATCACAGATACCACCGAGCCAACCTGGCCAGCGGCCGCCTCCGCGGCCAGCTCACGCTCCGCTGCCGGTACCGGGGGGTGTGCGGGCCGCCGTTTCCGTGGCTCCTGCTGTCCCCCGGTGAGCTCAGCGACGTGGTGGCCGGGTCCGGCTGGCAGGTCATGGACGTGCGGAGCCAGCCCGACGGGACTTACTGCGCCCTGCTCGGCAAGTGCGGCTGATCCAGATCGTCCAGGCTGACGGGTGCCTTCGTGTCCCAGGAACGCTGGAGAGCGAGGTCGATCAGCCGGTCGTACCGGGCGGCGGACACCCCGTACTCCGGCCCGGCCCCGTCCGTCACGGCTCTGTGCAGGGCCAGCAGCTGCAGGCCGATCGTCAGCGGGCCATGCTGATCACCGTCCGGGAGCGGATACCTGCGCAGAGGATTCTCCCAGGTGACATCGGTTCCGCGCGCGATGAGCGCCGCGAGCACCTCAATGCCCTGGACCGGTTCCAGCACCGGCTCGATGACGAGGCCCCCGGCCGTGCCGTCGGCACGCAAGGCCGTGAGCTCGTCACCGACTCCCATGCCGCGGGTGGCCAGGAACCGCACTTCGGCCCGGCTCCGCGGGCGCAGCGGCGAGTGGTATGACAGCGTGCTGAAGCTGAAAATCCCTCGGGCGCCGTTACCGAACTCCAGCACTCCGAACTGCCACAGCTCGTCGTTGCCCGCCCGGCCCTCACCACGCCGGCCCTCACCACGCCGGCCCTCACCACGCCGGCCCTCACCACGCCGGCCCTCACCGCGGCCCGGGAGCTCTGCGGCCGGATAGCGGTGACGGTCGCCCCACAAAGTGAGAACTACCTGCTCAAAGCCCACGTAGCTGCGGAGCAGCGAGATGCCGTGGTAACCATGCCCCACGAAGTCGGCGTATACGACATTCACGTCGCCGAACAGGCCGGCTCGCAGCAACTCGCGCTTGAACCGCTCACGCGGCGTGCGGAAGTAGTTCTCGGCAATCTCCGCCACGGTCCCCGACCGGGAGATGGCCGCCACGATCCGGTCGGCCTCGGCCAGCGTCAGCGCGATGGGCGTCTCCGCCAGGGCCGGCACTCCGGCCTGCGCACATTGCAGCAGCGCCCTTCCGTTCTCCGGGGCCGGCGGCGGTGTCACGGCGAGGACGCAGACGTCGGGACTCTCGGCCTGGAGCAGATTTTCGATCCAGCGGTAGCCCGCGACGCCATACTGCGCGGACGCCTCAGCCAGCCGCCGCTCGTCTGGATCGCACACGGCGCACAGGCGAAAGTGCTCCGTCATCGCGGTCAGCACCGGAAGGTAAGTGAGCCTGCCGCGCTGGCCACATCCGATCAGCGCAGCCCGAAGCACCTCGGTCACTAGCCTGCCTCATGCGTGCCGTCGGAGACGGCGGCGATCCGGTCCGCGCTTGCCTTGATCAGCGCGACCCGTTCCAGGGCTTCGGTCACGTAGCTGGGGTCCCCGCTGAGGAACAGCGATTGCAGCGGGTGGCCGAAGACCAGGCCCTCGTCCCGGAAAGCCACCGCCACTGGATGCGGCATCGCCCGGCAGTGCTCCAGCGAGGGATTGTCCGGGGCCAGCATGTGAGCCAATGCGACCGGGCTGACCGGCACCCCTTCGCTCAGCAGCGCCTCGGCGGCAAGGTCGCGGGGCAGGCCGCCGAAGTGCTCCGGATCGAAGAACGCTTCGAGCATGTAGTAGTTACCGCGGCTGCCCTGGACGCCGGGAACGGGCCGGAAGCCTCCGATCGAGGCTAGCCCGGCGGCAAAACGCACGGCGTTGTCGTGGCGACGGCGGACTTGATCCTCCAGCTGGCCGAGCTGAGGGATCAGCATGGCGGCCTGCAGCGCGGTCATCGCGGCGCTGTATCCGGCCACGTGGTGGACGAAACGACGGCCGCCCGGCGTCTGCCGGCCGGCCCCCTCCCGTTCCGGGCTGAACCCGTGGAATCGGAGCTGGCGGCACCGGTCGGCAATGAGCGGGTCGTCCGTCACGATGGCCCCGCCACGGAAGCTGGTCATCAGCTTCGGGGAGAAGCTGAACACCCCGCCGAGGCCGAATGTGCCGACGTGCCGGCCGGCCAGGGTCGCTCCGTGCGCCTGCGCGGCATCCTCCACCACCGCGAGGCCATGGCGGCTGGCGACGTCGATGATCTCCGGCATCCGGGCCGGCTTGCCGCCGATGTGCACGACGAGGATGGCTCGCGTGTGTTCGGTCACCGCTTCATGGACGCGGCCGGGGTCCAGGCACAGGGTGTCCCGGTCGACATCCACGAAGACCGGCCTGGCGCCCGCGTGAATGACGGCGTGGGCCGAGGCGGGAAAGGTGTGGGCCGGCACCAGTACCTCGGCACCGGCGCCAACCCCGGCGCTGGTGAGCAGGAGCTGCAGGCCGGTTGTCGCGCTCGAGACGGCGATCGCGTGGGCCGCGCCGATCCTGGCGGCAAGCTCACGCTCGAAACGCGCCACCTCATCACCCTCGAAACCGCCGCGGGCCGCGGCCGCGTCGAAGGCGGCCAGCAGCGCGCGGCGTTCCTGGTCGCCGAGCAGCGACGCGCCCGGATCGGTGACGAGGGGCCGTGTCCTGCCTTCGATGATGGCGGGCACAAAGCCAGTTGCCGGTGTGATCACGTCATATTCCTTCCACCCTCGGCGGGTCCGTGTCGTGACACGTCCCGCTCATCTGCGAGCAGCGTGGCGATGCGTTCGCCGCAGACTTCCCGGCCGTCCGCCCGGCACCAGCCCAGCAGGACCGGGAGGGGGACCCCCCGCTCGGCCTTGATCCGGAACAGCGCCTCAGCGAGATCGGCGGCGGTACCGGCACGCTCGCATGCCCTGGCGTACTCCCGCCGGCCGCGCGCAACGGCAGCCGTGAACCCGGCCACCTCATCGTCTAGCCGCCGGACGCGGTCCCGCACATCGAGCACGCCGGGAAACCCGTACTGGTCCGCGCTGGCCTCGCTGGCGGCAAGGATCACCGGGCTCAGCAGCGCTGGTTCGGCCCCCAGCGCGACAAGCGTCGTCAGCATGCGGCGAACGAGCCGGCGCAAGACATGAGCGTGCGCCCGCGGGCCGGGCTCCAGCCCGCTGGCCAGCAAAAGCGCCACCGTGCGCCCGTGATCGACCAGCTTGGTCAGCTCGGCAGCGGCAACATCTGGCCCAGGCGCCGCCCTGGCCACCAGAGCCAGCACCGCATCGGCGGCACGTCGCAGTGGTTCAGCACCTGTGATGCCGGGCTCACCCGCCACGGCGCAGGCAAGCCATTCGAGACTGCCCGCACTGTCCGCGACCGGCCTCGGAGCTCGCTGCAGGGTGCCGTCCGGGAGCCTGGCATAGTCGAGGAACTCGCAGTTCCAGAAGTGCAGGAACCGGCCGCATCGGCACAGCGGCGAGCAACGGGCGGAGCAGGGCGGCCCGATCTCGGCGAGGACGAACAAGTTCGGCCCGGTGGGACCGCATGGGCGGAAAGGCTGGGCCCACCGGTGGGCTCGGGCTGCGATCCTGTCCGATGAAACGCCCATGGCGGCCAGGGTGTCCGCGGACTCTTCGTCTGACAGGCGTCCGGCCGCGGGCGCCGTGGTGATGAACGCCAGCCGCGACAACGGGATGCCGCATTCTTCCAGCGCGGCCATCAGCTCCTCGAGCGTCTCGCGACGTGACCGGGCGCCGAGCCGCACCGCGCTTATCATGCAGAACGACGTCAGCGCCATCGAGGTACCGATGTCGTCCAGGCGATTGGCCCGCACGCACCACTGGGCTCCGACCCGGCCTGCGCCGGCCGCGTGAGAGCCCAGGACCCAGGAGCGCCAGTTCTGAATGCCGCCGGAGACGAACAATGTCGTGTCCCAGTCCGGCGCACGGACGCTGCCATGCGGGCGGAACTCATATCCAGCGCGGCCGAACCCGCCGAGGAGGACGGCAGCCAGGCCGGCGAAGCCAGTACGGAAGTCATCCGGTCGGCAGACACCGCTTTCCGTCATGACGACGCGTACCCAAGCTCGGCGAGGGCACCCTCGCACCCCTGGCGAATGGTCGCCAGGTCTTCATCGGAGAGCTCGGCCAGGTAACGTCCGGTGTTGACCACTGGAGCCGCCGAGGAGAGAGGAAACCTCCGCCTCGGATCGGGTAGCCCGGCGGCGTCCGTGATCAGGTCGTCCCAGGCCAGATCCAGGAAACTCGCAATCCGGCGGATGGTGCCGTGCGGATCCTCGCCGAGGTCCTCGTAGCGGACGATCATCGCCCGCCGCGGCATCCGGCTGGCGAACGACCGGCCGGCCCGCAATGCGCTGAGCCAATCCTGGACGAAGGTATCCGCCGACAAGAGCATCCAGGAAACTCGGCCGATCGGGATCCGGTCGCGCAATTCCAGGCGGGCGCGGCGCACCATGGAGGCGAAAACGTCGCAAGGATGGCGGACCAAGAACACGAAGCGCGCCTGCGGCAAAGCCGTCGCTAGCTCGTCGAAGCGGTAGTAGGTGAACGGGTATTTCTCCAGGATCCGCGGGGCGCTGGCTTGCTCGGCATAAAGGTTAAGGAACGCCCGGACAACCTCCTTGCGACGGCTTAGCCGCATGGCGGCACGGCGTATTCGCGGTCGGGCAGCCGGGTCACGCAATCCGCGAACCGACAGGCTATCGACATCCAACGGCGATCGCAGGAATGCGCCGTCCTGGAATACGTGCCGGGTGAGGATCTGCTCTATCAGCCGCTGCGGCAGGCTGAGGTGGCCCATCTGGCGGGCGAATTCGTCGAAGTAACGCTCGTCGGCGATCACTGCCCGCCAGGTCGGCCAGGGCTGCCGGTACACTCGCCGCAGGTCGATCAGCGGATTCATGTAGACGCTGATCGCGATCTCATGTGAGTAGTCGCCCGCTTCCCGGACGGCGGCGAACTCGGGACTCCGGGCGAGGATACGATATACCAGCGTGGTGCCGCTTCGCGGATAGCCTGCGACGAAGACCGGGCTGTTATCAGAAGCGACCATCGCTAACCGCCGGGCCACGTGCGTTATCCCAGCTGCCACCGATTCATCGTGACCTACCGGGGACCGCGATGGCAACCACGGCCAGCCAGCGGATCGCCGCCCGGCGCGGCGCCGCAGCCACTGGCCGCCTCCGTCACGAGGTTCCCGGAGCCGGAGAAGGCGCTGGCTCCGCACCGGATGACCCGCGGCCCGCGCCCGCCCGTCCCGGCCCCCGCCCGTCCCGGCGCCCGCCGTCACGGCGGCCGCGGCCGGCTTGCCGGACGCCGCCATGTCACCCGGGTGCAAAGACGCGGAGGCTCCCGGGACGGGGATGGCACCAGCAGCCTCTTCTCCTACCGGGAGTCCCGCCAGAAGCCCGTAACCACAGGCAGAACAGCCCGTGGTACGTCGGGCCCGGCGCGTCCTCCCGTTCCCGTCACCCGCCGTCACCGCCGCCACGGTCCCGGGCCACCCTGCGGAAACAGTCATCTACCTGATATTGCGCCTGGCCATGGGCCGCCGGCGGATGAGATAGCGTGTCTGCATGTCATCGGTGCTCACACCCCAAGAGGTTGATTTCCCGCAGTGGTATCAGGACGTGGTAGCCAAGGCGAAGCTGGCGGACAACGGTCCGGTACGCGGGACCATGGTAATCCGCCCTAATGGCTATGCCCTGTGGGAACGGATCCAGGCCGAACTTGACGCGCGTATCAAAAGGGCGGGAGCGGTCAATGCGTACTTTCCGCTGCTGATCCCGAATAATTACCTGCAGAAAGAGGCCGACCACGTCGAGGGGTTCAGCCCGGAACTGGCGGTGGTCACTCAGGGAGGCGGGCGCGAGCTAGAGGAGCCTGCCATCGTCCGGCCGACCTCTGAGACGATCATCAACGCGAGCTTCGCCAAGTGGGTGCAGAGTCATCGTGATCTGCCGCTGCTGATAAACCAGTGGGCCAATGTGGTCCGGTGGGAAATGCGTCCCCGGCTGTTCCTGCGCACGTCGGAGTTCCTGTGGCAGGAGGGGCACACCTGCCATGCCACGGCCGAGGAGGCCCGTGAATACGCCTTGCGCATCGTGTATGAGGTCTATCAAGAGACCATGCGGGATGTCATGGCGGTGCCTCCGCTGCTGGGGCTGAAGACCGACAAGGAAAGGTTCGCCGGGGCTATCCGTACCTACAGCCTTGAGGGACTCATGGTTGACGGGAAAGCCCTGCAGATGGGCACGAGCCATGAGCTGGGCCAGAACTTTGCCAAGGCATTCGATATCAGATACCTGTCGGTTGACGGCGAGCGCGAGTACGTCTGGCAGACTTCATGGGGTGCCAGCACCCGCCTGCTCGGCGCCCTCATCATGTGCCATGGAGATGACAACGGCTTGCGGCTACCTCCCGCAGTAGCTCCGACGCAAGTAGTGATAGTCGTCGTGAAGGACGGGGAGGGAGTTGTCCCGGCGGCCCAGGCACTGTTCCGGGAACTTTCCAGCGCCGGACTCCGCGTTCACCTCGACGACCAGCTGCACACCTCCGCGGGGCGCCGCATCATCGACTGGGAGCTGCTCGGCGTCCCGGTCCGCATCGAGATCGGCCCGCGTGACCTGGCCGAGGGCCGTGCCATGCTGATCCGCAGGGACACCAAAACCAAGGTCCCCGTGTCCCTCGGTGAAGCCGTGTCGGCGGTTCAGAAGATGCTTCAAGAGGTTCAGGAGAGCCTGCTGACGCTGGCGGAGCGACGTCGTGCGGCTTCGATCATCGACACGGCCAGCCTGGCGGAGGCACGCGAAGCAGGAGCTACCGGCTGCGCCCGCGTGCCCTGGGACGTCGTTCGCGCCGCAGAAGCGGACGGGACTCTCGGCAAGGGGCTGAGCGTCCGCTGTCTCCAGCGTGCCGACGGCTCGCTGCCGGAGGCCGCCGACGAAGAGGGGCTTGTCGCCTACGTTGCTCGCGCCTACTGACCCGCACCGCTGCCACGCTCGCGCTCTGGCCGTGGACCGGGCCGGCCGGCCCGGATGCGGAAGGCGAGCAGGAACAGGGAGGCCGCGGCGAACAGGGCCTGGAGCACCCAGAGCGCGTTCCTGACGCCCAGGACCGTGCCGAGGGCCCCGGCCAGCAGGGCGCCCAGCGGGATCATGCCGTAGGCCAGGAATCGCATGCTCGCGGTCACCCGGCCGAGCAGGGACGGCGGGCAGTATCCCTGCCGGAAGCTGCCGGCGATCACGTTGATCGCGGCCAGGCCGGCCGCGATCAGCGCCGAGCCGGCCAGGTAGCAGGCAATCAGCGGACCCGGGCCGGTGAGCGGGATGAGCAAGCCGGCCAGCCCGGCGCCAAGGCTGATGAGGATCAGCGCGCGGGCGGTGCCGAACGCCCGGGTCAGCCGGGGGGCAAGCAGCGCGCCGAGCAGGCCGCCGGCTCCCCCGGCCGCCATCAGCAGGCCGGCCACGGCGGAGCCGAGGCCCACCACCCGGATCAGGAAGACGACGACCAGGGCCAGGTTGCCGGCGTAGGCGAGGTTGGCCGCCGCCGCGTAGAAGGTGAGCGGGCGGAGGTAGGGGTCGCGGGCCACGAAGGCGATACCCGGCCAGGCCCGGCCCGGAAGGACGGGAGCCGCGGGGCTGGGGCCGGGTGCGGGAGCGCGGATGCGCAGCAGGCAGGCGGCCGACACGCCGAAGCTGGCCGCGTTGAACAGCAGCGCGGCGGCCGCGCCGAGCGCCCGGGCCGCCAGGCCGGCCGCGGCGCGGCCGCCGATCGCGGCCGCCGAGGCGCTGCCCTGCAGCCAGGCGTTACCCTCGACCAGCCCGGCCACGCCGACCAGCGACGGCAGGTAGACCTGGTACGCCGTGGCGAAGACGACGCTGGCTGCCCCGGCCAGCAGTGCCACGGCCACCAGCTGCCCGGTGGTCAGCATGTGGAGCCAGGCGGCGGCGGGCAGGCTCGCGTACAGCAGCGCGGCGACCGCGTCGCAGGCGATCATCAGCGGCCGGACCGGCCGCCGGTCCGCCCAGGTGCCGGCCGGCAGCCCGATGACCAGCCAGGGCAGGTACGCCGCGGCGGTCAGCGCCGCGACGGCGAAGGTGCTGGCGCGCAGCACCGTCACCGCGAGCAGCGGCAGCCCGATCGCTGCCATGGAGCTGCCGGCCCCGCTCACTGTCTCGCCGATCCACAGCAGCCGGAAGTTCCGCTGCCGCAGCAGGCCGCCGCGGGGCGCGGGCCGCGTCACGCGTCCGGGTCCCCCCGGCGGCGGAGGCGATCGTGCTCGTGCTCCGCGGCCCGGCGGGAGCCGCCTGGATCGGCCGGGAGCATCTCGGCGGCCGCGTCCAGGCGGTCGATGACGTCGTCCCAGGGGTCGGCCCGCGGGCGGGACCGGTGGCAGGCAGGGTTCTGCGCGGCGACCTCGGTGGCGTGGCGGGCCCGCCAGTGCGCCCGCAGCACGTTCCTGGCGATCCCGTACAGCCAGGGCCGGGCGTCCCGGTGAGCGGGGTCGTAGCCGCCGCGCCCGGCGAACGCCCGGACCCACACCTCGCCGAGCAGGTCGGCGGCGGCCTGAGGGCCGGCCCGGCGAGCCAGGAAGCCGTGCACCGCGACCTCGTGCCGCCGCACGACCTCGACGAACGCGTCGGGACGGCCGCGGCAGGACCGCTCGATCAGCGTGCCGTCCGTCTCCACCTCAGGGCCTTCCCGCCGGGCGTCTCCTAACCTGCTATTGCCGGGGACGCGGCGCAGCGTTCGGAGGGAGGACGGTGATCCACCGCGGGGGCAGCTGCGGAGACCGGGTCGCCGGTCATAGCACGGCGAGCAGGTCGCTGACGCGGGCCTGGCGCTGCGGGCGCCACGCGGCCCAGTACCGCACGACAGGCAGCCCGGAGACGGGGAGGGCGGCGAGCCCGGACGGCGGCCGGACGCAGCCGTTGACGACGGCGGCGCCGACGGAGCCAGTTCCGCGGCGTCGCCTGGGCACGACACGCCGCAGGCCGCCGTGGCCGGGATGATCCAGGACGAATTCGCCGGGAACTGGACGCAGATGTGCAGCTACCTGGCTCCATCTCAGCGATCCTTGTGCAGCGGCCTGAAATCATCGACCATCCCGACGGGGAAGATCACCGTCGACGGCGCGGTCATCTCGGGAAACCTGGCCCTGGTGAAAGTCACCGGGAAGGCCTGCTTCGGCGGAAACGGATGCCAGCGCAACAGCAACCCCTCGCTTGGCCTGCCGACAGGCTCGGAAACCTTCAAGCAGGCCTATGACAAGCAACTGCGGGACAACGGCTTCTCGCCGGTGCCGTGCATTAAGGTGAACGGGAAATGGTACGTGAATGCGACGGCCCAGTGAGCGTTATGCGAGACCGGCTGCGAGTGCAGGCCTCTGCCCGATTATCAGGAATAATCACCGCGCATGGCATGCCGCAGGCAAATGGTCATGTATCGGCTGGATCCGGTTCGCGGCGCCTCCGGCCTCCGGCCGCGCTGTTCACCGGGCAGGGGATTCGATCAACTCAGATTGATTGATCAAACTAAGTTGATGTAGTGTGGCCGGGTGGCCACTCAGGAGCAGAACGCTCCGCCCGGGATCTTGCGGCTGGCAGGGCATCCGCTGCGCTGGCGGCTGCTCACCGAGCTGGCCCGCAGCGACCGGCAGGTCCGCGAGCTCACCGGCCTGCTCGACCAGCCGCAGAACCTGGTCTCCTACCACCTGGGCCAGCTCAGGGCGGGCGGGCTGGTGTCCTCCCGGCGCAGCTCGGCCGACCGCCGGGACGCCTACTACCGCGTCGACCTGGCCCGTTGCGGCGAGCTGCTGACCGAAGCCGGCCAGGCCCTCCATCCGGGCCTGGCGCTGGTCCCGGCGCCCGCGGACCGGGTCCGGGCGCGCACCCGCGTCCTGTTCCTGTGCACAGGGAACAGCGCCCGCTCGCAGATGGCCGAGGCGCTGCTCAGAGAGCTGGGCGGGGCCGCGGTCGAGGCGGCCAGCGCGGGCAGCCAGCCCAAGCCCCTGCACCCGGACGCGGTGCGGGTCATGCGCGAGCACGGCATCGACATCAGCGGGCACCGGGCCAAGCATCTGGACACGTTCGCCGGGCAGCGGTTCGGCTACGTGATCAGCCTCTGCGACCGGGTCCGGGAGGTCTGCCCGGAGTTCCCCGGCCACCCGCAGGTGATCCACTGGAGCATCGCCGACCCGTCGGAGGACGGCTATCCGGCGTTCCGCCGGGTGGCCGCCGAGCTGCGGACCAGGATCGGCTTCCTGCTTGCTCGCATCGGCCGCGACGCCGCCTTGACCGGGCGGTAGCCGTGGAGAGCCAGGCGAGCCTGCCCACCGTAGTGCGGGAGTGGGGGCGGATCGGCTGCATCGGGTTCGGCGGGCCGCCGGCGCACATCGCGCTGCTGCGCCAGCTGTGCGTGGACCGCAGGCAGTGGCTGGACGCGCAGGAGTTCGAGGACGCCATCGCCGCCTGCAACCTGCTGCCCGGGCCGGCCTCCACCGAGCTGGCGATCTTCTGCGCCTGGCGGGTCCGCGGCCGGCTGGGCGCGCTGGCCGGCGGCCTGGCCTTCATCGTCCCCGGGCTCATCTGCATCCTCGCGCTGTCCGCGCTGTTCCTGGCGGGCACGCCGCCGCTGTGGGTGAAGGGGGCCGGCGCTGGGGCGGGCGCCGCGGTGGCCGCGGTCGCGGTCCAGGCCGGCTGGACCCTGCTCGGCCCCAGCTGGACCCGCGCCCGCGCCCGCCGGTTCCGCTGGGGGGCGTACCTGCTGGCCGGCGCGGCCGCGTCGGCGACCATCGGCCCGTGGCTGGTGCTGGTCCTGCTCGGCTGCGGGATCATCGAGCTGGCCGTCCGGCAGACGCGGGGCGGCACCCCCGGGGCCGCGTCGGGCGGGGCCAGTGCGTCCGGCGGGACCAGCGGGAAGGCGCGGGGGATCGCGGGGCTGCCGGCGCTGGGGGTGGCGGGGGCGGGCCGGGTGGCGAGGCTGGCGGGCGCGGCGGCGGGCGGCGGGGTGCTGGCCTCGGTGGCCTGGGTGGCGTTCAAGGTGGGGGCGCTGTCGTTCGGCGGCGGCTTCGTGATCATCCCGCTGATGCGGGCGGACGCGGTGGGGCGGGGCTGGATGACCAGCGCCCAGTTCCTTAACGCGGTGGCCCTGGGCCAGATCACCCCGGGCCCGGTGGTGCAGACCGTCTCCGCCGTCGGCTACGCGGCCGCGGGCGTGGGCGGCGGGCTGCTTGCGGCCCTGGTCGCGTTCTCGCCGTCGTTCGCCTTCGTGCTCGCCGGCGGCAGGTACTTCAGCGCCCTGCGCGCCAGCAAGCGCGCGCAGGCGTTCCTGGACGGCGCGGGCCCGGCCGCGATCGGGGCCATCCTCGGCTCGGCCGTCCTGCTGGCCGAGGCGCTCAGCGAAGCCTGGCAGTACGCGGTGCTGGCCGGCGCGGCGGTGCTGCTGTTGGGGTTGCGCCGCGGGGTGGTGCTCACCCTGCTCGCCGCGGCCGCGACCGGGGTGCTCATCGCGCTCGCCGGGGGGCCGCTTCCGCACTGAAGGACAATGCCGGGGCGTGACAGCCGATCAGGAGGGTAGCGAGGGCGCATGACCGATTCTGAACCCGATACTCATGCGACCGAAGCCGAGCTGCGGATTTCCCGGGTCAAGGCGCTCAACGACCAGGATCTCCTCACGGTGATGACCTACTTGCTGGCCAAGTACCCGGACACCTTCCCCGGGATGCTGGATGACGCACTGAGCTCAGTCAGCCCGAAGAGCCGCTAGCAGGGGTTCGGCCGGCTGGGTTCCGAGAGCAGCCCGGAGCAGGGGGCGGGGCCGGGGCTGCCGCTGGCCCGCAGGCTCACCGAGGCCATGAACGGACGGCTGGCTGGTTTCGAAGGAATCGAACAGGGTTCACAGGACATTCGATCATATGTTTTAATAGGCTCATGGCCGCGATCGCCGGGGATGGGGAGGTGTCATGTACGCAGCCCTAGCGGAAGGGGCGAGCCACCCCGCCGTCGCCGCCTGGCTGGCGCTCGGCGCCGCCGGGCTGGCCGCGGTGGTGGTGGCGATGGCCTGGAGCGTGAACGCGCGGCAGATCCGGCTGGCGGAGCAGCTGGCCAGGCGCCAGCTCGTGATCACCAGCAGGCCGAGCGCGAACGGGAACGGTACGAACGGGGGTGGTGCGAACGGGGGCGGGCCGGGCGAGATCGAGGGCGCCGCCCGGGCGAAGAAAGCGCCGCCCGAGGTCATCGAGGGCCCGGACGAGGTGGTGGCCGGCGAGCAGGCCAGGTTCCGTGTCCAGTCCGCGGGCCCGCACCAGGTGGTGTCGTGGGCGGTCGGCGGCGGGGCGGTCTCGCACGCGCCCGACCCGGGACATCCGGGCGACCTGCTGGTCGTCGCCGAACAGCCGGGCGACCTGACCATCATCGCCCGGGTGCGCGAGGGGCTGACCGAGCGGCGCGCGACCAAGGGCGTCACCGCCGTGCCCGAGGTGCCCGATCCCGCGCCGCCGTTCGCGCTGCGGCTGTTCCTGCACGGGTGGGGTCTGGTCGTGGTCGCGGTGCTGATCATCGGGTTCGCCGGGGCCCTGGACGCGCTGGGCAACTTCACCTCCTCCGACTTCATCGCCCTGGCCGTGCCGCTGGCCGCGCTGCTCGGCGTGATCGCGGTGGCGCGCGGGGCCGGCGAGGCAGGCGGCCGGCCGGGCCACGGGCACGCCCACCATACCGGCAAGCGGCACAGCCAGATCTAGCCGTGGCCGGGGCGGGCAGCCAGTCCGTTCGGCATCAAAAACCCCAGGTCCTGGACCTCCCATGGCCAAGGACGGAGGAAACCCGAAATTCTTGTACAGCAAACCTGTACAGTAATACCATATTGAGATACAGTATCGCCATACCCCGGACATCCGGTACCGGGCAGAAGGCGGTGCAGAGCAATGACCATGATCGTTACCGCGGGGCCGGCGGCCCCGCCGAAGGGCCAGCGGGCCTCGGACGCAGGCGTCCAGGCCCAGTACAAGGACACCCAGGCCCCGGCCACAGGCGTCCAGGCTCCGGCCGCAGGCGTCCAGGCCGCGGACAAGGGCCTGCGGGCCGGGGCGCTCGGGCTGCTCTCCAGCGTGGTGATCGCGGTCTCCTCGACCGCGCCCGCGTACAGCATGGCCGCGACGCTCGGCCTGATCGTGGCCGTCGTCGGCGTGCACAGCCCGGGGACGCTCATCGTGTCGTTCCTGCCGATGCTCTGCATCGCGTACGCGTTCCGCGAGCTCAACAAGGCCGACCCGGACTGCGGCACCACGTTCACCTGGACGGCGCGGGCGTTCGGGCCGCGGGCCGGCTGGATGGGCGGCTGGGGGCTCATCGCGGCCGACGTCATCGTGATGGCCAGCCTGGCCCAGATCGCCGGGCGGTACTTCCTCCAGCTGATCGGCGCGGGCTCGGCCGGCACCGTCTGGGTGACGGTGGCGGGCGTCGCGTTCATCGCCCTGCTCACCGGGGTCTGCTACCGGGGCATCGAGGTGTCGGCCCGGCTGCAGCAGGTGCTGCTGGTCATCGAGGTGGGCGCGCTGGCCGTCTTCGCGGTGGTCGCGCTGGTGAAGGCGGGCACCGGGCACGCGCTGCCCGGCGCCGCGCACCCGTCAGCGGCGTGGCTGAGCCCGTGGACGGGATCGTTCGGCAGCCT
>Ga0335081_10001602_pt1 | contig 36079 bp, 30 predicted proteins | sample Lox_Sample_35_FD_206713 | JGI IMG/M metagenome (GOLD analysis project Ga0335081, IMG submission 206713) | Soil microbial communities from Loxahatchee National Wildlife Refuge, Florida, United States - Lox_Sample_3.5 | ecosystem: Environmental > Terrestrial > Soil > Wetlands | place: USA...
TCCGAAGTTAATGGTCCACGCATCGGTCGTGCCGTTCGTGGGGCCATTGCTATAGAGTGTGTCTGCCATGGCCGGCACGGCCGCCAATGTCAGGCATAGCGCGAGCAGTGACAGCAAAGCGATACGCATTTTCACGGACTCCCCTCCTTTTCACTTAAAGGAACCGCTTACCCTGCGACGAAAGAGGCTGTCCACCATGCTCCGGCGCGAAAACGCCCGGGGACGGCCCAGTCGAGTTCAGAAAAACCTGCGGCGCAGCACGCCAGCCAGGCTGAGGATCCCGGAGCCGAAAAGCATGATTGTGCTGGGCTCGGTTACACAGCCACCTGCCGGGCCGCAGGTGGTGATTGTGGTTGTGGTTGTGCTGGTGGTGCTGCCCAGAACGGTGAACGACTCAGACGGAATGCTGCCGACGGAGTTCTCCGAGGCCATGGATGGACCGGAGTTCTCGTCCCAGTAAACCGGGTCGCCCAGCGCCGACACGGCGTTCTCCAGGTTCAGCCAGTAGGTGCCGGCATTGAGGGCGACGTTGAAAGCGCCGGACTCAGTACACAGGCTGAAGCCGTATTGGTTGGTGGAGCAGCCGCTCTGGGTGAAGTTGACCACGCCGTTGAAGAACTGGGTGCCACCAAACTCCGACGAGGTAATGGCAACCTCAGCGGACAGCAGAGTGTCTCCCGGCTCCATCCACGTGGTGAAGCTCAGGCCGGTTACCGTCGAAATGTCTGTCAGCGTGAAGGTGTCGCTGACGATAAACCCGAAGTTAATGGTCCACGCGTCGGTTGTGCCGTTGGTGGGGCCATTGCTGTAGAGTGTGTCTGCCATGGCCGGCGCGGCGGCCAATGTCAGGCACAGTGCGAGCAGTGACAGCGACGCGATACGTATTTTCACGGACCCCCTCCTGCGATGGTCTTCAGGTGAATGGCCCAGTTACCCCACGGCGAGAGACGTTGTCTTACATTGGGCAATTCTCGTGCCAACCTATAGCCAATAATTTTCTATAGTTTCAAAATTCTGCTGTGCACCTTCCTGCGGCATTGTTCCAGGTGTTTCCCCACTGGAAGACGAGTATCCGCCCCAGAGATTTCCCGCGGTTGTAACAAGGCTTGTAGATCAGGAATGGGGGGTCAGAAGAAAGCCATGTTGTTTTCCCTTTATCGTACCCACTCCGGCAATCTGCCCCGCGACATTTATCGCGACTGCGTTTAGCAGGTCCCAGCCTGCAGTGGGAAGAAGGTTGTTCAGGTCCTGCATTCCATTGTTTGCGGTCCACACGAAGGCGTGCGATCCGGACCTGGTGCAGTTGCCGTTGCCAACGACAGTTCCCAGGACGTTGATGGCAAATGCGGTGCTCCAGCTTCCGCCGGGAAGAACGCCCAGGTCGTGCGCAACTCCCGCCCTGTCCCACAAAACGGCATGTGGGTTGTTCATATCGCCTGAATCGGACGATCCGGCAATCTCGCCCAGATCGCTTATCCCCACGGCATCGCTGCTCACCCCGCCAGGCAGCGTGCCCACCGGCTGCATGCCCGTAGCACTGCTCCAGCGGAAGCCCCGATTAGGCACACCGGGCAAAGCGCAATAGCCCACCACCACGCCGAGGTTGTTTATGTCATGCGCTCCCGAGTCAGTGAAACCGGGCAACACTCCCAGCGCGGCCATTCCCGCGGCTTTGCTCCAGATAAAGGCATGCAGGTGGCCTCCGGCACTGAGCGATGAATTACCGGCCACCTGGCCACCGGCGTTGATCGCCACCGCGCTGCTTCCGTCGTCGCCCGCGAGCGTCCCCAGATCTTCCATTCCACCCGCACTGCTCGAGACAAACGCATGGGTCTTGCCACCGCTGCCTGCAAAATCCGATTCACCCGTAGCCAGGCCGCAGACATTGATGCCGAAAGCCGCACTGTAGCTGCCGCCCGCGAGTGTCCCAAGGTCGTGCAGCGGGACACCCGGAGCCCACAGGAAAGCGTGACCGGTCCCTCCGGAGACGTCGGAGGAGCCGACCGCCTGTCCAAGGTCGCTGATGTCCCAGGCATCACTGGCGGCGCCTCCGGGCAGCGTGCCTATGTCCGTAATCGTGTAATAACCAGCCATGAAAGCCTCCTTGCGCTCGAGTCCGGGTTGCGATTGTGTTCGTGGCCTCACTGCTGCGTGAATCAGGACGATTGTACCCACTGTTCCGCATCTGCAGTCTGGATACAGTTCTGGAAGGAGATGCTAAGGCTGGATGATCACAACTGGTACAGAGCCGAATCCAGGGAGGACGCCGGAGGTGCGGGAAGCACCTCAAGTTTGCTGGCAGGAATCAGGCTTGCTGGCGCGCCCGGAGAGATTCGAACTCCCGACCTGATGCTCCGGAGGCATCCGCTCTATCCAACTGAGCTACGGGCGCGCTGCAAAAATTATACACGCGCCTTCACGCCCAGGTTTCGACACAGGCGCAGCTTTAGCTGTGCGCTTGCAGTGCGTCATTGTTGTCGCCGGTTGCAGACGGCCAGAATCTGCTTTGCCGGATTTCTCGCCGTGCTCAGACGCGATTTCTCTCAGGCATGCGCTCAGGCCTAAGCCGCGCGTCGCTCCCTGGTCCGGGCGGCCTTGCGGGCTGCCTGGCTGCGTCCCGCCGCTCCCTTCGTCCGGGCCGCCTTCCTCGCCGCCTGTTTGCGCGAGGCGCTGCCGCGCTTCCGGGCCGCCTGCCGCGCCTGTCGCGACAATGACCGATGCGACGCTGCCGAGCGGCCCTCACGCTTCAGCGCGCCTTCCACCGCGCGCGAGCGTCGGGCGGAGGTCTTTTTCTTCGCTGACGATCGTCCCTTGCGCAGGTCGCGCTCGGCTTTGGTGCGCGTCGCCGCCGAGGTCCTGCCCTTTTTCGGCGCAGCCAGCTTCACGCCCGCGCGCCTCGCCTTCGACAGTCCGATGGCAATCGCCTGCTTCGTCGAGCGGGCGCCGTGCTTGCCCTCGCGGATGTGGTCCATTTCTTCCCTGACGAATTCGCCCGCCTGCGTGCTCGGCGACTTGCCCTCGCGAGCGTCTTCGCGGGCCCGCTCCAATGTCTCCTTTTCCGGCATCGGTGCTCCTCCTGAAAAAACGTTGAGCAGCAGACACAACAGCAGTTGCCCGCCGCCATGTTGAATGAGGATGCACGGCCCCACCGCCGGGATGGACTACACTACAGCCGATGGACGCCACCGCGATCGCCGCTCAACAGACCGCGCCGCCTTCCACGCAAGGCTCACGGTATCGGCCGCTGCTGCTCGCGTTGGCGGTGATTTTCGCAGCGGCGAGCACGGCCTACAGTGCCGCGTGGATTTACTTCGTCGAGCATCCCATATCAGTCGAGGTCGGCATGGACGCCGACCCTTTTCCCACTGGCCTGCAAGTAAAGGATGTGTGGCAGGACAGCCCCGCGCGAAGCGCGGGCCTGCGCGACGGCGACATAATCGTTAGCATCGATGGCCAGAGCGTCGCACCGCCGGCTAACGGCCTGAACGTCCTGTACGCAATCTGGCACAGATCACACCCGGGCGAGACGGTCTATTTCACGGTAAAGCGCGCGGGCGAACCACAGCCCATCTCCATCTCTCCGGTCTTCCGGCAGGCTGCCGGCCCGGGAGATTCTTTGGCCAGGCGTGGAGCCGTCCACGTGCTGTTGCTATATCCGGTGCTGTTCCTGGTCGTGGGGATGGCCGTGTTGTTCCTTCGGCTGGAGGACCGGAACGCCTGGCTGCTGGCGCTGCTGTTCGCCGGGTTTATCGGTATAGGCAGTGTGGACTTCTCCGCGGCGCCTGCCTGGTTACAGCCATTTGTGTTCTTCTATATTGCTATGGCGGGCGCGTTCCTGCCCGGCCTCTTTTATTTCTTTTTCGCGGTTTTCCCCACCCGCTCGCCGATTGATCGCAAGCTGCCCTGGCTGAAGTGGCTACTGCTGGCGGTGGGGGCAAGCCTGAGGTTCGGCGACGTTCTCCACGGCAGCATGGAAGCGTTGCCTTTCCTGACAAGGGCTGTCGGTCGCCCCTCGATCGGCCTGATCAGAACGGCCACCGGTTATGGAACCGTGGTTCTGGGAGTAATCTCTCTGGTCCTGAACATCGTCAATGTCAAACAGGTGGACGAGCGGCGCAAGCTCAAGGTCATGCTCTGGGGCGCGTTGATAGGGCTCATTCCCGCCTTGGTCATAGGTCTACCTTACGATCTTTACCATCAGCGTCCGCCTTTCTGGTTGGGCTTCATTCAGGGGACAGCCCTGCTCTTCTTTCCTCTGTCGTTCGCCTACGCCGTCGTCAAGCACCGGGTCATGGATGTTCCCGTGCTGCTGCGGCGTAGCGCCCGCTACTTCCTCGTGGAGCGCGGATTCGCCATCCTCATCCTGCTGATATCGGTCACCCTCACTCTCTGGTTCGGGCAGGCGTTTTCGCGCCGCTTTTCGGCGGGCTCCAGGGCGGCCATTCCGATCGGTGCGACCTTTGGTGTGGTCCTGATTTCCGGCGCCATCCAGGTGCATCGCCGGGTGCGGACGCGGCTGGATCGCGCCTTCTTCCGCAGCGCCTACGACGCACAGCAGATTCTGGAGACCCTTGCCGCCACGGCATTGATGGTCACCGACCGCGCCGCGCTGGCGGCCTTGCTGCACCGCCACATCCACGAAGCTCTGCATCCCATGCCGCTGGTCATCTATCTGCTCGCGCCCGACGGGCAGTTGCAGGCCTACGCCGGCCATCCGCCCTCGCAGGCGCTGACGCTGTCGCCCGGCGTGGCGGAACTGGATGGGCTGGCCGAGCGCAGCGCCGCCCTCGAAGTGGATCCCGACAGCTTGCGCGGAACCCCGCTGGAGCCGCTGCGCGCCGAGTGTCTGGTTCCCATACGGGGCTCGAGCGACGGAGGATTGCAGGGCGTCACCGTGCTCGGTCCGCGGCTCTCCGACGAGCCCTACTCCGCGCAGGACAAGCGCCTGCTGGCCTCAGTGGCCAGCCAGGCGGGCATTGCCATGCGCAGTATCTCTCTGGCCGAGAAGATGGCCGAGCGCATGGAGGCGGAGCGCCGCGCCCAGCAGGAGATGGACATTGCCCGCCAGGTGCAGAGCCGCCTGCTGCCGCAACAGGCTCCCGCTCTCGTCACCCTGGAGTGCGCCGGCCGCTGCATCCAGACCCGCGCCGTCGGCGGTGATTACTACGATTTCCTCGATTTCGGCTCCGGCAGGCTCGGCCTGGTTCTGACCGACATTTCCGGCAAGGGAATCTCCAGCGCCCTGCTCATGGCCAATTTTCAGGCCAGCCTTCGCGGACAGTACGCTCTCGCACTGGAAGATCTTCCCGGCCTGCTGCGTTCGGTCAACCGTCTGTTCTACCGGAACACCGAACCCAGCCACTACGCGACCACCTTCTTCGCCATCTACGACGACCAGAGCCGCACGTTGCGCTACGTGAACTGCGGTCACAATCCGCCTATCCTGCTACGCGCCGGCGGTGAAGTCGAGCGCCTCGATGCCACCGCCATGGTACTCGGCCTCTTCGAGCAGTGGGACTGCTCGGTCGCCGATCGGCGCCTCGCGCCGGGTGACATGTTGCTCATCTACACCGATGGCATTTCCGAAGCCGCCGCGGGTGAAGACGCGGAGGAGTTCGGCGAGGAGCGGCTGATCCACAGCGCCAGAGCTCACTGCTGCAAACCGGCGGAGCAGACGCTGGCCGCGATCCTGGCCGACGTGCAGCAGTTCAGCCAGGGCGAGCAGGCCGATGACATGACCATGATCGTCGCAAAGTGCCGCTAATAACGCCGCGGCACAATCCCGTTCTACTTGCATCCGCCGCAGGCCGGTCAGGATAACGGCTGATTACGCCAATGACGGACTTACGTCCCGCCACCGCGTAGGTTTGTCACTCGCCTGAGCGGCAACAATCACTGACAGAATCTCCGCGTCGGCGTGAGATTAAATGGGCGCCCTCCAAAAGCAGCGCCCCCAGCTTCCTTCCCGCAATCTTCGCCTGCTTCCAGGCGGCGGGAAGGATGACCCTGAAACCTCTCTTCTCTCATGGCCAGTGTTCTCCTGTGACCAGTCAGGGCACGGTCGAACATCGCGAATCTCGCGCCCGGAGGTCTCCAATGACCAGACTACGAATTTGCAGGCTGTCGCTCACCTTCCTGTTTTGTGCTGTAGCGTTGATTGCCGCGCCTGCACAGAGCATCTTCTTCACAACTTTACTGAATTTCAACAGCGCGAACGGCGCTGCTCCTTACGCAGGGCTCGTGCAGGGCAGGGACGGGAACTTCTACGGGACAACCCCTTGGGGCGGGGCTAACAATAACGGCACGGTCTACAAAATCACGCCCGCGGGCACGCTGACCACGCTGTACAGCTTTTGCACTCAACCGAACTGCACTGACGGTGCGTCCCCTTACGCCGTACTGCTGCAAGCCACCGACGGGAACTTCTACGGAACTACCCTGGAAGGCGGCGATAACAACCTTGGCACGATCTTCAAAATCAGCTCAAGCGGCACGTTCGCTAGCGTGTATAGCTTTTCTGGCTCGGATGGCGAGGCGCCTTACGCCGGACTGATTCAGGCTACCGATGGCTACTTCTACGGGACGACCTCCGCCGGCGGAGACTGGAACGATGGAACGGTCTTCAGAATCACCTCCAACGGCACGCTTATTACGTTGCACAGCTTCGACTCCGTGGACGGCTACTACCCTTACGCCGGGCTGGTGCAAGCCAGCGACGGGAACTTCTACGGGACGACCGGCTGGGGCGGGGCCTATGGTCGGGGTACGGTCTTCAAAATCACGCCTGCGGGCACGCTGACCACGCTGTATGGCTTCAGGGGCGATGACGGCATCTATCCTTATGCTGGGCTGGTGCAAGGCACAGACGGGAACTTCTACGGTACAACCGCGAACGGCGGGAGGAGCCCCGCCTGTCCCATGGGCTGCGGCACGGTCTTTAAGATCACCTCCTCGGGTACGCTGACCATGCTGCACAGCTTCACCGGGTGGTCGAAAGAGGGCGCAAAGCCCTATGCCGGACTGGTGCAAGGCAGGGACGGGAACTTCTTCGGTACAACCGTGAACGGCGGCACCTGCGGCGAATGGGAGGGCCCTGGCTGTGGCACGGTCTTTAAGATCACCCCCTCGGGCACGCTGACCACGCTGCACATTTTCTACGACAGGGACGGATCAGGACCTTATGCCGGGCTGGTGCAAGCCAGCGACGGATTCTTCTATGGCACAACGTGCTTTGGCGGAGCTTACGACCTTGGCACGGTCTTCCGCATCGGCGTGGCTCGCGCGTGCGCAAGCTGCCGCCCGTGAGGGGTACGAGGTTTGTGGCGGTTGAAAGTGGAAGTCGGTTGCCCGCCAGGCAAGGTGGGGTGGGGCTCCCGGCGGCGGCTGGCTGAACTTTACCAACCTGGTCGTGAACGATGGCGACCGTCAATCGAGGTCGTACCGCGACCTCAGATGAGGAGAAGTCATCATGTCAGGGACTAAGACCCTTCATCTCTTGCTTGTACTGGCAGTACTCATAACGGCGGGAGCGCTGAGTCAAGCTCAAAGCAACTTCACCGTCATTCACAATTTCACCGGGTCGGACGGGGCCTGGCCGATTTCCGGCCCAACTTTGGGCAATTATTTACTTGACTCGCCCACGGTTTTAGCTTATAGTTTTGCTTGTGAGAGGCAAGACCATGAGCGAACCAAAGGGCCTGCAAGAGGCAATCGTTTACTTCTCCGATCCCGACAACTGCATCAGCTACCTTGCCGCGCGTCGCTGGCCTAATGGCGTTATCTGCCCCATCTGTGGCTCTGATAGCGTCAGCGCATTCAACCCGACTCGCAAGACTTGGAAGTGCGCGAAGCATCACGCGAAGCGTGAATTCTCTGTCAAGGTCGGCAGCGTGTGCGAGGATTCGGCAATTGGACTCGACAAGTGGATGACCGCTCTTTGGCTGCTTGCAAACTGCAAGAATGGCATTAGCAGTTGTGAACTGGCCCGCGATCTGAACGTCACCCAAAAGACCGCATGGTTCATGCTCCATCGCATTCGTCTCGCCTTGCAGGATGAAACCTTCGGCAAGCTTGGCGGTCATGTCGAGGTTGACGAAACCTTCATCGGCGGCAAGGCCCGCAACATGCATCTCGACAAGCGCGAGCGCCGCATCACTGGTACTGGCGGCAAAGATAAGACCATCGTGTTCGGCGCTCTGGAACGCGGCGGAAGGATTCGCACCATAGTAGTCGCAGACCGCAAGAAATCCGCCTTGCACGCCACCGTCAAAGAGCATGTTGAAGCCGGGGCGGCGCTCTATTCCGACGCCCTGAAATCCTACGATGGATTGGCTCAAGAGTATGCCCACAAAGTTATCGACCATGCCGAGAAATATGTTGACGGACAGGTTCACACTAATGGCCTTGAGAACTTCTGGTCGCTTCTCAAGCGCGGCATCGCGGGAAGCTACGTGAGTGTCGAGCCATTCCATCTGTTTCGTTACCTTGACGAGCAAGTATTCCGCTACAACAACCGTGCGACCAAAGACAATCCCCTGAACGATGCTGACCGCTTCGATATGGCCGTGCGCAAGCTGTTCGGCAAGCGACTCACCTTCGCCAGCCTTACCGGAAAGCTTTGCGAAACGTCCTTCTAATCCTTACCGCCTAAAGCGCGGTCGCCGGAAGCGCTAGCATCCGCAGTTTCGGCATCTCCGCGAAGCGTAACCTGGTCTGCTACGCGAAGCAGCGAGTCGTACGCATCGCGGAGTTGATTTATGCTCCTTGTTGCCGTGTCGTAATTCTGGCGACATGCAGGGCAGACGGCAGGAGTGAACCCGTGCTGCCTTTGGTGGTCAGATACCTTGGTCATGTCAAGGGTGATGCTGCTGTCACAGTTCTTGCATTGCAGGGAGATGTAACGCAGGTCTGCAAGGGAAACAACCAATTGTCTGTGCATCGCCGCCATTATCTATCCCCCTTTTTGCTGGCGTTGCGCTTGGCCCGCATTTGTTTTACCTGCTTGCGCTTCTGTTGATACTGCTTCTCACGCTTTACGATCTCATCATGTGAGACAGAGAATACCTTCCGCACGACAGCGTCAAATCGCCCGAACTCATTATCTGTTGTTTCCACGTCGTCGCTCCGCTTCTAATCTAGATTCAAAATCACGGTATGGGATTTCTAGACTTGCGCTCATCAATCTCAAGAAGTGTTCATATTGATCTGGCTTCGTCTCTAGAATGTGTCGCATGAACACGAACGCCCACTTCAATAGGACGGCGCGCAGACCTTCCGCGTCGTACTCTTTCTCGCAATATCCACCCGATAGAAGATCGTTTATCCTACTGCGAACTTCAGCGGGCCTCTCAAGGCGTCGGCGTAGATGCCACGCAAGCATATCTGCCGCCTGAAGTGGCTTTACATCCTTGTCGTCACGAAATACTGGAGTCTGGCCGAGCAGTTTCTGTAAGTGTGGGGGTTGGAGCTCTTTCGCAGCGTCGAAGGACGGCCCTATGGCATGCTCAATATTCGATTGCTTGTCAAATATAAAGTCTACCGGCCCCCAATAGCCGTAGTGAACTTGGGCCAGCAAGCACAACTCAATTAGCCCCTGCATTGCGAGGAAATACGGGTCATCTACTATAGAGACGATCCTGCCCGCGATGATTCGCTCATAATCCGACCGCCTAACCCAGGAATACATCGCATAGGGTTTGTATTCATTAATGACAGCACAGAGCTCGTTTAGCTTTAGGTCGCGAAATTCCGGCCTCGACTTCATTCCCCGAAACTCACCATCAAAATTTTCGGCCTCTTGCATCTTTAGGTATTCGATAGTCGGGGGCAGACGCAGAACCCTATGCCATTCGTCAGAGAACCGCTCCCAATGTTCGGCGGGCAGTGCGTAGGCGGCTAACACGAGATATCGCTCCGGCGTTTCCTGACCACCGCTATCGTCAGCAAACGCTTGGTATAGGTCACTAACGGCCAATAGCAGCTTCCTCCTGCGCAAATCGGAGTGGTATCCGCATACAAGTGCGCGTATCGCCGCGCTCACAGGACACCACCATCTTGCCCGTCTAGATTGGGCGAGTCAAGTAAACAATTGCCCAACTTTGGACAGGCACGGCAACCTGTATGGGACAACGGTCTATGGCGGAACAGCGGGATACGGCAACATTTACGAACTGGCCCATGTCAACGGCTCCTGGATCCTGTATCCGCTCTATAGCTTCACGCATCAAGGCGACGACGGCTGCTACCCCCGCGCCGGGCTGACCATCGGCCCCGACGGTACGCTCTTTGGCGCAACCGAGGGTGGTGGTAAGAGCGATGCAGGTACGCTGTTCAACCTCAAGCCTCCAGCACACGTCGAGTGTGCGGCTGCACTTTGCCCAAGGACTGAAACGATTCTCCACTCCTTTGCCGAGGAGCACGATGGTAGCAATCCAGAGGGCAATGTTGTTTTCGACTCCCAGGGCAATCTGTACGGCACTACCTACTTTGGTGGAAGATACTACTCCGGTACGGTCTACAAGGCGACGCGTTCGGGAGGAACGTGGAACGTAAGCGCGATCTACAAGTTTGGCACCGGCCATGGCGAATTCCCCCAAGCCGGAGTGGTGCCGGACAGTGCCGGTAACCTTTACGGCACCACGTCTGAGGGTGGCCCCTACGGCAACGGCACGGCATTCGAATTGTCCCCGTCGGAGGGGGGCTGGATCGAGAACGATCTCCACTACTTTGGGGGGGATGATGGCTGTTTTGTGTCTGCGGGACTGGTCTTCGACCGGGCGGGTAACCTCTATGGAGGAACTTGGGGGCGTGGGTCCAGCTGCGGGACCATATTCGAGCTGTCGCCTCAAGGCGGCGACTGGAATTTCACGACACTCTACACCTTTCCCGGAGGAGCTGGACCTGCATCTACCCTGGCCATTGATGCCGCCGGCAATTTGTATGGCGGCGGAGGCGTCGGTACCTACGGCCAAGGCAACGTTTTCGAACTGTCGCCTTCGGCCGGCGGGTGGACATACACCGACCTCTACGACTTCACCGGCGGTAACGACGGTAGCGGACCATCCAGCAGTGTGGCTGTCACCGGTCCGGGTGGATATCTTTACGGGACGACGCTATACGGGGGATCAGACGGCTACGGGGTTATCTACCAGATCGACCTTGGCGCCCGCTAACTCTCGCAACGACGTCAGGCTGCGGGCATCTTCCCCGCCTAGCGGGGGTAATGTCGCTACCTTGATTCGGCCCACTTTGCGCACCTAACGTGGTCCACCCTACACGAAGTAATCGCCCTACCCTGTCCGCGTAGCAGACGGGGAGGGCGGCGGACAGGGTGGAGCTGTTTGTCGGATCAGCTGACGAAGCCAATGCCTGAAATTGTGAATTGACCATAAATCGCTTCGCACAAGTGTCGCCAGACTGCACCAGACGTATTGCAAATCGCCAAACTTGCGCTATAACCTGTGCGCCAACAACAACAGCCTTTACCTCCAGCTACTGCGTCGGCGCGTCACTTCGTCTTGCGGCAGCAATCACTGACAGAACCTCCGCATCGGTGTGAGATTAAATGCGTCCCGAAAAGCAGCGCCCCCACTTTCTTCCCGCGATCTCCGCTTGCTCCGGCTACCCGCCGTCCCCGCCCGGTGGCACGACGCTCCGCCCGCTGTCCATGCCAGCAGAACCTCCGCGCACTGCTGAACTCCAGCTTGCCGGACAGGTCACTGACAGACTGGTCAGGAAAAATTGTTGAATTCTTGCGAGGTGTCTCGGGAGATTGCCGGCCTTTTTTCCACTTTCGGATCGCACCTGCGCTGCGAGAGACAGGAGTGCCGGCCGCTCTTCCCCGGGCACCCAATACTTTGTTCCTGCCGGTCAACCGCCCGGTGTCGCGACTCTCCTCCCGTCCTGTGGCAGAATGATCCGGCGATGTCCACGCCAGCGAAACGTTCGCGCCTCCATGTAAGGAATCTCTCCATCCTCGGCCTTTGCGCCCTATCTGCATTTCCCGCAATGGCTCGTGCACAATCCGCCGGCACCCCGTCCACCGAGATGGAAGCCATCCTCTTTGTCCAGTCTCACCAGATGAAGAATGGTCAGGATGCCATTCATCTTGTCTGGGTTCCTCAGCCCATCCAGCGACTCTGTCTCGGCAAGACCGCGCAACAGTGCGCCACCATCGATTATTGCGTGCGCACCACCAATCGTGACGTCAGCCAGTGCCGGAACCTCGGCGTCCCGCTGTCGAGTCTGCCTTCCTATCCGCCCGACATGCGCCCGCGCCGCCAGTTGAGCGTAGTTCTGCTCGCCCTCACGCCCAACACCTTCCCCAGGCTGCAGGACTTCTATCGCCGCGCACCGCGGGCCTCGTTCGAGCGCCTTTCCCTCAGCGCCCGCGTCAAGGCTCGCGTCCGCTTCACCCGGACCCCCGAGGACGACGATTTCGATGTCCTCGAGATCCTCGCCGTCGCCCCCTTCTGACCCCCAGCTCATCCACACGCCTGCACTCTTTTCCGTCATTCGACTGACGGGGCACAAAACGTGGTGATCCAACGCACCGACGCACGTCCTGAATGGGTTTACACTTTCGTCCCGTACGCCGATTCGCATTCACGCTACCTTTGGCCCCGCATATCGGTTTGACTGCGTGGAGATGTCGATGCTCACTCGTAACTGCTGCGCCTCACCCAACGTCACCTGCCTGTTATTGCTGTGCGTCGCGTCGGCAATTGCCTCGCCTGCCCAGAACTTCACTACCCTGGCAAGATTTAACATGACCGATGGCTTTGAACCCGGGCCGCTTACGCTGGGAGCCGACGGCAACTTCTACGGGACAAGCGAGTTGGGTGGGAACCTCAGCACGTGCGGCGGCTCCGGCTGCGGCACAATCTTCAAACTCACGCCCGCCGGTGGAATAACGACGCTTTACAGCTTCAACGGTCTGGATGGGATCGCTCCGCAACCCCTGGTGCAAGGCAGCGACGGAAACTTTTACGGCACGACGTCCTGCAGCTTTTCGCCCGGGCGAAGACCGCTTTCGCTGCAGGAGCGGAGCTTCAATGCCAGGAGCCTCTTGCGAAACGATTCCGCAGTCTTGTGCAACGGCCCCGGTTCCATCTTCAGGATTTCCCCCAGCGGCGCATTGGTCTTCGTGCGCACCTTCAACGGAGCGGATGGCTGGGGCGGGGCAGGCGCGCTGGTGCAGGGCAGCGACGGCAATTTTTATGGCCTCAGCGGAGGGGGCGGGGTCGATAATTACGGCACGGTTTTCAAGATCACCCCAGGCGGTGTGCTGACTGTGCTTTACGACTTCGCCGGCGGCCCGGATGGCGAGTTTCCCATAGGCAGTCTGGTGCAAGCAACGGACGGCACCTTTTACGGTACAACCGGCTACGGCGGAGCCAACGGTGTCGGTACGGTTTTCAGGATGACTCCGAGCGGCACGCTGACCACGCTACACAGCTTCGCCACTACCGACGGCGCGCTGCCCAACGGCAGCCTGGTGCAAGCCAGGGACGGAAATTTGTATGGTACGACCGAACTTGGAGGCGCCAACAACAACTGCTACCCCATCGGGGACTGCGGCACAGTTTTCAAAATCACCCCAAGCGGTACCCTGACGACTCTGTACAACTTCTCCGGACTGGACGGCGCCAATCCCAATGCCGGACTGATGCAGGCCAGCGACGGAAACTTCTATGGCACAACCGAGTGGGGCGGCGCGATTGCCAGCGGTGTGGTCTTCCGTCTCACCCCCACGGGGACGCTGAACACGCTGCACACCTTCTGCTCGAGAAGCGAATGTCTTGATGGCACCGTGCCGGGTGGGCCGCTGGTGCAAGGCGCTGGCGGGCTACTGTACGGGGTAACGACTCTGGGGGGCGGTCTCAACCCATGCAACGGTGGGGCGGGCTGCGGAACAGTTTTCAGTACTGGGCCTGATTCGAGTCCGTACCAGTTTGTTCCCATGGCGCCGTGCCGGCTGCTGGACACACGCTGGGGCCCTCCCATCCAGGGTGGGACAATTGCATATTTCTGGCTTGTGCAACAGGCCCAGCTTCAGGGCTGTGGCGACCTGAGTTCTGCGACCGCCTATTCTCTGAACGTCACCGTAATTCCACATGGGCAGCTCGGATATCTCACGCTCTGGCCCGCGGACGAAAACCAGCCCGTCGTTTCTCTCCTGAACTCGCCGGACGGCCGGATCAAAGCGAGTGCGGCAATCGTCCCGGCGGGATATTGGTCGTGGACTCCGGGATTTGTCACCGTTTATGTCACCAATACGGCAGATGTCGTCCTCGACATCAATGGCTATTTCACAAGTCCCGGCTCGCAGACGCTGCAGTTCTATCCGCTGGCGCCGTGCCGCATCGTGGACACGCGTAATGGTCAATATGGCGGGACACTGCAGGCCGGCATGGAGCGCGACTACGCGATGACCGGCAAGTGCGGTCTTCCGGGCAGCGCGGCGGCTTATTCGCTCAATGTCACTGCTATTCCGGCGCCCAGGGTGCTTGATTATCTGACCGTTTGGCCGCAAGGCGAGCCAAGACCTGGGGTCTCGACCCTCAACAACTCCACCGGAACCGTGGTAGCGAACGCGGCCATCGTGCCTGCGGGAAACAATCAAACGGTTGCCTTTTACCCCAACAGCAACAACACCGACCTGTTGGTAGATGTAAACGGATATTTCGCCCCGCCAGGACCAGGAGGATCCTCGTTTTACTCGATTCCCCCATGCCGCATCTACGAGACCCGCAACAACAACGGGCAGCCGTTCCGCGGCGAGAGGACGGTGAACGTCATGGGCAGCCCTTGCGCGCCGCTGGGAAATGCCACTGCGTATGTGTTCAATGCGACGGTGGTGCCGCGCGGGTCACTCGCATACCTGACTCTCTGGCCAGACAACGAGCAGCAGCCGATGGTGTCGACGCTGAATGCCTTTGACGGCTTCATCACATCCAACATGGCGATTGTGGCGACGCGTAACGGCTCCATCGATGCATTCGCCGCCGGACTGACGCAGCTGATTCTGGACATTTCCGGCTACTTCGCGCCCTAAGATGAGCCCGCGCTGACGGGTCTCGCCACACTCCCGTTGAGATCTGTCGTCGGCTGCTTGTGCCCTGCGGGAGTCTGCCATCGTAACTGTCGATAACCCAGTAATCGGCAGTCGCGTTTCCGTTTTCTGGCTTGTGGTGCAACCGCATGCTCACAACAACGGCCGCGCGTGAAGCGTGGCCCTAAGGTTTCATACGGACTTCCTTCAACTGCCGTAACTGCGTCAGCAGATCGGTATTCTCGCTCGGGTAGAGGAAGTTCAGGAAGCGCCATTGCTGATTCTGCTGGTGCAATTCGGCCACCACGTCGGGCTGGTCGGATTTGGCGGCGGTGTCCCGTGGGGAAGCGCGCCACACCTCCACGCTGCACCTGCCCTTTGCCCATGAGGCGTTCCGCGCCTGGTAATGGTCGGCGGGGTCCTGGGTATTCAGAAACGGGTCGTAGTCGAGTCCCACGATTTCTCCCTGCGCTTTGGCTTGGGCGTCGGAGTCCTGCTTCAGGGCCTGGAAGAGCTTCGGGCTGAAGACACCGGCCTCCTGCTTCAATGCCACATTCCATGCCGGACCATTCAGGCGTTTTTGCGTAAACGGAACGTACCAGTCATAGAAATGCTGCGTGAATTCCCGGCATGACCGGACTTTATCGGCCTCAGCCGGCGACTGTGCCGATACGGCTGCTGGAACGCTCACGAGGGCGTACCACATAACCCAAATCGCAATTGCGCGCCGCCTGCTCATCACCCGAATCATAGTGCAATACCCCTCGTCATTTAGGACAGATCGCCCTCTCGTAAGCCAAGGCCCGCCATCCCGGCCGCGTTTTCCTCCCGCTGCTCTGCTACCAAAACCGCGCGGCCAGTTGTCTAAACAGGCAGGGCGGCGGAGTCAGCCCGGTACCCCGCTTTTCAGGTTTTCAGGGAACAAACCCAGGGCATCCCGCGTATCAGAGATCAGGACACAGTGCTGCCCAGGCGGAGGAGCAGTGGCAAACGGCAGAAATCATAATCATAAGAAGCGCCGCTGGGTCATCACCATCATCGTTTGCGTGGCGGTGGTGGCCCTGGTCATCGTGGCCGTTGCCGCCACCCGCGGCGGCAAGAAAATCGACCCCACCCGGCTGGCCAAAGTGGAAAGGGGCGACCTCGCCAAAAGTGTGGTCGCCACCGGCAAGATTACGCCCATTACCAAAGTCGAGATCAAGTCCAAGGCCAGCGGCATCGTCAAGAAGCTTTACGTAGACACCGGCGACCGGGTAAAGCAGGGCCAGGTGCTGGCCGAACTCGACAGGGTGGAGATTGAAGCCCAGGTCAATTCGGCCCGGGCGCAACTGCTGTCGTCGCAGGCCAACCTGAAGAGCGCCGAGGCCGATGAGAAGCGCGCCGAAGTCGATGCCCAGGGCGTCGATATCCCGACGCTGCAGCGCGCCTATGAGCGCGCGAAGGTGATGTCCCGCGACGGCGTGGTCTCGCAGGCCACCCTCGACGATGCCGAGCGCAGCTACATCATGGCGGTGAACAAGCGCGACGTCGCGCGGGCTCAGTTGAGCGTCAACCGGGCCAAGGTCGCGCAGGCGCAGGCCGAGGTGGAGAAGGACCAGGCCAGCCTGAAGCAGTTCGAGGAGCAGCTCAGCTACACCACCATCACCGCTCCCATTGACGGCGTGGTGCTCTCGCGCGATGTGGAAGTCGGCGACGCCGTCAGCTCCATCCTCGTGCTCGGCTCCGGCGCAACCCTGGTGATGACGCTGGGCGATACCAGCGAGGTGTATGTCAAGGGCAAGGTGGACGAGAGCGACATTGGCAAGGTCTATCTCAGCCAGCCCGCCCGCATTCGCGTGGAGACTTTCAAGGACAAGACTTTCACCGGTCATGTGACCAAGATTTCGCCCATGGGCGTCGAGAAGGACAACGTCACCACCTTCGAGGTGCGGGTCTCCATCAACAATCCCGGCGGCGAACTGAAGGCGGAGATGACCGCCAACGCCGAAATCCTCCTCGACGAGCACCACAACGTGCTGATAATCCCAGAAGGCGCCATCCTGTACGACAAGGACAAAAAGGCCTCGGTCGATATTCCCGATCCCGCCACCAAGGATGGCATGAAGAAGATCGCCGTCAACATCGGCATCTCCAACGGAGTGAAGACGGAAGTGCTTTCCGGCCTGAAGGAAGGCGAGCAGGTGGTACTGCAACAGTAGCGGCTATCTCATAAATCCGTTTTGAAAGGGCACGGCTTCAGCCGTGCCGCTCAGACCCGCGAAAGACGCGGGCTTTAGCCCCTGAGGGAATACGACGTTGCTCTTTCGGTTCATTATGAGGTGACTTCTGGTCGGGTAAGTCTTTAGCAGCACGGCACGCCTTGTAGTGCGGCGCTTCAGCCCTGCGTGATCGTCACTGGTTTCGCAATCCAATCAAAGGAGCGGCATCATGAACCGACGTTGTGCTGCTGTCCTGTTCAGCTTTCTTCTTCTCCCCATCCTGCTGCACGCCCGCGCGGAAGGGCATTTCGATCGCACCTTGCAGGTTTCCGGGGCCGTCAACCTGGACGTCACGACCGGTTCCGGTGACATTGCGATCAAAACCGGCGGAGCCAACCAGGTCGTCGTGCACGGAAGGGTTCGCAGCAGCAACTCCATCTTCGGCAATGACAATGCCGTCCATCAGGTCGAATCCAATCCTCCGATTCAGCAGAGCGGCAACACCATCCATATCGGTTACGATCTGCCCGACGATGTCCGGCGGCACGTCTCCATCGATTACGAGATCACCGTCCCGGCTGATACCACCGTGCAGGCCCATAGCGGATCGGGCAACGTCGAGGTTTCCGGGGTGCGCTCCGAGGTGCAGGCCCAGACCGGCTCGGGCGATATTCGCCTGCGCGACGTGGGCAGCCGCGTGCGCGTGCAGACGGGCAGCGGCAACATTCGTGCTGACGGCGTAGCCGCGCCGTTCAATGCGCAGACCGGCAGCGGCGACATCCAGGCGAGCCTGACGGGCTCTGGTGACGTGGACGTTCACACCGGCTCGGGAAGCATCAGCGTTCGCGGCATCAAAGGCGGAATGCATGCCCGTACCGGCAGCGGAAATGTCGAAGCTGACGGAAACGTGGCTGGTCCCTGGCAGTTGCACAGCGGGTCCGGAAATATTCGCCTGGCGGTCGGCTCTGCTGGCCGGTTCAACGTCGATCTGCACACCAGCTCGGGCTCCATTCATTCCGACTTGCCGATAACGGTTCAGGGATCAATGGGCAGGCACGAACTGAAGGGAACGGTCGGCGGGGGCGGACCGGCGGTGGAAGTCTCCACCAGTTCCGGCGACATCGACATCCGGTGAGCCGGCCTGTCGTCTGAGGCCGGTGAGGTTCCGACCTTTACTTGCGGTCTGACGAGTCGCCGCGCGTGGTGGCCGCGTTCGACGGCTTCGCCTCGCTGCAGCTTTCCTCGTGGCTGTGGCACTTGGAGAGGATCGCAGTTCGCAAACGGCTGCGCAAATCGTCGGGGAGTTCGTACAGGTGGGAGTCCCGGTAGATCTCGATGGTCATCTTGGTGGTGTTGCAGACGACGTAGCAGTTATGGCACCACTGGAGGTGATCTTCCAATTCCGCCCGCGTCTGGGCGTCCATCGAGTCGTCAAGGTAATCGGTCAGCTCTTTCAGAAACTCAGAGCACGTCACTTTTTCCCATCTCCACCAGCACGATTTTTGAAATACCTGTTCAGGCGCTCACGTAACTGCAGCCGGGCGCGAAGCAGCCGGGACTTCACCGCCGGGATACTCAGATCCAGGGCGTCGGCCGTCTCCTCGGTGGAGAGGCCCTCCACGTCGCGCAGGACAAACACCGTGCGGAAGCTGGGCGGCAAACCCTGTATGGTCTTACCCAGGATCTCCCTCAATTCGCCCTGCGTATAAAGCTGCTCCGGATTCGGCGCCCAGTCCGCGACCTCGCGCGGCATGGAATCCTCTTCCGTCTTGATGTCCTCGTCCAGCGACACCATCCGTTCGGGACGCCGCCGGCGCAGGCGCATCAGCGCTTCGTTCACCGCAATGCGCACCAGCCAGGTGTAAAACTTCGACTGCTCCTGGAAGTTCCCCAGGTTCTGGAAAGCCTTCAGGAATGCATCCTGGACTACATCTTCCGCGTCCTCGCGGTTCTGCGTGATGTGCTGCGCAATACGGAAAACATTGCGGTCATAGCGGCGCACCAGCTCCTCGAAGGCGCCCATGTCGCCGGCTTTGGCCGCGTGAACCAGGGCAAGTTCATCGCCCACCGGTTCCGCTACTCTTGGTTGGATGGCTCCCATATTCGTGCAGATTCAGGATTTTGGACCCGGGACACAAATAACCGACCCATTGTAGCCGTTCGCAACGGGATTGGGGGACCCCGGGCCTGCTATTTTACGCCGGGCATCCCCTGGGCCCGGTCTTCTGGTGGAGCTTACATCTATGATACGGACGTACCAGCCCCGCAGATGTCACATGTGGGAATCGATTCTGTAAATGTTCGTTGAAGGTATGCCCGCGGAATCGCGCTACACTGAATTGGAACGTCGCGACATTGCCCCGCAGTAACCTGAGGCCGCAAAACTGATGTCCGTCCTGGGTCGTTTCCTGGTCGTTTCGTTGTTGGCGGGGAGCTGTGCGCTCGCCCAAAGCGGCACATCCCAATCCTCGCCGGGTTCTTCGTCCCATAAGAAGACCGCGTCATCCACCCACAGGTCCGGCAGCACAGCACATAAGAAGTCGGCGAGCAGCCGATCGCATCATCGCAGGAAAGTCACCGCTGCCCGGGCGCACCGCATGAAGCGGATTTTTGTGGCCTCCAGCGATCTGCGGCCCATGGCGCGCCAGCTGGTTGAGTTCCGCACGCCCGCGGCCTACGCCGGAGTCGAGAACTATGCGCACGCGCATGCCGGAAGCGAGGCGGCCGCGCTGGCGTGGTTTGCGGTGGGCTATGCGCATTATCTCGATGCCCAGTATCCGGCCGCCATTGCCGCCATGCACAAGGCGCAGCCGCAGATCGGAGAGCTGAAGGATTATCTCGCTTACTTCATCGGCAACTCGTATGTGCTGAGCAACAACGCGGAGGAGTCGCTCGCCTGGCTGCGGGATTTTGGCACACGCTTCCCCGATTCCCTCTACGATCGCGACGCTACCGTCTCTTACGCGAAGGCGTTGCTGGCGCTGGACCGCCCGGGCGAAGCGATCCGCGTTCTCGAGGCGCAACGTTCTCCGGCCAATGTGGAAACGGAATATTATCTCGGCAAGGCATATGTCCAGGCCGGGCAGGGCCGCACCGGGGCCGAGATTCTGCAGCGCATCTATTACGACTATGCGACCAGCTATCTCGCCGACCAGGCAGCCGCCGATCTGAAGAAAATTCCCCAGGGGGTCACCCTGCCGCCGGTGACCTACGCCCAGCACCTGCGGCGCGCCGACGCGCTCTACAAGGCCCGCCGCTATGGCGCAGCGGCTGATGAGTATCGGTACGTAGTCGATTTCGCTCCGCCGGGCCAACAGCCGGCGGGACTGATTCAGCTCGCCAATTCTTACCTGCACGACGGCAACACCCGCGCTGCCCGCGAGGCGCTGGGCCGCATTCCCGACGACGGCAGCGAAGCCAGCGCGGAGAAGTGGTATCAGCAGGCGGAAATCGCCCGCAACGCCAATGACGACGGCTCGCTCAGCAACATCCTGGAGCACATGCGGACAACGGCTCCGAAGTCGCCGTGGCTGGAATCGACGCTGCTGACCGCCGGCAACATGTATCTGCTGCGCAAGGATTACGATCGCGCCATCGACTACTACCGCGAGATTCACCAGCGCTTCCCCGCCGGCACCAGGGCTTCCTATGCGCACTGGAAGTGCGCATGGCTCACCTATCTGCAGACTCGCAGGGAGCAGGCGAAGAAGTACTTCGAGGAGCAGATCGAGTTCTACCCGGGTACTAACGAGGTTCCTAATGCCATCTACTGGCGCGGCCGCATGGCGGAAGACGACCGCGATTTCGGTCTGGCGCGTGCCTATTACCAGAAGCTCTCGGAGCGCTATCGCAATTATTACTACGCCGTTCTGGCGCGGCGGCGGCTGGTGACTCTGCCCACCGCGCCGGTGGTGACAGTGGCCGCGTTGCAGCATTTTTCGCCGGCCAGCGCGCTCGACCCCGCGGCGCAGATCACCGATCCGCCGGAAGACGATCTGCATTACATGCGCGCCAAGCTGCTGGAGAACGCCGGGGTGACCGACCTGGCGGTGCGCGAGTTGCAGGCCGGCAGCTCCAGCGGGCCTTCCTGGGAGATGCTCGAGATCGCGAAAATCTACAGCAGCGGGGGCGAGTATTTCCGCGCCCTGCAGGCGCTGAAGCGCGCCATCAGCGGATACTTCTCCTTCGACGTCAGCACCCTGCCCGCCCCCTACTGGCAGGCGCTCTTCCCGCGTCCCTGGTGGGACGCCATGCGGCGCTACTCGGACGAGAACGGACTCGATCCTTATCTGGTGGCGGCGCTGATCCGCCAGGAATCGGAGTTCAACCCCAGCGCCATCTCCCATGCCAACGCTTACGGCTTGATGCAACTGCTGCCCCGGACGGGCAAGGGCGAGGCGCGGAAAGAGGGCCTGCACCACTACAGCACCGACTCGCTGCTGGACCCGACCACCAACATCGAGCTGGGGACGCGCTATTTCCGCCAGATGGTGGACCAGTTCGGCGGACATATCGAGTATGCGCTGGCCGCCTATAATGCCGGCGCCGACCGCGTCGAAGACTGGCGCGCCTCGGGCAACTATCGCGATGTGGAGGAATTCGTGGAGTCGATTCCCTTCACCGAGACGCGGGAGTATGTGCAGGCCATCGTGCGCAATGCCGAAGTCTACAAGAAGGTGTACGGCACGCCGTAAGAGCTGTCAATCAGGCCGGCGACCTGCAGGATTCAGCGGCTTCTCGAGAGTAGAATTTGAGCATGACGGAAGAGTTTTCGAAGATCCTGGAAAAAGCGCTCGAACTCCCGCCCGAGGCACGCGCCGCACTCGCCAACTCCCTGCTTGAGAGCCTGGAAGAGACAGTGGATCCATCGGCGGAGGAGGAATGGAACCAGGAGATTGCCCGCCGCATCGAGCAACTGGATTCGGGAAGGGTGAAACCGGTGCCCTGGGCCGAGGCTCGAAGACAGATCGCGGCAATTCTCAATGACCGCTAAGCCGCTTGTCCTTCATCCTGACGCACTTGATGAACTGAAGTCCGCAGTGGTCTGGTATGCGGAACGTTGGGTAAACTTCTGGGTGGCGTGCTCGCCGCGCGGCCAGCGCTCCGGCGATCGCACGATCCTTTCCAGCCCATGGTCGAGCTCGCCAGTAAAATTCAGGGCTGCGGTTATGCTTTGGTTTAAAAACAACGCTGCGATGCAGGCGACTTTGAAAACGATCCGGGAGCAGGTGCAGAATCCCCTCCGGCTCGACCTGAAGCTGCAATCACCCCCGCTGAAGCCCAGGAAACTGAAGATCACTTCAGATATAAAGGGACTGGAATTGGCGTATCCCGAGCGCATTCAACCCTGTTTGCGGACAGGCGAAGTTCCGCAGCCGAAGTAGCAGGGCGGCGACGCCTATTTCTTTCCGTACTGCTCCGCGCCCATCAGGTGAATGGACACGTACGCCTCGTCGCCGATGACCCAGCTGTCATGTCCGGGTGCAACGTAGAAGACGTCCCCCGCTTTCATCTCCCTCGTCGATCCATCCTGCATCGAAAGGCCCGACCGGCCGGACACAACGATGCCGACGTGTTCGACCATGCACAACCTGGCACAGCTGGCCTTGCCGATATGCTCCGACCATCGCCAGCCGGGTTCGTAGGTGGCGCGGCCGAGGGTCATCCCACCGACGCGCACGATTTCAAACTTCCCCTTCTCGAAGGTGAGGGTCTCATCGGGCTGTTCAAATCTCTTCAGGATTACGTCCGGCATTGCAACTCTGTGCATGGTTCTTGGATGACAGACGTGCATGACTGGATTTGGAGTTTGCACCGCCGCCCTGCGGCCTGTGTCTGGTCGCTGCCATTCGCCCCGGCTGCATCCTTTTCTCGTTCTGCCTGGCCGCACAAACGATCAGGTCTCGCGATGGTGTACCGGCAGACTCAAGCCGCCACGCGGCGTGATGCTTTCAGGCGGGGGCGGAAGCCCCCGCGCACCTGTTCATGGTCGCGAGCCGCAGAGCGGCGACATTTCCAGATTCAGACCGGAATCAGACGGAGCCCGGGGAAAGCGGCGCGATAGAGGCGATCATCCAGGGTCAGTAACCGATAACCGAGGACCGCGGCGTGAGCCCCTATGAGAAAATCGGCCAAAATGCGGCGTGGTCCTGGCAAGTGCTGTTGGCGCCGACGAATGGCGTATTTCTGAAAGGCAGCTCCGGATGCCCGCCATACCGCCTCATTCAGTTTCCAGTCAATCACTACGCCGGTTTCACGGAGAAAAGAATCCAGAAAAGCTGAATCCCGCGCTGGTGCAGCCATCAATTCGGCACAGACTGGGGCGCTGATGACGAGCCCTCCCTGCGCAAGAGCGCGGTCCAGTGCCGATTGTGCTGTCCCGCTGAGGGCACGCTCCTGGCTCCAGAGAGCGACAATGACGTTGGTGTCCACTGCCGTCGTCATTGGCCACGCAGGGACCGAAGCCAGCGCTGAATTCCTTTTCGGCCTGGAGGAATGCCCGGATTCCCGATTCCACGATATTTTGCGAACGGGCTTGCCGTTCTGAGAGGCCGCACCCGGACGCCGTCATCGTCGGCCTGAAAGATCAGGCTGTCTCCGGACTGAACGCCCAATATCCTCCGGATGTCGCGGGGCACTGTCACCTGTCCCTTGCTGGTAATGCGCGCCCGCTTTTGCAGCGTGCTCATGCCGCCCTCAATTCCTTACTTTACCATAATTATCCTTACTTCCGGATGTTGCTTTGCCCGTTCATGCCCAGGAACCCGCACTCTCCCTTCACCTCGCATTGCAGCATGTCCTCGACCAGCAGATTCCAGCCGACGAATCCGGCAAACACGTGATTCGGCGACTGCTCCGGCGTGGGTGCAAGTCCCTCGCCGGTTTCGGCGTTGTAGTCCTCGTGCATCGATCCCCACTTGCGGATGTCCGCAAGGACCATGCGGCCAAGTATCCCAGCTAATTCCGCCGCCTCCTTATTGAAGCCATCGCGTTTCAGGGCGATGTAGTTCATGTAATTGGCGTTGATCCAGATGGGCCCCTGCCAGTTGGAGTAAGGCACGATGATCGCGGCGTTGTTGTACTCCGGGTCCTGTTTCGACAGGCTACGAATGCCATACGGCGCCAGCATGTAGCTCCGGTCCACCATGTAGCGCCGGATCATCTCTTTCGCGTCCTTTTCCGGCAGAATGTCGTCGATCAGCGGAACGAAGCTGGAATAGCTGATGCGCTTCACCGGCTTGCCGGTGTCGCGGCGGAGGTTGTAGAACATCGCCTCCTGAGGAAACCAGAAGTACTTCAGCATCGCCGCCTTCAGATCGGCAGCTTTTTTACGATACTCCGCCGCCTGCTCCTCAGAACCCAGCTTCTCCGCGAGCTGCGCCATGGCCCTGTATTCGCGGTACTGAAACGTGCTGAGGTCGGCGGCCAGGATCGCGCTCTTGTCGTTGGGATCGTTGGTCAGCGCGACATTGTTGTCGGCACCGGACGAGATTGCGTTCTCCCAGAAGAAGAGGCCGTACTTCGGATCGAACTGCGTCTGCTCGCGGTAGCTGATGACCTTGCGCAGGCTCTCCCAGATCGGCTTGATCCATTGATAGTCGCCCAGGCCCTCCGACGCCATCACAGCTCCCTGTGCAAGGAACGGCTTCATGGCAAAACGGCCCATCAGCGGCCGCGGGCCTTTGGTGGTAATGCAGCCGGCAACGTAGCCGTCCTTGTCGATGGCGCCGGCAAAGTCCAGCACCCACCACTTCAGATACTGCGGCTTGCCCTGCTGCGCCAGATGCGAGCCGATGAAGAAGCCGTCCCAGTCCCACATCTGCTTGTAGTAGCCGGCGGGGATCAGGTAGTCGTACTTGATGAATCCCTCCGCCGGACGGATCGACTGCGGCTCCAGCTTGGCGTAGGCGGCCGACACCTCGGTGAGCGTCTGGGCAAGATCGGAGGGCTTGTCGTTAGCTGCTGGTAAGCCGGCAAACCGCAGGGCAAAAGCGAGGATGAATGCCGCAATCAGGTTCATGATCAGCATTGTGACAGGAAATGACTGACCAATCAGTTCTAGAATGATTATCGAAATCATGAAAGCCGCAGTTCTCGCCACTCCCGCGCCCATCGCCCGGCGTCCTCTTCGCATTGAAGACATTCCACAGCCGGCAGGCGCGCCAGCCCACGTCCTGCTCAAAGTGCATGCCTGTGGCGTCTGCCGCACCGACCTGCACATCGTCGAGGGCGAGCTTCCGCCGCGCCTGGAGCGCGTCATCCCCGGCCACCAGATCGTCGGCGAGATTGTGGACGGCGGTACGGCGGAGTGTCCTGCCGGCACCCGCGTCGGCGTTTCCTGGATCGGCGGCATCGACGGCTCCTGCTGGTATTGCCGCCACGCCATGGAAAACCTCTGCGACTCGCCCACCTTCACCGGCTACACGGTCAACGGAGGCTATGCCGAATACGCGCTCGCCCGCGCCGATTTTGTCTTCCCGCTGCCGCCCGAACTGGACGATCTTCATGCCGCGCCGCTGCTCTGCGCCGGCATTATCGGATTTCGCAGCCTGCGGGTTGCCGGCGTGGAACAGGGCGAGCGCGTGGGGCTCTTCGGCTTCGGCGCTTCGGCGCACCTTGCCATCGCGGTCCTTCACGCCTGGAGGTGTGACGTGTATGTCTCCACCCGCGGAGCTTCGCACCGCAGGCTGGCCGAATCGCTGGGCGCGAAATGGGTGGGGACGGAAACCGAAAAGCCGCCGGTTGAGCTCGATCGCGCCGTGACCTTCGCGCCCAGCGGAGATGTCGTGGTCGCGGCCCTTTCCAGCCTGCGCAAGGGCGGCGTGGTGGCCATCAACGCCATCCACCTCGACCGCATACCGCAGTTCGATTACGACAGCCTGCTGTGGGGAGAGCGCCAGCTCCGCAGCGTCGCCAACATGACCCGCGCCGATGCCCGCGACTTCCTGAAGACTGCGGCCGCCATTGATCTCCGGCCCAGGGTCACATCCTTCCCGCTCGATCAGGCGAACGAGGCTTTGCTCGCCGTGAAGCAGGACGCCATCGACGGCGCGGCGGTGATCCTGCCGTAGAAGCGACGGCAGCTCGTTCCCACGGCCGGTACCCCGCCCGTTATTCCCCGTCCCCCTCGCGTCGCCTCATACTGCATCTGTGCGGAGTGCCGATCCCAACCTGCGGCTGCTGGAATCTTTCCTCGATTACCTCAAGGTCGAAAAGGGGCTGGCGCCGCTCACCGTCTCGGCCTACCGCTCCGACCTGGAGCAGTACTCGGAGTTCCTGCTGAAGCGGAAGCGCTCGCTGCGCGATGCGCGGCGCCAGGAGGTGCGCGACTTCCTCAACTCGCTGCTGTCGAACGCAGTCGATGGCCGCAGCGTCGCCCGCAAGCTCTCAACCTTGCGGCATTTCTACCGGTACCTGCTGCTCGACCGCTACATCGCGGCCGATCCCACGCTGAACATCGATACGCCGCGGCAATGGAAGGTGCTGCCCAAATCGCTCGCCGCCGAGGAAGTCGAGAGCCTGCTGCAGGGCCCGCCACGCGCGAAGGAGGGCCGGCTCTCGCAGGCGCTGGCCGGTCGTGACCGCGCCATGCTTGAAGTTTTTTACGCCGGCGCGCTGCGCGTCTCAGAGATGGTCAGGCTGAGGCTGGAGGACCTGAAGCTGGAGCTGGGATATGTGCTGGTGCACGGCAAGGGCGACAAGGAGCGCATCGTGCCGCTTGGCCGCGCGGCCCAGGAGATCGTCCAGGACTATCTGCGCAACGCGCGCCCGGCGCTGGCGGCAGGAAGGCCGTCGCCGTTCCTGTTCATCGCCCGCGGAGCGCGCGGCATCAGCCGGCAACGCGTGTGGCAGATGGTGAATGCCGCGTCACGGCAATCGCGGCACGCCAGCCCGCACATGCTGCGTCACAGTTGTGCAACCCACATGGTGGAAAACGGCGCCGACCTGCGGACGGTGCAGACGATCCTCGGACATGCCGACATCTCGACGACGCAGGTTTACACCCATGTCGCGCTCGATCGGCTGAACCGCGTCTACCGGCAGCACCATCCGCGCAGCAAACCTCGCGCAGGTAAGAGCGCATGAGCAGACGCGGACCAACCATTGTCGAGAAGGCCGTCGCGAAATTCATTCGCACCCTCCAGGACCGCAACGCCTCCGCGCACACGGTGAAGGCCTACCGCAGCGATTTGGCGCAGTTTGCCGAATATGTTGGCCCGCAGGGCTGGCGCCACATCGACCACATTCTCATCCGCGGCTATCTCGCGAACCTTTACGAGCGTGGGCTCAGCAAGGCATCCGTCGCCCGCGCACTGGCTGCGCTCCGCTCGCTCTATCGCTGGCTGGCGCAGGAAGGCGAGGTCAGCCAGAATCCGGCGGCGCTGGTCTCGACGCCAAAGCTGCCGAAGAAGCTGCCGCGCGTGCCCACCATCGAAGAGGTCAACGCCGTGCTCGACTCCGGCATGCCGGAGTGCTCCGCCTTCCGCGAGCGCGACCAGGCGATCCTGGAGCTGCTCTACGGCTGCGGCATTCGCAACTCGGAGCTCGTCGGCATCAATCGCGACGACGTTCGCTGGTCGAACGAGGTGATTCTGGTCCGCGGCAAAGGCCGCAAGGAACGATACGTGCCCTTCGGCGACTCGGCCAAGGCGGCGCTCGGGGCCTATCTGCCGGCGCGGCAGCGCGTGCTCGGCGAGACACGGCGGACCATGGAGCGCGCCCTGCTCATCAATCTGCGCGGCGCGCGGTTGACCACCCGCAGCGTTGGCCGCATCGTGAAGCAGATTGCCGTCGCCCGCGGCTTGCCGCCCGATGTTCATCCGCACACGCTGCGCCACGCATTCGGGACCCACATGCTGGAGGAAGGGGCCGACCTGCGCGCCATTCAGGAGATGCTGGGGCATGAGCGCCTCTCCACCACCCAGCGCTACACCCAGCTTACGGTGAAGCAGGTGATGGAGGTGTACGACCGGACCCACCCCCATGCCGGCCGCAGCGGCAGGTAGAATCGTCGTCTATGGTGAAGCCCCATGTCGCGCCACGCCCCCCGCGCCCGTCCGCCGCAGCCGTCTTGCAGCGACGGGGAGCGTGGGTCATCCGCGAACATTGGGATTTTCTCGCCGTCCTGCTGCTTGTGGCGGCGTCGTTCCCCAGCGCCTGGCTCGTGCCGCGCAGTGTCACGCTGGTCCCCAACCTCGGCCTCATCGACGATAACTGGCACCTCGACAGCACCTACAAGGCGCTTCATGACATCTGGATCGGCCGCAACGTGGCTTTTACTCACGGCCCCATCTTCCAGGGCCTTTCCTCGCTTCCCGTGCGCTCCATGCCGCTCTCCCTGGGCGCTCTCTACGCGACGTGGAACACCATTCCTCTCTGGTGCGCCGTCGTCTTTGCGTATCTTGCCATCCGCCTGCTTCTGCCCGAGCAGCCGGCGTGGAAGCGCTTCGTGCTGCTGCTGGTGCTGGCCTGTTTCTGGGAAACCTCCCTGCGCTCGACGGTTCCCGTCCTGCTCTTTGCCCTGTTCCTGCGCGGCTGGTACGCGGTGGAGGAAGGCACCGAGGGAGGCGTGCTGGCCGGCATTGCCGGCGCCCTGCTCTGCGCCCTCGCGTTTCTTGTCGCTGGCGACGTCGGCATCTACGCCACCGCCGCCTGGTTCATCGGCTTCGTCGCCATGGCGTTCGAAACTGTGCCCTACGGTCTGGGGCTGAAACTGCTTTCCGGGCTGCTGGCGTTCCTCGCCGCGGCGTTCGCGCTCGCCATTGCGGTCAACTGCGTCATGGCCACTCCGCTGGACTTCCGCTTCTGGCGCGACTCATTGGCCCAGGTTGCGGTATATCGCTGGGCCACGCCCGCCGCCATGACCGGCAGGGGCGCGACGCATCTGCTGGGGACATTGCTGATTGCCATCGCCGTCTTTGTTGTCCGCGCCATCACCCGGCGCAGGAACAGCGCCGCGGTTACCCAGGACATGGCTTTTCTCGCCGGGGCATTCGTCTTCGGCCTGGCGGTCATGCAGAGCGCGCTGGTGCGTTCCGACGTTGGCCACGTGATCATCGGCGAATTTGCCATGATCTTCTTCGCCAGCGTCCTCCTGTTCTCGTTCGAGGGCAGGGCGTCGATTGCCGGCGTGCTGATCGCGATCGCCTGCTCCGTGTTGTTCTCCCACCCCGTATTCCAGCCCTCCAGCCTTGTCCGTCTTTATGCGGACCTGCGGCATCCGATGACCGTTTGCCCGCCGGGCTACAGCGAATACGACCGTGCCTGCTATAGCGAGCCCCTCACTCCGCAGATGCTCGCCGCCGCCGCCGGCTTTCTCGGCCAGCACAGCGGCGCCCACGATTCCATCTTTGTGTTCCCGTATCAGACGATGTTCGGTCCCGCGGCGCGCCGCGATGTCGCCGGAGGTCTGATGCAGGCCTACACCGCCAGCGGAGCCCGGCTGTCGCGGCTGGAAATCTCCGGGCTCGAAGGCAAAACCATTCCCGCAGCCCTCTATCTGCCTGATGCCGACCTGAACCGCTGGCCGCAGGCCGACATCGAGCGCTGGTCGCGAAATTACCTCAGCGTCCCTGTCGATGGCGTTCCCAACTTCACGCGCGTTCCTGAAGTGTGGCTCTGGATGGTGCGGCACTATCGCGCGGCGGGACAACTCACTCCCGGCATTATCGGCCTGGAGCGGGACGACTCCCGCGCCTCGCGTATTGCGCTGGAGGCCCAGCCGCTGGGTATTCCTCTACGCAGCTATCCCATCAGCGAACGCAGCTCGGCCACCGATCTCGGATCTCCGGGCTGGCCCTCCGGCTTCGATTTCATCCGGCTGCGCATCACCGTGCGGTATTCCTTCTGGTGGAAGCTGCGCAAGCCCGAGCGCCTGCAGCTGGAGATCGCGCGCGCCGATGGCAGCCGCGACTGGCAATGGCTGGTGGTGCAGCCGAATGTGACCAGCGAGGTCTGGTTCTATCCCTGGAGCGCGCCCGATCTGGCGGGCTACTTCGACGCCGATGAAAAGCGCTGGCGTCCGGCGTCGCGCTCGGCCATCACCGGCCTGCGCTTCCTGGCGACGCCGCTGGACTGGGTTTCGCAGCAGCCGGAGGCGATCAGCATCGAGGCCGCCGATGCGGTGCGGCTGGTGATGCCGCCACGGCCGTAGCAGGCCGGATGTTACTCTGGAGCTTTATGGCGATCCCCCCTATCCGAACACCAGCCTGATGCTCATCATTCCCACCTACAACGAACGCGACAACATCGCAGCCCTGGTCAGTCGAGTCCGCAAGGCGGCCGGCGACGAGCCGATCCTTTTTGTGGATGACAACTCCCCCGACGCGACGGCCGATGAGATTCGCCGCATCCAGGCTGCGGATCCCAACGTTCACCTGCTGGCGCGGCCGGGCAAGGGCGGTTACGGCTCCGCCTGCCGCGACGCCATGAAGAAGATTCTGCGGGAGAATCTCGCCGACTACGTCATCCAGTTCGATGCCGACCTGTCGCACCCGCCCGAGCTGCTGCCGCAGATGATCGAGCTGCTCCGGACCAACCCGGTGGTGATCGGCTCGCGCTACCTCGCCGGCGGCGGTGCCCAGGGCTGGGACATCCGCCGGCGCGCTCTCAGCTTCGGCGCAAACCTCTATGCGCGCCTGCTGACCGGTGTTCCGGTGCACGACATGACGGCCGGATTTGTCGGCTATCGGACAGAGGTCCTGCGCAGGATCGATCTCGACGCCATCGGTTCGGAAGGCTACGCCTTCCTGATGGAGATGAAGTTCAATCTGCACCGCAGCGGGGCCAGCTTCCGCGAATTTCCCATCGTCTTCTGCGAGCGCGAGGCGGGCAAATCCAAATTCAGCCGCACGATTCTCTTCGAAGGCGTGCGCTTCCCGCTGAAGGCGCTGGGCAGGAGACTTGGGGGATGAGGACTAGGGCTGCGCGCTGAATCGCACCGCCTCGGCCGATTCCACCGCAATCGCTTCCGGCTTCTGTGAAAACCAGTCCAGCGGAGTCACCATCAGGCGCAGGCCGGTAATCGCCGGCCGGTACGAGCTGCGCCAGCGGCTTTCGTCGGCGTCGAAGTAGCGCGGCAGATCGGACTCGTTCCAGGGATAGAACCACAGGTCGGTCGCGACATTCGGCTCCAGGACAAACGGCTGCAGCGAGCGGCTGCCGTCGGCACGCCTGATTTCCAGTTGCAGCCTCTCCGGCTTGCGCAGCTTCCAGAGCAGGTTGTAGCGGATTTTCAGGCGCAGGCGGAGGAAATCGGCGCCGCCTGCCGGCCACTCCGGCGCGCCCAGATCGATGGCGGTCTCCCGTTGCGCGATCGGGTAGCTCCGCGACGCGATTGCCAGCGGCATCTCGTGCATCGAGATCCGCGATGCTCGCGAATCATCTCTTACCAATCCAAGAATTCCGGGAGCCAGCTCGCGGTCGGCGCGGTAATGGCGGAGGATCCAGAACCACTCATCCGGGGTGCGCGTGAAATTGCTGATGCCGTCGATCGGCAGGCTCAGCGTGGGACTGGTCAGCTCGCCCGGACCCGCATCCGGGAAGTACAACCCCACCGGAGCTCCGGCCCGCTCCATTCCCGCAAGGTCGAACTGTGAAAGATACGCGCCATTGGCCAGAAACGACTGCTCCACAGGGCTGGCAACCTCGCGGCGGGCCGCCACGGCGAACATGTACTGGTAGGGAAATATCAGAACCCGCTCGTTCTCCCGGCTATGCTGCTGGAGATAGGCGACACCCATGTCCAGCGTTTGGGCAAAATCGCCAGGGAAGCACACCCCGTCAACTGCGCCGAGTCCGCTTGGGCAGCTTGTAATCGGATGCCGCATCCGTGCCAGCCGGTAATGAATGCTGGAAGGGCGGAAGATCGCAGCCGGCTCCGCGAATGCGAACGAGCACGCCACCGCGGCCAGAGCGGCAATCGCCGAGGCGATTCGCGACCTGAACGAGAACAGAATCGCGGCGGCGAAGAACACCATGGGAAAAACGCCAAAGACAATGTGGTTGTAGTCGGAGCGGACCAGGCCGGTCTGCATCGAGAGCACGGCAAAGAGGAAGGCGCCCAGCAGAAATCCGGTGCGCGCCGTAATGACAGCGGAGCGGTCCCCGGGCACGAACCGGCGCAACAGAAACACCGCGCTGCCGATCGCGAACGGAAGCAGCAGATGCATGGCGCCCGCAGGCGACAGGGCGGCAGGCTCATTCCAGCGATGCACCGCGACCAGCGCCAGGGATAGTCTCCAGAAACGGAAATCCAGCGGCCCGGCAATGAGGGCGTTGACAATAGGAATCAGAACCACAAACGAAGCCGCAAAGGCCGCTGCGGCGATGGCATAAGCACGGAATCTCTGCAGCTCGCGCCGTCCCTCCCAGGCTACTCCCGCCCATGCGATGAACCATGCGGCGACGCTGTAGACGCCGGTATCCGCCGAGTACCAGAATGCTGCCGTCGTCAGCAGCGCCGAGCCGCATCCAAACGCCGCGGGGTTCACCCTCCCGCCGGTCATCGCATACCAGCCCCGCAGAAACAGCGCGAACAGAAAAATCCCCACGGCCGTGCGCCCGTCCCATGGAGCCCAGAAGACAACCAGCAGCAGAACTGCCAGGAAACGCTTCCACGCCGGCTGCTCCGGCAGCAGGAGAAGCAGGGTCCCCCAGACGCACAGAAACGTGCACCACAGCAGCAGGGTGCTGTAGCTGGTATAAATGGAGGCCATCGAAAGCCCGGCCAGGCGCGCGGGCGCGCCCAGCATCCAATGCGCCAGCGGGCCGTAGAGAAACGCCGCGTCGCGGCCGAAGTAGATGCCGTGGGTCGTCTTCCAGACGGCATCGAGCACCCAATGATCGTCGAAACTTCCCGGTTGCCGGACCGCGATGACGCAATGAGGCGAAACCCACGCCAGCGGCAGGGAGATGAGCATGAGCAGCGGCACCGCCAGGAAATCCCAGCGGCGCGCAAATCCGGCGAAGCGCTGGCGCTCTGCGGGGGGCCGCGCTGGGCGGGGCGTGCTCACGACGCGAGCGGCGTTGGCCATGAACGCCCAATTTTATCGCACGCGGTTTTCGGCTTATGATCGTTGCTGTTCAACGCGGACGGCGGGTTTGTTCGCGCCTCCACACAACGAGGCGAGGACAGCTTCCCGGCTGCAGCGACGACCGATAACCGGCAACGGCTTATGATCCTCCGCTCCGACAACCGCGCACCCGAGCAGATGCGGCCGGTGAACATCGTGCCCGACTTCATCTCCACCGCCGAAGGCTCCTGCCTGATCGAGCTGGGCAACACCCGCGTGATCTGCACGGCGACCATCGAGGACACGGTGCCGCAGTTTCTGCGCGACAGTGGCAAAGGCTGGGTGACCAGCGAATACGGCATGCTGCCGCGCTCCACCCTGACCCGCACTCCGCGCGAGGTGACCCGGGGCCGGGCCGGCGGGCGCACCCATGAAATCCAGCGGCTGATTGGCCGCTCGCTGCGCGCAGTGACCGCCATGGAAAAGCTGGGCGAGCGTACCATCTTTCTCGATTGCGACGTTATCCAGGCCGATGGCGGCACCCGCACCGCTTCCATTACCGGCGCCTTCGTGGCCATGGGGCTGGCCATGCGCCGCATGGTCGAAGCAGGGGCGCTCACGGTGGCGCCCATTCGCGACTACGTTGCCGCCACCAGCGTCGGCATCGTGGATGGCGAGGTCATGCTCGATCTCTGTTACGAAGAGGACGCGCGCGCCGATGTGGACATGAACGTGGTCGCCACCGGCAGCCGGAAGCTGGTCGAGGTGCAGGCCACGGCCGAGCGGCGACCCTTCGACGATGCGCAACTGGCAAAGATGATGGCGCTGGCGCGGCAGGGAATCGAGTCGCTGGTGCTGCGGCAGCAGGCGGTGCTGGGCGGGCTGCCGCTGCGGCAGTGAGTGTCCCCTCGCGCGCATCTCGGGATTCGTTTAGAATTTCCTGTCCTGTGGTTCTCGGGCCTGCCGTAGTCTGTAGGACTGCAATACAAATCCTGAATTTTTTCGACCGGGCGACCTGCCCGCGGAGGTCTCATCATGAAGCTCACTCCTGGAAAACTTGCGGGCATGAAGGCCGTCTCCAACGACCGCGGTGTGATCGCCGCCGCCGCCATGGACCAGCGCGGCTCGCTGAAAAAAGCCCTCGGCGCCAACGCCACCGACGCGCAACTGGAAGAGTTCAAGGCCTACGTCACCGAAGTCCTGACGCAGCACGCCAGCGCCATCCTGCTCGATCCGGAGTGGGGGCTGCCGGCGGCGAAGCGCCGCGCCAAAGGCTCGGGGCTGCTGCTGGCCTACGAGAAGACCGGATATGACAAGCAGTTGCCCGGCCGGCTGCCCGACCTGCTCGAACTGTGGTCGGCGAAGCGGCTGAAGGAAGCGGGCGCCGACTGTGTCAAGATTCTGCTCTACTACACCCCATACGACGACAAGAAGATCAACGACCACAAGCATGCCTGGGTGGAACGCATCGGCGATGAGTGCCGCGCCAACGACATTCCATTCTTCCTCGAGCTGGTCGGCTACAAGGAAGGCATGGACGAGAAGGGCGCCGAGTTTGCCAGGCTCAAGCCCGAGGTGGTGGCGAAATCAATGGAAGAGTACTCGAAGGACCGTTACGGCGTGGACGTGCTGAAGGTGGAGATTCCGATCAACATGCAGTTCGTGGAGGGCTCGCGCTCCTTCAAGGGGACGAAGGCCTATTCGAAGAAAGAGGCGCTCGGCCACTATCGCGCCGCCGCGGGCGCGACCAACAAGCCCTTCATTTATCTTTCGGCGGGGGTAAGCAATCCCGAATTCATCGAGGACCTGGAGTTTGCCGCCGAGGCGGGCGTGAAGTTCAATGGCGTGCTCTGCGGACGCGCGACCTGGAAGGACGGCATTCCCGTTTACGCGCAGCAGGGCGGCAAGGCCTTCGAGACGTGGCTGAAGGATAAAGGCGTCAGGAACATCAGCAACGTGAACAACGCGCTGAAAGCCGCCACCCCGTGGTACAGCATCTACGAGGTGCAGGAGGCGGCGGCCACTCGCTGAAGCCGGTACGCAATCAGCAGCAAACGGACGGAGGGCGGATGAGCAGAGCCGTGATGGCGATGGCAGTAGCGGCAGGGTTGTGTCTGGCAGTAGTGAACCGGGGCTCGGCAGCGCCGCCGCCGTCAAGTAAGGCGCAGATTGCCCGCGGCGAGTATCTGGTAAAGGCCATCGCGCAATGCGGCGATTGTCATACGCCGTTCAACGCGCAGGGTGCGCCGGTGATGGACAAATGGCTCCAGGGCAAGAAGCTGGAATTTGGGCCGCTGTTTCCCATTCCCATCTGGGCCGATACTGCGCCGGCCATCGCCGGCCTTCCCGGCTGGGACTCGCGGAAGGCGGTTGAGTTCTTCATGACCGGTCTGGCGCCCAACGGACAGCCGGCGCGTCCGCCCATGCCCGCCTATCATATGAATCGTGCCGATGCGGAAGCCGTGGTGGCGTACCTGAAATCGCTGAAACCGGAAAACTGATCGCCCGACGGCGCCCATACCTACACCTGGGACCAGAACTGGGGGAACCTGTCCAGCGTGGACGGCAAGACCCCTGACCTTCGACGCCCTGGGCCGCATGTCGAGCAGGCCAGCGGTTCGAGTTACACTCAGATCCTGTACGGTCCATTGGGTACCAAGCTAGCCTTGATGAATGGCCAGACGCTGCAGAAGGCGTTTGTTTCCCTGATCGGCGGAGCGCAGGCGGTCTATAATGCCTCCGGCTTGTATTCCTACCGCCATGCCGACTGGCTGGGCAGCAACCGGCTGGCGGTCTCGCCCAGCCGCACGGTGCTG
>Ga0335081_10001603_pt1 | contig 36077 bp, 34 predicted proteins | sample Lox_Sample_35_FD_206713 | JGI IMG/M metagenome (GOLD analysis project Ga0335081, IMG submission 206713) | Soil microbial communities from Loxahatchee National Wildlife Refuge, Florida, United States - Lox_Sample_3.5 | ecosystem: Environmental > Terrestrial > Soil > Wetlands | place: USA...
GCCGCGACGTCGCCGGGGTGTTCGGCCGCGTCCCGGCGGGCCTTGGCCTGGTCGTAGGAGCTGACCCGGCGGATCAGGTTGACCTGGGCCAGCCCGGTCTTGGCCACCGGGTCGGCCGGGTTGGCCGCGAGCTCCTGCTCGAACGCCCGGGCCGCGCCGTCCAGGTCGCCGCGCTCCATGGCCGCGCGGGCGTCGGCGTAGGCCGCGGGAATCTCGGGGCCCGCGTCCCTGGGGAGCCGGGTGTCCGCGTCGGCCTCAGCGCCGTCCCGCGCCTCGTCCGCGGCGCCGGCCGGGGCCGTCAGCTGCATGCCCATCTTCTCCGCGGCCCCCAGGACCTGGTCGATCCACTGCCGGACCTGGGCCTCGGGCATGGCGCCGAGGAAGCCGTCCACCAGCTGGCCGCCGATGACCGCCACCACCATGGGGATGCTCTGCACCTGCAGCGCCGCGCTCAGCTGCGGGTTGGCGTCCACGTCGACCTTGGCCAGGATCCACTGGCCGCCCGCCTCGGCGGCGAGCTTCTCCAGCACCGGGGAGAGTTGCTTGCACGGGCCGCACCACTCTGCCCACAGGTCCATGATCACGGGGGTGGTGCGGGAGCGCTCCACCACGTCGGTGTTGAAGGTTTCCTCGGTCACGTCGATGACCAGCCCGTCGCCGGCCGGGGCCGACGAGCCCGGGGCGCCGGGCTGGGACGGTGACTGGGCCGCCTGCTGCCTGCGCTGCGCGGCCGCCTGGCGCGCACCCAGATCGACGGCTCCGTATAGCGAAAAATCTCGCGGCTGCATGATTCCATCCTGCCGTATGTGCACTACTCGCTGATCCGGACCCGGCAGTTGAGCCGGCCCGGGCCGCGGAACGCTTATGTCAGTGGACTTCCAGGGCGATGGTTCTAACGTCCTGGGACCCGGATTCATGTCCGGAGGCATCACAGCGCGCGGCCGAGGTAGGTGACCGTGGTCTCGCCCGGTTCGCCGACCTCGAGCGGGCGGAAGCCGAGGCGGTGGTAGAAGCCGAGCGCCCTGGTGTTGGCCGTGGTCACGGTGACGTGCACCCCGGGCGCCCCGGCCTGGGCCGCGGCGGCGTAGAACGTCTCCATCAGGGCCCGGCCGTGGCCGGCCCCCTGGAACGGAGGCAGCAGGTCGATGTGCAGGTGCGCCGGGTACGCCTCCAGGCCGGGCCAGACCAGCTGCTCCGGCCGGTAGTGGAGGGCGATCATCGCCTCGTCCGGGCTGGCCGGCGGGTCCGGCGGGCCGGGAATGGGCGGAGGGTACCGCCCGGCCAGGCGGGGGATCCAGCGCGCCCGGTAGGCGCGGGCGAACGCGGCCGTGTCCGGCGTCCCGATCACGTAGCCGACCGCCCGTTGCCCGTCGTCAAGTACGAAGGCGAAGTCCGGCTCCAGGAAGACGTACGGGCCTGCGAACAGGTCGGGCATCAGGTCGTCGCTGTGATACTTGCCCCGGGCGTCCCCGCCGGCGTCGGCGGTCCGGACGCAGACGTCGTAGACCGCGGCGTGATCGCTCGCGCGGTACGGCCGGATCAGGGCTGTTGTCTGGTGCATTCTCTGACTATAGTCAGAGAACATGGAGCGGGTGATGATCGACCAGGTCCGGCGGTTCAACCGGGCCGTTACCCAGCGTGCCGGCGCGCTTGACGACGCGTTCGGCGGCCGTGGCCGCCCGCTCGGGCAGGCCCGGGTGCTGTGGGAGATCGGCCCGGACGGCCGCGACGTCAGGGACCTGCGGGCGTGGCTGGACCTGGACTCCGGCTACCTGAGCAGGCTGCTGCGGGCGCTGGAACGGGACGGGCTGGTCATCGTCGAGGCGAGCGAGGCGGACGGGAGGATCAGGACGGCGCGGCTCACCGCCGCCGGCCGGGCCGAACGGGCCGAGTTCGACCGCCTCTCCGACGACGCCGCCGTCTCGCTGCTCGGGCCACTGAGCCAGCGGCAGCGTGGCCGGCTTGTCGCCGCCATGGCGGAGGTGGAGCGGCTGCTGGACGCCTCGGCCATCGTGATCGGCGCGCGCGATCCGAGGGACCCGGACGCCCGGCGCTGCCTGCGGGCCTACGTGGACGAACTGGCCGGGCGCTTCGACGGCGGCTTCGACCCGGCCAGGAGCATCTCGGCTGCCGACCACGAGATGACCGCGCCCGCGGGACTGTTCCTGGTCGCGACGCTGCACGGGGAGCCGGCCGGCTGCGGCGCGCTGAAATTCCACCCCGGCGCGCCCGCCGAGATCAAGCGGATGTGGGTCGCGTCCGCGGTCCGCGGCCTCGGCCTCGGCCGCCGGCTGCTGGCCGGGCTCGAGGCCCGGGCCGCGGAGCACGGGGTCCGGGTGCTGCGGCTGGAGACCAACCAGGCGCTGACCGAGGCGATCTCGCTGTACCGGGCGGCCGGCTACCGCGAGGTGCCGGCCTTCAACGACGAGCCCTACGCGCACCACTGGTTCGAGAAGAGCCTGTGAAGAGGTCACCCGGAGAGCGTGACGCGGTTATTTTTCCGCGGCGGCGAGCACGGACAGCAGCCGGCCGCGGTTGACGGCCAGCCAGGTCTGGCTGGCCTCCAGGACCGCCACCCGGTCGGCCACGTCGCTCAGCACCGACTGGCCGCGCCGCCACCGGCCGGCCCGCCAGAATACCGAGCCGACGCAGCGCGCCACGAGCAGGTCCGGCACGGCCATGATCTCGGCCTGCCCCAGCCTCAGCACCGCGGCGTACCCCCGGACCAGGGCGGCGGCGCGGCGTGCCCAGCCGGGCCCGGCCAGCGCGCCGGACAGCAGCAACGCGACCTGCAGGTCCTGGACCCGCGCGTCCGGCCCGGCCAGCTCGAAGTCGAGCACCCCGGACATCTCGCCGGTGCGCGCGTCCACGAGCGCGTTCGACGCGCCCAGGTCGCCGTGCACGACCTGGACCGGCAGGTCAGCGGTTATCGCGTGCGCCTGGGCACGGACCTGTTCGGCGGCCGCCTCCAATCGACGGATCTGGGCCGCGGGCACGCCCGCGGCGCGCAGCGCCCGGGCCAGCTCGCCGGCCCGCGGGGCGTCGGGGTGCGCTCGCAGCGGATCGCCGCGCCAGTCCTGCGGGGCATCGGACCACGCCACCGGCCGCAGCGCCCGGCTGAGCAGCCCGATCGCCCGGCCGAACCGCTCCAGCGCGGGATCGGCGGCCAGTTCGGGCCGCACCCCGGGGATCCACCGGCATAGCGTGGCGGGCCCGGCCGGCGTCTCGGTGACCGTGTCCCCGCCCTGCGCGGCGACCGGCTCGGGAACGCCGAACGGGAGCCCGGTCGCGCGCAGCCGGCCCAGCAGCCGGTGCTCGGCGCGGGCCTGGTCCGCCGACAGGTTCTGGCTGATCCGCAGCACCCAGCGGCGACCGCGGTGCGCCACCGTGAAGGTCTGGTTGTTGCAGCCGCGCTCGGCCCGGGCCAGTTCGGCTTCCGCCGGGATGCCCCAGCGGGCCAGCAGCCCGGCCGGGGCTTCGAGGCGCGGCCCGGACACCATAAAGCGAGCCTAGGCCGACGAGCGCAGCTCTCGCCAGGACGGCGGCCTAGCCCGGCGCCGTATTGGCGAGGGCCCCACGCCGGTGGGGCGGCTGGCCGAGCGGCTGCCGGTGGGCCGGCCCGCGGTGAGCAAGCACCGTCCGCCCGTGGCAGGTCATGATGGCGGCGGGATCGTGAGATAGCGTCGTCGGGGAGGTGACCGATGACGGATCTGCCGCGGCTGATCGAGCCGATGCTGGCCAGCCTGCGCCACGAGTTCCCGGCCGACGAGGAATCATACGGCTGGGAGCTGAAGTGGGACGGGCTGCGCGCGGTCGCTTACGTCGAGGACGGGAAGGTCCGGCTGCTCTCGCGCAACGACAAGGACATGGCGGCGAGCTATCCCGAGCTCGGCGTACTGGCCGAACGGACCGGCGCGCCGGTGATCCTGGACGGCGAGATCGTGGCGCTGCGCCACGGACGGCCCGACTTCGGCCTGCTGCAGTCCCGGATGCACGTGCTGCGGCCGCAGGACGAGCTGCTCCGCTCGGTGCCGGTCCAGTACAACGTGTTCGACCTGCTGCATCACGGCAACCAGCCGCTGACCGGCTCGCCCTATACCGAGCGGCGGGCGCGGCTCGAGGACCTCGGCCTGAACTCCGATCCGGTCCGCACCCCGCCGTGGCACCGCGGCGGCGCGGACAAGATCCTGGCCGAGAGCATCGCCAAGGGCCTGGAGGGAGTGGTGGGCAAGCCGCTGGGTTCGGCCTACCATCCGGGCCAGCGGCGGGACTGGATCAAGGTCAAGAACGTCAAGCAGCAGGAGGTCATCGTCGCCGGCTGGAAGCCGGGCGAGGGCCGCCGCGCCGACATGATCGGCTCGCTGCTGCTCGGCGTCAACGACGACGGCCAGCTCAGGTACGCAGGACACGTCGGCACCGGATTCACCGACGACATGCTGGCCGACCTGAGCGAGCAGCTGGCGCCGCTGGGGCGTGAAACCAGCCCGTTCGGTACCAAGATCCCCGGCCCGGCCGCCCGGGATGCCCGCTGGGTAGAGCCCAGCCTGGTCGGCGAGGTCGCGTTCGCCGAGTGGACCGCGGACGGGATCCTGCGCCAGCCGAGCTGGCGCGGGCTGCGGATCGACAAGGAGCCCGCCGAGGTGCACCGCGAGGATTAGGCCGGCGGGCCGGCGTAACCATGGGTGTAGGCGTAGTGCACGGCCTGGCCGCGGTCGCGTGAGCCGGTCTTGGCGAAGATCCGGTTGACGTGCGTTTTCACCGTGGCCTCGCTGACGAACAGGGCCCGGGCGATCTCCCGGTTGGACTTGCCCGCCGCGATCAGGCGGAGCACCTCGGCCTCGCGCGGGGTCAGGTCGTCGTCGGCCGGCGCCGGCCCGGCCGGGGCGGCGGGCGCGCGGACGGCGGCCGACAGCAGCCGCTGCTGCACCGCCGGGTCGAGCACCGCCTGGCCGGCCGCGGCGGCCAGCACGGCCCGGCCGATCTCCGCCCGGGTGGCGTCCTTGGTCAGGTAGCCGAGCGCGCCCGCCTGCAGGGCGGCGATGATCGAGTCGTCGTCGGAGTAGGTGGTCAGCACGACCACCTGGGTCCGCGGGTGGCCGGCCCGGATGCGCCGGGTGGCCTCCACTCCGTCGCACCGCGGCATGTTCAGGTCCATGAGGACGACCTGCGGGTTCTTCGTCGCGACGGCCTCGACGGCGGCCTCGCCGTCCTCCGCCTCGCCGATCACCGCGATCCCGGGCAGCGTGCCGAGCAGCAGGACCAGGCCCTCGCGGACGGCGGACTGGTCGTCCGCGACGACAACGGTTACGGCGTTCTCGGTCATGCTGGAATTGTGAGGTCGATCCGCCAGGCGCCGCTGGCCGGCCCCGCCTCGAGCGTGCCGCCGGCCAGCGCGGCACGCTCTTTCAGCCCGGCCAGGCCGGCGCCGGCACCGGTTGCCGCGAGGGGGGCGTGCTGGTCTTCTGGGGGCAGCGGGTTGGCCACGGTGACCGTGACCTGGCCAGGCTCGAAGCCGAGGCCGAGCGTCACCGGCTGGCCCGGCGCGTGCTTGCGGGCGTTGGTCAGCCCTTCCTGCGCCGTCCGGTAGGCGACGTGGGTGACCTGCTCGGACAGCGGACGCGGCGGCCCGGTGACGGTGAGGTTTATTGTGGCATCGCCGGCCGCCTGGTACTGGGTGGCCAGCGAGGCCAGCTGGTCGGGCAGGGGCGCCGCGTCCTCGCGCAGCGCCAGGATGGCCCGGCGGGCAGCGGCCAGGCCCTCCCGGGTCAGCGTCCCGGCCCGGTCGATGCACTCTTGGGCCTTGATGAGCTCGGGATTACCGCCCGGCAGCGTGTCCGAGGCCAGCAGGCCCTCGGCGGCCTGCAGGTTGACCGACACCGCGGCCAGCGAGTGGGCCAGCACGTCGTGGATGTCCCGGGCGATCCTGGCCCGCTCGGCCAATGCGGCGGCGTGGGTTTCCGCCTCGCGGGCGCGCTGGGTCTCGGCGAGCATGTGCTCGGCTTGTTCGGCCCGGACCAGGTACTCGCGCCGGGTCAGGGCAACGCTCCACAGGCCGGCGTAGGCGAACGTGTAGCCCAGCAGAGCGCCGGCCGGGGCCCCGGTGGCCAGCCCGGTGATCAGAAACGCGGCTATCGTCCCGGCCGTGATGGCCAGTGACGCCTCGGTCCGCAGCCGGACGCCGGCGCTGAAGGTGGCCGCGCAGCCGACGGCGACGGCCGGGCTGTTCGGCGACAGGCCGGCCAGCGCGCCGCCCACCCCGGCCATCGCGATCAGGCTGCCGACGCTCAGCCAGTGCCTGTCCCCGGTGCTGCCGGACAGCATCCAGGCAACCCACGCGACGACGGACAGGCCGAGCATGACGGCGATGGCCACGCCGATGGCGCCGTCCGTCCTGGGCCCCGGGCTGGCCAGCGTGACGGTGACGATCACCACGAGGAGGCCGCAGGCCCGGATCAGGTCGATCAGCCGGGTGACGCTGACCGCACCTGTCGCCGGATCCCTCCGCGACACGAAACCGAACACGCTCGTCGCTCCCGCCTGACCTGCCTTCTTGGCTGCTGATACCAACGTAGCCCGGCCCGGCCCGCGCGCGGCCGGCCGGCCGGGTTGACCCGGGGTTGACTCCGGGTGGACGCGGTGGCGGCTGACGGTCTCCACCCGGGCTGCACCCTGCTGCACCCGTGATCATGCCGCAGGCCGACGCGCTTCCAACCGGCCGGTTCCTAGCGTGGCAGACATCAGCTAAACGCCTCATCAAGGAGCTCGAAGTGGACGCCAGCGTCTGGATCCTCAACCTCGTCATCCTGGCCGCGGTCCTGTTCAGTGACATGGGCCAGCGCAAGGTCGGCCCGCTGCGGCTGCTGCGCCCGTTCATCACGGCGGCGGTCGTGGTCCCGTTCTTCATCAAGGGCGCCGCGGTCTCGGGCAACGGGCTGGCCCTGGAGATTGCCGGGGCAGCCGCGGGCCTGGTCCTCGGCATCCTCGCCGCCGCGCTGATCCGGGTGCGCTACGACGCGCCGTCAGGCCAGGCCGTCTCCCACGCCGGCCTGCCGTACGCGCTGGTCTGGGTCGCGGTGGTGGCGGGCCGCCTGTACTTCGCCTACGGCGCCAGCCACGTGTTCGGCGCTTCGCTCGGCAGCTGGATGGCGACCACCCACATCAGCGTGGGCGCCCTGACCGACAGCCTCATCTTCCTGTCCATCGCCATGCTGCTCGCCCGGACCGGGGTCCTCGCGGTCAAGGCCCGCGGCGCTGTCCGCGGCGCTGCGGCTCGCGGCCGGCAGGCCGGGATCCCGGACGGAGCGAGCCACTCGGTCGGCGTCCGCTGACCTCAGCCGCCGGGGGCAGTGCCTGGCGGGGCCCGGTACCGGGCCCCGCCGGGCACTTCGCTGTGCCCGCGGCTAGCCTTGGTCACGGCCTGGTCGTTTTATCGGCTGTTATCGGCTGGCGCGGCGAACGGGAGTGGGATGACATCGGCACCGCTGAAGTTCGGCCTGGTCGGAACCGGATACTGGGCGCGCATCGCGCATGCGCCCGCGCTCGTTCTGACCGAAGGTATCGAGCTGACCGGGGTCTGGGGCCGGGACCCGCGGGCCGCGGCCGCGCTCGCGGCGGAGCACGGGGCGGTTGGTTTCGCGGACGTCGACGCGCTGCTGGCCGCCGTGGACGGCGTCGCGTTCGCGGTCCCGCCGGACGTGCAGGCTCCCATCGCCGCGGCCGCCGCGCGGGCGGGCAAGCACCTGATGCTGGAGAAGCCCATTGCCCTGGCGGAGGCCGAGGCGGACGAGCTGGTGGCGGCGGTCGCCGAGGGCCAGGTCGCGTCGGTCGTCTTCTTCACCCTCAGGTTCCGGGCTGACATGCGGGCCTGGCTGGCCGACGTCACCGCGCGCGGCGGCTGGGCGGGCGGCCTGACCTCGTGGTTCGGGTCGTCGCTGCTGCAGGCCAGCCCGTTCAACACCCCGTGGCGGCGCGACAAGGGCGCGCTGTGGGACCTCGCCCCGCACATGATCTCGCTGCTGTGGGCCGCGCTCGGCCCGGTCACGTCGGTGACCGCCGACGCGGGTCCGGCCGACGTCAGCCACCTGATCCTGCACCACGAAGGCGGGGCCAGCAGCACGGTGACGGTGACGCAGAACGGGGGCGAGGCGGCGGCGGGCTTCGAGGCGTACCTGTGGAGCGATCGCGGCCGGTCGGTGGCGCCGCCGTTGCTGCCCGACCCGGTGCCGGCGCTGAGCACCGCGCTGACCGAGCTCGCCGCGAACATCCGCTCCGGGCGGACCGAACACCCGTGTGACGTGAGGTTCGGCCGGGATGTGGGTCACGTCGTCGCCGAGGCGCAGCGCCAGATCGACCAGCGGCAGGGCTAGGCGGGGCTGGGCTAGGCGGGGCTGGGCCTAAGCGAGGGGTCTAGGCGGGGGCGGGTCGCACCAGCAGTCACGGTAGCATCTCTTGTGCTACGGTGACACGATGAGTGACGCTCCGGATAATGTACCGGATCCTCGGCCGGTGAGCGCCGGGGAGCGCGGCCCAGGCGGCCGCGGTGCGGGCGGGCGGGGCCCCGCCGGCCGGAGCGCGGGCGGCGGAGACCGGGCCGCGGCGCGGACCAGGGAACCCGGCCGGCCCGCGTCGCGCGCCGAGCCCGCCGGGCGGACCGGGTCCCGGCACCGCATCGGGATCAGGGAACTTCGCCAGCACGCGAGCGTGTACGTCGACCTCGCGGAGAAGGGCTACACGGTGGACATCACGAACCGCGGGCGGCTGGTGGCCCAGCTCGTCCCGGTCACCGAACCGGGCAGCCCGCTGGAACGCCTGATCGCGGCCGGGATCATCGAGCCGGCCGAGGAACCGGGCGGCGTCGGCGACCTCGAGCCCTATCCGTCGCCGAGGGCTCAGCAATGATCTACCTGGACTCCTCCGCGCTGGTCAAGCTGGCCCTGACCGGACCCGAGTCGGCGGAGCTGGCGCGCTGGCTGGCCGAACGCGATGGCCAGCCGCTGGTGTCCAGCGCGCTGCACCGGGCGGAGGTGCCCCGCGCCGTCTGGCAGGCCGAACCCGGCGCGCTGCCGCGCAGCTACAAGGTGATCAAGCGGATCGCGCGGGTGGCGCTGAGCCCGGACGTGCTGGACAACTCGGCTACGCTGCCGCCGCAGGAACTGAGCCCGGCCCAGGCCATCCACCTCGCCTCGGCGCTGGCCGTCAAGCGCGACCTGACCGCGTTCGTGAGCTACGACGAGCCGCTGCTCGCCGCGGCGCGGGATGCCGGGCTCCCGGTCGCCTCGCCCGGTTCGCCGTGACGGTTCGGGCGTGGTCCCGGCTGGGTGACGGATGGGCGCTGAGCTGGCTTTAGGCCGAAGTTACGGCCAGTTCGGCATGTGATTACGGGTTTGATCTGTGGTTTTGCCGGTCTGGCCGGGGTTGTGTTCTGGCTACTTCAAGATGAGCGGGACCGGGGCGCCGATCAGGTCGAAGGCCTGGCGCTGGGTGCTGGTGGGCTCGGCGAGCATCGGGATGTCGGCCTGGGTGCCGGCGAAGCGGACCTGGTTGCGGGTCAAGGTGGCCAGGTGCTCCAGGAGGCCCCGGAAGCTGTAATAGGGGCGGCCGGCCGGGTCGTGCTGGCAGGAGGCTTTGGCCTGGGCGGCCGGGGAGCGGCGGGCCGGGGCGACGGGGCTGACCGGGGCGGGCGGGTTGTCGTCGGTGAAGGTCAGCGGCGCCCACGCCTTGCGCAGGTGCCAGGTCAGGTAGCAGGCGAGCATGCAGATCAGCACGTGCGCCTTGACGCGTTCCCCGAGCCGGTGGAAGACCGGGCGCAGGTCCAGGTCGTCGGATTTGATCGACCGGAAGTCCCGCTCGACGTATTTGAGGTTCTTGTAGGCCGAGACCACGGCGGGGGCGTCCAGATCGGCGGCGGGGATGGGGGTGCGCAGCACGTAGAACCCGTCCAGGGCAGCTTCGGCGTCGATCTGGTCCTGGCGGCGGGCCACGGCCAGGCTGCCGTCGGTGATCGTCACGTCGAAGTGCTTGGCGGTCTTGTACCGGGCGATGACCTTGCCGACCTCGACGCCGATCGGCCCGGCGCCGGCGAGCTTGCCGGCCGTCACGCGGGCGGTGAGCGGTGCCAGCAGCTTCTCGGTTGACTGGAGCAGGTCCTCGCGTTTGCGGGCCCGCCCGGCGGCCAGGTGCGGGTTGCGGCAGGCGATCAGCCGCTCGCCGGGGAAATCCGGGCTGGTGATCTCGGCGAGGTCCTGCTGGTCGAAGAGGCTGAGCTGCAAGGGCCCGTCGTCGGCCATCAGCTTGCGGATGGCCGGGGCGCGCAGCGCGGTGATCCACCCGTAGCGGTCCGGCCGGGGAGTACCGTCTTCGGCCTGGTTCAGCGCGGCGATCCGGGCGGAGGTGATCATGCCCCGGTCGCCGACCATGACCATGTCCTGCAGGCCGAACTTGTCCCGCACCACGTCGATGATGCCGGCGAACGCGGCGGGGTCGCCGGTGTTGCCGGGGAAGACCCGGACCGCGACCGGCCGGCCGTCGGGGTCGGTGAGCAGCCCGTACTCGATCTGCAGGTTGCCTTTCTTGCCGTCCCGGGAGTACCCGCGGGCGGCCAGCGGGCAGCACGTGCCTTCCAGCCACGAGCTGGACAGGTCGAACAGGGCCATCCGGCCCGGGTTGGCGTCCGGGGCCAGGTGGCGGCGGGCCAGCTTGGCCTCGATGCTGTCCTGCCGGCCGGCCAGCCAGTCCATCGCGGCGTAGATATCGTCGGTGGACGCGTCCGCGGCGCCCAGGTCGGCGCCCAGGCTGACATCGGCCCACCAGGTCAAGGTGGACAGCTTGGAGGCCGGCCGGGCGACCCGGGAGATGATCAGCGCCAGGGCCAGGTCCCGTGCCCGGCCCGCCGGGCCCAGCAGGGCGGGCAGCCCCAGCTTGGCGGCCATCGCGTGCACGGCGGCGACGTGCCCGTGCGGCACCGACCGGGTGATGGCCACTGCCTGCCCGGCCGGGACGAGCCGGTGGCCTTTCAAGGTGGCCTCGACCGCGGCGGCCGCGTCGGCGGGCAGCGCGGACAGGTTGGCCAGGGTCTCGTGCCGGACTTTGCCGCCGTCGCGATAGGTGCGGCGGACCAGGACCGACTCATAGACCCGCTGCTCGCCGGACTTCGCCACGTAGGTGCGCTTGTTCCGGGCTACGTGCATCGCCCCGATGCGTGCTGCCATACCCGGATCATAGCCGGGAAATGCTACGGAAACCGGGAGCGACACGCTAATTTAGTGGCTACATCCAGCAGCCGCATCTGCTGACATTCAGCACGTCACAGCGGCCACCTCTACACAGAGTTACAGCAACTCCGGTATAGTGCACCCGATCAACCGCGAAGCCTGGATCCACCGCGATCTTTTCGCAGGTTAGCGTCTCACGATGAACTGGCGCATCAGGCGTCGCTGGCATGGCTCGGAAGCGCTAGGCCGCCAGCGCGCTCGGGTGCAGGACCGGCCGGTACCCCGCCGCCAGCACGGCCACGATGGCCCGCGGGGTGATCACCGTCACCGGCCCGCCGGGCGCCTCGGCCGGGCGCTGCCGGTATCCGCCCGGTGTCCAGGCCAGCAGCCGGCCGTCGTGTACCAGCCAGGGCGCCCCGCCGATGTCCACCATGGTCCCGGACGGGAGCCCGGCCAGCGGCGCCCGGTACGTGCGCCGCACGCCGGACCCGGCGAGCCGGCCGGCATGCAGCCGCGCGTCGATCTCCGGGGCGCCGGGCAGGCCTCCGCCCGGCAAGCCGCCTCCGTCCCAGGCCCGCTTGAACGCCTGGTAATCCCGGTAGCGGCATTCCCCGCAGGGCCGGTGCCCGGCGGCGAGCCCGGTGGCCTCGTCGAGGAAGTACAGCTCGGTCAGCCGCCCCGGCCTCCACTGCTGCCGGCGCCGGCCCTTGAACGAGAGCACGCAGATGACCCAGGCCTGCCCGCGGGAGTAGCGGGCCAGCCGGCCCTCGCGATCCAGGAGCGGGCCGCGGTTACCCCAGAACATGCCGCGATCGGGCACGGCGATCAGCTCGCCGTACGGCGTTACCCGGTTCTGTCGCGGCATGGGACAATCCTCCCTCATGGTGACCAGTGCCGTCTTCGACGCGGCCGCGGCCGCCAGCCAGGTGGTGGCGGCGCTGCTGCCCCAGGCCGACGCCGAGCGGGCCGCGCAGGCCAAGAGGTACCTCAAGAGCGACCTGGAGTTCCTCGGCGTCAGCGTCCCGGCCATCCGGTCGGCCGTCAGGGATGTCGCTCGCACCCGCCGCGAGCTGGACCGGGACGGCGCGCTGGCCTGGGCGGTGGAGCTGTGGCGCGAGCCCGTGCACGAGCAGCGGACCGCGGCTATCGAGGTCCTGCGCTGCTACACCCGGCGCCTGCTGCCCGCCGACCTGGCCCTGGTGGAGGCGTGGGTCCGCGAAGCGCACGGCTGGGCCTACATCGACCCGCTCGCCAGCGGTATCGCGGGCCCGATTGCGATGGTCCATCCGGACGCCTGGCCGCTGATCGACGCGTGGGCGGCAGACAGGGACTTCTGGGTCCGCCGGTCCGCCCTGCTCACGCTGCTGCCCGGGATCAGGCGGGGAGGCCTCGACCACGAGCGGTTCGAGCGGTACGCCACGCCGATGCTGGCCGAGAAGGAGTTCTTTATCTCCAAGGCCATCGGATGGGTGCTGCGCGAGACCGCCAAGAAAGATCCGGCCTACGTGGCCGCGTGGACACGGGGTCACCTGGATCAGATGTCCGGCGTGACGTTCCGGGAGGCCGTCCGCAGGCTGCCCGCCGAGCAGGCCGCCCGGCTGCGGGCCATATATCCCCGTCATCAAGGACACTCTTCAGCATAGTTTCCGTAAAAATGCCCGACCTGCCGGTAAGTTACCGTTCGTCCAAAAGTCAGCTGCGCTGGGGAGCGTGGGGTTGATGGTGCGGTCGAAGAAAATAGTCGGCCTGGGGCTCGCCGCGAGCCTGGCCGCCGGCGTCGGCGGGCTTACCGCGGGCGCGGCGTCCGCCTCGTCATCGAGCTGCGGCGGTTCCGGCTCGGTCACCACGGTCAACGGGACGCTGGCCGACGGGGCGACCTACATGCTCCAGTGCCCGCCCGGCGCCTGGAACGGGACGCTGTAGCTGTATAGCCATGGTTACGTCGCGCCCGGCTCGGCCAACCCGGCCCAGGACGTCGGCGACCCGGTCACCGCCGCCTGGATGCTCGGCCACGGATACGCGCTCGCGGGCTCGTCCTACGCCAGCACCGGCTGGGCCATCGCGCAGGCGCTACCCGACCAGATCAATACGCTGGACGCCTTCGGCGGCCTCTACGGCCAGCCCAGGACGACGGTCGCCTGGGGGCACTCGCTGGGCGGCATCATCACCGCCGGGCTGCTGCAGGACTACCCGAAGCGGTTCAACGCCGCGCTGCCCATGTGCGGCGTGCTGGCCGGCGGCGTGGCCACCTGGAACACCGCGCTGGACGCGGAGTTCGCGTTCCAGAAGCTGATCGACCCCGCGGTGCAGACCGTCAACATCACCAACCCCGCGGCCAACCTGCAGGCCGCCGAGGTCGCGGGGGCTCAGGCCCAGGCGACCGCGCAGGGCCGGGCCCGCCTCGCCTTGGTCTCGGCCCTCGGCGACACGCCCGGCTGGTTCACCCCGCTGTCAGACGAACCCGCCGCCACCGACTACGCTTCCCAGGAGGCGAACCAGTTCCTGTGGGGTTCGCAGGTGACCTTCCCGTTCGTCTTCGCCTTCCGGGCCGAACTCGAGGCCAGGGCCGGCGGTAACCCGTCCTGGAACACCGGTGTAAACTACTTCACCGACCTGGCTAAGTCCGCCGACTTCGCCGAGGTCGTCGCGCTCTACCGGGCGGCCGGGCTGAGCCTGACCAAGGACCTGCTGACGCTGAACACCGCGACGCGGGTCAAGGCCAGCCCGAACGCCGAGGCCTACCTGATCAGGAACATCTCATTCAACGGCAGGATCTCGGTTCCGGTGCTGACCATGCACACCACGGGTGACGGGCTGGTCGTGCCCGAGAACGAGCAGGCGTACCGCACCGCCGTCGACCAGGCCGGCCGCGCCAGCCTGCTCCGCCAGGTCTTCGTGCATCGTGCCGGGCACTGCACGTTCACCCCGGCCGAGACGGTCACCGCGGTCCAGACGCTGGAGAACCGCCTGGCCACCGGGCGGTGGCACGTGCCCAGCCCGGGCGTGATGAACGCCCAGGCCGCAGCGCTCGGCCCGCAGCTCAACATCTTTACCGGCGGAGTCGCGACCGCGCCGGCCTTCGTCGGCTACACGCCGGCCAGGTACCTGCGGCCGTTCAACCTGGTCCGGTAGTAATTTTCCAGCGCGCCACCCCGCCTCGGCGGCGCCCATCGGGGTGCACGGTGCCCCCTGGACGAAGGGCCAGATCTCCTCGGCGATGCAGCGCCAGTCCGCGGTTGCGGAGAGCTCGCCGAGGAGCGCGAACAGGCCTAGGTTGATCCGCTGCAGGATCACGTAGGACCTGGGTATCTGCACGTAGGCGGCGAGCGGGCTGCGGAAGTCGAAGAAACGCCTGGTCACGGCCGAGGCGTAGGCCCCGGTCACCGTCCGCGGGCCCCGCTCGCGGACCGTGTCGTAGAACACGGCCATGTGCTCGACGATCATGTCCGTGGGCAGCGGCGCGCCGCGCATCAGGAAGCCCGCGTCCTCCATGGCGCGGCGGAAGCCGTCCGGGTCGTCGTCCACGCACAGGTGCTTGACCATCGCGATCAGCGGCCGGAGCTCGGCGGAGGTGAAGTGCTTCACCAGCCCGAAATCCAGGAAGGTGACCCGCCCGCCGGGATGGAACAGGTAGTTCCCCGGGTGCGGGTCGCCGTTGAACGCGTGCGCCCCGTACAGGCTGCGGAACACGAAGCGGTAGATCGTCTCGGCGGCCAGGTCGCGCTCGGCCTGCGACCAGGTGAGAAGCTCGGCGAACCGCGCGCCGTCGGCCAGATCACTGGTCACCACCCGGCGGGTGCAGAGCTCGGGCACGATACCGGGCACGCCGATGGTGGGATGGCCGGCGTAGTAGCGCGCGAACATCTGCTGGTTGCGGGCCTCCCGGCGGTAGTCGAGTTCCTCGGTGACACGTTCCCGCAGCTCGGCCAGCAGCGCGTCGACGTCCTGCATCGGCGCGGTGATCTTGAGCATCCGGCGCAGCAGCGCGACGTTGCCCAGGTCGGCCTCGATCGTCTCGGCGATGCCCGGGTACTGCACCTTCACCGCGACGGCCCGGCCGTCCCGGGTGATCGCCCGGTGCACCTGCCCGATCGAGGCGGCCGCGATGGGCTCGGGATCCCAGGTGGCGAAGGCCCGGTCCGGCGGCCGGCCCAGCTCTTCGGTGATGACCTGGGCGGCCAGTTCCGGGCTCATGGGAGGCACGCTGTCCTGCAGCCGGCTCAGCGTCCGCCGGGCGGCGGGGGACAGGCCGTCGTCGACGTAGCTGGCCATCTGGCCCAGCTTCATCAGCACGCCCTTCATCGTCCCCAGGGTGGCGGCCACGTCCTCGGCGGTCTGCAGGGCCAGGTCGTTGCGCAGCGCCTCGCGGTGCTCGCCCGCGCTGGCGAACAGCCGGGGCGCGCTGGTCGCGTAGCGCGCCCCCCCGCGGGCCGCCAGTCGCGCCGCGGCCAGGCCCCGCTCGAGCCGGAGCCTCCGGAGCCCCGGCAGCCCGTTCCGCCTGTCCCGCAGCAGCGTCAGCGCGGCGGCCGATACGGCGGCGATCCCCGCGGCCATCGCCAGGCGCCTCGCCCTCACGTCGCGGTCGCCTGCTTCTGGCCGGCCGAGCGCATCCGCGCGATGATCCGCTGCCGGGCCTCGAGCACGCCCGGTTCACCGAGAAAGACCGCGTCCAGAACGCCGAGAGCCTGGCGGATCTCGGTCCGCCGCTCCGCCGTCAGCGGTGGCGGAGCGGCGTAGCCGTACATCTGGATGGCCCAGCCGGGCAGCGCCAGCACCGCGGCGTCCCTGACGTCCTGCCACAGCTCGGCGAGGTCTTCGTCGAGTCCGGGCGGGTCGAGCAGGTAGCTCATCGACTCGGCGGCCGCGGGCGTACGGCGAAGGTCCGCCCGGACGCCGGCGAAGTAGCGGTCGAGGGCGGCCACGCTGCCCGGGACCATCTCGCGCGGCACCCCGAGCAGTTCGGCCGCGATGGTCATCTCGGCCACGTAGCGGTCGGCGTCCGCAGCGGTCAGCGGCGTGCCGAACAGGGCGCTCGCGGCCAGGCCCGAATCCACCAGGGCGGCATGCACCCATAGCAGCAGCACCGGATCGCCGGCCGCGTACGGCTGGCCTGTCACCGGGTCCACGCCGCGGACATGCTCGTGGACGGCCCGTACCCGCCGCGCGGCCCGGGTGGCGTCGGCCCGGTCCCCGAACGTGACCGTGACCTCGTAGGCGGAGGTGGCCGCGAGCCTGCCGACCGGATCGGTGCGCCAGTCGCTATGCTGGTCGACCCCGGCCATCGCCAGCGGGTGCAGCGCCTGGATCAGCAGCGACCGCAGCCCCGCCACTGGCGCGGCCAGGTCCGTGCTGACCCGCCAGGCCACGCTCACGGGCCCGAAGAAGCCGTCGTCCTCCGGCGTGACCGGCACGGCGGCCGCGTACGCGGCCGCCGACCGCTCGACCAGCCCCGCGGCGTCGGCGTAGGACCCGGGGGTCACGGCCGCAGGCCCGCGAACAGGTCGTCCTCGGGCAGCGGGGCGCCGGTGGTGTCGCTGGCCCGGATGAAGCTCTCGCGGCCGAAGGTGGCCTCGGCGATGTCCTCAGGGATCTTGCTGAACCACGACTCGCCGCCGATCTGGCTGTCGTGCGCGAACAGGGCCTGGCGCTTGCGGGGGAGGACGGACCTGATGTCGACGGTGGTGGTGATGCGCTCCTCCGAGGCGAGGGACCGCCGTTGCCGTTCCGGATCCGGTTCTTCCCAGTCGGGCACGTCGGCGCCGGCTTCGCGCAGGGCCGCCCAGATCTTCCGCCAGTCGCTGCCGCGCATCGCGGTGAGGTAGAGCTTGGCCACGCTGCCGCTGGCGGCAAAGGCCTTCTGGGCCGAACGGCTCGCGTGCACGTGGTCCGGATGCTGGTACGCCCCCTGATCGTCGTACGTGATCAGCACCTGCGGGCGGTACCTGTCGATCAGCCCTGAGATCCGGGCCGCCACGTCCGCCTCCGGGACGTTGCAGAAGGCGTCCGGCCGGTCCTTGTAGTCCCAATCCGGCATGCCGGAATCGTGGTAGCCGAGGAGTTCCAGGTTGGTCACGCCCAGGATCGCGCAGGATTCGCGCAGCTCAGCCAGGCGCTGCTCGGCGACCTCCTGCGTGTCGTGCCCGTCCTGCCCGGGCTTGACCCCTCCGTTCGCGTCCCCGAACTCCCCGTTGGTGCACGTCACGACCACGGTCCGGATGCCCTGGGCGGAGTAGGCCGCCAGCACACCGCCGGTGCTCGACGCCTCGTCGTCCGGATGGGCGTGCACGGCCATCATTGTCAGCGTTTCTGCCATGAATCCAGACTGCCCGATGAGGCCGCGAGCTGCCCAACCGGGGGTAGGCCGTCTAGCCCGTTGTCTCCGGCGCGCCGGTGAGGGCCTCCGGGTGCATCCGGTTGTAGTGCTGGGTCAGCACCGCGCTGGCCTGGCCGGGCCGGTAGGCGAGGGTACGCCCGCACACCTCGCAGCGTGTCACGGGGAGCCGGGAGACAGTCACCGGAAAGCGAGGAGATTCTGACCTGCTCATTGGATGCCATCATGCCAGATTCTGGATCCAACTTCATCTCGCCGGGCGGCGTCTACACCAGTGAACCCGGAGGTGGCCCATGCCGCGACGCTCACGATTCATTCCCGCGCTGGCGGTCGCGGCGTGCGGCCTGCTGGCCGCCTCCTGCTCCGCCCACTCCAGCCACTCCAGTCAGTCCAGTCAGGCCCGGACTGTCCGCACCTTGACCGCCGGGCCGGCCCCGGTGTACACCGCCGTCGCGTTCCCCCGGCCCGCCTCGGGCTGGCTGCTCGGCCAGCCAGCCAGCGGCGCGGCCCGCGGGGAGATCTGGCACTCGGTCACCGCCGGGCGGACCTGGCGGGCGCAGTGGCAGGGCGCGGGGAACCCGCTGACCCTCAGCGCCACCGACCCGGCGCATGCCTGGGCGCTGATCGCCTGCCCCGGCTCCCGGCCCTCCTGCGGGCGGACGCTGATCGGCACCACCGACGCGGGCCAGCACTGGCGGGTGATGGCCCGGCTGCCGGCTGCGGTGAACGACGTCCAGTTCGTCTTCTCCGGCCGACTGGGCCTGGCCACGTCGGATCGCTGCCTGGCCGAGCCGTCGACGACCCGCTGCCCGGGCCAGTTGCTGGTCAGCCGCGACGGCGGCGCGCACTGGGCCCCGGTACTGGCAGCCCCGGGCCCGGTGTTCGCCACCGCCACCGCCGGCGGCCAGCTGTGGGCCGCCGAGCCGTCCGGATCGGTGATCAGCTTCCTCACCAGCACCGACGGCGGCCGCCACTGGACGGCTCTGGGCCGGGCGACCAGCCGTTTCCCGGTAACAGCGGGCGTCCGGCTCAGCCTGGCGCAGGGTGCTCCCGGCGGCCCGCCCGGCCTGGCCTGGGTCACCGTCTACGACCAGCTCAGCTGCGCCATGCACGGTTGCGCGACGGCGTTCCTGCTGCACAGCGCCGACGGCGGGCGGAGCTGGCGCCCGGTGCCCCTGGCCGGCGGCGGCCGCCAGGACGAGTGCAGCCCGGACGGTATCGCGTTCTCGGCGGCGCCGGATGGCTCGGCCTGGGCCGCGACCGGCCGCAACGGCGCCGCGTGCTCCCCGCCGCTTGGCCTGCTCTACCGGTACGGCCCGCCAGGAGAAAGCCCTGGCTGGCAGCCGCTGCCGCCGTGGCCGCTGTCCCAGGTCACCGCGCTGGACGCGGTCAGCGCAGACGTCGCCTACGCGATCGGAGACCAGGGCCTGCTCTCCCGCACCGGCGACGGCGGCCAGCACTGGACCCAGCTGCGGCCGGCCGTGGCCCCGGCCGGGCTCCTCGACGTGCTCAGCCCGGACACGGCGCTGGGCGCCCAGGACGCCGGCGAGGCCGGCGCGATCCTGCGCTCCTCGGACGGCGGGCACAGCTGGACCGAGCTCGCCGACCTGCCCGGCGTGGTCACCCAGCTCAGCTTTCCCGACGCGGCCGATGGCATCGCGGCCGCGTACCAGGTCGGCCTCCCGGCTGGCACGTCCGCGTGGCGGCTGTGGCGCAGCCGGGACGGCGGCCTGACCTGGCAGGCTGCGGGCGCGCTGCCCGGCGGGAACAACACGGTCTTCGGGCCGTGGTTCTCCGCCTCGGGCCGCGGCCTGCTGCTCACCGTGACCGGCGGGATTCCCTGGCAGCCGGGCAGCGGCGGCACCCCGCCGGTCCGGGTGTGGACCACAGCCAACTGGGGCTCGACCTGGGTCCGGGGCGGCCTGCTGCCGCTGGGCCGGAGCGCGATACTCCTCACGGCCAGCTTCACCCCGGACGGCTGGTCCGGCTGGCTGGTCATCGATAACGCCGGATCCCAGCAGCGGGTCGCGGTGGCGGGCGGCGGGCCGCTGCGACTGCTGCCGGCCTCGCTGCACGCGAGTTACGTGCAGCCGCTCGGCCGCGGGACCGGCTTCGCCTGGGGCCTGGAATCCCCGGGGCCGGCCGGCCAGACCGTCCTCGCGCTGTACCGGACCACCGACAGCGGGCGCAGCTGGCGACAGTCAAGGACGACGCTGACCGCGGCGCCCGGCGCGGCGGGCCCGCCGCTGCTCGGCTTCAGTGACGCCAGCCACGGCTGGCTCGTCTTCGGCGGCGTCACCTGGCGCACCACCGACGGCGGCGCCAGCTGGAGCTGAAATCCGCGACACGCACCGGATGTCCGGGTCTTGCCGAAGGCTGGCTAACAGACTGGAATCATGCACCAGGATCTCGCGGAGGCTGACCTGCCCGAGCAGGGTTTCCGCGTCCAGCTCCTAACGTGGCGCGCGCTGCTCGACCGGCCGCTCACGTCGTACTATCTCGTGCTGGGCATCACCTTGCTACTGCTCGGGCTCGGCCTGGTCATGGTGCAGTCCACCGCGTCAGTGGCCGACCTGACCGCGGGCCTCTCGCCCTACTCCGACTTCTCCAAGCAGCTGCTGGGCGCCTGCGTCGGCCTGCCGCTGATGTGGGTGGCGGCGCGCTCGTCACCGAAGCTGTTCCGCGCCCTGGCATATCCGCTGCTCGCGGTCTCGGTGGTCGGGCTCTGCCTCACGCTCATCCACGGCGTCGGCGTCACCCAGAACGGCGCTTCGCGGTGGATCAACATCGGCGGGCAGCAGGTCCAGCCCTCGGAGATCGCCAAGCTCGCCCTGGCCATGTGGGGAGCCGACCTGCTGGCGCGCAAGGACAGGTTCGGCCACCTGGCCGACTGGCGGCACATGCTGGTGCCGCTCATGCCAGGCGCGGGCATGCTCTGCCTGCTCGTGATGGAAGGCGACGACCTGGGCACCACGTTCATCCTGCTGGTCATCTTCCTCGCCCTGCTGTGGGTCATCGGCACCCCCGGGCGGGTCTACAGCGGCGTGCTGATCCTGATGGCCCTGGCCATGGTCCTGATGATCGTCTCGGCCAAGTACCGATTCCAGCGCCTGACCGGCTACCTGGCGCAGCAGGGCAGCGCCACCGGCGCCAACATGCAGAGCATTCAGGGCAAATACGCGGTCGGCTCGGGCGGCTGGTTCGGCGTGGGCCTCGGCGCCAGCGGGGGCAAGTGGGGCTGTGTTCCGGAATCGACCACCGACTTCATCTTCGCCATCATCGGCGAAGAGCTGGGGCTCATCGGCACCATGTGCGTGTCCATCCTGTACGGCGGCCTTGCCTTCGCCGGCCTCAGGATCGCCCGGCGCGTGCCGGACATGTTCTGCCGCCTGGGCGCGACCGCCATCACGGCCTGGATCGTGGTGCAGGCGGCCGTCAATATCGGAGCGGTGATCGGCGTCCTGCCGATCACCGGAGTCCCGTTGCCGCTCGTCTCCGCCGGGCTATCATCCTTGCTGGTGACATTGGTCGGGCTGGGCATGCTCATGTCGTTCGCCCGGCTCGAGCCCGGTGCCCGCGAGGCTTTGGCCGCACGTGGCCCCGGCTGGCCGCTGCGCGTTCTAAGCTGGCTCGGTCTGTCCAAGCACCGAAAGTAAAAAACACATGAGGGTACTGCTCGCCGGCGGCGGGTCCGCCGGCCATATCGAGCCAGCGCTGGCACTGGCCGACGCCGTGCGCCGGATCGACCCCGGCGCCGAAGTGACCTGCCTGGGCACGGAACGTGGCCTGGAAACACGGCTCATCCCGCTGCGCGGGTACCCGCTGGAGCTCATCCCCGCGGTGCCGATGCCCAGGTCCGTCACGCCCAAGCTGCTCACGGTGCCGGGGCGGCTGGCCGGCGCCGTCAACGCGGCCGCGGCCGCGATCGACCGGACCCAGGCCCAGGTATTGGTCGGGTTCGGCGGCTACGTCGCCACCCCGGCCTACCTCGCGGCGCGGCGGCGCAAGATCCCGATCGTGGTGCACGAGGCGAACCCCAGGCCCGGCCTGGCCAACCGGCTCGGCGCCCGGTTCACCACGCACGTCTTCACCGGTCATCCGGACACCCAGCTCAGGAACGGCAAGTACCTCGGCATCCCGATCCGCCGCGAGATCGCCGACCTGGACCGGCTGGGGCTGGGCGACAAGGCGCGCACGCACTTCGGGCTGCGCCCCGATCTGCCGGTGCTGCTGGTGACCGGCGGCTCGCAGGGGGCGCGCTCGCTGAACGAGGCGGTGTTCGGGGCGGCCGGATGGCTCCGCGAGGCCGGCGTACAGGTGCTGCACATCATCGGCCCGCGCAACGGCCACGAGGCTCCGGTAGCGTCCTCCGGCGTGCCCTACGTGGCCGCGCCCTATATCGACCGGATGGATCTCGCCTACGCGGCGGCGGACTTCGCGCTGTGCCGGGCGGGCGCGATGACCTGCGCCGAGCTCACCGCCGTGGGGCTGCCGGCCGCCTACGTCCCGCTGCCCATCGGCAACGGCGAGCAGCGGCTGAACGCGCTGCCGATCGTCCAGCGGGGCGGCGGCATGCTAGTGACCGACGCCGACCTGACCGCCGAGTGGATCCGCGACACCCTGCTGCCCGTGCTGGTCAACATCGACCAGGTGGCAGACATGTCGGAGGCGGCCCACTCGCTCGGCCGCGGCGACGCAGACCGATTGCTGGCCGAGGCGGTCATCAAGATTGCAGACTCAGATGCTCAAGAACCTCATCACCCAGGCTGAGCCGGTGCCGGCGGCCCGGCTCGGCCGGGTGCATTTCGCCGGCATCGGCGGGGCGGGCATGTCCGGGATCGCGCGCATCATGCTGGCCCGCGGCATCGGCGTGTCCGGCAGCGACGCGAGGGATTCCGAGCTGCTCGGCGAGCTGCGCGAGCTCGGTGCGAGCGTGCGCGTCGGGCACGCAGCCGGGAACCTCGGCCACCTCGGTCCCGGCGACACGCTGGTGGTGTCGAGCGCCATCCGGCCGGACAACCCGGAACTGGCCGAGGCGACCAGGCGCGGGATGCGGGTCGTGCACCGGGCGGCGGCGCTCGCCTCGATAATGGCTGGCCGCCGGGTAATCGCGGTCGCCGGGACGCACGGCAAGACCACTACCACCTCCATGCTCACCACGGTGCTGCGCGAGTGCGGGGCCGACCCCGGCTACGTCATCGGCGGGATCCTCACCGAGACCGGGCTGGGCGCGGAGGACGGATCCGGCCTGGACTTCGTGGCCGAGGCGGACGAGAGCGACGGGTCATTCCTGCTGCTGTCGCCCGACCTTGCGATCATCACCAACGTCGAGGCCGATCACCTGGACAACTACGCGAACCTGGCGGACATCCAGGCCGCGTTCACCACGTTCGGCCTGCGAGTCAGTGGCATGGTTCTGACCTGCGCAGACGACCCGGGCGCCGAGGCCGTCGCGGCGCGCCTGGATCCAGCGCGCGTGCGCAGGTACGGGGAGTCCCGGCACGCGGACTACCGGCTCACCGACGTGGCGACCCGGGGGATGGCGATCAGCTTCACCGTGGCGGCCGACCGCGGACCGTTCGGTGAAATCTTCACCCAGATGACCCTGGACGTGCCCGGTCACCATAATGCCCTGAACGCCACCGCCGCCTTCGCCGCCGCCGTCGAGCTCGGCTTCGCCCCGCCCCGGGTGGCCGCGGCCATCGCGGGCTACCGCGGTGCGCGGCGCCGGATGGAGCTCAAGGGCGAGGCGCGCGGGGTGCGGGTCCTGGACAGCTACGCGCACCACCCTACCGAGCTCGCCGCTGACCTGCGCGCGGCCAGGAGTATTACGCAGCATGCCGGCAAGGGCCGGGTCATCGCGATCTTTCAGCCGCACCTATTCAGCCGGACCAGGATCTTCGCGGCCGAGTTCGGCGCCGCGCTCGGGCTGGCCGACGAGGCCATCGTGCTCGACGTGTACGCCGCCAGGGAGGACCCGGAACCCGGCGTCACCGGCCAGCTCATCGTGGACGCCGTCCCCGGCGGGCACGCCAGGTTCGTGCCGGACCCGGCCCGGGTCGCCGCGGTGATCGACGCGATCGCCGGGCCGGGCGACCTCGTGCTCACCATGGGAGCCGGCGATATCACCGCGCTCGGGCCGCGGCTGGTCGAGACTCTTCGGGGATCACGAGAGTGACCGGCGCCAGCGGCATCATCGGAGATGGCATGCCCTCTCCTGGCGAATCCGCTGGACACGGGCACCGCGGCTGGCGTGCGGCGTTTTTCGCCCTCGCGGCCGTCGGCGTGGTCGGCGCCGCGGCCTGGATCCTGTTCGGCTCGCCCCTGCTCGTGGTCCGTTCGGTGACCGTGAGCGGGTCGCGCCTTGTACCGCGATCAGAGATCCTCGCCTCCTCCGGCGTCCAGCTCGGCACGCCGCTGATCCGCGTGAACACCGCCCGGGCGGCGGCGCGGATCGAGCAGATCACGCAGGTCCGCAGCGTGCAGGTCACCCGATCCTGGCCGAACCGCCTGGTCATCGTAGTGCGGGAGCGGACGCCGGTGCTGGTCCTGCCGGCGTTCGGCGGCGGGTACGACCTGGCCGATGCGCACGGCGTGGTGCTGCAGCGGGTCGCCCGGCGCCCGGCGGACCTGCCGCTCTATCCCACCGTGGCCCCCGAGGGCGCGTTGCGCGGCGACCCGGACCTGACCGCGGCCGCGGCCGTCCTCGGCGAACTGCCCGCCCAGCTGCGGCGTTCGGTGATCTCGATCACCGCACCGCACCCGGACCAGGTGACCCTGCGGCTGGCAGGCGGCGTCACGGTGCTGTGGGGTGACACCGGCCGGGCCGCGATCAAGGCGCGGGAACTTGCCGTCCTCAGGCGGTCGCACTTGCGCTATTACGACGTGAGCGCGCCGGGGTCCGTCGCGACTCGGTGACCGGCCGATGCGCAAGACCCGCCGATCCGCGACACGCTGACCGGTTCGCGCGTGGTTAGTTGACCCGGGTCCCGTCCGACCCTACTGTCCGTATCAATCATGCGGACGGGAAAAACTCTAAATCTTAACCTGAAGGTGAAACCTGATGGTGGCCGAATGCCCTGGCGGTGAAATCAGGGAAGTATCGAAAAACGCCGCCCGCCAGCCGGGATGGCAGCGTTTAAAACCAGCGGAAAGGTACCCTCCTCGTGGCAGCACCGCAGAACTATCTGGCGGTTATCAAGGTCGTCGGAATCGGCGGTGGCGGCGTCAACGCCGTCAATCGCATGATCGAAGAGGGACTCAAGGGCGTCGAGTTCATCGCGATCAACACTGACGCGCAGGCGCTGCTGATGAGCGACGCCGACGTCAAGCTCGATGTCGGCCGCGAACTTACCAGGGGACTGGGCGCCGGGGCCAATCCCGATGTCGGCAACAAGGCGGCCGAAGATCACCGCGAGGAGATCGAAGAGGTGCTCAAGGGCGCCGACATGGTCTTCGTCACGGCCGGCGAGGGCGGCGGTACCGGCACCGGCGGCGCGCCGGTCGTCGCGAACGTAGCGCGGGCCCTGGGCGCCCTCACCATCGGCGTGGTGACCAGGCCGTTCGGCTTCGAGGGCAAGCGCCGGGTGGTGCAGGCCGAGCTCGGCATCGAGAAGCTGCGCAGCGAGGTCGACACGCTGATCGTCATCCCGAACGACCGGCTTCTGTCCATCTCCGACCGGCACGTGAGCGTCCTGGACGCGTTCAAGGCCGCCGACCAGGTGCTGCTGTCCGGTGTCCAGGGGATCACCGACCTGATCACCACCCCGGGGCTGATCAACCTCGACTTCGCCGACGTGAAGTCGGTCATGTCCGGCGCGGGTTCGGCGCTGATGGGCACCGGTTCGTCGCGCGGCGACGACCGCGCGGTCGCCGCGGCCGAGATGGCGATCTCGAGCCCGCTGCTCGAGGCCAGCATCGACGGTGCGCACGGCGTGCTCCTTTCTATCCAGGGCGGTTCGGACCTCGGCCTGTTCGAGATCAACGAGGCGGCTCAGCTCGTCTCTAACTCGGCCGCGGTCGACGCGAACATCATTTTCGGCGCGGTCATCGACGACGCCCTCGGGGACGAAGTGCGGGTGACGGTCATCGCGGCGGGCCTGGACCAGGAGCGCGCCGGCGCATCGGCCAGTCACGGCGCGGCCAGTCACGGCGCGGCCAGTCACGGCACGAGCGCCGGCCCGGTGCCTGCCCCGCCCCCCCCTGCCCCGGCCCGGCCCGCTCCCAGCACGCCCGCTATCATCCCTGTCACCCCGCAGACCGGACCGGCCGCGTTCGAAGCCGGCGAGACGGACGACGACGCTCCGCCTGCGGTCGGCCACGGCAGTAACGGGAGCGCTCCGGTCATCCCCGACGCCAGCTTCGCCTCGGCGGCTGGCTCTATTCTTAGTGCGCCGGTCACCACCTCTGCGTACGAGATGCCCGAGCCGGAACCAGCGCGCCCGGAGAGCCCCAGCCAGCCCGAGCGGGTCGCCGTGACCTCGGATGCGGGGGACTCCGCTGCGTACCGCCCGGCGCACGCCGAGGCGGCGGGCAAGACCTTCGACGTCGCCACCACCACCCGCCGCCGCCCCGTCGTCTTCGAGGAGGACGACGACCTTGACGTTCCCGATTTCCTGAAGTGACCGACCCCGGCCGGCGGGACGAACTCGCCCTGCGGCTGGCCGCAGTCCGCGGCCGTATCGCCAAGGCGTGCGAGGCGGCCGGGAGGGAGGCCAGCGAGTTGACGCTGGTCGCGGTGACCAAGACCAGGCCCGCGTCCGACGTCCGGTTGCTCAGCGAGCTGGGCGTAACCGACATCGGGGAGAACCGTGACGCCGAGGCGGCACCGAAGGCCGCCGAGTGCGCCGACCTGAATCTCACCTGGCACTTCATCGGACAGCTGCAGACGAACAAGTGCGCCAGCGTGGTCCGGTACGCCAGCGTCGTGCATTCGGTGGACAGGTACCGCCTGATCGGGGCCCTCGGCAAGGCCGCACGGCGGGCCGGGCGGGTGATCGAGTGCCTGGTCGAGGTGAGCCTGGACGGCGACCCAGCCCGCGGCGGGGCGGTCGCGGGGGAGGTTCCGGGGCTGGCCGAGGCGCTGGCCGCCGAGGAGGGGCTGGTGCTTGGCGGCGTGATGGCGGTCGCGCCGCTATCCATGCCGCCGGCTGACGCGTTCGCGCGACTGCGGGTCAGCGCGGCCGCCGTGCGCGAGGTCAGGCCGGATGCCACGGTGATCTCGGCCGGCATGAGCGGCGATCTGGAGGCCGCCGTCGAAGCCGGCGCGACACACCTGCGAATCGGTACGGCGTTGCTCGGCGATCGCGGGCCGCGTGTCGGGTAATGTCCCACGCGTGGGGCCGAAGCGGCCGGCGACGACGGGTGCAGGCTGGGAGGATTGAAGGATGGCCAGTGCCATGCGGAAGATGGCAGTCTACCTCGGCCTCGTTGAGGACGATCACCGCTACCAGGACAAGTACGACTCCTACGGTGAGTACGAGGACTACGACGATCAGGCCGACCGGCCCGAGAAGATCGACGAGCCCGACGTCCGTAACGGCCATGATGACTACGCTGGCTACCAGCCCGCCGACTGGCGCGCCGAGCCCGTGTCGCAGACGACCGATCTCGCCCGGATCACGACACTGCATCCTCGCACTTACAATGAAGCGCGTACTATTGGGGAACACTTCCGCGAAGGCACTCCGGTGATCATGAACCTGACCGAGATGGTCGACAGTGACGCCAAGCGTCTGGTCGACTTCGCGGCTGGGCTGATCTTCGGCTTGCGCGGGAGCATCGAGCGTGTGACGAACAAGGTCTTCCTGCTGTCGCCGGCGAACGTCGAGGTGACCGCGGAGGACAAGGCTCGCATCGCAGAGCGCGGCTTCTTCAACCAGAGCTAGCCAGCAAGCAGTGATGATGTGACACTGATCAGTGATCAGACCGATCCGGTCGGCAACCCCGCCGGGTATGACAGGGACAGGGTGGATTCGTGCAGTACCTGAGGGAAGTCCTCACTTATGTGCTGACGATCTACCTTGTGGTCCTGATCGGCAGGATGATCTTCAGCTGGGTGCAGGTCTTTGCCCGCGACTGGCGTCCGTCAGGCATACTGCTGGTGATAGCCGAGGGTATCTTTACGATTACAGATCCGCCCTTGAAGCTCCTGCGCCGCTTCATCCCGACCTTCCGGCTCGGCATGGTGGCCTTGGACCTCAGCTTCATGGTTCTCTTCATCGTGATTCTGATCCTGCTTGAAGTGGTCGTGCCGCGCCTTTGATTCGGGTACCGTCGTGAAGAACACGGTCCAAGTGCGCCGAGGAGACGAGATGCCGCTGACGCCCGCGGATGTGCGGAACAAGCAGTTCAGTACGACCAGGCTCAGGCCAGGCTACGACGAGGAAGAGGTTGACGCCTTCCTTGACGAGGTCGAGGCCGAGCTCGACCGGCTGATCCAGGAGAACGAAGAACTCCGGGCCAAGCTGGCGGAAGTCCTGCGCGGTGGCAAGTCTGCGGTACCCGCGCTGAGCTCTCCGCTGTCGGACCCGAAGCCTGAAATGATGGCGCCCGAGCGGATGGAGCCGGAGCGCAGGCAGCCCGAGCCGGTCATGATGGGCGGGATGCCGCACATCGAGGACAACATGGACACGGCGGCCCGCGTGCTCTCGCTGGCGCAGCAGACCGCCGACCAGGCCATCGCCGACGCCCGCCGGGAAGCCGACGAGACCCTGGGCCGCGCCCGCCGCGAGGCGGACGAGGTGCTCACCAAGGCCAGGCGCCAGGCGGAGCAGATCACCGGCGACGCGCGCGCCCGGGCCGAGAGCCTGGAGCGCGACGCGCAGGAGCGGCACCGCCAGGCCATGGGTTCGCTGGTGCAGACCCGCGAGGAACTCGAGCGCCGGGTCGACGACCTGCGTGCGTTCGAGCGCGAGTACCGCAGCAGGCTGAAGGCTTACCTGGAAGGCCAGCTCCGGGACCTGGAGGCCGGCGTCACCGACAGCGGGACCTTCCCGACGATGGGTTCGGGCTCGCAGCCGTCGATGCCACCCGCGCTTGCGCCGAGCGGCGCGCGCAATGGCGGTCAGGGCACGGGCCAGTACGGAGTCCCCGAGGTAGTGCAGCACTCCGGTGGTTTCCGCACGAGCGATGGAGCGCCCTCGCGCGAGCGCCGGTAGGCACCACAAGGACCTTAAGCGGGGACCGCGGGGAGAGAACGCGTAGTGATTCGCTTCAGTGCGTTTCTCGTTGCCGTCGCGGTCGGATTGCTGGTCGCTGGTGTGGTCACGAGCAAACTGCTGCTGGTCTACATCGCGATCGGCGTGAGTGGCGTGGCCCTGCTGGCGCTGGGCGTAGGCGCGGCCGTTAACTGGCGTGAGCTATCCGGAAAATCCGGGACGGCCCGCCCTGAGACGGCCCGCCCTGAGACGGCTGAGCCTGAGACGGCTGAGCCTAGGACGCCAGAACCCAGCGCGCAGGGACCCGTCCCGCAAGCCGCCGTCCCCGAGCCCGTGGCCTCACCCGCTGCCGCGGCCGCCGGTGCCCCGGCGGCCACCGGGTCCGGCTGGCCCGCCACCGTCCCTTCAGCCCGGTCCGGCCCGTCCCGGATCGGCCACCTGCCCGTCAGCGAGCCGCCGTGGGCAAGGCCGGCGTCGGCTGCGGGCCAGGCGTCGGCCCCGACGTCGGCTTCGCGCCCGGCTGACGCGCCGCATGACCCGGCCGCGTTCACCCCGCGCCGCGAGGACCCGGCGCGCGGTGTCTGGGAGCGGCGCGACGATTCGATGCAGGTCCCATCGGTTCCTGCGCCGGGCCAGCCCTCTGCTCCTATCCGGCCTCCCGGCCAGGGCCCCGACCGGAACTCCGGCCGCGGTAGCGACACCCCGCCTCGGCCCGCCCAGGCCTCCGCCGCCCCCGAAGCCCCCGCCCCTCCCAGATCCGCGCCTCCCAGATCCGCGCCTCCCAGATCCGCGCCTCCCAGGTCCGCAGAGCCCAGGCCCACAGCGCCGTCGCCTCCTGCGGCCCCGGCGTCCGGGCCCCCGGCTTTCCGGAAGCCCGTCGAGTCGGCCGCGCCTGCCACGTCACCTCAGCCGATCCAGAAGCCCGCCCCGTCCCGCACTGAACCCGCGCCGGCCACCAGACGCGACCAGTCGCCGGACGCCCCGCCATCCGGCGCGCAGCCCTCTGTCACGGAGCAGTCGCCGGCTAAGGAACAGTTGTCTGCTAAGGGTCAGTCATTGGCTGGTGCTCAAGACGCGGCCAAGTCCGCCGCCGCGAGCCCGTCCGAGCCGGAGGCCGCTCCCGAGCCGGAGCCCGCTCCCGAGCTCAAGCCGTCTGGCGGCCCCGAACCGGTCTCCCAAGCCGACCCGGACGCCGAGCCAGAGATGACGCTTGTCCCCGGCACCAACCCTGCCGCCAGCGCTGCCGCGACCCGGCAACCCGAGCAACCCGAGCAGCCCGAGCAGGACAAGCAAGCCGGCCAGGCCGAACCCGCGGGACCGGACCCCAGCCTGGAGGTAACCGTGGTCCCGGGCGTCCCCAGGTACCACAACGCCAGCTGCATCCTCATCCGCTTCATGGGCGACAGCGACCTGGACAAGATGACCCGCGCCGCCGCCCGGGAAGCAGGCTGTACTCCCTGCCGCGCCTGCCTTCCGGACCAGCCCGAGAGGGCCCCCGAGTAAGGCGAGCATCCCAGCTGTGGCCGGAACGCAGTGAAACCCCGGATCCAGGGCGTTCTGACGCAGTGATAGTCCGGATCCGTTTCATGATCAACGCCCTAGTGACTGGAGTGGTCCCGCGCCCAGCGCCGTACCGGTTCAGACCCGCCTGAGCCAGAACCGCAGGCCCAGTTCTTCATCCGCGTGCTCCCGCACGTCAGCAGGCACTGACGTATCCCCGGCCGCCCCAGCAACCCCGCCCGCCCCCGCAGGTCCGAACTCCACTGCCAGCACCTCGCCCGCGATCAGCGCGCTGTGCTCGGTCAGCGCCGCGGCCAGTTCAGCATCACGCGCCGACCAGTGCAGCGCGATCCGGTCGGTAACGTCCAGGCCATCGCTCTTGCGCGCCTCCTGGATGAGCCGGATGACCTCACGCGCGAGCCCCTCGCGGCGCAGCTCCGGGGTGACGGTGGTATCGATGGCCACGGTCTCGCCCGCGTCGGTGGCGACCGCCCAGCCCGCTCGCGGCGTCTGGGTCACGATCACGTCGTCCGGGCCGACGGAAACGGCCCCGCCGCCGGAAACGGCTCCGTCATCAGGCACCCGGACGGTAACCGTGCCGCCCGCCAGCACCGCGGCGGCGACGTCGGCGGCGTGCATGGCGGCGATCGCGGCCGCTACAACAGGCGTCTCCCGACCGAACCGGCGGCCGAGCGCGCGGAAGTTCGGCTTGACCACGTAGTCGACGAGCTCACCGCTCAGCACGGACAGCGACGCCACGTTCAGCTCCGCCGCGATCAGCGACCTCAGCTCATCAGGCAGCGCGTCGAAGCCCGGCGCCCCGATCAGCGCACGCCTCAGCGGCTGCCTGGTCCGCACCGAAGCCCCCGACCGGGCCGAACGTCCCAGCTCCACCAGCCGCCGTGCCAGCGCCATCTGCTCCGACAGATCAGCATCGATCAGCGCAGCATCAAAGGCAGGCCACGACGCCAGGTGCACCGACTCCGGCGCCCCGGCCCGGCGCAGAACCCCCCAGACGTAATCCGTCACGAACGGCACGAAGGGCGCCAGCAGCAGCGTCAGCGTGGTCACGCACTCGTACAGCGTGGCGAACGCCGAAGCGCCATCAGAAGAAGAAGGCCCGTCCCAGAACCGCCGCCGCGACCGGCGCACGTACCAGTTGGACAAGTCGTCGATGAACATCGTCAGCCGCCGCCCGGCCGTCGCCGTATCGAAGGCTTCCAGCGCCGACGTAACGTCACGCACCACGGAGTGCAGCTCGCTGAGCGCCCACCGGTCCAGCAGCGGCCGGCTGGCAACAGGAACCTCCGTAGACAAATACCAGCCTCCCGCGTTGGCGTAGAGCACCAGGAACGACGCGGTGTTCCAGTAGGTGAGCAGCACCTTCCTCACGATCTCGCTGAGCACGTCGTGCCCGACCCGCCGCGCGCCCCACGGCGAGCCCGAGGCGGCGAAGAACCAGCGCAGCGCGTCCGCACCGTGGCGGTTCATCAGGGGAATGGGCTCGAGCACGTTGCCGAGGTGCTTGCTCATCTTGCGGCCGGTCTCATCGACGAGCAACCCGACGCACACCACGTTCTCGTACGCCGAACGCCCGAACACCAGCGTCCCCACGGTCATCAGTGAGTAGAACCAGCCCCGGGTCTGGTCGAGCGCCTCGCAGATGAACTGGGCCGGGTACGACGCCTCGAACTCGGCCAGTCCACGCCATGGCGCGCCGAACTGCGCGAACGGCATCGAGCCCGAGTCGTACCAGACGTCGATCACCTCGGGCACCCGCCGCGCCTTGCCGTCGCACGCGGGGCACGCGAACGTGACCGAATCCACGTACGGCCGGTGCGGATCGAGCCCGGTCAGGTCCCGGCCAGCCAGCGCGGACAGCTCGGCCAGCGAGCCGACGCAGGTCAGATGCGACTGCGAGCACTCCCATAGCGGTAGCGGCGTACCCCAGTACCTGGTCCGGGACAGCGCCCAGTCCACGTTGTTCCGCAGCCACTCGCCGTACCGGCCGTACTTGACCGTCGCGGGGTACCAGTTGGTCCGCTCGTTCTCGGCCAGCAGCTTGTCCTTGATCGCGGTGGTCCTGATGTACCACGAGGGCACCGCGTAGTAGAGCAGGACGGTTCCGCACCGCCAGCAGTGCGGGTAGCTGTGCTCGTGCCGTTCGGACCGGAATAGCAGGCCACGGTCGTCGAGGTCGTTGATCAGCCGCCGATCGGCGTCCTTGAAGAACATCCCGCCGACCAGCGGCACGTCGTCCTCGAACCGCCCGTCCGGCCGGATCGGGTTGACCACGGGCAGGCCGTGCGCGCGCGAGGCGTTCATGTCGTCGGCGCCGAAAGCCGGCGCCAGGTGGACGAGCCCGGTGCCATCTTCCGTGGTCACGAATGACCCTGGAACCACGATGTGAGCGTCGGGAATCTCGATGAGGCCGAACGGGCGCTGGTAACTCGCCCCGACCAGCGCTTGCCCGCTGAACCTGGCGGCGACGTGCCAGCCGTCACCGAGCACCCTGGCGAAAAGGTCGTCGGCGACCACGACCCGGTCGCCATCCCGCGACTTGCGGGCCACCACGTAGGTGGCGTCCGGGTGCACCGCCACCGCGGTGTTCGCGACCAGCGTCCACGGCGTGGTCGTCCAGACGAGCAGGTCGGCCCCTTCGAGCTCGCGCGGCGCCCCCTCGGGCAGCGTGCGAAGCCGGAACCGGACCGTGACGGCGGGGTCGGAGATGATCTGGTAGACGTCGGGCTGGCCGAGTTCGGCGTCGGACAGCGGCGTGCCGCAGCGCGGGCAGTACGGGCTGATCCGGTGGTCGCGGACCAGCAGCCCGGCCTCGAAGACGACCTTGAGCGACCACCAGACCGACTCGATGTAGCTGGGATCCATGGTCTGGTAGGCGTCCTCGGTGTCGGCCCAGTAGCCCATCCGCCGGGACATCTCCAGCCAAGCGTCGACGTGCCTGAGCACCGATTCACGACAGCGCGCGTTGAACTCGGCCACCCCGTAGGCCTCGATGTCCCGCTTGCCGGTGAAGCCGAGTTCCTTCTCCACCGCCACCTCGACCGGCAGCCCGTGGCAATCCCAGCCGCCCTTGCGCGGAACGTGGAACCCCTGCATGGTCTTGAATCTGGGGAACAGATCCTTGAACGTGCGCGCCTCCACATGGTGCGCGCCGGGCATGCCGTTGGCGGTGGGCGGTCCCTCGTAGAAGATCCAGCTCGGTCCGTCCTCGGTCTGCTTCAGCGACCGCTCGAAAATTCCCGCGTCCTGCCAGCGGGTCAGTATCTGGAGCTCAAGCGCGGGCAGATCGACCTGCGCGGGAAGCGGCTCGAATCCCTGCACCGGCCCAGCGTAACGGAAAGCACAGATAAGCTTTCTCACCATGAACGCCGCGCCACCTGAGCGGCCGCGCCGGGTAGTGCTACTGCTGGCGGTGGCCGCGTTCGTCATCGCGGCGGACGTCATCTCCAAGGCCATCGTGGTGGCCACGATGCCGGGTCACCCGAACATCCGGCTGCTCGGCGGGGCACTCACGATCACGCTGACCCGCAACGGCGGGGCCGCGTTCAGCATCGGCACCTCGATGACGATCGTGTTCACTGTCATCGCCCTCGGCGTGGTCGTCTACATCCTGCGCACCGCCAGGAATCTGCGCAGCGTCGGCTGGGCCATCACCCTGGGCCTGCTGCTGGGCGGGGCCACCGGGAACCTGCTGGACCGGATCTTCCGCGCGCCCGGGCTGTTCCAGGGGCACGTGGTCGACTGGATTGAGCTGCCGGACTGGCCGGTCTTCAACCTCGCCGACTCCGCCATCGTGTGCGCCGGCGTGCTGGTCGTGCTGCTCGCGCTGCTCGGAATCCGGATGGACGGGACCCGGCCGGCTAGGGAATCGGCATGACGGCTCCTGGCGAGCGCCTGGTCGCGGTCCCCGACGGCCTGGACGGCGAGCGGCTCGACGCCGCGCTGGCCAGGATGTTCGGGCTGTCCAGGTCGCGGGCGGCTGAGCTGATCGGGGACGGCCTCGTGCTCCTCGGCGGCCGGACCGCGTCGAAATCGGACCGCGTGCTGGCTGGCGATCCACTGCAGGTCACGCTGCCGCGCCCGGCCGAAGCCCCGCGCCCGGTGAAGGTCGAAGGGCTCGTCGTCCGCTACGAGGACGACGACATCGTGGTGATCGACAAGCCCCGGGGGGTGGCCGCGCACCCGACGCCGGGCTGGTCCGGGCCGACCGTCACCGGCGGCCTGACCGCGGCCGGGCACACGCTGGCGACCAGCGGCGCCGCCGAACGGCAGGGCATCGTGCACCGGCTGGACGCCAACACCACCGGCGTCATGGTGGTGGCCAAGAGCGAGCGGGCCTACAGCGCGCTCAAGCGGGCCTTCCGCGAGCGCACCGTGGACAAGCGCTACCACGCCCTCGTGCAGGGGCACCCGGATCCGCTGCGCGGCACGGTGGACGCGCCGATCGGCAGGCACCCGTCCGGTGACGGCCGGTTCGCCGTGGTCAGCGACGGCCGCCCGAGCGTGACCCACTACGACACGCTGGAGGCCTTCCGGGCCGCCAGCCTGATCTCGGTGCACCTGGAAACCGGCCGGACCCACCAGATCCGGGTGCACATGGCCGCCCTGCGGCACCCGTGCGTGGGCGACCTGCTCTACGGTGCCGACCCGGTGCTGGCCGCGAGACTCGGCCTGACCCGGCAGTGGCTGCACGCGGTGAGCCTGACGTTCACGCACCCGGCTGACGGCCGCGAGGTCACGTTCACCAGCGACTACCCCGCCGACCTTGCCCACGCCCTGGACATCCTGCGAGCCGAAAGCTGACCGCGATGGAGATCGCTGAGCACGTCAAGGCCCTGCGACGCGAGGGCGAATGGCTGGCCGACGCGGCCGAACGGGCCGGGCTCGACGCCACCGTCCCGCCGTGCGCGCCCTGGCAGGTCAAGGACCTGCTGCGGCACACCGGCTACGTCCACCGGTGGGCCGCCAGGCACATCACCGAATGCCCGGACCAGATCATCGACGGCCCCTCGGAGGAGGAGATCCTGCGCGGCGACGCGGACGACGCCGGTCTGCTCGCCTGGTTCCGCGACGGCCACGCCGCGCTCGCGCAGACCCTGGCCACGGCCGATCCCGCGGTCGCGTGCGCCACGTTCATGCCCGCCCCGTCCCCGCTGGCGTTCTGGGCGCGGCGGCAGGCCCACGAGACCGCCATCCACCGGGCCGATGCGGACAGCGCCGCCGGAACGATGCCGGAGTACGAGCCCCGCTTCGCCGCCGACGGCATCGACGAGCTGATCACGGGGTTCGGGCGGCGGCGCAAGTACCAGCCCGGCTCGAACGCCGACGATACCCGGCTGCGCGTGCTCGCCACGGACACCGGTGACGCCTGGCTCGTCGAGGCGCACGAGGGCCGCCTTCAGCCGCGGCGCGATGCCGGCGATCTCCAGGAGGCCGGATGCACGGTAAGCGGCCCCGCCTCCGGCCTCTACCTGTACCTGTGGAACCGCGCCGACGCCGCCCGGGCCGGCGTCACCGTGGCCGGCGACCCCGGGCTGCTTTCCGCCTGGCAGTCCAGCGTCCGGGTCCGCTGGGGCTGACCGGCTCGGCCCGGAATGTCAGACCCCGGTGCTAGTGTCAAATGCATGTTCGATAATGATAGACCGGGCTCCGTCTTCGCCGCTGTCTCGCCACCGGCTGACGTGGCCGCGTCCCCCGCCGAGCCGCACCGGGTGCCGCTGGAGCGGGTGGAGGCGCAGATCTGCGAGCTGGCCGGGCACCTGGCCGCGGCGACGTGCCGGTTCCTGGTCCTGCTCGCCGATTTCGACGCCCGGCGGGGCTGGGCCAGCTGGGAGATGGGGTCGTGCGCGCAGTGGC
>Ga0335081_10001604_pt1 | contig 36062 bp, 35 predicted proteins | sample Lox_Sample_35_FD_206713 | JGI IMG/M metagenome (GOLD analysis project Ga0335081, IMG submission 206713) | Soil microbial communities from Loxahatchee National Wildlife Refuge, Florida, United States - Lox_Sample_3.5 | ecosystem: Environmental > Terrestrial > Soil > Wetlands | place: USA...
CATGGTAAAGCATATATCACCGATATGCCGCTGGGTTTAGTCTATGTTTACGATTGGAAGACCAAGAAAGAGATAAAGCAAATCTCGGACCCGCAAATGACCTTTATTCATCAGGCGCGCATGACGCCAGACGGGAAGTACCTCTGGGTCAGCGCCCCGAACGAGTTCGATCCGGGTCTTAAGCCGGGCACGCACAAGAGCCAGATCATCGTGATCGATACGGCCAAGGATGCGGTCGTAGAGCGCCTGGTTCTTCCGGATAATGTCAGACCTCACGACTTTGCGTTCAGCCCTGACGGCAAATACGCTTTCGTGTCATCGAGAACGTACGGCGACGACAGCACGATGAACGTGATGCAGATGAACAATCACACAATAGTATGCACTGTGTCTGCATGCGCCAGCTGCCATAAACCGGCAGGTGTGGAAGTCAGGATCGATAAGGGTTCGCCGCTTCTCTGCGGAATTGAAATCGACTGGCACAAGTAGTCTGTAAACTCTACCGGAGGGCTAGGTTACCTGGCCCTCCGATTTATTTACCTTCCCACCGATATTCTGGTATAATTACATCACAATTACATTGGCTATAAAGGAATAATCACGCACAATTATGAATATCCCCTACGTCGCTCTCAAAAATCTTAAAAGGAAAATTACGCGGACATGGCTTTTGTTCGCTATAGTCGCGGTTGTATCCTGCACGCTATTCTCGGCGACACTTTTCTTAAAGAGCATCAATAACGCACTCAGGATCGGCACCTACCGACTCGGCGCCGACATTCTAGTTGTCCCCGAGAGCGCGGAGTCCAAGGCGAAGAGTGCTCTCCTTTCCGGGGAGCCCACGAACTTCCTTATGGACCGGTCAATTCTCGATCGGGTAAGAGCGATCGATGGGGTCAAGCGCGCCACCGCTCAATTGTTCATCAAACCCACGAGCTTCACCTGCTGTTTCAATGTGGATGTATTCCTTGTGGCCTTTGACCCGCAAACTGACTTCACCGTGAAGCCCTGGCTCGAGAAGAACCTTAATCGCAAGCTCGGGCTCGATGAGATCATCACCGGCCGGGCGGTCCCTGTAATAGTGGGAGACAAGATCCCCTTTTTCGGCACAACGTTCACGGTTGCGGGAACCATGGAAGCTACGGGAATGGACTTCTTTGACCGGGCCGTATTTATGAGCCTTGATTCCGCCTACAAGATGGCGGAAGATTCAAAGGCCAGGGCCATCCAGCCCCTTGAAATTAGCAGGAACCAGATATCGACTGTCCTCGTACAAGTAAGAGACGATATGACCCCTGACCGTGTCGCAATCCGAATAGAACATGACATCAGCGGCGTGAAGGCCCTTGTTTCGGATACCATCATCAGCACGGTCCGGAAACAGCTTGCTGGCCTTATTAAGGCAATTTTGCTCATCAGTATCATACTATGGTTCATCGTACTCCTTATCATGGCTTTTGCTTTCTATATGATCGTGAACGAACGGCGCAGGGAAATCGGACTCCTGCGCGCAATGGGCGCGAACAAAGGGCATATTGCCGCGATCATACTGAACGAGGCCACCCTGCTGTCGGCTGCCGGCGGCGCGGCGGGGATCATCCTGGGATATGGTTTGCTCGTAAGTTTTAAAAATCTGTTACTCCACTATCTCAGGCTCCCCTACCTCTTCCCTAATACGGGCGACTTGATCTTCCTTACAGCAGGCGCGCTCCTGTTCTCCATCGTGACGGGCCTGATCGCCGCACTGCTGCCATCGCTCAGCGTCTTGCGGGTCGAACCCTACGAAGCTATAAGGAGCGCTGAATGAGACCTTTGTTCCTTGTTTTCATAACGCCACTTCTGCTCTTCGCGTGTACCGGGGAAAAAGAAAAAACGGCTGAACCTGTGAATGCAGAAAAGAGCATTTTCGAAGAAGTAAAGGAGCAGACCGTCAAGAATCCCAAGGATGCCGATGCATGGTATTACCTTGCAGATCTCTATGAACGTTCCCAGATGTATCGCGAAGAGGTGGATGCGCTCCAACATGTCATAGCCATTAAACCAGAAAAAGGCTACGCTTACATGAAACTGGGGACAGCATACAACAGACTCGGTGAATATCATAATGCTATAAAACAATTTACTACGGCAAAGAAATATCTTCCCAAGGACCCCCTAATCTATAATAACCTCGCCGTGGCTTACGGCAAGGTAGGAAAAACGGATGACGAAATTCGTGAACTTGAAAAGGCCATTTCCATAAGGCCGCATTATGCGACTGCACGGTACAATCTCGGCATAGCATTCCTGAAAAAAGGAAAACGTGAACTGGCTCTGCAGCAGTATGATAAGCTCAAAAAATTCGATGAGGCGATTGCTAATGCCCTCAAGAAAGAAATAGACGCGAAGAGGACATAATACGTGGCCGGATTGGTGCGGACCATCGTCTTGACAGTTTTAGTGATCGTTTCTACTGTCGCCACTGTTTCGGCGGCAGAGATAATCAAATGCTCCGAATGTGGCATGATGGTGGAACTTAATTCTAAGTTTGCATCGAAGATCGTGCAAGCCGACAAGACCCTCTATTTTTGCGATATCGGAGACCTGTTCTCCTACCTGAAGAGGACGAAGCAGAGTGGCTTCAAAGTGGAAGTCAAGGACTACAAAACCGGCGAATGGATCGACGCGCGTGCGGCCTACTATGTCCATGCCGAAAATAAATTCAGAACCCCTATGGGATGGGGAATAGCTTCATTTAAAGACCAGAAGGATGCCGCGGAATTCGGCGCGGCCATGGATTTCGACTCTGCGGCAAAGGCACTGAAATGAAGACGCTTATCGCCGTTACAGCATTGATGAGTGGGATCCTCCTTATCCTCGTGCCACGGTTCATCCTCCCTGTATGCGAGTATGAGGGATATCCTGCGATGCACTGCTCGGACACAGCCCACGCAGAGTATGTCGTAGGCGCACTGCTCCTGGTGGCGGGCATCGTGGTGTTCTTGCTTAAATGGACCAGAACGACCATCATCGGCGCTATGGTGTCTATCATCCTATACATCGCTGCTTTCCTGCTCCCGGATATATATGGATACTGTCACAGCAGCCGGATGCCGTGCAATTACGGGGCAGTGCCGGGCATCAGGTTTATCGCTAGTATCGGCGGCATAATCATGGTTGTCGCCATCATCAGCCTCTTGAGAAGCACCCGAATGAAAGGAAACACATGATTGAGCTGAAAGGATTATCAAAGACCTATACCATTTCAGGACAGAAGATAAAGGCGGTCCAGCCCCTAGATCTTACGATCCAGCAAGGCGAATTCGTATCCATCGTCGGCCACTCCGGCAGTGGGAAGAGCACTTTCTTGAGCCTGATCGGCGGTATAGCCCGGCCCGATACCGGCACGGTCACCGTTGACGGCACGAACATCTGGGAATATGATGACACGAGGCTTTCGAAGCTGAGGAACGAGAAGTATGGATTCGTTTACCAGTTCGCGAGCCTTATCCCCACTCTTACCGCCACCGAGAACGTCCTCCTCCCTACGGTGTTCGGCGGGAAGAAGACCGCGGAAGACGCCGTGAAACTTCTCAAGCTCGTCGGGCTCGGCGACAAGGTTAATCGGTATCCATCTGAGTTAAGCGGTGGGGAGCAGCAGCGCGTGGCGATCGCACGGGCGTTCATTCATGAGCCTGAGGTCATTCTTGCCGACGAGCCGACGGGCGACCTCGACGAAGAAACGGAATCGGAGATCATGGGGTTCTTTGAAAAGATCAACCGTGAGAAAAAGGTCACCATGATCATGGTGACCCACAGTTCCGAGATCGCACTCCGGGCCCCGAGTCGGCTCAGGATGAAACATGGCGTTCTTGAAAAGCTGAACTAGATTTTTTTGTCTCCCTTCCGGGACCCGCAGGCAGACCATCCTTCCTGGATCAGAACATATTCAAAACAAACGGCGGCCTTGCGGGCCGCCGTTTTTCATTGATCAGTGAACTTACTCTCTTCTACGCCTACTTCTTCTTCTCGGACTTTCCCCCAAAGAGGTTATCATACTCCATTGGGTGATGATGTTTGAGCTGTTCGATCGACATCTTTCCCGTCAGCCACATCCAATTCATCGGGAACACCTCGGACCTCAGGTGCTCGTTGTAGAAATGGAAGATGAGGATGAACACGATGGCCAGAAGCGCCTCATCACTGTGCATGATGAAGATGACATCCCAGATCCACTGAGTCGACCACATGGGGAAGATCGATGATACTGTCACCGGAAATGCAAGGAAAAAGCCTGACGCTCCAATGATGAACATGCCCCAGTAAACCGCCCAATAGTCGAATTTCTGCATATAGTTGAACTTTCCGAAATACGGCTTCTCCTTGCTCAAGCCGAAAAAGTACATGAAATTCTGGAACGCGTCCAGAACGTCCTTGAGCGTCGGCACGAGCGTCAACCGCAAGTCCCTCTTACGGGCCAGATTGAGCAGATAGAACTGGTGGTAAATGAAGTCGAGGAGCATGGTAATGCCTGCCGTGCGGTGGATAATTCCCGCCATCTTTGCCCCGCCCCAGAACCTGATCCAGGCGCTCGCCGGGTCCTGATACGCGTATTTAAGCCCCCAGCCTGTGAAGGACAGGAGCAAAAAAGTTGTAAACATGATGACATGCTGAATTCTTGCGGAGAGGTCGAACCTCTCGATCTCTGTGGGAATATTCTTATTATTCATGCTTGTCTCCCTTCCTGAACAAACGGTCGCGGATGTCCGCATAGATATCCAGAAGCACGTGCATGCAGATAAACGCAAATACGCTCACCGTGAGGATGATCAAAATGATCTCGGCGTAGTGCGCAATAGGATGGAGTGGTTTATGGGTGATCGCCGCAACGAACTTCTCCGTGGCGCCCGAGTGGCATTTCGAGCAAGTCTTTATCTTATTCGCGCCAACAACAGGCGACGAGGGGTCCTTATCGCTTTTAATATCATGCGCACCGTGACAATCTACGCATGAAGGCGCTTTGCTGTATCCCACCTTCAGCTTCCTCCCGTGGAAGCTCTCAAGATAGCGCTCCATAACCAGCGGGGAAAACCCGTATTTTTCGGACAGGTCCTTCTCTTCGTGGCACTTGCCGCAGGTCTGGACGACTTTGAAGTGGTTTACTGTGGATTCTTTGCTCGCTTTTGGCTGGATATAATGCGGGGACCCATGACAGCTGGTGCAGACGGGACCGTCCGAAGATTTTTTGATAATGACATTTTTCCCGTGAACACTTGCCTTATACATCTCATAGATCTCCGCGTGGCATTGGGCGCATGCGGCTTGCGCAATAGGATCGATCTTGCTCTTCGGGGAGATCCTGGCGGCAAGTTCAAGGGTCGCCTTGTCAGCTTTACCAGAGAGTCCCTGGTGCTGCGCTCCTTTCAGGGACATGTGGCACATGACACAATCAAACGAGCCGTGAACGGATTTTGTATACTTCTCCTGGCTTACGTTCGTGGCCCCTTCCATCGATCCGTGACAGCCGAGGCATGTCGCAGCGTCCACTGCAGCATAGGCAGCAGGGACCATAACAACGGTGAACAACAGCAGCAATAGCGCGTTCAACCAATTCCTCATACTATCTCCTTTCAAATGATTATTAGTATTCGTGCAATAAAACAAACACGGCTAGGGATGTATTTTCAGGGCATGACAAGGCAAAAAATAGCACAAAGGATAATTTTAATCAAGCATATTTTGCAAAATCGTAAGTTGAGGTCTGAGCCGAAGAGAACGGGTAAAACAACGTTATTATTCACGATAAAGGACCTTGACCAGATAAAGCCCGCATGCCGGTGCGGTCCTCCCTGCCTTGCTTCGATCGCATGACAAAAGCATCTGCTTCACGGCTTCCATGGTGTACCTGCCGAGACCGACGCCAACAAGCGTTCCGACGATATTCCGAGCCATATGCATCAGGAATGCGTCAGCTTCGAGAAGGATTTCAACAAAGTCTCCCCTCTTCATGATGGTGACCGCCGACAGCTTCCTTACCGGCGTCTTTGCGCCGCATGCTGAACTGCGAAAAGCGGAGAAGTCGTGCTTGCCGATCAGAACCCCTGCTGCGCGACGCATGGCGTTCAGATTGAGCTTCCGATCAATCAGCCAGGCACGGCTACGATGGAGGGCAGAGGGGGCGTGGCGGTTGAGGATGACATACCGGTAGATCTTGCCCGTTGAACTGTACCGGGCATGGAAATCCTCCGGCACGTCTTCCGATGATAGCACCCTGATATCATCAGGGAGCAGATGGTTCAACGCCGGAGCCCATGCCTCGGATGGAATACAGCTTTCAGTCCTGAAATTGGCGACATGGCCCATGGCGTGCACTCCTGCATCGGTCCTGCCGGAGGCATAGGTTTTGACATCTTCGCCCGTCAGCTCCTTAAGCGCCTGTTCAAGCGTTTCCTGAATCGTCGCTCTGCCGCTCCCCGATTGCGACTGCCAGCCGTGGTAATTGGTACCGTCGTATTCCAGGATGATCTTGATATTCCTCTTCATTCCGAGCTTTGCACCAAGGTCATTCTCCCAGATAGGCCTTCTTGATTCCCGGATCCTTCTCCAGAGCTGACGCTTCTCCCTGCATCACGATCTTCCCGGTCTCCATCACATATGCCCGGTGCGCGAGCCGGAGCGCTGCCTTCGCGTTTTGTTCCACAAGTAGGATCGTCGTTCCCTGCTGGTTGATCTCTTTGATGATTTTAAATATCCTGGTCACTATGATGGGTGCCAGGCCGAGCGATGGTTCGTCCAGGAGCAGCAGCCTTGGTCTCGACATAAGTGCCCTGCCGATGGCAAGCATCTGCTGTTCGCCTCCTGAGAGTGTGCCGCCGAGCTGCGTGCTCCTCTCAGACAGTACGGGGAACATTTCGAATACCCGCTCCATCTCATTCGTAAGCTCCAGCTTATCCCTGGAGAATGCTCCGATTTCCAGATTCTCCCGCACCGTCATTCTCGGGAAAATACGTCTGCCCTCGGGCACCTGAGAGACACCCATCTGCACGATCTTGTACGCCGGCCAGCCGGATATCATTGATCCTTCGTACCATATCTTGCCGGACCGTAATGCGGAAATACCGGAAATGGACATGAGGGTCGTCGACTTGCCGGCGCCGTTCGCGCCGATCAAGGCCACGATCTCTCCCCGCTCAATGGTCATACTGATCCCCTTGAGAGCGTCGATCATGCCATAGGATACCGACACATCTTCAAGCCTAAGCATGGATGCTATCCTTCCCGAGATACGCCTCGATCACATTTGGGTCTTCCTGAATGTTTTTTGGTAAGCCCTCCGCGATCTTGACCCCATGATCGAGCACTATTACGCGGTCCGAGATACCCATTACAACCTTCATGTCGTGTTCGATCAGGAGAATGGCCACCCCGTTATCCCGGATCTTGCGGATAAGGGCCATCAACTCTTGCGACTCCAGAGGGTTCATGCCGGCAGCCGGCTCGTCGAGGAGTAAGAGGTGGGGTTCTGTCCCGAGCGCGCGTGCGATCTCTAGCCGACGCTGGTCGCCGTATGAGAGGTTCGCAGCCAGAGCGTCATGCTTACTCTCGATCCCTGTGAATTTCAGGATATCCATGGCCCGGTAACCCATGTCCCGCTCTTCCTTCTTCACCCGGGCCGGCTGGAATAAAGCGCCGAACACACTGGCGTGAGTGCGACAGTGCGCTGCCACCATGACGTTCTCGATACAGGTCATGCCGCCGAAGAGCCGAATGTTCTGGAAGGTCCGTGCAATGCCCATTGCCGTTATCTCGTGCGGCGGCATGCCCGTAATGTCCCGGTCGTGGAATAAAGCCGTGCCTTTCGTAGGCTGATACATGCCGGTGATGCAGTTGAAGAAAGTGGTTTTACCGGCTCCGTTCGGACCGATAATGCTCACAATCCTCTCGCGCTCAACCCGCATGTCCACCCCATCAAGGGCCCTGAGGCCACCGAAGTATTTGGTCAGGTTTTTGGTCTCTAAGAGAAGCATAAGAACGATCAAAAATCTTTCATTTTGAATTTTGAGTCTGTTTCTTCACCGTACCCAGAAGCCCCTGCGGCCTGAAGATCATCATGAGCACGAGGGCGATACCGAATGCCAGCATCCGATAATCCTGGAAGTCCCGGAACACTTCAGGGAGCGTAATGAGAAGGAGCGCGCCAAGTATAATGCCGGGGATGCTCCCCATGCCTCCAAGGACTACCATGCAGAGGATCATGACTGATTCGAAGAAGGTGAAACTCTCGGGCGAGACGAATGCCATCTTGGCGGCAAAGAAAACGCCGGTCATCCCCGCCCATGCTGATCCCAGCACGAATGCCAGGAGTTTTAACCTGAACGTGTTAATGCCCATGGCCTCAGCCGCGAACTCATCCTCGCGGACCGCGATCCATGCCCTGCCGATGCGCGACGAGATAAGACGGTGCATGGCAAAGACGCTCACAAGCGCGATAAAAAAAATCAGATAGTAATAATCGAGCGTGGTAGTGAGGACATACCTTCCTATCATTGGCCTTCCAATCCTGGAAATGCCGTTCGGCCCTCCCGTAAGGCTATCCCAGTTGTTCAGCACGATTCGGGTGATTTCGCCCAAGCCAAGCGTGACAATGGCAAAGTAATCACCACGCAGCTTGAGCGTCGGCAAGCCAAGGAGCAAGGAGAATGCTGCTGCTGATAACGCTCCTACGATCATGCCGGGCCAGAACGACAAGCCGATTGTCGTTGAGAGGATGGCGTACGTATACGCTCCGACGGCGTAAAAAGCTACGTATCCCAGGTTCAGCAGGCCGGCCTGCCCCACCGTGATATTCAGTCCCAGTGCGAGGACGATATAGATGCAGGTAAGAGTCAGCACATCACGGTAATAATCGTTCAGGAAAAGAGGTACGATAAGGAGGGCCACGACCACTATGAAAAGAACGACAGAAGTGTTAAAAGAGGAGACAAGCGAGGAGAATGCCACACCGATGCGGGAAAACCTTCCGGTGAACTGCCTGAGAAGCGAAGCAATGACATCAATCTGCCGCAATTTCCACAGGACGACCGCAATCGCTGCCGCTGCGGAAATGCGGAGCGCATTGCCCGGGCCGGTGAACGGGAGCATGAGCAGGCCGGTCCAGAGAGGAATGATGAAGATGTTAGCGTATTTGGCCAGCAACCTCGGGGAAGGATACATAACGAGATGCGATTATCGCATAAAACCAGTACGATTTCAAGGCATTGTTGCAGAAATTGAGGATGGCACGATGGTCGGCTGAGCTATGTTATTGAGATTTCCGGAGCGGAGCTTCTCCTAGCCGTTCCCCATCGACGAAACAACCCCCCATTCCTTGGATTCCTTGGAAAACACGACATTGAACGCATAGATACCGATTGCCTGCGGCAGGACATCGGTAGCTGACCCGGTCTTGTCGCTGGCATACAAGACTGTTTGAAACATAGCTCGTGCTAAAATGCCATCGGTCGTCACATGAAGGTTCGTGAGGTAAGCCGATATCTTTTAATGGCGGAAAAGATAGGAAATCCGTAGCCCTTTGATCCTGTTGTAGTCATACCGCTGCGGATCGCGATAGTTCCTGGACAGGTGGTCCAGGATTGTCCATATATCCTTCTCTTCCGCTGCCGCTGGACCTCTTGGATCATCATTTGACCTCATCCTGTTCCGACTTTCTCTGGCAGCCCTGGCAGGTGAATTGCCGTGAGAAGCACCATGGTGATGATAGCGACCTTTCCCATTGTATGCATCCTCATGATTTTACCAGATACGTTCTCGCACCTACTGCCCATTGACATCATTTCAACAATGCCGCCGGTGATGACATTGTATCACTGAAAGATTGAATCGATGCAAGCGGTGGTTTTTTTATGTCGTGCTTGAAGAAGAAACCTCATATGCGGATATCATTTATATCATATGCATCTTTTTCTAAATCCGCTTAAATAGGATGTCTTGAATTCAGGTATCACTTAATTTATTGGATAAATTCATGAAAAATTCTATGCTACACTATGTCTATCTTAGGGGCAGCAAAAGGGAGTGACATTGGAAAATTGAGATCGCGGATTTAAAATCTGTTGATATTTGATGATTAGGATTTGGTGTTTTCTGTACCGGTATGCAGGAAGAAACGAGCGATACATGCTGCTCGCTTCTTCCTGCCGCGATAGTATATCGATTCCTCAAGGAATCTTAGAATTTTTCCTGTACGCCTGAAGGGTCCTTGAATTCAAAGTTCGGGTTCCCCTTGAGCTTCTTCTCCCCCCTGTTATCCAGGTATTTCCCCAGCTCCAGGTTCACCTTCGCCGGCACATCCACTCCCGCCTTTGTCAATGCCTGCCTCAGCAGTCCCTCGGCCTTTGTCGCATAGGCAGTCGCGTCGCCGAGAATTCTCATCGCTTCGGTGGGGTTGTGGAAGCCGACTGAGTTTTCTGCACCGACAAATACACCGCGATAGAATGCTTCTTCATAATAGTCCTTGGCCTTGTCATAGAGGGCCGTGTCGATCTTCTTTCCCGCCTCCTGCGCCTTGTTGGCCATCTCAAAAAGTTTGGCGACGGTGGCCGTAGCGTAACCTGCCCGCATCATAAGCGCCACGGTCCTGTCCTGGATGGCTATCACCTGTCCCCGCAGCCACTCGGCGCTCTCGGTATGGCACTGCGTGCACGCGCGCAGATCGTTCTTGAGAGGACTCATCACACGGTGGTCGGAGACTTTATGCACGCCCACCTTCGTATACGGCATATGGCAGTCCGCGCAGGAAGCCCCTGCCTTCCAATGGACGCTGTTGTTGGAGAACAGCTCAAACTCGGGGTGGCGGATGAATGCCATTTTGAATCCTGTCACATTCTGCTTCCATTCTGCATACGAAGCGTCGCTGCGGATCTTTTTGATAATATTTTCGATGGTAATGTTCCCCCATGTGCTTCCCTGCCAGGGGAAGAAGACCCCTGTCGAATGCATATCCTTGTCCTTCGGTATGCTGTACGTAACATGGCATTGGGCACAGACAACGCTCCTCATCTCCTGCCGCGATAACTTATCGGGATCAACGCCCATAGCCTTCAATGCGGCAGCCAGAGTAAAGCCCCTCGATATCTTGAGGGACATGTCCTTGTTGTCGTGGCAGTCGATGCAGGCAACTCCGAGGGTCCTGTTGTTCTCCGGGATCTGGACAAGTACTTCCTTATAGGGGTTCTTGTAATAATTAATGGCCATTTCTTTTTCAAGTTTCGGCGCATAGGGGGTCTTGCAGGTGAGGCAGACGCCGCCTGCCTTTACCCTCGATGGATCGACATTAAGCTGGTCGCGAAGCATGTACGCATGTCCGCGCGGTTCGTTATACTCGACTCCGAATCCCCAACCATTGAACAGGAGAGCCATGTACGGGAATTCAGCCAGTTTGTCGTAGGTGATTTTGTCGGTGTTGAACCCCCTTTTATATTTGCTTTTTCCCGGAGGTGTAGGCTTTTCCGTGTCTTTCCAGAGGCTGTATTCTTCAGGATATGCCTTTCCCCATTTATCCGGGCTGTACTCTCCCTCTTCAATCTTTACCGTCTTGACCTGCTCGGTTTTTGCTGGAGAGCACGCGTATGCGAGAAATGCCAGGACCGCGCTCACCAAAAGCATGGTCAGTATTACGTAATTTCCGCGTTTCATCGTAATCCTCCTTTAAAAGTGTGATAGTTGCTTGCCGAAAACCTTCAGGGAGTTTCAATCAAACCGCTTCGCGTATGCATCAACCGCCTATGACATTCCCAGCATTTTCTCTCGTGATCGATGAACTCAACGGCAGCAGTATGGCATCTGATGCAATTGGCCTGTAGTACGTCCGCACCGTGAGATGTCAGCGCGATGTGTTCGGGGACCCTCCCGGAATAAAAGAACAGGACATCTTTCAATCCGTCGATGGCTTTCCATGTATAATGGACTCCCTGGTTCTCGTTCGGCAGATGACAGTCAACGCACTGTTTTCTCCGGTGAGCTCCCTCATGGAGCCAAGACTCGTACTCAGACCCCATCACGTGACATTTCACGCAGAAATCGGGCGAATCTGATTTGGCCAGCATCTTCATCGGTCCCAGCAAGATAAAAAATATTATAACCACCACGGCTAAGCCAACCACGACAATATATCTGACGACTGTTTTACGCTTTCTCGTCTCCATTCTTTCACCTCCTTGCATTACGGGTTAAGTTTTATACGTTGATCATGGATTGTTCCCCTAGAAGATGGTATGTATCTAACCTTATCAAAAAAATATCCTCGGCGTTGTTACTAATTGCAAGTTACTGTTTCTGTACATCGTTTTACGCCTGACCTTTATACGCTTTTTCTCAGTTCTTTCTCAACATATGACAAAAAATGATGCAGAAACTTGTAATCGCGGGGTTTTCCTTGACATGGTGCTTGCCCTCAAGGTAGATGATCGTGGGATTAGGAAGATATAGATTCAGTTCTATCCAAGGCAATTTCTCAATGAAGACTAGTCGTGCTCCGCGACACAGCAGCCTGATGCAGACAAGGAGCCTAAGATGAGGAAGTCCCTGTTGCTCGCGAGGTCGTCAAGCAAGCCCGGGACCGATCGTTGTCAACCATGAGAAACACGCCATGGCGAACGGTCACGAATGCTCGGGATGTCACTTCGGTGTCTTCCAAATGGGAAAGAGAGCGCACAAGATGAACATGAGCAGCATCACCAAGGGTCACTTCTGCGGGATCTGTCACAACGGCAAGATTGCTTTCGGCGTGGAAGACCGGACACAATGTAAAGAGTGTACTTAGTGGAGGCTTGTGCACTTCGCGATCTGTGAAATAGGATGCTGCCCCCTGGACCGGATTAGAAAGCAGCATAACCATTTTAATTTCGATAATAGAGCATAATTTGAGTATTGTAATTCTCGATCTTCGACGAGTTTACTAACGGCGCGAGTCCAAACCGACCATGAAAGGACCTCACTCCAGCGCCTGTCTGCGTGCGTACACGCGCAGGTGGGCAAGACCGATGTAACTGACCAGCAGATTGATCAGATAGTGTATGTGTTGCTAGGCTTGATGGCTAGAGAAAAAAAAGAAAATGGAATTTTATCCTGTTTTCTCGAAGATCAACACCCATAAGTACAATTCACCGGAAAATATTCAAAGAATAACTTGACTGGTATCCCTAAGTTATGCCCCGCGTAAGACCAAAGCGCTAAAAATCTCTTGCGTCCTTTCCCGATTTGTTATATATTCCGTGTACCGATGTACAATCTATACTGCCCAGGAGGAATATTTCATGCCTGAATTGGTGACGGTTTCGAGCATTGAAACTCTAGAGAAACTCAAGGCCAGAATTGAGGAACTGTTCAAGAAGGGACAGTACAACGAGATCACCCAGGCCATCGGCATGTACTCTCTCCTGATCGATCCGGAGCACACGATCAGCGACCAGACCCAGATCTATCGCCTTGTGCTGAACATGATAAAAGACAAGCTTCGTGGAGGCAAAGGAAAAAGCTATTCTACCTGGTATGAGCACTTCCCGAAGCTCATGGACGAGATCGTATCATCGGGGCAGATCGTTACCGATGCGATGTCATCAACCGTTATTTCCGACCGTTACGCTGCGTACGGATCTTTCAGGTCCCTGGAAGATTTCTTCTCCTGGGCGCTCGATGACAGGCGGCTGACCCTTGACCAGATCATAAAGTATATCGAAAAGACCGCCGAGATCGGCATCTGTTAGAGCACTATATTCCGCATTACTTCATCGACTGTTATCTCTTCCATACACCGGACATTGTCGTCACAGGTTCTCTTGAAGCATGGCGAACAGGCAAGCCCTGCCCGGACCGTGACGTGGGACTGGCCGAACGGACCTGTCCTCCACGGAGCCGTGGGCCCAAACAGGGCCACGACCCTGCTACCTGTGGCCGCGGCCAGGTGCATGGGTCCGGTATCGGTTGTGATGAACACCGAACAGAGCGATGCAAGCGCAGCAAGCTCCTTGAGCGTGGTCTCTCCTGCCCAATTCACGGCATTCTGTTTCATCATCGCAAGGATCCTCGCGTTCACCAGAACGTCCTCGTGACTTCCCGTAAAAATGACAACGGCATTCCGCTCACTTATGAGCCTGTCGGCGAGCTCCGCGAACTTCCGTTCGGACCATAGCTTGGTCTTCCACCGCGCCACCGGATTGATGGCCACGAGCGGCTTTCCTGCCGGCTTCAGACCCTCTATCCTCTGTTTGATTCTGGATATCTCGCCTTCGATCGGGAGCGTGCATGCCGGCGACGGATCCTTTGCACCGAGATAGCGGGCAACATCGAGATACCGTTCGAGCGCATGCTTTTCGATATCATAGGCAGGGAGTCGCTCGTTCAGGAATAGGTACGAAAGCTCACGCGTACGGTCAAACCCTATCTTTCGTTGGGCCCTCGCCAGACCGATCAGAATCCCGCTCTTAAACAGGCCCTGAAAATCAATCGCGATATCATAGCGCGTACTCCGGAGTTCGCTGAAGAACCGGACAATACCGCCGAGCCCCTGAAAGAAAGTGAGAGGATTTTTGAGCATGCGGGTCCATGATTTCCGGCGTGAGACCAGGAGCCTGGCAATAAGCGGATGGCCGACGAGAATGTCTGACGCCGCTTCTTCGACGGCCCAGGTTACGTCACTGTCAGGATAAATTTTTTTTATCGCCTCGAGCGTGGGCAACGTCTGCACCACATCACCGATGGCAGATAGTTTGATAAACAGGATATTCATAAATAATGAGGGAGCGGTTTATCGAGCAGAGAGCTTCTCTGGTGGAGGATTTTACCTGATACGATGCGTAATAGCAAGCCATAGTTATTCAGGCGTGCTGGTCAATCTGCGGATGATAAATGCCTGGCGATAGCTCAAGAAGCGCATGAGCATTTCCTCCTTGCCATCCCGCTCTTTTTTCGCGCCCAGCATCGAGAGCTCCCGGGCAAGGCTCACAGGCCGGTACACTGCAGCTTTGCCTATCGGTTCACGAAGCGACCATATAGGCAGAAACTCCGCCTGGGCAACCTGCGTGCTGTCACCTTCCTTCGTCGCGGTGATGCTCAGAATGATCCCATCGCCCCTCAGCGCCTTCTGATGAGTCATGTTAGCATATGATACGTCTGCGTTCTGGCTCGAAATAAAATTCCCGAGACTATAAACGATCAGTCCCATCCTCTTGTCGCGGGCCATATAGCTTTCGATCGGCTGAAGCACGTGAGGATGATGGCCCAGTATAACGTCGGCCCCTGCTTCGATGAGTTCCGACGCTAACCGTCGCTGCCAGGCCGTGGGACGCGTCGCGTATTCGTCTCCCCAGTGCAAAGAGACCACCACCAAGTCTGCATCCGCTCTCGCCTGCCGCACGCTGGCTGCAGCTCGGGTAAGATCAGCTTCGGAATTAACGCCTATGACATTAACTCCCGGAGCATCCGGAGATCTGCGAGGCAGCCGCTGGTTCGTACCGTAGGTATAGGCGAGAAAGGCCACGTTCACGCCTCGTGTTTTCAGGAACTTTGTCTTTGCGGCTTCGGCCTTGGTCCGGCCGGCGCCGATGAAGACAAGACCTGCCGCCTCGATATTATCGAGTGTCCGCTTCAATCCATCTGACCCCGCGTCCATGGCATGATTGTTCGCCACTGACACGATACCTACTCCGGCTTTCTTGAGCGAAGCAAGCAGCTCAGGCCGGGCATTGAATTTGGGATAGCCGGACACTCCTGCTTTATGGTCAACTGAAGTTTCCAGATTTGCGAACGTGATGTCTGCAACGGCCAGGTCGGGAGTAATTTTTTCAAATAAAAGGTCGTAGCCGCGCCTATCCTTGACCACGACAGACTGGATCGACTCAGGCATCATCACATCTCCCACGGCAGCGATGATGATCTCAGTCTTTACAGATGGCGGCTTTGAAGGTTTCTCCTGGCTCGGAGGCGGTGCCGGCTGCTGGCATGCAGACAGCGAGAGAAGGATGAGACAAGAGATAAGGTTCTGTAGACTGTATCTCTTCCTGGGATTCATCAGTACCTGCGTACACAGTACGAGTTTAATTCGCGCTAAAAACCAATGAATAATAACCGCATTCACGATTTTTAACACTATAGCATATGTTAAATGCAGTTGTGAACTATATTTTCTTCAGGTTTCGATCGCGGGAGGAGAGAAAAATAAATCGCTGTGCAGTCACGTTTCAAAAAGAAGCAATCCCTGTGTGAAAATAGGGATTGCTTCTCGGTGACCTATTGATGATTGATCGATCAGAACTTCCATGAGTAGCTGGCCGCTAGCTGCCACTGGTCCATCTTCAGCTGGATGTTTTCAGTAGGGTCTAAAGGATTGGGGCCCGTGACAGTATGTGGGAGAGCGCGAGTGAGCGCAAAATTCAGGTCCTGATTGTCGGCCATGGCTTTTGTAAAACCGGCAGTGACATGCTGCGTGATGACACCAGGGGCAAGGATATTAAACAGCACCTCGCTGCTGGGGATAGGCTCAGTCCCGGTAGAGTAACCTGCCCTCCAGGTCCACTCCTTGCTGCTCTTCCACTGCACCCCGACTTTATAGACCCACATGTCTTTCCAGCCGAAACCGGCGCCGCCATCATTCCCAAGTTGAGCGGTCTGAAGGTTGGGTAGCATCGGGTTATTGATGGACTTGATCTCACTGTAATTGATACGCTGAACGTCGAATACAAAGGCCAGCTCGGGTGTCGCTTTAACTGCCAAACCGGCGGTCCAGTTCGAGGGAATGTCGAAATCACCCTGCTCGGCGAACAAGCCTTTATACTCATTGAATTTGCTCATGTATGTTCTTGTCTGGTACGAAAGACCAAGGTTCAGCACATTCGGCACAATCTCTCCCAGGTAACCAATTCGTGCACCATAACCGTACGAGTAGGCATATCCGTTGTTTGAAAGGTTATTAGGATCACTGGAAAAGCCAAGTTGACCGAACGCCTGCAGGCCTTTTGCATCGAAACGCTGAATAGCAAATATCGGGGTGATGCCAATGGCATGCTGGGGAGCCAGCTTCCTAGCATAGGTGGGAGCTATGAACAATTGCATTAGATCAACACCGGTCGGTTCAGAACCACCGAACGTATTCGTCGGGTAATCGGTGTTCATGCCTCCGTTCCCGAATATTGAGAGGCCGAAAGAGCTTTTGGAGTCTATTATCCAATTCGCCCCGAAAGAAGGAAGCACAAACAGTGTTGAATTACTTTTCACCGTACCTGGTGCTAAAGGGAAAGCAGCCGGCGGCGATCCTGTCGGCGTACCACTAACAGTATATTGCCTGTTCGGGTTGAAGAAGGCGAGTCCGAAATCATACCGTTTGCCGAGAAATGCCATACTGGCAGGGTTGACGGCTGCATCAAGGCTATCCTGAGGCAAGGCAACACCGGCGCCACCTAATGCCTGGTCATTGACTCCATATCCATTAGCAAAATAACCATTTGTCGCGTATGCTCTCTGTGCAACAAAAGCCATACCCGCCATCAAGATAACGGAACAAATCAAGATGCCTTTTAGATTCGTGTATCCTTTTAGTTTCATAGCCGTTTCCCCCTTTGACTTCAAAGATTTATGCTGCCACTGCCGCTACCAATACGCCCCATAAATAAGCGATCAGAATTGTTACAATATTGTTACAGTATTTCATAACTCGTTATCTATGTCAAGTGTTTTACAGGAGAAATATATAAGGAAACACATCCAAACAGCATCATCACTCAAAATGCCGGCACGATCCGCAAGGTGTCACAGATTTGACTGCTTGTTCATGATGCGGTCCATGAAACATCCCTCACAGAATAATCCGCCCTTCAGGTTAAGTTCCTACCTTCGTAGCTTTCAGAGTCGCCCGGTGACCCTGCCGGAAAATTGATTACAATGTAATTTAGCAGCAGGATTACCATCCAGCGCTTCCGGATATCAGGTACCAGACTTGAGATCGGTGCCCGTCGTTGTACTGCCCTCCTTCACGCATACCACATCGTTGCTATGCATAAGGAAGCTTAGGTCGCAGGACGTGAATAAACAGGTTTTCAACAGGCTTTTGCTGAATTTTGACCATATTTTTTTAGAACTCAAGCATTATTTGTCTACAATATTCGTAATTATAATGCCGCCATTTTTTTTACAATAATTACAATTAGTTATATTAGTATTCCCTTTGATCAATGAGCAGATATGCTCAGAACGGGAAATTATATATATGTTCATGCATTGTTATTATGAAGCAATTTAGCGACGGGAATCGACGAGAATCATGGTTGGACAGAGAATTTCATGGCCCTTTCATAACATATTTTGTCACGCAGCAGCCTGTGAAGATATCAGATTTTCCCCTGCAATTAGTTTATGTGTACTCTTTTAGCTTGCTTTTTATTCAATTTTTGCTACAATTTTTATCGATTCCTGCCTCCGGTAGAGATGTTAAAAGAGATACGACGAACGGTTTCACGTGATGATTCTGACAACATGCGCGTGATTGTTATGAGAATTCGTGTTCACAAGACATATTTTTAAAAACTGTACGGAGGAGGTTACCTAATGCCTAAAAATACAAAAGGCAAAAACAAGAAAAAGAAACCCGCCCCCCGGAAAGCAGTCAAAAGATCGGCAAAAAAGAAAGCTCTTAAAAAGAAAGTAACAGCAAAGAAGAAACCGGCAAGAAAAAAAGCCGTCACCAAAAAGAAAGCAGCTAAGAAAAAAGCTACCAAAAAAGCTGTGAAGAAAAAAGCAGCGGCAAAAGCCCGGCCGGCACGCAAAAAGACGGCTCCGCCGAAACCACTTATGGTGACTCCCGGTCCCCCGTCTGGCAGCATCCCGCCCGTGGAAGAGCCGGCACAGAACGAAGTGGCCGCAGGCGTCGTGACTCATTATTACAGCCATCTTGGCGTTGCGGTGATCCAGATAAACAAAGGCGAGATTAAGGTTGGCGAAACCATCCACATTAAAGGGCACACAACGGACTTCACTCAACGGGTCGATTCCATGGAGTATGAGCACCAGCATATCGACCGGGCCGCGGCCGGCCGCAGCGTCGGGCTCAAAGTGAAGGACCATGCACGGGAACACGATATTGTGTACCTTGTGAAGTAGTGCTCTCTATTTTTTTACTGTGATTGAGATGGTATGATCTTATTTTTCAAATTCTACATGTCTTGTAAATCCCGCGAAGAAAAATGATCTTCAGCGCAGGTACGATGCCTGCGCTGTGTTTTTTTTACTACGCCCTGACGCCACAAGGAGTACCCTATCCCCTCTGTTCACGGGAACATAACCGGCCTCAAGCCAGCGGAAATGAAAATGCTCGAGCGTCTGTACCGCAGGAAAACGCCTCCGAACATGGTCATTACGCCCGAGGCCGCACGCGCTCTGACCGAAGCATCGGCCGAGACCGGCAGGCAGGTTGGCCTCATCATCGACCGTTCCGGCAGCATCCGTAACGTTGTCGTGGGCACGAACCGGGACATACTTATCCCGGACCTTTCCGAGCTCCGGCTCGGCACCAAGCGGCTTCGCGGCGTCAGGTTCATCCACACCCATCTGAAAGACCTGTCGCTGAACCAGGAGGACCTCACCGACCTGGCGCTCCTGCGGCTGGATATGATCGCGGCCCTCAGCGTCCGTCCCGACGGGCTTCCAGGAAACATCTCGATCGCCTATTTGATTCCTCCCAATCCCGAGGAGAAGCTCTACGAGGTCCTGCAGCCGCAGTCCGTACATGCGGTAGCCATGGATGCGGCCGAATTCATCGCGGACATCGAACGCCAGATGGAGCGCGCGCAGACCGCCCTGGAAGTAGCTAAAAGAGATCGCGCTATCCTCGTGAGCGTTTCGAAAAAAAGCAGACATGAACAGGAAGAGTCCATCGAGGAGCTCAAGGAGCTTGCCCGCTCCGACGATATTACGGTTCTCGATACGGTGATCCAGAGGCCGCACGACATCAATCCAAGATATCTGCTGGGTGAAGGCAAGCTCAAGGAGCTCATCATCCGCTCGCAGCAGCTTGGCGCGGACCTCATCGTCTTCAATCAGGATCTCACACCCGCGCAGGTCAAGGCCATAGGCGACATTACCGAGATGCGCGTGATTGACCGCACGCAGTTGATCCTTGATATTTTCGCGCGCCGGGCCCATAGCGGCGATGGCAAGGTGCAGGTCGAGCTGGCGCAGCTCAAATACCGCCTCCCCCGTCTCTCGGAGCGTTCCACTGCCCTCTCGCGCCTCACCGGCGGCATCGGCGGAAGAGGCCCGGGTGAGACGCGGCTCGAAATCGACATGCGCCGGGCACGTGACAGGATACGGAGGCTCGAGAACCAGCTTGATGCTCTTGGCAAGGCAAGGGATCAGCGACGTGAAAGACGCGTAAAGAGTGAAATCCCCATTGTCTCGATAGCGGGGTACACGAATGCGGGCAAGTCGACGCTCTTCAACACACTCACGAAGTCTGAGGTCAAGGCAGAGGACTTGCTCTTTGCAACGCTCGACACTGCTACGCGCAGGCTTCGCTTCCCACGCGACCGCGAGGTGGTCATCACCGACACGGTCGGTTTCATCCGTGACCTGCCCGAAGACCTTCTGGGAGCTTTCCGCGCCACGCTCGATGAGATGCAGGATGCGGACTTGATCCTGCATGTGGTGGACATCAGCAACCCGCGGTTCGAACAGCAGATGGAGTCCGTGGACAAAATATTGACTGAGATCGGCCTTGACCATATCCCCCGGCTTGTGGTGTTCAACAAGACAGATCTCGTGAACCGATTCTGGGCAAAGGCCCTCGCACATCGCTTTCATGGAGTCTATTGTTCGGCTATCAGTCCTGATACATTTGGAGATTTGTTGAAGGAGATTGAGAAAAGACTATGGCCGGAGGAAGATCAAAAGAAAGAGGCCAGAGGACAGACAACAGAGACCATACGGTAGACTAAGGACCGGTGCAGCTTGGGGGAATGAGCCTGCATTGAAAGCACTTAGCGGAACGAAACTTTAATGTATCGTCATAAGACCGAAGCCCAATGACCGCAAAATGCCTATGATAGTCGATTGATTCACTTCAGATTCTGTAACAGCTGGAATGCGGGCATCGTGGACCATCAAGGCCTTTTCAACACGCCCCTGGAAGCTCGGTAGCTCGCGCGTCAAAAGCTGAACGTCCTGTTCATATTCATCCGCTACCACGATAGCGAATCGTTTGATCTTCACGCTCAATGCCGACCGCTCAACATCCGCGTCTATCCGAAGCGTCCCGAGATAGTAAGCCTCTGCATCGGGTCCTACCTGGAACGCGATCTGGGGACGGATGGGGAACCATCCCCGGAACTCCCACCACCGGAGACGGGTCAGCAAATAGGTCCCTCTTGGCACCTGCCACAGGAAGGTCCCATCCGGCTTGACACGCCTGACGGCAAGCGCCTGTTCATCCTCGATACGGATGAGCATTATGTCAAGCTGTTCAGTAGTGCTAATATAACTTTCCTTTTCCTTCCCGTTGTCGATCATCCGCATCCGGCCGAAGATCAATGCCTCGTCGGGTGCAAGACTCTCGATGCCTTTCGGCGTTACTTCCTTTACGCTTACGGTCCTGTAGCACCCAGACGATAACAGGACGAGCAGCAACGTCACAAGAATGCCGATACTCATTTTTCTCATGTGTTTGCCACCCCTCGGTCAAAACCAGGAACTAAAAAAACCTCTCTTTGGAATTCTATCAGAAGGCCAGAACATGGTGTCTTACACACTGCCGTTTTCTGCTGTCCATGCGGAATGTACGATGATTGATAAAAAAGGCCGGGCAACCATGCCTGGCCTTGTCAGATATTCTAGGATTATTGGCACGTTACTTGAAGTACGCTTTGATGGTGTGGTTGGCCATGACGTTCGAGAACGACCAAGTGGCTATCGGCCCCTGAGACACGGAATCAATCAGTACATCGGCAATGTGATACCCTTCTTTCGGGGTAATGGTGTAGGTCAGGCTTCCTCCCGTGTTCATTGTAGTGACGCCTGCAGGACTAATGCTGCCTCCGCTTCCTGACGTTGCCGTGATGGTATAGGTTATCGGCCTGACGTAGGCATCGATGGTGTGATCGGCCGAGACATCCGAAAAGGTGTAGCTTGTTATCCCGCCCTTCTGGACACCATCAATTAGCACGCTATACACCACGTAGCCGGCGTTGGGGGTGATGGTGTAAGTGCGGCTGTCTCCTCTGTTCACCATTATCATGCCCGACGCTGTGATATGCCCATAAACGGTGAAACTGTTATCCCAGTTTGTCACCGAGGCTGTGATGGTATATACATCCGGGGTAAAGGACGCGCTGATGGCGTGGGCTGCCTGGACATTGTCGAATGTGTAGGAGGTCAACGAGCCTACCGATGACCCGTCAACCAAGAGGTCAGCCACCCGATATCCTGCTACCGGGGTGATGGTGAACTTCTGGCGCGTGCCGCCCAGCACGGACCCCCTTCCAGACGGGGAAATAGTACCATTAGACCCTGCGCTAGAATCTATGATAAACCAGGCATTCTCCGCAAACGTGGCCCTGATGGTATGGCTGGCAGTCACATTCGTGAAAGTGTAGGAGGTCATTGCACCTACTGACGAACCATCAACCAAAGCATCGGCTACGTGGTATCCATCGTCCGGCGTGATCGTAAAGGTCATGCTGCCCCCGGGATTCACCGTATTCACGCCCGGAGAGCTGATGGCGCCGTTCGCTTCGGCCGTTGCCGTGATTGTGAAGGTGACCGGCTTAAAGTAAGCTGCGATGGTATGGTTCGCTGTCAAGTTCGTGAATGTGTATTTAGAGACCGCTCCCTTATTCGCGCCGTCAACGATCACGCTCATCACAAGGTACCCGGGATCAGGGGCAATGATGAATGAGGCATTGCCTCCGGGGGAGACGGTCAAGGACCCTGACGGAGAGATGCTCCCGCCCTTGCCGGCGCTCGCGGTGATCGCAACTGTCGCAGATATTGGTGCGGCTATAACAAATGGAGAGTGTGAACCCGTTAGTCCGCATCCTATCCTGTTGACTGCGTCTATCGGCAGCATGAAGCAGAGCAGAGCCGCAAGAATGATGCCTTTCCTTTTCATGGGACCGCCTCCTTCTCATACCGTTATGCATGGTTATTCATCTGCACTCGTTATAAGCGTGACTTACCCGTTCTTTCTCAGTCTACGGGACGGAGTTAGTATACTGCACCAAACACCGCCGGTTCTTTCTTCACCAGGAGAACTGAGCACGGCATCCTCCTGATGATTTTACCGTTACTGTTGCCGAACAGGATTTGTTCCAACCGTCCCTTTTCATGGGCAGACATGATGATGAGGTCGATTTCCTTCTCTTCGGCGACCTGTATTATCACCTCGGCCGGCTCTCCTGTTCTGATCATTTCGATTATCTTTATACCGTTCATTTTCTCAGTGTTGATAACTGCATCTAGATCTTTTTTGGTTTTATGGCAGAGTTTTTCATACTCGTTTGCAAGAGTTAAAGATGGTACAGACAGGTTCCATCCGTCACAACATTTAAAAGGATTATCCATGACGTGAAGGATATACAGTGTCGCACCACATTTTTTCGACAGTGAAATCCCATAATGCACGGCGTTCTTGCAGTATTTGGTCATTCTGCTCACGACGAGAATGTGTTTGAGTTCATGCATAGTCTCCTCCTTCGGCGTTGGTGAATGGAGAAGCTGCTTCAACAAGGACAGTGCAAATCTGAGGGAGATAGAGCATCACCCTCAAGCTAAAAGAGGCCAATCTCACCAAAGGATAATCCTTCAGTAGTTCGGCAGTCTTGTTACTTAAGACCCCTGCTTTACGCCGCCTCCTAGCGAAGGGTTTGGCTTTATCAGAAACAATCAACTTTAATTAATAATAGCGCGGAATTAAGATTTTGTCATTGATATACATCAATTAATCTCTTGATATATATCAGTGAGCATACCTGCAAAAAAGTGCTTTCTTGGAATGATCGTACTTTCGAGATGTAATCTGCAGAGACCCTCATGAGAGTTTCCTTATCGTCCCGGGCACCCTTGCTGTTCGGCTAACGGTTCCTTACATCAAGGCATGTAGGGTACTTGCATGTCCGAGTCACCGATTAGGCACCATGCCAAGTAGGCTAGTACCAAAGTAAAATATGTCATGACTGGCATACAAAAAAAGAGGACCGCAAATGCCGGTCCTCTTTTTGCTTTCCTTCCTTTATACTCGTCAGTCTTGAGCATGGCACTTGTTGCAGAGCACACGCTGATACGCGGACCATTTCGTTATGTTGTAGTCATAGTAAGCTTTTTGAACCTCAGTTAAGGAACGGCCAAAGCCAGCATCGTTCCCGGTAGGATAAGCGCCGGCGACCGTGATGGTCGCAACCTGGTTGTTCCATCTAAGCATGGAATCCCAGCCAGTCGCGTGCGCCCTGTGGCAGGAGAGGCACATTACCGTCGCCGTTGCCGGCACGGTGCCGGAGCCTGGGCCGTTCAGGACGGAATTGTCGGTAACTGCATGGCTCGCCAGCGTGGTGATGTTGGCCGTGCTGTAAGTCAGGCCTTCTTCGAACGGAACGAGCGACAGGTACGAGGTGGTCGGGGAACCAGTCATATTGCCTGACATTACATAGCTGTTGTAGTTGGCCTGGATTGAGCCCGACATTACAACATCCTGTGGGTGACGATTGATACCTGCCGTTATGTGCATGTCAGGATGGCACGTGCCACAGAAGGGTGACATCCCCGAGCCGTAGGCCGTGCGGGTCTGGGTGAAATACTCGGACCTGTTATAGACAGTCGGAACGACAGCTACCGGCGGGGTCGGGGGGAAGGTCACGCCGTTAACAGTGTCGACAGCGCGGAGCAGGCGGTACACGCCCGTCGCTAGTGCCTCGCTAGTACCGGGGAAAGTTGACGGCAAGGCGCCATACGAACCGGATGTCCAGATTGCGGCACCTGTCTTGGCATAGGTTCCGTTCGGTAACCAGCGGCCTTGACCATGCTGGTCATGGCAGCTGGTGCAGGCAAGCAGGGCTGACGTGAAAGTTCCGCCCGGTGCCGTTGAGTTTATGGGGTCAACAGTATAGCCAACGTCATAGCCAGCAGCAATAATATTATGGCCATGGGTGTCGCCGCTATCGGTAGCTGGCACTCCTAACATCGTGAAAGAATAGGACTTCTTCAGCCAGCCAAAGTCGCCGCCGGGGCCTTCATTGACTGGTGGCGTTCCCACGGGCATGTCTGCAGTGGGGGTGGCGATATGGAAGCTGATTTGACCTGATGCGCCATGACAGTTTAGACATGTTGTGCTGTCATCAACGCCTATCAGAAGGTTTGTGGTATTCGCATTGTGCATTTGGTGGCAGCCCACACAGTTGGCGACTCCGCCGTCATGGAACGCTAAGCTAATTCCGCTCAGCCCGAACACTACCGCGGTTACAGCGACAAGGATAAGGCTCAATTTGTAAATGTTCATAACCTCCTCCTTCGTGTTCTCCGACAGCCCGGCCGTCCCCCTTCCGGGACCCGTCGGCCTTGTACCCCCACCTTGCGATGGGTTTACTCTTTTCGGAGCATCACTATGTTGGTTTATCCGATATGGTCAGAACGCCCCTCCACACTACTTGTGGCCGCTCACCTTCTAATATTCTGTTTGGGCTCTCACCCCCTTTGTCGTGCAATGCTGTTTTCAGTTGTAAATCAACTTGAAAACGCTAATCCCCCGGTTCCCGCCCTGGGTGACATACAGCTTGTCATTGCCGTCCACGGCAATCACCTCGGGGTTGATCAAAGTGCCCGGCCCGATCCCGCGGCCGCCGAATTCCATCAGGAACTGAGTGTTCTTGTCATACACGTTGATGACGCTTTTCAATTTGTCCGCCACCAGAATGTTTCCCTTGTTGTCCGTTATTATGCCGGACACGACCTGAAATCTCCCCGGGATGCTCCCCGGCTTGCCAAAGTTCTTTAGCTTCCCCTCCGGAGAGAGCACGCCAGCAATAAACAGTACCGGAACGGTAAACAGCATGTTGCCCTCTTTGTCAACGCTGAAGCCGCCCATCTCATTATCGGCCCGGTCCTTTTCCTTGAGATCAAGAAGAGGGATAAGGTCAAAGGTCTTCTGCACCTTGCCGTTCATATCGGCGACCGCGATCCTCAGAGTGCGCGCGTCCGCAAGGTAGAATTGCCCTCCCTGGTACACCATGTTGGTCGGCGAAAACTTCTCATAGTTGGCAAAATCGGACGTGAGTCCGGTGATCTCAATCCTCCCCTTCGGTTCTCCCCGGTAATTGCAGCGGATAATCCCATACACTCCTCTATCATCATAGGAAAGGAAGAAGATGGTGCCGTCCTGGTCTACCGCGATGGCGGCGAGCTTGCCAAGATTGTTGTCTTCATTGAAGCGGTAGATCTCCAGACCGTTTTCATTGAACACCCTCACGACATTCTGATACACGATGTAGACCTCGTTCCGCTCCTTATCAACGAACATCCTCCCCCCTCCGATCACAAAGGGGCCTGTGAAATCGGACAGCGTATACAGAAAGGTTGCCCCTACGGTGGCTGATAATGCCGGCAATGCAGGCGCCGTCATGAGGGGGCAAATAGTGATGAGAAGCAGAAAAAAATATTTTTTGATTCGCCCTCGCATAAGTACATCCTGTAAGACCTGATATTTATAGATGACCCCCGAAGACTTAAAGAATAAAAAAAACCGAGCATACCTCAGGATTTAACCTTCGGCAGCTCGGCCATCTCTGCTTCAAGACCCGCCGCTTTCCGTCCCCCTCTCATGAAGGGTTTGGCTTTATCGGGCGATTTTATTCTTTAAAAAAGGAAATAAAATGCAAATTATGTGTAAATTCTGGCGATAACCTTCACTATAAAAAAAATTAAACTTTAGAATTATTGAATTCGTAAATATTATTATACGTCAGATACATGGGCGCATGAATTCGCGCATGTAAAACTGCTCCTTTTTTTATTAATAGCATAAATTAAAGAAGAAGTATAGGGGCAGGAAGGTTGTTTTTTCGGATATGTCGTAAACTAGTAATAAAGAATGATACGAACAAGAAGATTATCGCGATAGATGCAAAATGGAAAGTAAGCTTTCTGATTCACTTCCCTCCTATCGAAAGTTCATTCACTCTGAGCGAGGGGCTACCGATCCTCCCGGAAAAGCGAAGATCGTTGCCCACGGCGTCGACGTTCTTCATGAGTTCGAGGATATTTCCGGCGATTGTTATCTCTCGCACAGGATAGGCCTTCTTCCCGTTCTCTATCCAGAACCCAGTTGCGCCCACGGAAAAATCGCCTGATATGGGATTGGCTGTATGAGCGCCCATGATCTCCGTGACCAGCAATCCCTTGCTTGCATAACTAACAAGCTCGTCCAAAGAATGTTGCCCCGGTTCAACATACAGGTTCGTCACGCCGACGCCCGGAACACCCTTGAACCCGCCGCGCATTCCGTTTCCCGTTGACACTGTCTTGTCCTTGTTCGCTGTATATGTATTATAAAGGAACATTGCGAGCCGGCCTTTCTCGATGACCGTTTTCCGTCTCATCGGCATGGTCTCGTCATCCGACGGCGCGGTCCCAAGCCCGCGATCCAGGAGACCATCGTCGATAACGGTTATGAGCGGCGATACGACTTCTTTGCCCAACCTGTCAATAAAGAGCGATTTCTTCTTCTGGACATTCTCTGACGAGAATCCGGAGGACATGATCGACAAGAATTCCCCAGCCACTTCCGCTTCAAGGATAACCGGAACCCTGACGGAGTCAATATGTCTGGCACCGAGCAGGTCCAGGGCCTTCCTCGCCGCCCGCCTCCCGATCTCCTCTATCAGGAGCTTGCGATAGAACCTGTTCACATCAAAATCTGAACCAGCCTGCGATTCTCCCTTGTCTTCGGCAACAGCCTCGATGCTCGAAGAGGCAGCTGTTCCTCGGTACGAGACCTTGCCCCCGTTCGTGTTCATGATCAGCGTTTCGGATTCGGAAAAACTCGCTGATGCTTTGCGGATGCGCTTTATCCTAGGATCAATGGCGAATGCTTCACGTTCCATGGCCATGACGCGGTCAATCTTTTCCTTCTCCGTCAAGGCGACCATATCAGGATCGTGAATTTCAACGGAGCGGTATGCCGCGGACGGACTTCCGGGAATGGAGTGAAACTCGTCGGGTTCGGTGTTCCGTGCGTTCGTTGCCGCTGCCTGTGCGAGGATCATGAGCGCCGGTTCCGACAGATCCGTTGTGAAAGCAAACCCCATTCTCCCGTTGATGAGCACGCGGAGCCCTGCGCCGATATCCCGAGCGCGGTCGAAAGCATCGACCTTCTGATCTTTTACTTCGATGATCGTTGATATGTAAGAACGGAGAAAGACCTCTGCCGCATCGGCCTTGAGGTCTCTGGAGAGGGAGAGGATTTTATCGGCAATTTGGTTGTCCATGATAAAAACGAAACAGCGTCATGCGCAAAGGTGCAAAGGACGCAAATCTTAATACACTTATAAACAGTCGAATTCGCTATCCTGCCGCCTTCGCGGTTGATGCTTTTATTTTATCTGCGCCCGTATTGGAGGAGAATTTTGAGTCTTACTCGAAATAGCTTGCCGAGGCCGTATCCGACTCCCACACGGTGACGCTGGCGACTTCGAGATTGTCATCGTTTATCTTCTTGGTCAGGTTATCGTAGATCCACTTGGCCAGGTTCTCAGATGAAGGGTTGATCTGGGTGAAAGGGAAAATGTCGTTCAGAAAGGTATGTTCGAGCTGGTCTAGCACCTCGCGAAGCGACTTTTTGAGGTCATGAAAGTCGATGGCAAGCCCCTGTTCGTCCAGCCGTTCCGCAGTCACCGCCACAGTCACCCTCCAGTTGTGACCATGAAGCTTCTCGCACTTGCCCTGATAGCCGCGCAGCTGATGCGCTGCCGCGAATTTTGATTCAACCATGAGTTCATACATTGTGAAAAAATAATAAGTGATACGCATCTAAATGTCAATAAATAAAAAAACGGCATCGTCTTCGTTCAATCTTCAATCCTTACAATATCAGCTCATGCCGGGATCCCGCAGCAAAGAAAGCAAGCAGAAAAATTTCTTGCAAAAGTCGATTTTTTCATATATGATTTTAACTAATGGAAGTACTGAAGGAAGAGTCGAAGCAAGCCATCGAACCGCAATTCCTTTCCCAGGCTCAAGCAAGTGCGGTCACACTCCGTATCGGCCAGATGAACAAAATAGAGCACGAAGGCATCATTTGCAACATCGGCCGTTATGAAATCAATCTCGAAGTGAATGGCAAGATCCTCACCATCCTCAAGCAAGAGATATCATATTTGACCGCCGCTCAGCCCATTCTCACGTTTCCGGCTCGGTCTTCATCACAGGGATCCGCGGATCAACCTACGATATACGCCGATTCTTCTTCAGGCAGGCCGAACATCCAGCAGGAATTTCTCGACAAAGCCATCAAGGAAAACCAGGTCCTGACCCTCTTCCTTATCAACGGGCAGCGTATTAAGGCTCATATTGAAGCATATGACAATTTCACCATTCTGCTCAAAGAAGGCGGCAGACAGCACCTGTACTATAAGCATTCAATTACCACGATAAATCGTTAGAGGTGTACCCATGGAAGCGAATCTCCTTGATAGAATGCTGAGCTCTTATCAGGAGGCACAGATTCCTGTGACCGTGACCCTCCAGAACAATATCCGGGTTTCAGGGAGGATCAGAGCATTCGACAGTTATGTCATCATGATGGAAGGCCAGAAACGTGAGATCCTCTACCGACATGCGGTCGCCTCACTGAGCCCTTCTATCCAGGAAGAACAGCGGCGTCCTGCCCCCTCGCACAGACCCGCACAGGACAAGACAACACCTCAATCGGTTAAGGCTTTCCCGAAGCCGAGGACAGCGCATCCTCCAGCGACGATGCACACATCTTCTGGCGAACAGAGCATCAACAGCAGCATGAAAGACGGACTCCTCAAATGGATACAGGAACAGAAGGCAGCAAAATAACATGAATCGCCGCAGCGTGGCGCTCGCGACTGCTTCGGGCCTGTTCCTGGTCTTTATTTTCCCCACACTCAATGTCCACTTGCTCGCATGGATCGCTCTCGTCCCGCTTTTTTTGGCCCTCAGCGGACAAAGCGTTAAGAATGGTTTTTGGCTCGGCGGTATAACCGGGATTGTTTATTTCGCCGGGACCGTCCACTGGGTCATGAACTCCATGCACTATTATGGGGGCATCCCGCTCATCCCGGCGTCACTTATAACTTCCCTCCTCTGTGCTTACCTTGCGTTCTATCCCGCACTCTTCGGCGCTGTTGTTGTACATCTCAGGAGGAATCATCCTTCGCTCCTGATCTTATCAGCGCCTGCCGTCTGGACCGCTCTTGAATTCGCGCGTACCTATGCTTTCAGCGGTTTCCCCTGGTCGCTCCTCGGCTATTCGCAGTACCTCGCCCTACCCTTGATACAGGTTTCGGACATCGCCGGTGTGTACGGTGTTTCGTTTCTGATCGTTTTCGTCAACGCCGCTGTTGCTGAATTTCTCACGGATAGACAAAAGTATCCTCTCCTTCTTATTGCCGCAGTAACCATGGTGCTCGTGCTGGGCTATGGGCTTATGCGCCTTAGCGTTCCAGTGAACATCGGCGGTGTCACGGTCTCCGTGGTGCAGGGGAACATCGAACAGGACAAGAAGTGGGACCCAACTTTCCAAAGGGAAACACTCGATGTCTATGAGCGACTCACTCAGGAAGCTCTACAGCAGCATCCCGATATCGTCATCTGGCCTGAGACCGCCACCCCTTTTTATTTCAATGGTGAAGGACTACGTGACAGCGCACTGCGAGAAGACCTTAGGTCGTTCGTGAAAAAGAATGGCGTCCCGCTGTTGTTCGGAAGCCCGACCTACGAAGTCAGACCGGATGGGGCCGTTCACCTCAGGAACTCCGCGTTCCTGCTCACGTCAGACGGAACGGTCGGGGCGGCATATCACAAGATCCACCTCGTGCCGTTCGGTGAATACGTGCCGCTCAAGAATGTCCTGTTCTTCATTGAGAAAATGGTCCATTCCAGCGGCGATTTCGAAGCAGGAAACGACTATACCGTATTTACCCTTGCTCCGCATCGTCAGGGTACCGCAAGGGAAGTGAAACTAAACACGGCCATCTGTTACGAGATCATCTTTCCGGACCTCATCAGGAGGTTTGTCGACCGCGGGGCCGCTATCATTACCACGATCACGAACGACGCGTGGTTCGGCAGAACCGCAGCACCCTATCAGCACTTTTCCATGGCTGTGTTCCGCGCCGTGGAAAACCGTGTGCCTGTGGCCCGTGCCGCCAATACCGGTGTTTCCGGCTTTATTGATGCAAAAGGCAGGATACTCGACACATCGGCCATCTTCACCAAAGCGTACCTCAGCCACACACTGACACCGGGAAGCGTTAAAACCTTTTACACGAGATATGGCGATGTTTTTTCCTGCCTGTGCCTGCTCGGAAGCATTTTCCTTCTGGTAAATCCCCCCCAGAGATTTCCTTGACCGAAGGGTATTGACTGGCCAATCAATATCAGTTCTATGATTTTCCAGCACCAATGAGGAAGGGCGGCTTTTTGTGTTCCCCTTTGATTTTTATTTACTCTATGGTATAATTCGAAAACGTAAACTCCCTAAGGAAGCGATGTTCTCTCACGGATAGAGATGGTGGCTTTATTCCACCACCCCTGCAGAAATGTGTACACCGGCGAAGGGAGTCGGCTTCTTTTTTAACGGACTAAACAGGGGATAGCGCGTGCAGGGCGTGTCAGTTTTTGCCTCCCTGTACCCTATCAAGCACCTTGGAGACTTAAATGCTTTTAGAAGACTTGAAGCACGAACTGGACAACGTAAGGAACAGGATAGAGACCCTGCGGAGGCATCTTTGACACCCCTGTCAAGGAAGCACGTTTAGTTGAACTTATCCGCCTCATGGAAACCTCTGGCTTCTGGGACGATAAAGACAAAGCCAACACGACACTCAAGGAAAAATCATCTATCGAAAAGTCGCTCAAGGATTGGGGGGCCCTAGCGAAACGCCTGATCGATTTGGAAGCCATGGCCGAGCTTGCATCGGAAGAAGGAGGCGAGTCCATGCATGCGGAGCTAGAGCACGAGATAGTTTCGGCACTGAAAGACATCGCCTCCGCAGAGATAGCCGCGCTCCTCTCCGGAGAGCAGGATGCTTCGAACGCCATCGTCGCGATTCACCCTGGTGCGGGTGGAACCGAAGCGCAGGACTGGGCAGCGATGCTGATGCGCATGTATCTGCGCTGGGCTGAAAAGAGCGGATATAAAACCGAGATCCTCGACTACCAGGCTGGTGAAGAGGCCGGTGTCAAATCCGTTACGTTCATCGTATCGGGCGATTATGCCTATGGCAAGCTCAAAGCCGAGGCCGGCGTACACAGGCTCGTCCGCATCTCGCCCTTTGATGCGAACAAGCGCAGACACACGTCCTTTGCATCCGTCTTTGTGTATCCCGAGGTGGAGGAAGACATCGATGTCGTGATCGACGACAAGGACCTGCGTATAGACACCTACCGTGCCTCAAGCGCCGGCGGGCAGCATGTCAACAAGACGGACTCGGCGGTCCGCATCACGCACCTGCCCACTGGCATCGTGGTGCAGTGCCAGAACGAGCGCTCTCAGCTCAAGAATAAAAACGTGGCAATGAAAGTGCTGCGGTCACGGTTGTATGAGGTGAAGAAAAAAGAACAGGAAGAGAAGCTCGGCAAACTAGTGAGCGAGAAAAAGGACATTGCGTGGGGAAGCCAGATCCGGTCGTACGTGTTCCAGCCTTACCAGATGGTTAAGGACCACCGCACCGGTGCGGAAGTGGGGAATGTCTCGGCCGTCATGGACGGAGATATCGACTCATTCGTCGATGCTTATCTCATATCTTCGAGTGGCAGGGAAACTACGCTGGAAGACAGAAGTCTGCGAACATCAAGCTCACACGGAGAGGAATGGGAGGGGAAGCCAAAATAATTTTACTTCGCGATTTACGCCTCACGTCTCATACCTTCCTGCGTCAGATCCCTATCATCTGCGGAGAACGCGCATCGACATACTTCTTAATCCCCTCATACAGGGCTTCGGCGATACTTTGACGGTATGATTCTTTCCGCAGCTGCTTCTCTTCATCAGGGTTGCTGATAAACCCGACCTCGGCAAGGATGCTCGGCATCTGGGTGTTGATGAGCACATAGAAAAACGCCCGCTTCACGCCGAGATTCACCACCTGCTTTTGCTCCGGTTTCATGGTGTCCACAAGTGACGCCTGCACCGTATGAGCGAGCTGGAGGGATTCTTCGAGCTTGTTGTCCTGCTTGAGATCCTTCAATATCTTATCGATCTCCGAGTCTAGTTCGCTCAATCGTTTCGTCGACATGGCGTTCTCGCGCGCTGCGGTGGCCATGGCTTCGCGGTCGGAGGCCTGAAGGCCCTGAATATACGTCTCGATGCCACTGGCCTTTCGCTTTCTGTTCGCGTTGACGTGAATAGAGACAAACAGGTCCGCTCCCCTTGACTTGGCGATGAATGGACGCTGATCTAGCGGTATAAAAATATCGCGGTCACGGGTCATTATCACGTCGCACCCCAACCGCTCCTTGACCAGGACAGCCAGCCGCTTGGCGATGTCGAGCGTGACCGTTTTCTCTTTGAGTCCGTTCTTGCCGATCGCTCCCGGATCGTGTCCCCCGTGGCCCGCATCGATGGCAATGGTCCTTATCTTGAGCCCCATCTGCCGTGACAGTGAGAGCTTACCTTCATCGTTATTTTTGACCGAGGGGACCTGTGTGGGGGGAGTGGTCTGGCCGTATGGCTCTGCTTTAGGTTCTGTTTTAGGCTCTACATTAGGTTCTGTTTTAGACTCTACATTAGGCTCTGCTTTATTCTCTTCGGTATCCTCCTGTTGTGGTTGCGTGCCCGACTCTATGCTCGTTACTTGGGATTGTGCTGTTATGCCGCCTTCGCCGGTCACATCGATAACAAGGCGCTCGGGGTCATGGAGCGGGAACGCAACATAGCTCTTAATGCTCGCGAGGTCAAGCACCACCCGCACGATATCGGGAGCGTACTGGCTGGCGCGCACCTGTTTTAGTATGCCGTCGTTAACGGGCAGCGGGTCTTTATCGATCGAATCGCTCACCCGGGTATTCAGGATATCAAAGACCAAGCGATCGGGATTTTTAAGCTCCTGCGCCTGGAAGCTGACCGATCTATTCTGTTCGATCACGATGCGCGTATATGCCCCGCCCGACCAGTACCGGATTTTTTGCACCACACCGGCAGGTTTTGTCTTCCCCTGCGAAGCAAGCACCGGAACGGGCATTTTCTTGATTTCGGGCTCCTTCTTCTGCTTCAAAACGAATAGGCCGAGCCGTGTTCGCGCTTTTTCGGTCCAGACGCTGTCAGGGTAAGCCTCGAAGAGCTTGTTGTACGTTTTTGATACTAAGGAGCCGTTCTTCCTGTTATTGAGGGATAGATCGATGACCCGGTAAAGTGCTTCCGGTGCTTTGGCATGCTTCGGATAGGCAGCCTGACATTTTTCATATACGCGTATGGACTCTTCCAGATCCCGGGAATATTTGCTGGACTGGTACAGCTCCAGATATAGATCAGCCCGGTTAAAACAGGCGTCTGCGGCGCTTGGGCTCTTTGGATATTTTTTCTCCACGAGCTCGAAGGTACGGATGCTGTCCATCCAGTAAGAGCGGTATTTCTTTTTCTTTGTGTTCTTTCTGAGGTCTTCAAGGCGTTGACAGGCGATAGTATACTTGCGCCCAGCCTCGGTATTGTAAGACGGGTATGCTTTCGCGGTGAAAAGCAGCAGAATTGTGCAAGCCATAAAGGCCGCTATAGATGATCGGCCGCGTTTGTCCATAATTTTCTTGTTGTTTTTTAACCGAAATACACGAAGATGTCAATAAAAAACAACGGCCCCGGGGTATACCCAGGGCCGGCATGTCTCCGGTCTAATAGGTCTTGTGAAGGCTACGATGCTGCCTTCACGGTCTCAGCAAGCTTCGTAAAACCAGCAGGGTCGGTCACGGCCAGATCAGCAAGTATCTTCCTGTCCAGGGCTACGCCGGTCTTGGTAAGACCAGCAATGAACCTGCTGTAAGACAAACCGTTCAGCCTGGCCGCAGCATTGATGCGTGCGATCCAGAGCCTGCGAAAATCCCTCTTCCGGGCCTTCCGGTCACGGTATGCGTATTTGAGCGCACGGTCCACAGCCTCGGTTGCGGTGCGGAACAGTTTTGATTTTGCTCCCCAGTACCCTTCAGCCTGGTTGAGCACTCTTTTTCTTCTGGCCCTTGTCTTAGGGCCGCCTTTTGCTCTCGGCATTATGTTCTCCTCCTTAAAAAAATGGTGCGCTATTTCAGATGCTTGAAACCTGATAGGCTACAATCCTCGGTATATCTGCCATTCCATATGACATCGGGTCAGGCATCCGGGGTTTTGAATCTTGGATTTACAATTGGGACTTGTTACTTGCTCCCATATGGAAGCATCTGCTTTATATTCTCGGCATTATCTTTGGTGATCTCGACAGAGCCGGTCAGGCGTCTCTTTCGTGTAGCGTTTTTGCCGGTCAGCAGATGGCCCTTCCAGCCCTTACGCCTCATGACCTTGCCTGTGCCCGTCACTTTCAGCCTTTTGGCTGCGCTCCGCTTGGTCTTCAATTTTATTTTGGTCTTGATCTTTGCCTTTGCCATTCCTTTTCCCCTTCCGGATCTTAAGTTTTGCCACTTCCTAATATATAAAAACAACGGAAGGACGCCCTTCCGTGGCATCGTTCATTGTTCACAACGTACTGCTACTTTTTTGCCACCGCTTCTTTTGTCTTGGCCCCCAGCAGCATCGTCATGTTCCTGCCTTCCATGCGGGGCGGCTGTTCAATGACGGCGTCGTTCTGGAGGTCATTAACGATACGGTCGAGCACTGCCTTGCCATGCGTCGT
>Ga0335081_10001605_pt1 | contig 36048 bp, 24 predicted proteins | sample Lox_Sample_35_FD_206713 | JGI IMG/M metagenome (GOLD analysis project Ga0335081, IMG submission 206713) | Soil microbial communities from Loxahatchee National Wildlife Refuge, Florida, United States - Lox_Sample_3.5 | ecosystem: Environmental > Terrestrial > Soil > Wetlands | place: USA...
CCGAGTGCCTTCTCACGGATTTCCAGCGCCCGTTTATAGAGCGGTTCTGCCTCGGTATACTTCCCTTGATCACCATAAAGCGATGCTAGTCCCATGAGGCTCGTTGCAACTTCGGGATGTTCCTTCCCGAGTGTTTTCTCACGGATTTCCAGCGCCCGTTTATAGAGCGGTTCTGCCTCAGCATATTTCGCTAGTGCACGGTATAGTTCTGCCAGGTCGTTTATGGTCGCCGCAACGTCAGGGTGATCAATCCCGAGTGCTTTTTCACGGATTTCCAGCGCCCGTTTGTACATTGGTTCTGCCTCGTTATATTTCCCTTGTGTGCGGTATAGTTCTGCCAGGTCGTTCATGGTCGCCGCGACGTCAGGGTGATCAATCCCGAGTGCTTTCTCACGGATTTCCAGTGACCGTTTGTAGAGCGGCTCTGCCTTGGCATACTTCGCTTGTGCACGGTAAAGCGATGCTAGTCCCATCAGTGTCATCGCTATATCGGGATGCTCCTTCCCAAGCGTTTTCTCACGGATTTTCAATGACCGTTTGTAAAGCGGTTCTGCTTCGGCATACCTCTCCTGGGCACGGTAAAGGTCTGCGAGGTTGTTCAGGGTTGTCGTCACATTATGGAGATCTATTCCATGCAATTTGCTGTAGATCTCTAGGGCCTTCTTAAGCTGGAACTCTGCTTCACGATACTTGCCTGCCCGTAGTAATGCTGTGCCATAGGTGCTTATTGTCAAGGCGTCATTAGGCCGTCGTTCCTGAGCCTGTCGATAACTTTCTGCAGCTTTGTCATAAAGACTCTGCCCGGTGAGCGACTGACCCAAAAAGTAGGCCGCCTCTGCAACCTTCTCCCGCGATTCGGTCTTTTGTGCCATAAGCATGGCGAGAGATTTCTGGAATTCTTCGCCAGCCAATAGGTAATTTTGATCATAGAGCGCTGCAATGCCGATGTCATAGGGGTCCTCCGCTCGTACCTTCCATGTGCGGATTGCCTTTTCTATCTCCTCGGCCGGTACCCCGAATTGCTCAGACTGTTCCGCGAGGATGCGCCTGTGCTGTCCCTCTGTCATCGGTTGTCCCAAGGTCGTAGACTTATTGATTTCTAAAAGGATTCTCGCAACCATCGCTCTGGTGCCATCAGCGCTGTCCTCTAACGCTTTCCGATCGCCTCGTCGTGCAATCACGATCTTCGCATATCCCCCAGATCCGGGCACAGTTATGCGGCCGTCCCACGGGTTAATGAAGACCCAATCCGCTTGAACACCTTTGACACGGCCGATTTGCAACTCGGCGTTGTCTCCCTGCTTGAGTCCTGCCGGCAATGCAACCTTTGTGCGACCGACGGTCGTGGTCGGTGCGCTTTTTGCATTAGCGGCCGGAGACACGAAATACACGTCTTTCAACGGATTTCCTCCGACGTCTACTGCGACGACGGTAATCTGCTTTGCAATAGCCGCATTTACAGTAAGGAAAAGAAGAGTGAAGAACAGGACAATTTCACTGAGATGTTTCATTTACTCCCTCCGGAGCACGAGATAGGCGGTAAATATGTCCAACCGGATGTTATCGAGCGGTTCGATAATTAGGCGTTTGTGTCCGCGATGAATAGTATTTTCAAGGTGAATGAAAATAGGGAACCAACTTAGGATTAGCCCTCGGCATCGGATTGCATATGAACAAAGCATTGAGAGTCGGAAAGCCTGGCCATTCCCGAACTTTATTTCAGTTTGTAAAAACATAAGATAAGGTGTTCGAAATGGCTAGAACGACAAATTCGGTGATCACAGAATTTGTTGATAATTTTCCCATGAATTAGTTGCCATCCACTGCCACGATTCTCAAATCCTGTCACGGCTACCATCCCTTAAAAAAAAGATTTTTAGAGAAGGTCAAATTTTAAATCATTTTAAGTCATAAAGTATGATAGAAAAGATTTGTAGCTTCAAGGTTTATGTAACATCAGTCTCCGCGGGGGTGGTTGCTCACTTGTCTTGAGGAACTATTCTATTTTGGGTGAAGTATGCTTTTGATAGAATCATAATCATATGGTGCAGAAGCCTTCCCCGATATTATCGAAGTTGCCATACTTCAAAAATTCAATATTCCATCTGATAAGCCTCCCTGCGCCGCTTTAAGTCAATTGTATTATCCCTCTCAACGCGCCATTTTTTTCTCAACTTATCTCTTAGGAATGGTTTACACTTCTTCTTGCTAACCGAAAAAATAGAAATAAATCCCCCCCCTTTTGGCTAACATCCTTTTTTATATTACACCCGAGATCAGACCCGTACAAGAAAAAATTATTTGCTAATGATAAAACGTTGTAACTCATGTAGAAAAAAAGAGGCAATATGCCTTTTGGGCCATTAATGTTTCTGCAATAGCTTCTGTACGCGATGTCATAACTGCGAACATGGCCACGCCCCATGTCGAACAGGTGTCCGACAATGAAATTTATGGTAATTTTTGAACCCGAACCTCATTCTCACCTATTTGCTTAAATATGAATTGCCGTCAGCCAGCCTGCTAAAGCCAGGGAGTTCTAACGGCAGTACCAACAACCTTTTGGTGCCGAACGCGCAGTTGACAATCTTGATTGCTGTTGATCCTTTTTGGGCAAGCGGTTCTGTCTCTGACTAATGTTGTTGTATTGCGGGAGACAAAAGCTGGTCAGGTTTTGACCATTCGCTGCATCTTGTTGCAATTGAGACATCACCCTTTCCAGGCGCGGGTTTGCACCCGGTCAGCTTCAGAGCGCGGCGAATGTCTAAAATGTTGTTATCTATGAACTTTGCCAAATACGCGGAAAATAGATCTCGTTGAGCTTTGGTCCCGCACTTCTGGCATGAATGCCAGCGGTCCTTGAGTGCTTTTTTCTTTATGTTGCCGTAGCAGCTGTTTGAGATGGTTTCGTACTCCGGGCGGAGAACCCAGTCACCTTACCGCCACTATTCTTAGCGGCGATGGATTTCGATGAATATGCTGGAGCTCGTTTTGATATGCTTTTTCCGAATATTTTTTGAAAAGCCATATGCGATAGCTTCTCAATTTTGTTGTCGTGCTGAGGGAAATGATATTATTGGCTAACCTAATTGTGGGCACGCTTTCTGGTTTCAGCAAGAGCACTTCAGGCGTTTGCCAATTCTGCTTTTAGAGCAAGATATCTTGTAGAGGATACCCGCTGCTTTCTTCCAGGATCCACACGGGGGCTAACCATTTCACGATCAAAAGTGTAGAAGGCCGACTATGCCGAAAAAATTCATATTGAGCAGCGCATATAACTTAAACCGAACACAGCCCGGAGAATCGCATTTATAAAAAAACATGCTGAAGACCAGCGAGCGTAAGCCGTGGATGAAAGCCAACAGCTGTAAGCTGGTTTGTTTTATTGTGTTACAATGCGTTATGGGCATTAGACAGAGTGCCCATAACGCATATCATGAGTATAACATCGTATGGATACCCAAGTACAAAAAATGGCTACTGAAGGGCGACCTCAAACAATTTTTCGAACAGCGATTGCGTGATGTTGAAGCATATCATCCCGAGGTTGAGATTGAGAAATATAGTATTCAGTTGGATCGTGTACATCCGATAATAGTAATTCCGCTAAAGCATGCTGCGTCTGCAATTTTGGGAAAGATAAAAGTAAATACAAGCAGAGCGATACGTAAAGAGTTTGAGTGGATCAAGAAAATCTATTCGCGAAATGAGTTTTGGTCTCCAGTTTATTCCTCCTCAACGGTTGAGATAAATGAAGCAATAATCGAGCGATACGTTGAATTTCAAGAAAAGATGGATAAAGAATGGTCGAAGTTGGGTTTTTAAAAATTGCCGCGTGCGTGAGCCCGTAGGTATCTACGCTGCGACCCTTCCGTATGAAGGCATTTCATAGGGCGGGGATACGCTCCCTGCCGTTTCTCCTTTTTTAATTATTCTCGTTCACTATTTTGAAGGTTGATTCGATAAAAAGGTATTACAATCATGTTCACAATTTGTTTTTATTCTTTTACAAGTTTCTTTAGATAAGAGATCGACGTTAAGACATTCGTCTAAATATTGATTGCATGTATCGCAGCAACAACTATATGACGTGGCACCACTGCAATTCTGGCAATCAGGTGTATCGGAAGATTCCGCTCGTTGCGGCATTCTGCTGCAATAATTACCAGTGTGATAGTTGTGCTCTGCAGCATTCCACTCTGCAGCATAAGCTGAAATATTAAAGGCCAGAAAAACAACAGCTAGAGATATGATTCCTATCCATTTCATAACCACTTACTCCTCCTTTTATGTAAACGATTCTAAAGCAAGGGTAGCCACGCAATATCGCACACCACCTAACATAGCATCTTGCGGTCAGCGAATGATATTTCATCTCTAAGTTATCAGCTCAGAAACACCTAATATGCTGGCCCGAGTTTATTTTCATAATTGTCGTTTATTTATTACGATCTTATGTCATATAGACAACAGTAGTTTCAAATTAGCAAGTGCGAAGCCTGAATAAATAATGCTTCCATGTACTGCTAAAGTGAGGTCGGATGTCAATAGTGGACACCAAACCTTTCATGCTGCAAGCTGTCCGGCATAGAACTTTTGTGTATAAGCCGCAGGGGAAAGAAATCCTAGCCTTGCCTGTCTGCGCTGCCGGTTGTAAAAGACCTCGATGTATTCTGTGATATCCTCAATCGCTTCCTGCCTGGTTCTGTAATGACGGTGATGAACAAGCTCCTGCTTGAGTGTTCCCCAGAAGCTCTCCATCGGCGCGTTGTCGTAACAGTTTCCTTTTCTGCTCATCGACGCTTTCATTTCAAACTGCCCGAGCAACTCCCGGTACTCATAAGAACAATACTGGCTTCCCCGGTCAGAGTAATGAATCAGCCCCTTTGCCGGACGCTTTGAGGTTACGGCACGGAACAAAGACTGGCTGACCAGGTTCTTCGTAATGCGCTCTCCCATCGCATAGCCTACGATTTCACCGTTGAATAGATCCTTGTGACCTGCAAGATAGAGCCACCCTTCATCGGTCGGGATATAGGTAATATCGCTCACCCACACACTGTTGGGCGTTTTTACCTCAAACTGCTGATCCAGTATGTTCTCGGCTACCGGCAGGGTATGCCGTGAATCAGTCGTCACCGTGTATTTCTTCGTTTGTTTACAGCGTATCCCAAGCTTTTTCCGGATGCGCTTGATCCTACAAACTCCTATCTGGATGCCGTGTTCCGCTAAATCGTGCTGTAAGCGTTCAGGACCGCATGTCTGGCGTGTACGCGTATGCGCTGCCTTGATCTCAACCTCTAGGCGCGCATTCTCCTGTGCCCGATCAGAGGGTGACCTCTCTAGCCAAGAGTAATATCCGCTCGCCGATACATCCAATACCCGGCTCATCAGCGGTACAGGATATTGGAGTCGCATCTCTTTCATCACCGCGTACCGAGTAGCGACTCCTTCGCAAAGTACGCGGCGGCTTTTTTTAATATGTCCCGCTCCATCTTTACTTCAGCCAGCTCCCGCTTTGTCCTGGCCAACCCCATCTCAATCTCAGACAGTGGCCTCTGGCTCTTGCCTATCTCCGATAGCTTTCCAGATTTACTTGCCCGTAGCCAGTTAGCCAACGTTGATGACGGCAACGACAACCTTTGGGCTGCTGCCGGTACCGACATTTTCCCTTCAGTTACCAGTTTTACCGCTTCCTGTCGAAACTCCTTCGTGTATCTTCCCTGTGGGATTCCCTTCATCCTGGCACCTCCATCGTTATATTTTACACGACTTTGGTGTCCATTTTTTCTATCCTACCTCAAAAGCGATCAGACCGTTTAAACTTGCTGCATGGCCACCTTATAAAGGGTAGAGTAAGAGAAACCGCAGGTTTCTCAGTTGAACAATCTTTCTCAATTGTCGGACAGCCTGCGAGTTGCGAGTATTGATTGAATAAATACAAAAATTATAAAAAAAAGTCAAGACCCTGAAGAAAAAATGTCAGGACAAAGTAAAAATATCCCGGTTTTACAAAACATGCCCGAAAATTGTTTTATCAGGGTTTAACATGAATCGGACGACACATTTGTTCGACATTTGCAACTTATTAATATAGTATAAAAAAGAAGCAACGTTCATTTAGGCTATTAATGTCTCTGCAACACTGATGCCATAGCGCCGAACGTAAAGTTAACCGCCGAACAAGCAGCCTCTTAAAGACATCCAGGGGGCGAAGTTTGAGGCTTTCCTGTCAAGTTCCTTTATTAAATCCCTGAACTCGGGTGAAAAAATATTTCCCTTGAGCATGTCTGTATGAGCCTCATCTACGAGCGGGAACAACTTGTCATACTCGCTCCATTTCCTCATCTGCCGATTTCGTGATGCGGGATCCTCAGGAACAGCCAGGTAAGGTATGATACTTTCTCGGCCTCCCAGAAGCACTCTGATGTTTTCCCCCTCCATGTAAGGTATCCTAAAATAATACGGGGCAGAAAACTCAAGGTACAGGTTTTGGTCGGTATTCACAATTCCGCCTTCCGTGATCGCTTTTACTTCTTTGGGTCCCATCAAAAAATAACTAAGAAAATCATCGGCGGAACCCATCTTCACCCATTGCAAATCAAAGGAAATCGCGGGGTTTGATATTTTTCTTTCCAACTCTTTCTCGTCTAGAATGATCGGTGAATTGCTACCGATTAGTTCCACGTCATAAACGGTCACCCACATCATGGTAAATTTAAAATTTTGGCTAAAGGTTTTTATGATGGAAATGACATTCTCTGTGCTCAGGCGATACAGCGGCAGCCATTGACACATGACCCCGCCCGGCCTGAGATGTTCGGATGCCAGTTTGAAATACTCGGCGGTATACAGGTATCCCGCCCCCCTGAAGAAGGGATGGATAGGATCTGCGGTAATTACGTCAAACGTGTTTGCTGTGGTCAACAGGTAATTTCTACCGTCATTAAAGACGAGTTTGAGCTTCGGATTATGGAGTATGTTGTGGTTGTAAAACGCGAAGGTCTCTGCTATCCCGACCACCTTCGGCTCAATCTCAACTAGGGTGATCCGTTCAACGCTGGGATAAATGGAGGTCGCTCCGGCGGTCATGCCGCTTCCGAGGCCGATCACAAGCACTTTCTGAGGATTTTTATTGAGCAGCATCGGAAGATGTCCCAACGTATATTGGCACTGCATGTCTTCAAACCGAGTTGTAGCCTCAGCTATCCCGTTCGTAGTAAATGCCTGTATCCCTTTTTGATCGATATATGAAGTCACAATCGATTCCGCCCCCTCGGCATGGTAGAGGATCTTTACGCCCTTGAGAATACGATTGGCCTTTTCACGAGTACTGAACAGATCAGGTCTATTGCTATTGTAGATTGCAAAGTACCCTGGGTTCAGGATCTTGAAAGTGTTCGGACTGAACGACAGCAGCATTATGATCACCAAAACAAGGGCGGATACCGCAGTATTCACTACCCTATTATTTCTCGTGCTGGCGATTACGAGAAGCCCGTATCCGATATTCACGAGACTCAGTATTTGCAATGCCCTTTCTATCCCGACAAGATAAATCAGCGCGTAACCGCTGATGGCGGCGCCGAGGATCGCCCCAACAGTATTGAATGCCAGAATTTCTCCGACTGCGTGGCCAACCACCTTCTTATAGGTGGCATGTATTTCTCCGGCAAGGGGGAAAGCGAGACCCATAAAAAGAGCGGGGATGAACATGTAAAAGAAGGCCACTCCAAAACTTGCCCACTGCCATGTGCTGAATACATCGGAACCCAAGGTACTTTTGAAAAGTTGCTGCAGTTTAAGGGAGAGTGCCGGAAGGTCGAAGAAATAGCCTGTCGCAAGAATGGCGGTAACGCCTATTATGATCTGTACCAGGCCGAAACCGACGACGGCCTTGAGGGGAGAACCATTCCTTTTGTAGAAAGAATGCAATATTTTTTGAATGATCCCGTGCGCAGAACTGCCCAAACCAATGCCGGTAAGAAAAGCGGACAGCATGACGGTAAAACCATAAAAGCTCGCCCCCAGAATAAAGATCAGAAGCCTGGTCCAGAGCACTTCATAGCCGAGTGCGCAGAATCCGCTTACACCTATGCCCCAGAGGACCAGCTTGAGCGGGAGGCGGTATCTCCTGATTTCATCCTCAGAGTACCCTTGAGGACTGTTGTCCCCGGGTAGATCAGCTTCTAACGTGTCGGCTCGATTGAAGACCGCTATTTTCCCTTGAAGAATGATGGCGAGCATGCCAACGGTGATGTTGATAAGTACCGGAAAGACGAGGGCCAGATTCACGGAGAAATAACGAATCAAGAAAAACCCTGCTCCCACTGCCCCCGCCACCGCGCCAAGGGTATTGAAGCCATAGAGAAAGGAGAGATGACCTCCGAGCCCTTTCCCTCTCTCCGACATAAGGCCGGACAATACCGGTAGGGTTCCTCCCATGAGTGTTGTGGGAACGATCAATGCAGCAACTGAAAAAACAACCCTTATGAGTGAGAGGTAAGCGGGTGAGTCAGGGGAAATTCGGGCAAGCGGAATGTAAACGGCGGGATAGACCTTTATTAAGAGGATAAAGATACCTGCGGAAAGAGCGATCCCCAGTTCGAGCAGACCGTACAACCTCAGCAATCTGCTGAACCGGTGAACATTCCTTCCGACGATATAACTGCCCAGTGCAAGCCCTGCCATGAAAACGGACAAGACCGTGGTAACAGCAAGATGTGAGCCGCCGAATATCAGACTCAGCGAGCGGAACCAGATGACCTCGTAAATTAGTCCAGCCGCTCCGGATAGAAGAAACATTGAGTAGATGAGAACAAAAAATACAATTCGCATGATCATTCCTCCATGCGATACATGAAAATAGTCATGATCAGCCAATCTTGTAATGCAATTTTTACGCCATGTTTAATTCTGTAGCTTATCAAAAAGTTATGGCGCAAAATATTGAAGAACTAACGCAAGCATGAGCGAATTCCCCAAGCGGATAGGTGAAATGACTATTAAAAATGTATAGGAGGAGCTATGCACTTCTCTATAAATGCAACTTTTGCTTAGCAGTTGAGGAAGGACTGCAAACGGTCCCGTGCCTTGTCATATGCAGACTTCATATACACATCATTGATCGTTCTGTTGATTAATAAACTGCGGCTTCTTACATGACGCTCTCTTTTTTAAATTCCCTTTCTTAGTCGTTGGCTTTGATAATCTTATCGGCTTCTTCATTTTATTATCCTTCTCATACCGGGCCAACGATTCTCGCCGCCTAAAGCCCATTTTGCCCGTCTTGTCCAGTAACCCTTCCACTCTTTTCGAAAAGAGGACATGTGCAATCTTTGAAATTTCATCAAATATTCTTCTTCTCCATCTTGTTCTCTCCTCCTTAAGATAGGTGTATTAATAATTTGCTAGCTATCGAGTCATCCCTGAGATGCTGATATGTTCACACATTCAGGTCGTAATGTGCACCCGCTGGCTGTATGGCGGGAGTCACAGATTCAGGAATAAATCGAGAAAATCAGGGCAGAGTCAGGTATTATGACATTCTTCGTACTCATAAGACAGGAAGGACACGTCGTAACCTACAAACCTTTCGCAATAGGGAGCCTGGCTCGTGGAAAATGTATTTACCTGCCTAAGAGCATTAATTGGCGGTGGTCAAAAAATCAGATAATCTTGGGAAGCAATGAATTTCCTTGATACCGTCACGTTATCTCGGTTATTATGTGAACGTGTTAGCATGTTTAAAAATCCGGGCGGTGAGCCAGCGAGAGCGTCTGTCACGCTAGCAGGCAATTCTAAACGCAGCGTGTTAGGATCAGCCCATCGATGGAACGAAGACAGACAAAGGAGAAACTACTGAGCATGGGTCTTTCCTTTGAGAATAAGCATATTCGGATACCTCATTTATGAATCAATCTGAGCACATTATCTAAAACAGTTTCTGGTCACTCGGCATATGTGCAAACTCTTGTATTGGTCATTTTCGTGGGAAGGATGACCGTTGGCTTCTGGAGTTGCCGTAAATATTCAAGTCGCCTGGACACCTGCGTATTGTGTACGCTTTAGAGGAAGGTCTGATTGGCCTCTTTGCCTTGCTGTTTCGCACAGTTTCTGATCGTGCAACAGCATCCTTCCTCACCTGACCGTCGCTGCCGTCGCACGCGTCGTCTTAATGTTATATTTTTCATCTGCACAATGAGCAGATTTCGTTGCGCTAGGGCAAAAAATATTCTCAATTTTCAGATCACGCGGCTGGGAAAGGTTGAAGATGAAAAGGCCGAAGGCTCTCAAGATTATTCTTGCAACGTCAGTTGCTCTTCTAACATTTATAGAATATCTGCCTTCTCTGCAGAACGCATTCGTGCAGAGGGATGATGGCAGCTACATTTTTGCGAATCAGCACATCCATTCAATAGACGTTGCTTTTTTCAAGTGGGCATTTTTTGATTTCTACGCAGCCAACTGGCATCCACTTACCTGGATAGTACATGCCCTCGACTATAAGCTCTGGGGGCTCATTCCACTGGGGCATCACCTGACAAGCGTTCTCCTCCACGCATTCAACACATTTCTCGTGGTGTCACTTGTCATAAAGATTCTAGAAGCGTTCAAGGTGCGATCAACAAATAACGGCTTTTCTTCTTTCATAGATGATAAAACGACGCTGATTGCAGCCGGGGTGACTGGTCTCCTGTTTGGTCTTCACCCGGTGCATGTTGAATCAGTAGCATGGGCCTCGGAAAAGAAGGATCTTCTCTGCGCATTGTTCTTCTTGCTTAGCCTGTTAATGTATGCAACCTCGATCAGCGATACAGACAGCGAATTGATTGCCAGCAACCTTGTGGTCCGGTATATTCATAAGCGTTATCTTGCCGCATTGGGTTTTTTTTCCCTTGCATTACTCAGTAAACCTATGGCCGTCAGCCTCCCTGTCGTGATGCTGATTTTGGACTGGTGTCCCTTCGCCCGGATACGCTCTTTCAAGACACTTTGGTATGCCTGCATCGAGAAATTCCCGTTTTTTGTCTTGAGCCTTGTTTCGTCCGTTCTGACTATAGCTGCGCAAAAGACAGGACTATCCATGGCATTAACATATACCGTGCCCCTGTCATCAAGGGTCCTTGTTGCGGTAAAATCCCTAGCAGGTTATCTCATCAATATGCTATGGCCTGTAAATCTATTGGCTTTTTATCCATATCCAAAAGATGTTTCATTGTTGTCCGCAAAATATATTTTTGCGATCGCAGTAGTCGTGGGGATCACGATAGTCTGCCTAGCTATCCCCAAAAAGCAGAAATTTTGGTTCGCAGCCTGGGGCTATTATGTTACCACCTTAATTCCTGTTCTTGGCATCGTACAAGTCGGGGAACAATCAATGGCTGACCGGTATACTTATCTTCCAATGCTGGGGCCATTTCTGGTAATAGGGATAGTGATTGCATGGATTTGGGGAAAAATCAATTCCTTCGCACGGTGGCGTTTATTTGCCAAAGTAACAGGTGTCAGTGTTGCATGTATTGTATTGCTCGCTCTTTCTTATTTAACGCTAAAACAGATCGGCGTTTGGAAAGATGATATCAGCCTGTGGACTAATGTGATCGAAAACTCACCCGAGCCGATTCTTTTAGCATATACCAGTAGGAGCATGGCTTTTTTTTCTCAGAGGCAATTTAATCAGGCTATAGGCGACTTTACCACGATCATCTCCCTAGACCCGAGATCCTCTCCCGCGTATTTTTACCGTGGCCTAGCTCTTTATAAAACAGGCCAGCTTGAAAAGGCAATTATAGACTTCACGCAAGCAAGCGTGCTTAACCGAAATAACCCTGATATCTTCATAAGCCGCGGGCTCGCGTATTCCAACACTAATCAGCCGGGGCTTGCTCTCCAGGATTTTAAAATGGCTTGTGAAATGGGAGATGATTTTGCTTGCGGATTAGTGCAGAATTATGCAAAAAGATACCGTCCCTAAGAAAGCGGGGTTTTACAGCGCCCATGTCTATGAGCGAGTGCGCCCTGACCAGCAATGTGAAAAATCAGCAGGATCACGGTCCAAGCAATAATGCTCGAAATTTTATGCGTCCTACACCTGTAGGGGTGTACACGTAGTAAAGAAGCATACGGCTAATCGATCAGGAAATTGCGCGATACCATCGGCAGGTCTCAATGATTAAGTCTTTACAAATATTTTTGATTCGAGTATATATAAAGCTGTTGCAGACGCGCAAGTCTCTGGACGATGAGGATATCACCCCTATTTGAAATTCATCAAATCAGCTGCTAGTTGGTTTCAAGTTCAAAAAAATCTAAGTCCAATAAAGAAACGAGCCTTTTGAGATTGTTTTAAAAACAATTTATCGTAATGTCACAAATACGTTTTCTTATATATGTTCTCTTACTATTAATCTTAGGTTCGGCTAGTTGGATGCGTTCATCGATCTACAACGGTCCGATTGCGATATGGAAAGATGCAGCGCTCAAATCACCCAACAAGGGACGGGTGCATGATAATTTAGGTGTAGTACTGAAACAAAGTGACCACATTCCGGAAGCTATGCAAGAGTTTGAAAAGGCTATTAAACTGGGGCCCGATGATCCACTTGCAATGAATAATCTTGCTACAATATATTGCATGATCGGAAGGAGGCGGGAATGTGGTGCGCTTTTACAAAAAGCGACCAGCATCATGCCGGATTATTTAGATGCACGATACAATTTGGCCATATACTATTACGACGAGGGCCTGCTCGATGAATCGCTGCAGGAATACAACGCAGTAATTCGCATTGCTCCGGTGAGTCAGGAATCTGTATTTGCTCAACAGATGCTCATTACTATCCAGAATGAAAAAGCCAAGGGGTCGCAGAAAAAAAATCGATGATAGGTCGTAACGTTATAAGAAGGCCAACGGGTGTGGAGATGTTGGATGAGAAGCCGCAGGCTCATATGAGTATTCTTCCTTATATAATATACCTCATTAGCTCGCTACGGGTAATTATTTCCCCTCATTCGTGTTTAAGTTGAAGGTAAGTCTTTGAATACCTTTCTTCATGGTGCGGACATTATTAACTCTATGATTTATATATGTGTTTTTATCAGCAGGGACTCAGCCGGTTTCGCAATGGATTATGAATCTAATTTTTTATCAATTGAGCCTTAAATAATTCTTTATAACTTATTGCCATACCCATTCGGTTAAAACTCCGACCATATCTGGTGATATCCCCAACATTACCAATCTCCAGTAGATGCTAAAAATTAAAAGGTATTGTTTTATTTGCATTATTTATCATTACAAATGTTGGCATATGCGTTGCAAGGGTATAAACTGAAATTCAATCTGCTACGAGGAGAAAATGGCAAATCAGATTCATATTGCAGTTAAGTCATCGGTCTTGCCAAGCGGCTTACCGTTGCAGAGCGCTTTCAAGAAAGTTACAAGCACTGTTAGTGTAGCAGTGTTTCTTACTGCCGTACTCTGCCAAGTAGCATCCGCAGAGGATATGGATATTAACTACCTCTACCACTTAACGGATTTTAGCGGTGCGCTGCCGTTCAACAATGCGAAAATTTTTGCTGATCGGGAACACCACGAAGTTTATGTGATTGATCAAGATCTCTCAGTGAAGATATTTAACAATGTAGGGATGGAGACTTATCAATTCAATGACGATGGCAGTCTCGGTAAAATCATCATCGATATTGCAGTTGACAAAGATGGGAATATCCTCTTGCTATCGACGCCTTTTTCTCCAGGAAATTACTATATTCTGAAGTGTAATTATCGTGGCGACCTGATGGCAACCCTTGAGTTGAAAAACATTCCCAAAAATTTTCACGCCAACGCAATGATATACCGTGATGGGCACCTGTACATTGCGGACAAAGGTAACATGACGGTTCTTGTGATGGATGAGCATGGAGAAATCGAGAAAAACATTGATCTTTTCCCCCTACTAGGTGTTAAAAAAGCCAGAAACGAATTCGATATTTCAGGCTTCAGCGTGGACAAGGAAGGGGACATTCTTTTTACTGTTCCGGTTCTCTTTCACGGCTACCGGTTGTCACCGGATGGGAAATTGGCCTCTTTCGGTGAGCGCGGAGGCGGACCGGGCAAGTTCAACATTATAGCAGGCATAATTTCTGACGATGAGGGTCATTATTTTGTGACCGATAAACTAAAATGCACTGTTTTGATTTTTGACAAGGATTTCAAATTTATTACGCAAGTGGGATACAGGGGCTTTAGTAGCCCTGGTGGCTTGATCATCCCGGTAGAAATGGCCTACATGGACAAACAGTTGTATGTTTCTTCGGGCGCGCATCAAGGCATCAGTGTTTTCGGCATAGGGCAGTAAATTTCTGACTTGCGAGAACCCTTAACTAGGGAGAAAGGGGGGGTGAAAGAAAATATAAGCGAAAAGAATCACAATGTTGTAAGCCGGGATGTAGATTGAGATGGCATCCAGGTCGAAAAGTAACATTTCAGGGTTTACTATGATGTTAAATGATGTTAAAAACTCTAGGAGGATCAATAATGAAAAGCTTTAGAATAAGCATACTCGTCGTTGCTGCAGCCCTTATGATCATGGGCATCGCCGGCACGACTTACGCATTCCATGACGGCGGCGTCGCCACTTGCGAAAGCTGCCATACCATGCATAACTCATTGAACGGTTCCATCGTCATGCTCAGCAAATTCGGCAGCAACTATGCTTCGAATCCTACTGAGTTCAACAATGCCACTCAGTTCCTATTACATGGCAGCGACCAGAGCTCGACCTGCCTCAACTGCCACGCTAGTAATGACGCGGCTGGCGCCGAGAGCAGCTACCATATCATGTCCGAGGCTCCCGGTGGTATCCCTTCCGAGCGTACACCTGGTGGAGATTTCGCATGGTTAACCGTCTCCGGCACAGGTACCGTGAACCCCGCCAATCATCATGGTCATAACATCGTGGCAGCCGATTTTGGTCTCACCTCCTCCACGAACTATGCAGCCAATGGTAATGTGTCACCGGGCGGCAGCTATCCTATCGCTAAACTCTATTGCTCAAGCTGCCATAACCCGCATAGTGATTACCGGTACGATTCCGGTGGAAACCTTGTACAGCGAACGATTGGCGCAAATGTCGGCCCCATCATCGGATCAGGTTCCTATGGTAACAGTGGAGCGCTTCCTCCTGCAGGCGAGACGATCGGTGTATATCGGTTCCTGGGCGGCGCAGGCTATATACCCAAATCAATTAGCGCCTCTAATCCTAGTGCAGCATTTACGGCTGCTCCTCCAATTGCTGTAGCACCCAGCTCTTACAACAAGTCGGAGTCGGGAGCCACGTTGAATAACAATGAAGTGGTCCGCGTTGCATATGGTTCGGGTATGTCCGAGTGGTGCGGAAACTGCCATTCCGGTATCGTGAATGGTACTGCCGATATCGGCGCCAGTGGCGCCCAGCATAGGCACCCGGCAGGAGCAGCAGCAATTCTCGCCAACACTACCGAAGGTGGAAACGAAGCGGGCAATTACAATGCCTATCTGGGTTCTGGCGACCTTGCTGGTACGCAGTCAAGCTCTTACAACTCTCTCGTGCCCTATGAAGAAGGTGTCGGTATGGCCAACTATACCACATCTCTTTATTCGCACGCCTCAGCTACTGCTGGTGGATCAGGATCCGGTCCGATCACCGGAACGGAAAACGTAATGTGCCTCAGCTGCCATCGTGCGCATGCTTCTGCTTTCCCAGAGATGACCAGATGGGATGCTCAGGCCGGCGAGATGATCGTCGAGATGGGCCAGTATACTGGTACAGATAACACCTCTACAGGTGCCTCAAGGACAGCCGCTGCCCTTGGCTATAGCCAGGCACAACTGCAAGCTGCATACTATGACAGAAATCCAGCTACGACATTTGCATATGATCAGCGTTCGCTTTGCAACAAGTGCCACGCGAAAGACTAATCCAGTAAGCATCCTTGCATGAACTCTCAATTAAAGAAGGGCTGGAGAACTCCAGCCCTTCTCCTTCTCCTTTCGCGGCTTATAGATTCGGGGGACACATTTACTTCAATGGGCAAAAGGGGTATTGCATTAGACAGGATCGTTTTCTCGCTTTGATCATCCCTTTCCCAGTTTGGACATGCTGAAGTGAAATATTTATGGAATGCAAAATATGGCTTTCAGGCCGATAAACAGATATGACAATACACGTCTTCGATAGATTAAGGTGAGTCATTTTGCATGCGATGAAAGCATATTGAGGCAAAAATAAAGTGTTCCCTAAGGCCGCATGCCTGACAAATAATCTCAAAGAGGTAATCTAAAAATAAAATATAAACCGGCCGTACAATTTTTTATTGACCGAATGTGACCATGTTTGTATAATAAAACCAATTTTGGTTCGTCCTGAATCGTCAAGAAGTGACTACTATTAAGGATATTACCGTTTCTTACGGTACAGGCTCGTGATAGAGACAGCCTAAGGGACCTCCCTAGTTGTGTTAAGTTTTTTTTGGGAGAAGAAAATTATGATAAATGGTTTCATTTTCTTGTGAGGTACACAAGAGTCCCGACGTCATAGCTGGAAATCCTACTGGTTATTATGATTGGAGATTTCATCTTCGTAATCAGCTGAGGAAACAACCAGTAGTAACGGTGTTTTCTCGAATAGAGAGTCACTAAAAATTTGTAGAATTGTGTATAGAAGTTTCGATCGATCTTCAACTGCTCTTTGCGAAGTAACGAATGCGCCTGAACTGCTCGGGATAGTCCTTCAGCGTGTAGAAGCCGGTTTTGTACGGATGATAGAGGATGCCCCTGCGAGGTGAATTCATATAGAGGCGTGCGAAATCTGTGTAGCTCCGATCGAAGATATAGACAGCTCTCGCTTCGGAAAAAAAATCGTCGAGAGCGTTCACATCGTGAATTTTGGCGTTGGTAATGCTGATACCAATGGGGAAATTGCCCGGAAGATTCAAGAGGGTGTGAAGTTTCACGGCAGCGTTGCTTTTGCGGAACTTGCCCACGAATACACTGAAAAACAAAGATTGATAGTCGTTGAATCGAAGGCATAAGCGGTCTTGATCAAGTTCTAGGTCGAAGTCTTCGTCTGCGCATACATAATTGTATGGCTGTTTTGATCAGCACGTGGGCAAAGTCGGCGTAGATTCTCCACTCGCGTGTCTCGTTGGCATGGGCCAGCGTGTTTCGGGAAACTTTGCCACGGATGCCCATGTGATAGAGTTTTGGTTAGGAACCACGCAGGAAAATTCGACATCCCGAACTTCCCGGACACGAGAGCTGCGCGAAGGCCATAAAGACAAACTCGTCGAGGCATGAGCACGACTTCACCTTGTAGGTGCCGTTGTAGCGATTGACGCACTATTGAAAACGGAACGATGGAATAAATGTCCATGAGTTGAAGGAATGCCCATTTTTTTCTAAGTGATAAATGATGGCCTCAACTTGACGTCGGGACACTTGTGCCGTGAAAGCATATATTTTTTGCCTACATATTAGGGTATGCTGGACATCAAGAGCACAGTGTGCGGTGCCAATTATAATAAATGCAATTTTACCCTTGTTATTAGTGGATGCAGGAGCAGAAGTATCAAAATTTTCATTCCTTTTTTCTACGAAGCAAAAAAGCGAGGATAAGTTTTGAAAAGAGCGTTTTGTATTCTGTTCCCCCTGATCATACTTTCCGCCTGCACAGTTGCCCCAATCCACGTACGCCCGCCCCTTGAGAATGAAGGTGCAATTACGCTCTATTTACAGCCATTTTTGCAAGAAGCTGATCGGCTCACGTTCACGCTGACTGAGGTCGCTGCGGTGAAAGACGACGGGCAGGAGTTTCCCCTTGAACTCCGGATCAAAGAACTGAAAGGGACGGCGATCAAGCGGCAGCGGCTGCTCTGCGAAGGGGTGCTTCCAGAAGGGTCATACGTCGGGTTTTCCGTCACCGTTTCGAAAGCAACACTGAAGAGTGAAGAGAGCAAGTCCGATCTCCTGGTGACGGAGAATCCAACCAGGGTGAATTTCCCCTTCAAAGTTACTGCGCGAAAAGCATCAGTGATGTTCACGTCATTCAACTATAAACAGTCCGTACTAAACGAATTCAGTTTTAAACCTGCGTTCACTATTTCCCCCCCTCCCCAGGTAGTCACCGCCGTTTCAGGGTATGCTTCAATTTTCGATACCAATACTATTGCAATCTTCGACAAGAACACAAGGGTTGCCGTTGGGGCTATCGCCACACGGAGAGGGCCGAAAGGGCTTGTTATTGATCAAAAGCTGCGGCGTGTTTATGCCGCGATACCTGATGAAGCAGTTGTTGAGGTCATTGATGCGACGACCCAGGAGGTTATCAACTCAATAGCTCTTTTCCTCGGCGATGCTCCGCAGTGTCTAGCGCTGACCCCGGATGGAAAGACGCTGCTCAGTGTGAATGCAGGTTCTAACACAGTTAGCTTCTTAGACACGACCTCATTTATTGAAATTTCAAGGATTACCGTGGGAATCGGCCCGAATGCAGTGATCATGGACAGCATGGGGAGGAGAGCCTACGTGTTCAACACGTTCTCCAACACCGTCTCTGTCATCGACGTTGCGCGCCGAGCGCTTGTCACATCATTTTCGACCGATCCCGCTCCTCTTTGGGGGCAGCTCAACGCCAAGGGTGACCGCCTTTATATAATATTCGGGCAGTCTACCTATATGACCGTACTTGACACCACCTCTCTCACCGTCTTGTTCCGCGTTTACGTTGGATTCGGAGTGGACGCTCTTAAGGTAGACTCGCTTACAGGTCTGATTTATATGGGCAAGATCAATGAAACGGAAGTTGCAGTCTATGACCCGTTTTCGCTTCAGCCTATTGACTATATTGCTGCGGGGGAGTCGCCTGCCTTTATAACAATTGATGGCGATGAGAACAATCTCTGGATTGCGGGCAGCACGACGGGAAAACTGATCATCGTGAATCTTGCAAGTAAAAAAGTTGTCTCTGAAATCGACGTTAGCGCGGAGCCATTCTGGCTTACGATGATGGGTGAGCGATGATCGGGGATTTGATATGAGGAAGAGCGTATATTCTATCTGCACGGTCATTATTTTTTTTTTGTATTTAATTATGGCGTGCGACAGGGCAGAAGCCACTAGCGCGGGCGGATACATGGAATTAGATTACAACGATTTTCATTCTAAATCAAAAGACAATACCACAGGTCTCGTTAGTTGGACGAAAGAAACTGATTTCACACAACAGTACAACTTGCACCTGAATCTGGATCCGTTTCCTAACCTCGCAATCACCACTGGTGTACTCGTCACGAATGATCTCTCCAAATCAACAGCGGGGGACCTCTATACGGAAACGTCTACTGAATCCGTGCGGCCGTCCATCGATGTGAGGCTTCGTGATCCTTTGAGTATTTATTATGGCGAGGCAGGATACAGCATCCAGAAGACCACGACGAAGGAGTCAAATTCTGCGACCCAGACTCTCTATAACGAGATATATAACGCCAGCCTTGGATGGTCTCCCGTTGCCTTCCCCACCCTGCCGCTCCCTATCTTCGGTCTTCAGGCGACTCGGAGCAACATCTATGACCAGGACCGTACATTCGAGAACACGATAACGGACACGGTCCAATTCAACACGCGATACAACCCGGTACGGCAGCTAGATCTGGGTTACTCTGCTATCGTCACAAAGAATACGGACCAGATCAACCAGGTTGAAACAGACAATCTACTTCAAAATGCACGAGTGAATTATTCAGATGGCTTTTGGCAAAGACGGATCCTGCTCTCAACCGGATACATTATTTCCTTCAATAATACGGAGACCACCCAGCAGGGCAAAGGTGCTGTCAGTATTTCACTTTTTCCTTTTGTCGGTTTGTCTAACGTGACGGATATTCCGACGACGGACACCCTGAGTCCTAACCCGGCACTCATCGATGGGAATTTAACTGTATCAGCCAATCTCAACATTGGGTCGTCACCTTCGTTGGTGGGCGACACGAAATTTCGGGAAATGGGACTTGATTTTGGTGTGGCTACCCAGGTCAATAATCTTCAGATATGGGTTAATCAACAGCTCGCTTCGGACATAGCGAATTCATTTGCATGGGACATTTACACGAGCGAGGACAATGTGAGCTGGACTTTTTCACAGACGATTTTTCCGGCGCCATTCGGCCCGTTCTTAAACCGCTTTAATCTGAATTTTAATACTGTCTCGACACGGTACATTAAAGTGGCGACACGGCCGCTGGTGCTTACCGTGCCGGGTGCAACTACCCCGAATAATCAGAGTATATTTGTCACGGAGATTCAGGCTGCTGTCACAAAAACCGCTCAGGCGGCCAGTGGCGTGACGACCCAAGTTGACCAGCTTTACAACTTGAATGTTAGCGTGCAAATTGGAGAAGGCTTCTACTTTGTGTCATCGTACAACGCGATTCAAAGTGCGAGTACAGCAAACGGGGTTGAGACAACGGTCCGGCAATACACGCTGTCGACCGGTTTGAACTTAGCACGTCACTTCAATATCGGCCCGGGACTCACTGCGGCTGCGCGATTCTCGCGAGATGACAATGTCAATTCAGCCGGGACATCGCAGGGCCAGTATGATTACGGTGCCACCCTGTCAGCTGTTCCCTTGAAGACGTTGCGGAGCAGTCTCGTATACGGCGGGACGACGGCGGACGATGGCTATTCAGCGAACAACGTAACGCTGAACGTGACCGCCGATCTTTACCAAGGGATTAGCTTTAGCTCGTCGGCAACAGTGGGCTCTACGTTGTCAAATACGGGGGTAAAATCGGATGGCGACACTTACTTGGCCACTCTGGGGATTGTCCCGCGGCGGGATCTTTCGTTTTCCATGACCTATCTAAAAAATAAATCGACTTCTTATGGCGGGACTCAGCAATTCGGAAGTTCCACTCAACTTGAACGATGGGACATCGGCACGACCTATCGTCCTATCAATGCCGTTTATCTTACAGCGGATATCGGAGAGGTTCGTGAGACTGGCATTCCGAACAACTTAAGCCAGACTTACGGACTTAACTGGTCCCCTCTGTCGAGCGGTAACCTCCAGTTTAACTTTATTTATACTGATGGCGTGCAGTCATATTTGAATCAGGTGGAAAGGGTAATCGGGCCGACTCTTACATGGCAACTCATTCCTTCGGCAACTCTTTCCGTATCGTATTTCATAACGGAGTCTAATTCTTCACTGCAAAATCAAAACGTAAAAAATCTGTATGTCCAATATAAAATGTTTCTCTAATCTTGACAAACGTAGAAGGTTATGAATACAATGATAAATCACATGAAAAGAAAAACAAAAACTGAACTCACCGTTATGGGTATTTTCATGCTTAGCGTCCTTCTGACTGCTTGCGCTAGCACAGGAAAAGATACGTTCCGTGATCCGAACATGGATTTTGGGTCGATTAAGACTGTAGCAATACTACCGCTTTCCAACCTGACCCGTGAAACACTGGCTGGGGATCGCGTGAGAGATGTGCTGGCAAATAACCTTTTCGCTACGGGTGGCATTTACGTCGTTCCCCCTGGCGAGGTCATGCGAGGGCTTTTGAGGGCGGGGACTGCTAACCCCTCATCTCCTTCGATTGAGGAAGTGAAAAGACTTGGGGGCATCCTGTCGGTCGATGCCCTAATCACGGGGGTCGTCAAGGAATATGGTGAAGTGAGGTCTGGAAGTGTTACGTCGAACGTCATTTCCATGAGTCTCCAGATGATTGAGACACAAACCGGCAAGGTGGTCTGGTCGGCCTCGATTACAAAGGGGGGAGTAACAGCGTGGGACCGCTTGTTAGGGGGAGGTGGAACGCCAATGGATAATGTTACGGAAAAAGCCGTCAATGATCTTATCGAAAAACTTTTTTAGGGGCTGTTTAGTTATCCTGTTGAACGGTTTGCTCGTGAGCATAGGCTGTGCAGGTCCTGCTTCGACTCGCCGAGCAAATGACTTCGCAGGTAACGAACACCTGCGTATAGCCGTTTTGCCAATAAACAATATTAGCGGCAGACCCGCGCCGCTCGATGACTTTCGACAATTGCTCATAAAAGGATTACTAGACAAGGGAATGGGAGTACTTGATGAAAAGACCCTTCAGGGATACATGTCCCGCCATCGTCTAAGGTATACAGGTGGCATCGACAGCGAAACCGCCAGTACATTCAAAGAAGAGACAGGCGTCGATGCCGTGCTTATAACGTCGGTGGAACTTTACAACGATACCTATCCACCCAAAATCTCCCTCTGGTCGCGGTTGGTTTCCACGGGGAGCTCGCTAAAAATACTCTGGATAGATGGCAGGTCGATGTCGGGCGACGACTCCCCGGGAATACTCGGGCTCGGCCTTATTAATGACCCCAAGCTGCTTCTTAAAAAGACAGTTCAATCTCTCATCGATTCCCTATCGGCATCCCTAACGAAAGTTGATGAAAGAGCCAGATGGGCGGGGAAACGGATTCTACCGAGGACGGCGTACCGCTCACCCGTCTTCAACCCCGCCATGAACTATCGTGTGGCAGTCGTGCCGTTTTATAATCTGAGTGGGAGGAAAAATGCCGGTGAAATCATGGAGTGGCAATTTCTTACTTTAATGAAAAGGTTAGAGAACTTTGAGTTGATCGAGCCCGGCATTGTCAGAAGCGAGATGCTCCACTTCCGGATGATCCTAGCGAAAGGTCTGTCGCTAGCCAATGCGGACGTCCTCTTCTTTGACCTCGACGCTGACCTGATCCTCGACGGGACTGTCTACAGATACGATGACTATCAAGGCGAATATGGCGTGCCAGCAGTAGAATTTTCGTCAGTACTCCTCGATAGAAGAAGCAGAGACATGGTGTGGTCTTCAAACAGCAACAACAAAGGGGATGACAGTATGTATTTTTTTGACATCGGTAAAATCAACACTGCGCAGGCCTTGGCCATGGACATGGTCCGCGGCGTGATGGATCGAATGGTAGCAAAATAGTATGCACTTCCCAGTCATTGTCAGTGAATGTGCCTGGCTAATACAACAACCGTATTTTTTGTTGCGTCTTGTGACATGTTTGTGGTAACATTCCAAACTTTGCATAAGGAGGTACATGGTAGTATCTCAATTCTTGGCTGCAATATATGCTGCATCAATGGTTATGGTATAGCAAATACTTAACATGGAGAAGGTTATAGAGGGAATGATAATGAAAACGATTAAAGTGCATGTCTGGTTAATTCTCATGCTGCTGTGTGTCATCGTAGGGACCGTTTCCGCTTCTGATGAGACGCAGGCCTCCGCGACGAAAAAGTCTGAAGAAAAGGAAAAAGCATCGGGGCACGTACTGTCCGTCCCCGTTAATGTTCCGCTTTTCTCTCCATTATTTGCTAATTTCCCGATCGCAACTGTTGAAGACGATCCAATAACTTTGAGGGACCTTGAGCAAGGGCTTAATATTACACATGAACAAGAAGGTTCTGGCGATAAAACAGCGGGGAAGATATCCTATCAAGACATTCTGGACCGTCTCCTTACGCTTAGGCTCATCGTCCATGAGGCGCGAACAATCGGGCTGGACGACCTGCCTGAGGCTAAGGCAATGATCGAAGCCGATAGACAACAGTACTTACTCACATTGCTCCAAAACCATATGGTAGAGCATGTCAAGCCTGACGATAAAGAAGTGGATGCGTTCTATAAAGATTACGCCATAGAGTATAAAATAAATTCCGCCCTCTTTGAAAAGGAGGAAAATGCCAAAAAGGCAGCTGAGGAAATCAAGGGTGGCAAGGATTTCAACGAGACGATAAAGAAGTACATTGAGAGCCATCAGGCCAGGGGAATGGCGGAGGAAAAGTACCTGAAACGACGCGAGCTGTTACCGGAGATTGCACAGGCGGTTGCCACTATGCAGACCGGCACAGTGAGCCCCGTAACCAGAATAGAATCAGGGTTTGTGCTCTTCAAACTGGAGGATGCGCGTGTCCCGACGGAGGAAGACACGACGGCACGGGATATGGCTCGACAGGCTTCCCTTCGCCGGCAGAAAGCCAAAGCGACATTTGAGTTCAAAAAGGAGCTTTTTAAAAAATATGTGAAGCTTGACAAAAAGCTCCTTGAAAAAATAGATTATGAAGCCAAACCCGGTTTTTTTTCAAAAGAACCCGCGTTTGATAAATACCTGAAGGACGATCGGGTCATCGCAGAAATACAGGGCGAGAAACCAGTGACGGTGAGTATGCTGACGAAGGCCATTCAGGCAAAGCTATTTCATGGTGTAGAGGAAGCCCTTAAGAGCCACTCGATCAATGAGAAAAAGATGCCCGCATTCAGCGAGCTACTCGAGAAGAAGCTCGAACTGAAGGAGGTCCAAAGTCTGGGTCTAGATAAGACTGATGAGGCTCAAGCAGCATTGAAGGATATAGAATATTCTGTTCTTTTTAATCTGTTTGTCCAGAAGGTTGTCTTTCCCGATGTTCACGTCACCGACGATGATATGAAGGCTTACTATGAAAGCCATCAAAAAGACTTTACCAAGCCATCAATGATAAGCATGACCAGCCTTGCATTCAAGGATAAAAAGCACGCCGAAACAGCTATCGCGCGGCTAAGGCAAGGAACAGATTTTAATTGGATGAAAGCAAACGCCGCCGGCGTGGATCCAGATGCGGAAGAACTCACAGCGGGGGGTATTCCCGTGCTCATGTCCAGTATGCCTGAAGACCTGCGGAAAGCCGTTGATGGCGCAAGTCCAGGGGATTACAGGCTGTATAGCGGTCCTAAGGGCCTGTTTTACACTTTGCTCATAACGCAGGTGATCCCCGAGCAGGCTATACCCCTGGAAGAGGTCAGCTCGAAAATCATGAGAATTGTCGTGAGGGAACAATTAAATAAATCGATTCACACTTGGGCTGCCAAACTGAGAGATGCCTACACCGTAAGAATATACCTCGGGGATAAACAGCACTAATTAAAGATTAATGGAGAAGTGCAATGGAAAGATCGCGCTGTCGCACTAGGAAAATTGCTGTTGCCGGATGGGGCCTTGTCCTCTGCCTCCTTGCCGTCATGGCGCCCTTGAATTCGTACTCGGCGGAGAGAAAATTCGCACAAAAGGATTGTCTGGATTGTCACAAGAAATTTGCGGATAAATATTTATCGATGAAGAATATTCATCCGATCGTGAAACAGAAAAATTGCGAGGCCTGTCACCTGCGACACGGGATTGTTCCGAAGCTCATCTTAAAAGAATCAGGGAACGCACTGTGTTACTCCTGTCATAACAAGGCCCAAATCGGAATGGACAAAGCGCATGTTCACACTGCCCTGAAGATCGGTACGTGCTACACCTGTCACAACCCGCACGCTTCCCAGGCTAAATATCTGCTGAAAACGGATGAGAAAGATATCTGCTATCAGTGCCACAAAAAAGAGAACTTCGAAAAGAAAACGGTTCATCGGATAATGCAAACAGAGGGTTGCGGAGCATGTCATCTTTCGCACAGCGCGGACCAACCGAACCTCTTGGTCAAGGAAGAGAAGGCACTGTGCCTGTCTTGCCATGACAGCACCAAAGCGGCATTCAAAACAGCCCATGCTAACTATCCTGTTCAGACAAAATCGTGCATGGTATGCCATGACCCTCATACCTCCGATCAACCGAAACTCTTGCGAGGGAGCGCGCATGACCCTGTCGTATCAGGCAGTTGCGATATGTGCCACAATGCGCCATCTTCAGATAAGCCTTTTGGGCTGAAAGACAACTCTGTCAGTTCCCTGTGCGCCCAGTGCCATATGTCCGATGACCTTAAGGCAGGAGGGACAATCGAGCATGCTCCGTTCAAGCAGGGGATGTGTCTCCAGTGCCACAATCCGCACTCATCGCAAAACCCGAAACTCCTGAGGGCGGGAGTGAATACGCTCTGTCTCGGCTGCCATGCCGACAAGCAGCAGCAAGGGGCGACTGCTCACGCGCCCATTGCCAGTGACAGGGGATGCCTTACCTGTCATCTGCCGCATGCTGCCAAGAACGACCATCTTCTCGTCAAAAAAGGCGCTGATCTATGCTATTCCTGCCACACGAAAGTGAAAACATCTCTGCAAGCGAAACACCAACACCCGCCCTTTGTTGATGAGCAATGCACGACCTGCCACGATCCCCACAGGTCATATTTTAGCCACCTGTTCAAGGATAGACTGGATAAAATCTGCTATAGTTGCCATTTCGAGCTCGAGAAAAATTTTCAAAAAAACACGATCCATAAACCAGTACGGGATGGTCAATGCAATGCCTGCCATATTGCTCATGGGTCGGACGAAGAGAAACTCCTGAAGGCGCCTGGATCAAAACTCTGCGAGCAGTGCCACGCAGACCTCATGAAAGTACCAGCCGATAATAGCGTTCATCCGCCGTTCGCGAAGGGCCAGTGCTTGGGCTGCCACGATCCACATGCGAGCAACTATGATGCGATGATAGTCAAGGACCAGCGCACCCTCTGCCTCAGCTGTCATACAACACTCGGGAAATCAATTGAGGCGGCGAAAAGCAGGCATAAGCCCGTCGAGGACGGCCTCTGCACAAAGTGCCATAGCCCCCACCAGGCGAAACTGGGCAAGCTGCTTCTTGCGCAGTCCCCTGACCTCTGCCTCGCCTGCCACAAGCAGCTGAGAGAGCGGTTAAGCAAGGAAAATAACCACCCTCCCGCCGCGGGTGACTGCCTGATCTGTCACCAACCGCATGTTTCGTCAGAAGATCGGTTGCTCGTGCAGGCCGTCCAGCAACTTTGCAGCCAATGCCACGATGTGACGGCCGACTCATTCAAGAGTGCCCACATTTATATCGATGCATCAGTGATGAACTGCAGAAGCTGCCACGATCCACACGCGTCCCAAGATCCGAAATTCTTCAAGACAAATGTCCATCCGCCGTTTGCCAGCAGAGACTGCGGCGAATGTCACATTGTGAAAAAATGATAGAGGAGCAGGTATGAATAAACGAACAAGTATATCCCTTATGATCCTGACGGTAGTCAGCCTCTGTCTCGTACCGCATGTATATGCTGCAAAGAAGGTGAAACCAGCTACCGAGACATCGGGTGCAGGCAGTGAGACAGCAGGAGCAAATCAGGACAACAAATTCCACCTGAAGCCGGATGCCCGGCTAAAGGTCTGCCTGACCTGCCATTCCGATTTTGAGGATAAGCTGAAAAAACCGTTCATTCACACACCTATAAAAACGGGAGGATGCGTAGCCTGCCACAGCCCCCATACTTCGAACTATCCTAAACAATTGCAGGCAGACACAAGCGTTATCTGCCTTACCTGTCATAAAACAATACTGCCTGAAGGGGCACGCAGCACGCATAGGGTCGCCCTCGAGGGGAAGTGCGTCCTATGTCATGACCCTCATTCCTCTGATTTCAAGTTTAATTTGCGCGCGAGTGGAAACGATTTGTGCTTTACCTGCCATAAAGATAAGGCTGATACGATTTCGAAGGTCAAATTCAAACACGACCCTGTGGAAAAAGCTTGTGTCAACTGCCATAATCCCCATGCATCTACTACTGCTACCGCTCTGTTAAAGGATAAAGTCCCGGCGCTCTGCAAAGGCTGCCATCAGACGGAGAAACCGATTTTCCAGAGACAACATCTGAATTATCCCGTGGCGAACAGCCCCTGCACCATGTGTCATAACGTCCATGGTTCCAATCGGGTTGGCATGATTTATGATACGGCACATCCTCCTTTTGCCAACAAGACATGCAACTTGTGCCATCAAAGCAGCAGCGCCGAGCAACCGCTGGCGCTGAAAAAGAAAGGTTTTGAACTGTGCAAGGGGTGTCATAATAATCTCGTTAATGAGATGCTTTCCAAGAACCGGATTCACTGGCCCGCTGTCGGCAAAAACGGATGTCTCAATTGCCACACTCCGCACGCATCGCCTCAAGCAAGCCTTCTCAAAGTGCCGATGAAGCAGCTTTGCGGAAAATGCCATGCGGACACGATAAAGCGGCAAGAAATGTCGCCCACGAAGCATCCGCCCGTAAATGAGGGGATGTGCACCAGCTGCCACAATCCCCACGCATCCGACAATGTCCTGCTGGCGACCCAAGCATCGGCTATTGAACTCTGCGGTCAGTGTCACGACTGGCAAAAGCATCAGACCCACCCGGTGGGCGATAAAATAATTGATAAGCGTAACAAGAACCTGACGGTGAATTGCTTAAGCTGCCATCGGTCGCACGGGACTGAGTATCTCCATCTGATACCTTTCCAGACGACCACTACCTTATGTGTTCAATGTCACGTAGAAAAGGCGAGGTGAGACCATGCGGGGTACCGGATTGCGCCGTTTCATTATTCTGATGCTTCTCTTGCTATTCCCGCTGAAATCTTTCAGCGCCGAAGGGATAAAATTGAAATACTCGTATTCGCTTTATTCTGACGAAAAGGGAAACGGATTCAGTCAACCGGAAGGTGTGGCGTGCGGCACTGATAGCCTCGTTGTGGCTGACTCCGGAAACGGTCGGATTGTCCTATTCTCTCTGAAAAGCGGTGATGCGAAGGGTGGGAAAGAAATAAAGCTTCCCCAGATCGTGTACCCGGTCCGGGTCAAGATAAGTTCCAAGGGAGACATCTTTGTTTTAGATGGTCGGGCGCGCAAGGTTACACGGTTGAATCATGAAGGTGCATTTTTACGGTATGTGGAATTCGGGGGATTACCGACGGAGAGCATGATTATGCCTGTGGACATTGCTCTTGACGACAATGATAACCTCTATGTATTGGACGTCGGGAACAGCAAAGTACTGGTCTTTGGTGCCGATGAGAAATTCCAGAGACAGATAGAATTTCCCAAGGAATATGGGTTTATTACCGATATGGCAGTAGATCCAAAAGGGGTGATTTATTTAGTAGATAGTGTTACGGCAATTGTGTATTCCAATGCCCAGGACCCGTCTGTCTTTTCGCCGATATCATCATCGTTCAAAGAAGATCTAAAATTTGCCGGTGGCATGACAACCGACAGTACAGGCATCATTTATATTAGCGACCAGAATAGTGGGGGAATCATCGTAGTGGGGCATGACGGCACACTGCAAACCAGGCTGTTGGACTTTGGATGGAACGAAGGTTCTGTGCGTTACCCCACTGAAATCTGCCTTGACAAGAGCAGTGATCTATTTATCGCTGATAGGGGAAATAGTCGAATCGAAGAATTTACCCCCCTCATCAAATAGTAGCATTCATGCGAATATCCGGACTCATCTATGCAGAGACTATCTTATGAGGCCGTTGATCCATTATGCATTGCCAGCTTTATCGGGGCGAGATGAAACCAGTCAGCTCCAAGCTCAACGGCAGACAACCATAGAGGAGAAGACCGCAGTCGTGCTGCGAAAATGCATTATCATCTTGAAAACATCCGACCAGTATTCGCAGTGGACGCTTGGTGAAGCTTATCCCTAACACGAACCAAAAGACGATTATGGAGCGCTGACAATCGGCTCCATGCCGCTGTTCTTACGTTGAGAATCTGATAAAATACCGTGAAAGTTTCATTAATATCATTGATCGCTGTAACTGCCTTAGTGCTCTTGATACCAGGTCTGCGTGGAATATGCTTCGCATTTCATGACGGCGGTACAGGTGCTTGCGAGGGGTGCCACACTATGCACAACTCCCTCAATGGCCTCGCCACCGGAAAAATCACATCACAGTATTTGCTGCTTGGCAGTGACGATAGCTCGACCTGCCTGAATTGCCATATGGGATCGACAGGTGGCTACCAGGTTATGTCGGGCGCTTTCGGGGCTCAGGGATTGCCGAGCCAGATGACGCCGGGCGGTGACTTTGCCTGGCTGAACATCACCACCAGTTATGTCACTTCGACTCTCGTGGCGGGAATCAACAATGGAACGCGTCATGGGCATAACATTGTAGCGGCGGATTACGGCCTCGGCCCCTCCATAGTGTTCTTAACGGCGCCTGGCGGAACATATCCATCGATAAATCTCAGTTGCACGAGTTGTCATGATCCGCATGGTGGTACCCGAGTGAATGGTTCCTACCAGTTCGCAGTGGCCGCAATCGGTCAGAACGTGGGCCCGATAGTCGGTTCTGGTTCACGAGGAACGCTTCTGCCGACCACATCCAGTTCCGTTGGGGTCTACAGGCTTCTGGGCGGGGTTAACTATCTTCCCATTTCGCTCACGGGAACCAACCTTGCGTTCACAAATCCGCCGCCTTTCGCCTTTGCCCCTTTAATTTCTAACCGGTCCGAGGCCGTTACTGATACCAGGGTGGCCTATGGCAGTGGCATGTCGGAATGGTGTGAGAATTGCCATCCTGGACTCCATGGCGATAGCAATCCAGCGGGCCTGTCACATCCAACAGGCAATATCATGGCAAATAACCTTACCTCAGCACTTTCAAACGTTGATTCCCAGGCAATAACTATTGCTGCAAGATACAACAATTATATCGCCACAGGGAATCTCACAGGCAATGCGCAAACCTCATATACTTCTATGGTCCCCTACGAAGAAGGCTTGGTAATGAATAGCACCTCCTACCCTGACCTTGCGACACGTGCGGTCAATGATGGTTCCCAGAAAGGCGGCCCCATGTACTATGCAAGCGGTGGTAATGAACGCGTTATGTGCGTCACATGCCACAGGGCCCACGCTTCTGCATGGCCCATGATTTTGAGATGGAATGCCGAGTACGGACAGTATCTTACGGTTCAGGGTGTGTATCCCGGAATCGATTCCAGCATTCCGGGGGCTCAGTATGGCGAGAATAATCTCGGGTACCTCCAGATTCAAGTGAAGAGATCATTCTACGACAGACCGTCAAGTCTATATGCTGCGTACCAAAGTTCGCTCTGTTCAAAGTGTCACAATACTAGTTCGAGCTCCTAATGAAGCCGGGCTACGGGCTGCGCAGGTAGAGGCCGTTCCCAGAAATAATCTTCTATTGAAAGCCCCGTAACAACAGATGAAGTTTTTTCGCATAAGTTAGAATGGTGAGCACTCGCCTCTCGGATCGGCGCAATAAACCCATCCATTCGCTTAATTAGGAGTTTCCGTAAAGCTCTGCAAATTTAAAACCAGATTATATAGACGCCTACTGCAGTCTGGGCATTTTTATTTTATGCTTGGACTTTCTGACAAGGCGATCGAGAGCTTTGATAAAGCCATTTTTTTGAAGCCACCCTACTTCATGGATTACAATAATCGCGGATTGGTATTTACGCAGACCGGACATCTCAAGAAGGCGCTGCGGGATTACAAGAAAGCCCTCGCCCTAAACCCAGCCGCAGATCAAGTATATTATAACCTGGGATTGTTCTACAGTAATCCCGGTTTATTCAACTAGGCCATAGAAAATTATAATAAAGCTCTCTCGATCAATCCAAAGTACGCTGATGCATACAGCAACTGCGGGTTACCTATGACATTACTGGCAAGTATGACAAGGAAATGGATTACTTCAATAAAGCTATTGCATTGAACCAACACTCAGCAGTAACCTATTCTAAGCAAGCAGAGTTATATCGAAAAAGAGATGATTCAGGGCATGCTTTGGCTGATTTTTTGCAAGCCTGCGCCTTGGGGGATGCAGTCGCCTCTCAAGCAGCGCAAGAACTAACGCAAGGACGAAATCCCGGATAACATTATGAATGAGGCCAGAAAAAAGATCACGGCTTTTACGAACGCCAACGGGTGGCGCGGATGAAACGCTTACAGAACCTGACTTATTATCTTGCCACAGTAGTTGGCCTTATAACGTTTGTCGTTTACCTTCACGCTCTTCATAATGAGTTCGTGAATTGGGACGATAATACGTATGTGTTGGACAATCTTGATATCCGTTCATTTGATCTCGCCTTCTTAAAATCGGCATTCTTTAGATTTAGCGCGTCTAATTGGCATCCGCTCACTTGGGTATCTCACGCTGTCGATTACGCTATCTGGGGACTGAACCCTCTTGGCCATCATCTGACAAGTATTATTCTCCACTCGGTCAACACCTTTCTTGTAATACTACTAACTGTAAGGTTACTAGATCTTTGGAATATGTCAGGTGTGAGAAAGCAAACAACATCACCGGGATACTTGCAGACGACTCTGATCACGGGAGGAGTAACCGGTCTCTTGTTTGGTCTACATCCGTTGCATGTGGAGTCAGTGGCATGGGTTTCTGAACGAAAAGACGTACTCTGTGCCATTTTTTTCCTGCTCAGTATCCTTCGTTATTTGGAATATGCAAATAGAATAAGCAGCAAAGCGAGCCCCAAAGAGTCGTTCTCACGGTCATTAAATATTCATTATCTCTTAACGCTTGGTTTCTTTATTCTTTCTATATTAAGCAAGCCAATGGCAATTACCCTTCCCGTTGTCCTGTTGCTGCTGGATTGGTATCCTTTACGGCGGATTGTATCTTTTAAGACATTCCGCACTGCCAGTGTCGAGAAATTACCCTTTTTTGCGGTAAGCATGATTTCAGCCGTGTTGACCGTTCTGGCTCAGAGGGCGGGGCACGCCATTGTTGCCACGGAGATGATACCCTTGTCCGCACGCTTTTACGTTGCAGTTTATTCTCTCCTGGCATATCTGTGGAAGATGGTTATACCTCTCCATTTAAGCCCATTCTATCCACATCCAAGAAACTTGTCGTTACTATCCTTGAAATATATTGCCTCAATTGTTCTTGTCATCGGAATTACAGTTGCCTGTACGGTGCGGGCAAAGAAGCAGCAATTATGGTTGACGGTTTGGAGTTACTATGTCGTGACCTTGATTCCAGTCCTTGGCTTGGTCCAGGTAGGCGGTCAAGCTATGGCCGACAGGTATGCTTATTTACCCAGCATAGGTCCATTCCTTATCACGGGCATATTGGCAGGCTGGGCTTGGGGAAAAGTAACCATGTTAAAAAAGTGGCGGTTCTTCTTCAGGCTTCTTGGCGCCACTATAACCCTCTCAGTGTTTATCGTTCTTGCATATTTGACATTTATCCAGATAGGAATTTGGAAAAATAGTCTTGATTTGTGGAATTATACTATCAAAGAGGAACCCGAGAAAGTACCTCTCGCCTACAACCAGCGGGGAATGGCATTTTATGATATGGGGCAAATTGACTCTGCCAATAAGGACTTTGATAAAGCTATAGCTTTGAATCCATTCTACTGGGAAGCCTATAATAACCGAGGAATGGTTTTTCGCGACAGGGGCCAGATTGATAGGGCAATCGAAGATTTCAAATTAGCAATATCCCTGCATCCATTTTATTATAAGGCTTATAACAATCTGGGAACTGCGTACGGCAAAGCAGGTTTGTACGATCAAACTCTAGAAGCCTTTACTCAGTCCATTTCCATAAGCCCGAATTTCAATGCTTATTATAACCGTGGTCTTACTTATTCTTTTATGGGCCAATCCAGCAGGGCATTGGAAGATTTTAATAAGGCAATCGAATTAAATAGAAAACTCGGGGTTGCGTACTTCAACCGGGGAAGGATCTATTGGAAAGAAGGCAGGAAAGATCTTGCCGACCGCGATTTACAGGAAGCATGTGAACTGGGTTACAAAGCTGGATGTGACGCTTTACATGAGGCAACGGGAGATTAAATCCCGTATGACGGGGTTTTCTCTTTATTCGGCTGGAGACGAATGCTTTTCGGTACCCGCTCTGCGATGATGGAGCTTAAGTGAAAAAAACCCAGAATTATAAATATTATCTTGCAGCCTCAATTTCATTACTGACATTCATCGTTTATCTGACTTCTCTTAAGAATGCCTTTGTTGACTGGGATGATGGGCTTTATATTTTTGAAAATCCGCATATCCGCTCATTGGATTTAACATTTCTAAAATGGGCTTTTTTTGATTTTTACGCAAGTAACTGGCACCCTCTTACCTGGTTATCCCATGCATTCGATTATGCTGTGTGGGGATTGAACCCTCTTGGGCATCATCTTACCAATATCATACTGCATGCCATAAATACATATCTTGTGATATTGCTGGCGATAAGACTGATAGACACAGCACAGGGGAGAGCCCCCCAAGAGGGAACGATGACGGCCAGAAATGAGAGTATAACGCTGATAACGGCCGGTGTCGCAGGGTTCCTGTTTGGTCTGCATCCTTTGCATGTGGAGTCTGTTGCATGGATTGCGGAACGGAAAGACCTTCTCTGCGCACTTTTCTTTTTGTTGAGCATTATTGCGTACATAAAGTATGCGCTCTATGAAATGCGGGCAACTACTCAGAATTCGCTATTCTCGCCCTTATTCAACAAGAAGTATCTCCTCTCACTTGGGTTCTTTATTGCTGCTCTGTTAAGCAAACCAATGGCGGTTACTCTGCCTATTGTTCTCCTGATTCTTGATTGGTATCCCCTGCAAAGGATGAGGTCTGGCAATGCGCTGCAGATGATCAAGGAGAAACTCCCTTTTTTTGTACTAAGCTTTATTTCGTCGATATTGACTATTCTAGCCCAAAAATCGGGAGGTTCTCTTGCAACGATCGATGCCATTCCATTATCAGTGAGAATGCTTGTCGCCGCTAAATCTCTTGTTGATTATCTTGTAAGAATGGTTTTGCCTTTTAACTTAATTCCTTTTTATCCCTACCCTCAGACAGGGGGGGTATCAATTACTCATCCTGCGTATATCCTATCGATTGTCTTTCTAGCCGGGTTGACGCTCATGTGCATCTTTCTCGCGAAAAAGCAAAAATACTGGCTTTCCTGCTGGAGTTATTTCGTCATTACCCTCCTGCCAACTATTGGCATCATGCAGGTTGGCGGTCAGGCTACCGCAGACAGGTATACGTATTTGCCCAGCATCGGTCCATTCCTCATCATGGGTATGGCCGTCTCGCAGATTGCAAAAAAGGTTGATGCACAAAAAAGAATGCAGAAAGCCCTTAGTGTCTTTGCTGCGGCCGTTGCCATTGTTATTATGGTTTCCCTTATAGATCTCACCCTTGAACAAATTCGAACTTGGAGAAACACCATTATATTATGGACGCATGCTATAGAGACATCTCCGGGTGTGACGAATGCATATTTGAATCGAGCACTGGCCTTTAAAAGACGAGGCATGCTTGATAAAGCCATTCATGATTACAATGCAGCGATCTCCCTGTATCCCGCCAGTTTCATCGCCCACTATAACCTTGGAAATATTTATCTGAGCGAAGAACACATCGATGAAGCTATTGAACAGTATCAAATAGCATTGAACTCGAAGCCAGACGCTGTCGAATGTCATAATAATCTGGGCGTAGCTTTGACTGATAAAGGATGGACCGACGGGGCCATTGAACAGTATCAAATAGCGTTAGCCTTAAAGCCGGACTATGCAGAAGGGCATTATAATCTTGGCCAGGCGTATGTTGTAAAAGGGTTGCTGGATAAAGCACTTGAACAATACCAAGCTGCCGTTTATCTAGAGCCCGGTAATCAAGATTTCAACAATGCACTGTCATCTGCATATGCAATGAAAAATCCAAAATAGATGATGATGGCTGGGCATCAAAATCGATGCAGCAGGCTGGTAAATGGACCAATTTGCGATGGCCCTATGGTTACAATACGGCAGTCACCTTGAACCCGTCTATTCAGGAAGCCTTCGATTACCTGGGGATTTTGTATGACAGAATGAGGTTGTATAACGAGATATAGGCACTGAACTAGGCTCTTGCTCTGAATCCAAACGATGCCGAGTCGTACAGCGGCCGCGGTGTCATGTATCCCCTCAGCGGTCAGCCAGAGAAAGCACTGGAAGATTATAGCAAGGCGATTGCACTGATTCATAATTTTACGAGTGCCTATATTAATTGTGGGAGCCTGTATCTGAAGAGTGGCCTGAAAGACCTTGCTTTTGCCGATTTTCAGAAGGCGTGCACTCTAGGGGACGCCATTGTATGAATTCATTGTATTGACGAACCTGAAGTGGATTCAATTGCCGATGCTAACATGTCCACGAGTGCAAGAGCAATGAAAGCG
>Ga0335081_10001606_pt1 | contig 36046 bp, 37 predicted proteins | sample Lox_Sample_35_FD_206713 | JGI IMG/M metagenome (GOLD analysis project Ga0335081, IMG submission 206713) | Soil microbial communities from Loxahatchee National Wildlife Refuge, Florida, United States - Lox_Sample_3.5 | ecosystem: Environmental > Terrestrial > Soil > Wetlands | place: USA...
TGGGATTGTGGCTCGGGAGGAGCGGCGTCGAGCGCGCGCTGCTGATCGCGCCGATGCTGCTCATCCTGGTGGTGGAGCTCGTCAACAGCGCCATCGAGGCGACCGTCGACCGGATCGGTTTCGAGCGCCACGCGCTCGCGGGTCTCGCCAAGGACATCGGCTCCGCCGCGGTGCTGATGTCCTTCGTGCTCCTCACCGCGGTGTGGCTGCTCGTCCTGCTCGGACGTTAGCGAAGCCGCTGCCGATGCGATTCGTGCGACCCGCGCTGCTCGCCGTCATTGCCTGCTGTGCCGCGATCGGCGCGGCGGCCGATCCGCCGCATGCCGCCCCGCAGACCGCGCCCGCTCCGGTGCCGCCCCCGGCGATGCAGCCGCCGCCGCAGAGCGCACCGCCCGGCAATGCAATCGCCGAGCCGCCGTCTGCACCCGCGCCGGCACCCGGCGGCCCGGGAGGGGCGGCTCCGCAGATTGCACAGCAGGCGGCCGCGGTCGAGGCCAATCCCGACTGGGCCGTCACCCTCGAGCGCATCGCCGGCAGCGTCGTCTCGATCGACGTCGACATGGTGCGGGCGTTCGACACCGAGTGGAACACCACCGCCCAGGCGACCGGCTTCGTGGTCGATGCCGAGCGCGGCCTGATCCTCACCAACCGCCATGTGGTGACACCCGGACCGGTGACTTCGGAAGCGACCTTTCTCAACCGCGAGGAAGTGCAGCTCTACCCGGTGTACCGCGACCCGGTCCACGACTTCGGCTTCTACCGTTACGATCCGAGGAAGCTGCGCTTCATCAAGCCGAAGGCCCTGCCGCTCTATCCGGAGGGCGCGCAGATCGGGCGTGAGATCCGCGTAGTCGGCAACAATGCCGGCGAGCAGCTCTCGATCCTCGCCGGCACGCTCGCCCGGCTCGATCGTGACGCGCCCGAGTACGGCGTCGCGAAGTACAACGACTTCAACACCTTCTACCTGCAGGCCGCTTCCGGCACTTCGGGCGGCTCGTCCGGCTCTCCGGTGATCGACATCCACGGGCGTGTGGTCGGGCTCAACGCGGGCGGCGCGACCGGCGCCGCCTCGAGCTTCTATCTGCCGCTCGGGCGCGTGCGGCGCGCACTGACCTTGATTCAGGAGGGCAAGCCCGTGCCGCGCGGCACTCTCTCCGCCGTCTTCAACTACATGCCCTACGACGAGCTCGATCGCCTCGGGCTCGATGCGCGCACCGAAGCCGACGTGCGCAAGAGCTTCCCGCGCTTCACCGGCATGCTGGTGGTGACCGAGGTGCTGCCCGGCTCGCCGAGTGAGAACGTGCTGCAGCCCGGCGACATCCTGGTGCGCCTCAACGGCCGCTACGTGACGCAGTTCGAGCCGCTCGAGGAGGTGCTCGACAGCTCGATCGGGCAACAGCTGGACATCGAGCTCGAGCGCGGCGGCAAACCGGTGTCGGCGCAGCTGCCGGTCGGCGACCTGAACGCGATCACGCCGAGCGCCTACACCGAGTTCGGTGACGCGGTGGTCAACCGCATGTCGTACCAGATGGCACGCGCCTACAACGTGCCGCCGCGCGGCGTGTATGTCGCCAACCCGGGCTACGTGTTCGGCGCCGCGGCGATCCCGCGCGGCGCGCTGATCACGGCGCTCAACGGCCACGCCACCGAGGGCCTCGCCGACTTCGAGGCCGGCCTCGCCCAGCTCGGCAACGGCGATTACGCCACGGTGCGCTACAGCACCATCGACGATCCCAACGGCAGCCAGCTGCGCCCGATCCGCATGGATCGCCTGTGGTTCCCTGCGCACCATTGTGACCGCGACGACGCGCGCGGCCTGTGGGACTGCAAGGATCTTGCGCCGGGGCCGGCGCCGAAGCCGCCGGAGGTGAGCTCCACCGTCTTCCCGAAGTTCAGCGATCCGCGCCAGAACGCGCTCGCTCCCTCCCTCGTCATGGTGACCTTCGACATGCCGTACTCGGTGTCGGGCATCACCGAGCGCAACTATCACGGCACCGGGCTGGTGGTGGACGCCGCCCGCGGGCTGGTGGTGGTGGACCGCAACACCGTGCCGCTGCCGCTCGGCGACGTCGAGGTCTCGTTCGCGGGCACGGTGCAGGTGCCCGGCCGCGTAGTGTACGTGCATCCGCTGCACAACTACGCGGTCGTGGCCTACGATCCGAAGCTGATCGGTACGACGCCGGTCAGGTCCGCGAAGCTCACCCCCCGCGAGCTCAACGGCGGCGAGCCGGTGTGGGTCGTCGGGCTCGGCGCCGACAGCCAGATGCGCTCGCGCTCCACCGAGGTCGCGAGCATCGAGCCGCTCGAGCTGCCGCTGTCACGCACCATGCGCTTCCGCGACAGCAACCTCGAGACCGTGCAGCTGGTGAATCCACCGGCCGAGTTCGACGGCGTGCTCTCCGACAAGGACGGCAACGTGCTCGGCACCTGGTCGAGCTTCGCCTTCGAGAACGGCCGTGAGCTCGCCCAGGAAAACCGCGGCGTGCCGATCGACCTCGCGGCCGACATGCTCGACCGGGTGCGCACCGGGCGCGCGCTGCACTCGCTCGAGGCCGAGTTCAATGTCCTGCCGCTGGCGAATGCGCGTGAGATCGGCCTGTCCGAGGGCTGGACGCAGCGCCTGGCACAGCACACCCCGACGCGCCGCCAGGTGCTGTCGGTCGTGCGGCTCGTCGGCGGCTCGCCGGCGGCGAAGCTCCTGCAGCAGGGCGACCTGCTGCTCGCCATCGACGGCCAGGTGGTGACCCGCTTCCGCGAGGTGGAGCGGGCTGCGGCCGACAAGGAGCTGGTGCACGTCACGGTCTGGCGTGGCCAGGGCGAGCAGACGCTGGACGTGCCGACGGCGGAGCTCCCCGGGAGCGACCTCGAGCGCATGGTCGAGTGGGCCGGTGCCACGCTGCAGGCGCCGCACCGCTCGATGAGCGCGCAGCGCGCCATCCCGCCCCGCGGCGTGTATGTCGCGTATTTCGCTTACGGGTCGCCGGCCACGCGCTACGGGCTCTTTCCCGGCCGGCGCATCGTCGAAGTCGACGGCGCACCGACACCGGACCTCGACACTTTCCTCAAGGCCGTCACCGGCCGGCCCGACCGTTCGTCGGTGCGCCTGAAGACCATCACCTGGAACAACGCGCCCGAGGTCATCACGCTCAAGCTCGACCAGCACTACTGGCCCGCCTACGAGCTCACGCACTCAGCGGCCGGTTGGGTGCGCATCGCGCTGGAGTGATTTGTACCTGTAGAATTCCTCTATCCCTATGGTCCGCGTCGTCAGAGCCACTCAGGTCGAGATCGAGACCGCCGTGCAGGCGCTGCGCAACGGCGAGCTGGTGGCTTTCCCTACGGAAACCGTCTACGGGCTCGGCGCCAACGCGCAGAACCCGGCCGCGGTGCGCCGGATCTTCGAGGCCAAGGGGCGTCCTGCCAACCATCCGGTGATCGTGCACCTCGACAGCCCGCGCTACCTGCACCGCTGGGTGCGCGAAGTGCCGGAGGGCGCGATCAAGCTCGCCGAGTCTTTCTGGCCCGGTCCCCTCACCATGGTCATGCCGCGCGCCGCGCACGTGCACGACGTGGTCACCGGTGGCCAGGACACGATCGCGATCCGCGTGCCCGCGCATCCCATGGCGCAGCAGCTGCTCACGGCCTTCGGCGGCGGCATCGCCGCGCCCTCCGCCAACCGCTACGGGCGCCTCTCGCCGACCCGCGCCGAGCACGTGCGCGAGGAGCTCGGCGACTCGGTGCGCCTGGTGCTCGACGGCGGCGAGTGTCAGCTCGGGCTCGAATCCACCATCGTGGCCTTCGAGGGTCCGACGGTGCGGCTGCTGCGCCCGGGCAGCGTCACGGCGGGACAGGTCCGCGCGGTGGTCGGGGAGCTCGCGATCGGCGCGGCGCACGAATCGCCGCGCGTCCCGGGAACCACGCCCAGCCACTACGCGCCCTCGACTCCCATGACCATCGTGCCGGCGGGCGAGATCGATGCCCAGGCGGAGGCGGCCTCCGGCGGGGGCAAGCGCATCGCGGTGCTGGCGCAGCGCCTGCCGCTGCGCTCGCACAAGTACGTCACCTGGATCAACGCCGGACGCCGCCCCGAGAGCTACGGGCACGACCTCTATAACAACCTGCGCACGCTCGACCGCGCCGGCTGCCAGCGGATCCTGGTGCAGGAGGTGCCCGAGGGCGAGCGCTGGGACGCGGTCCGCGACCGACTGCGCCGCGCTGCGAGCAGCGTCGCCCAGAGCGACGAAGGCAGCGGCACGCTGGCAGTATTGCCGTAAGCAGACAGCGGTAAGCTTTCCCGGTGCCCCGCCCGCGATTCATCGACCCGTTCCAGCCCGCAGAAGTCCGCCGCCTCGTGCGCGAGTTCGGCTCGCCGCTCCTGATCCTCGACTGCGAGCGGGTGCGCGTGCAGTTCCGCAAGCTCCGCAAGGCGCTGCCGCACGTCGACCTGCACTACGCGCTCAAGCCCCTGCCGCACCCGGCGGTCGTGCGCACGGTGATCGGGGAGGGCGGCTACCTCGACCTCGCGACCTCGGGCGAGGTGCAGCTGGTCGAGCGCCTCGGGGTGTCTGCCGGGCGCTGCATTCATACCCATCCCATCAAGCGTCCCGCGGACATCGCCAATGCGCTCGAGTTCGGCGTGCGCACCTTCGTCGCCGACAACCCCGACGAGGTGCGCAAGTTCGCCCGCCACCGCGATGCGGCGCAGCTGCTGCTGCGCGTCTCGTTCCGCTCGCCGGGTGCCGTGGTCGACCTGTCGCGCAAGTTCGGCTGCGATCCGGAAGTCGTGCTCGAGCTGGCGCGCGTCGCGGCGGGACTCGGCGTCGGCGTGCGCGGGCTGTCGTTCCACGTCGGCTCGCAGACCGCCGACGCCACCAAGCAGGTCGAGGCGCTCGAGGCGTGCGCCAAGCTCATGGCGGCGGCGCGCCGCGAGAAGCTCGGCGTCTTCGACACGCTCGACATCGGCGGCGGCTTTCCGATCGACTACACCCAGCCGGTGCAGGACATCGGGCGCTTCTGCGCGCCGCTGCGCGCAGCTCTTGCCCGGCTGCCGAAACGGGTGCGGGTGATCGCCGAGCCCGGGCGCTACATCGTAGGTCCGGCGGCGATCGGCGTCGCCTCGGTGATGGGGCGCGCCCAGCGCGAGGGCCACTGGTGGTATTACCTCGACGATGGGCTCTACGGCTCCTACAGCGGCCAGCTCTATGATCACGCGCGCTATCCCGTCGAGCCGCTGCGTGACGGCGCCGAGCGGCTGCCTTCGGTGCTTGCCGGACCCACCTGCGACAGCATCGACGTCATCGCCGAGAACCTGATGCTGCCGCCGCTCAAGGCCGGGGACCTGATCATCGGGCGCGCCATGGGCGCCTACACGCGCGCCAGCGCCACCGAATTCAACTTCTTTCCGCGCGCCACCGTGGTGGCGGTCAACACCCGCCCCGGCGACGACGGCGGTGTCGACCCGCTGGCACTGTGAGCGGGAACGAGCGGGTCATGAGCGCCGCCCCGATCCGCAACGTGGTGTTCGATATCGGCTGGGTGTTCGTACGGCTGAAGTACCAGCCCCTGCTCGAGCTGCTGAGATCCCGCGGGGTCGAGGCGGACGACCTGCACTCGGTGCTGGCGCGCGCCGCTCTCGAGGATCACGAGTCGGGCCGCCTGCACGGCCGCGGGCTCCTCGAGCGCCTCGCCGCGCTCGCGCCCGAGCCGGTGTCGGTCGAGGAGCTGTACGCGCACTGGATCGACATGTTCGAGCTCGAGCCGGAGATGGTGGAGCTCGCCCACCGCCTGAGCGAGGCGCATCGGGTCTATCTGCTCTCCAACATCGGCGATCTGCACTGGGCGCACCTGTCGCGCGAGTACCGTTTCCACCGCATCGGGCACGGCGCGCTGCCCTCGTATCTCGCCGGCGTCATGAAGCCGCACGCGGGCATCTACGCCGAGGCCGAGCGGCGCTTCGCTCTCGAGCCGGCCGCGACCGTGTTCATCGACGACCGCGCCGACAACATCGCCACCGCGCGCAGCCGCGGCTGGCACGGCATCGTCCACCAGGGCTACGAGAGCACCGTGCGCGCGCTGCGTGGACTCGATGTGAGCTGCTGAAAGGCTCCTGACATGACACCCGTGATCTCGGCGACGCTGCTGCTGATGGCGTCGAATGTCTTCATGACCTTCGCCTGGTATGCACACCTCAAGAATCTCGCCGACAAGCCCTGGTACGTGGCGGCGGCGGCCAGCTGGGGTATCGCTTTCTTCGAGTACCTGCTGCAGGTGCCGGGCAACCGCATCGGCTATACGCGCCTCACGCTGCCGCAGCTGAAGATCCTGCAGGAAGTCATCACGCTGGTCGTGTTCGTGCCGTTCGCGCTGCTCTATATGGGCAAGCCCCTCAAGCTCGACTATGTGTGGGCCGCCCTGTGTATCCTCGGCGCGGTCTACTTCGTGTTTCGCTCACCGGGCCCCTCATGAAGAGCGACAGCGCAGCCGAGCCCCTCACCCGGATTCACAGCCAGGTCAACGAGGCGCGTGCGGGGCGCAATCCGCGCGTGATCGCGCGGCTCTACTCCGGGTGGGCAGTGTTCGGCGAGCGGCAGTTCGTGCGCGGCTACGCGCTGCTGCTGCCGGATCCGGTGGTTCCGAATCTCAACTCACTCGATGCCCACGCGCGCGGCGTTTTTCTCACCGACATGACGCGCATCGGCGATGCGCTCCTCAAGGTGACGGCGGCGCTGCGCATCAACTATGCGATGTTCGGCAACGAGGAGCCGGCGCTGCATGCGCACGTCATCCCGCGCTACCTCGATGAGCCCGAGGCGCTGCGCACGGCCCATCCCTGGGCGTATGACTGGACGGCCGCGCCGGCGTTCGAGCGCGCAGCTTGCGGCGAGCTCGCCGCGAGCCTGCTCGAGGAGCTGAAGCGCCTCGGAGTCACGAAGCCGATGCGCTTCGCCCCCGGCGCCAACTCCGACAATCCCTGAAGCTCAGGAAGCGCCGCCCGCGTCACTTCGGGGCCGGGGCCGGGGCCGGTGCCGGCGCGCCTGGCGCGGCGGGCTTGGGGGGCGTCGGGTTCGCCGCTGCGGGCGGACTCGCGGCCGGCGCGGGCTTCACGCTCATGAGCTCCACGTCGAAGATCAGCATCGAGCCCGGCGGGATCGGCGGGCGCGACCTGAGGTCATAGGCGAGCTGCGGCGGGATGAAGAGCTTCCACTTGGCGCCCGGCTTCATGAGCTGCAGTGCCTCGGTCCAGCCCGGAATGACGCGGTCGACCTCGAAGGTCGCCGGCTCGCCGCGCTTGTAGGAGCTGTCGAACTCGGTGCCGTCGAGCAGCGTGCCGCGATAGTTGACGACCACCAAGTCGTTCGCCTTGGGCGAATCGCCGCTGCCGGCCTTGAGCTCCTGATATTGCAGCCCGCTCTTGGTCGTGACCACGCCCGCCTTCTTGCCGTTCTGGGCGAGGAATTTGGCCGCCGCTTTGTGGTTGGCTTCGCCCGCGGACGCCGCGAGGGCGCGCAGGTTCTCGCGATCCTTGTCCGACACCGCGACCTTGCCGGTAATTGCATCGCGCACGCCCTGGGCGATGCGCGCGGTGCTGATCGACTCGGGCGTCACGCCGTGCGTGCGGAGCTCCTCGCCCCAGATGAGCCCCAGGCTGTAGCTCCGGGCGCTCCTCTCGCTCGCCTCGCCCTCGGCGGTGGTGCTCTTGGCGGGGGCTTTCTTTTCCGCCGGGGCGGGGGACGTGATCGCGGGCGCAGCCGCTGGCGGGGAGGGCTGCTGCGCCGGTACCGCGAGCGGACCGGCCAATAAGGCGGCGGCGGCCGTTGCGAGCGTGAGAGTGACGGGTGCGCGGCGGCGCGCTGGCAATGTCATGGGCTTCCCTTCTTGAAGGCTGCGGGCCGTGCACGGCACGGCTTGAGGACCGCGGCGGGGCGAGAGTGTCGCCGATCCGGAGCGGGGGTGCCAGAGAGCGTGTGCTAGCGCGCCAGGCGCAACTCGCCGCCCGCCTCGAGCGCCCGACGGTAAGCCGGACGCGCGTGGATGCGCTCGAGAAACGCGCTGACGCGGGGGCCGAGCGGAATCCCGCAGCGCGCCGCCGCGGCTTCCAGCGGGAAGCTCATCTGCACATCCGCCCCCGTGAGCTCCTCGCCGGCGAACCAGGTGGACTTTCCGAGCTCACCCTCCCAGTAGTCGATGTGGGTCTTGAGCTGCGGGTCGATCAGACTCTGCTGTGCACGCCGCGCGACCGCGCGCACGATGGGTCGGATGAGCGCCGGCACGGGGCGTGGCAGGCGCAGGAACACGAGCTTCAGGAGCAGCAGCGGCATCGCCGAGCCTTCCGCGTAGTGCAGCCAGTAGGTGTAACGCAGCCGCTCGGGGCTGCCCTCGGGCGGCCGCAGCCGTCCATTCCCGTAGCGCCCGATCAGGTACTCGATGATCGCACCGGATTCGGCCAGCGTCTGCCCGCCGTCGGTCACCACGGGGGACTTCCCCAGCGGGTGGATGCGCCTCAGGTCCGGCGGCGCGAGCAGGGTGTGGGGGTCGCGCCGGTATTTCACGATGCTGTACTCGCAGCCGAGCTCCTCGAGCAGCCACAGCACCCGCTGCGAGCGGGAGTTGTTGAGGTGGTGGACGCCGATCATGGCGCCGATTCTACAATGCACCCCATGCTGACGATCCGGCAACTCTGCCGCAGCTACCGCGAAGGCGCACGGGTGCATCGGGTGCTCGATCGGCTCGACGCCGAAGTGTGCGCGGGCGAGCGCGTGGCGATCATGGGGCGCAGCGGCTCCGGCAAGTCGACGCTCCTCAATCTCATCAGCGGTATCGACCACGCCGACAGCGGCATGGTCGAGATCGACGGTGTCGAGGTGACCTCGCTCGGCGAGCCCGGCCGCACGCTGTTCCGCCGTGCACACCTCGGCTTCGTCTATCAGTTCTTCAACCTCATCCCCACCCTCGACGTTGCCGAGAACGTGCGCCTGGTGCTCGAGTTGAACGGCGTGCACGGCGCGGCGGCGCGCACGCGCAGCCTGGCCGCGCTCGAGAGCGTCGGCCTCGGGACCCGCGCGCACAGCGCGGTCGATCAGCTCTCGGGCGGCGAGCAGCAGCGCGTCGCCATCGCGCGGGCGCTGGTGCATGAGCCGCAGCTGCTGCTCGCAGACGAGCCCACCGGCAACCTCGACGATCAGACCGCGGGCGAGGTGCTGCCGGTACTGCTGTCGCTGACGCGCTCGCGCGGCGCGACGCTCGTCATGGTCACGCACGATGAGGCCCTCGCCGGCAGCGCCGACCGGGTGCTGGAGCTGCGTGAAGGGCGGCTGCACCAGCGGCACGCGCCGCTCAATGGGCCAGGCCCGTGAAGGCGCTGCACGCGGCCAGCCTGCGGCACCTGCTGCGCCACCCGGCGCAACTGGCCCTCGCGCTCATCGGTCTCGCGCTCGGGGTCGGCACCATCGTGGCGGTCGATGTCGCGACGGCGAGCGCGCAGCGTGCCTTCGAGCTCTCGGCCGCCGCGGTGAATGGAGCCGCCACCCATCAGATCGTGGACGGACCCGGCGGTATCGACGAGCAGCTGTACGTGCGGCTGCGCACGGCGGCGCACGATCCGGCGACGCCGCGTGCGCGACTCGCGCCGGTCGTCGCCGGCTACGTCACGGCTGGCGGCCGGATCATGCAGCTCATCGGCGTCGATCCCTTCGCGAGCGCCGCGCTCGACGACCCCGGCGAGCGGCGGGGAGTCGTTGCGGTGCAGGGTCTCGAGCAGGTGCGCGGCTGGTTCACGCAGCCCGGCGCGGTCGTCATGAATGCCGCCGCGGCCCGTAAGCTGGGCGTCGGGGAAGGGGGGAGCTTCGAGCTCGAGGTCGGCGGTGTGCCGCATCGCGCCATACTCGTCGCACGCCTCACCGGCTCGAGCGCAGGTCTCGATGACGTGATACTCACCGACATCGCCCAGGCGCAGGAGTGGTTGCGAACGATCGGGCGACTGTCGCGGATCGACGTGCGCCTGCCGTCCGGCGCTGCCGGCACGGCGCCCGCCCGTGAGCTGGCGGCGCTCCTGCCGCCCGAGCTCGCGTTGCGCACGACGCGCGCCGCGGCGCGGGAGACGCTCGCGATGACGGATGCGTTCACGACCAATCTCAAGGCGATGAGCCTGCTTGCGCTCCTGGTCGGGACGCTGCTCATCTACGGGGCGGTGAGCTTCGCGGTGCTGCAGCGGCGCACGATCATCGGCGTGCTGCGGGCGCTTGGCGCGACGCGGCGCGAGGTGCTCGGAATGGTGCTCTCCGAGGCAGCCGTGCTGGGGCTCACGGGAGCGGCCTGCGGAGTGGTGCTCGGCCTGCTCATCGGCCGTGGCCTGGTCGGCCTCGTGTCCCAGACCATCAACGATCTCTATTTCGTGGTGGCCGTGAGCGAGGTGAGCATCCCGCCGGGCGCACTGCTCGAGGCTCTGGGCGCGGGTCTTGCGACCGCGCTCGTGGCGGCGTTGCTGCCGGCGCTCGAAGTAGCGGGCAGCGCTCCACAGCTCGGGCTGGCGCGCTCGGTGCTCGAGGGGCGCGCGGCGCGGGTGGCGCGGCGGCTCGCGCTCCTCGGGCTGCTGCTGGCAGGCGGCGCGGGACTCACGGTGCTGCTCTCGAGCCGCAGCCTGCTGGCGGGCTTCGTGGCGCTCTTCCTGCTGCTGCTCGCGGTGGCGGCGGTGACGCCCGCGGTACTGCGTGCGCTCGCACAGCTCGGCGCGCGCCTCGCCACGGGCGTGAGCTCCGTGGCACGGCTCGCCTGCGCGGACGTGGGCGCGTCCCTGAGCCGCACCGGGGTTGCGATCGCGGCGCTCGGTATGGCGCTCGCCGCCATGATCGGCGTCGGCGTCATGGTCGAGAGCTTTCGCGAGTCGCTGCGCGAGTGGCTGGTGCAGACGATGCGCGCAGATGTTTACGTGACCGCTCCGGGGGCGACCGAGGGTCTCGAGCGGCGCATCGAGCCACAGGTCGTCCAGGCGATCCTCTCGATACCCGGCATCCGCGCGCACAGCGAGGGACGCCGGGTCACCGTGACCTCACCCGGCGGGCCCGTGGACCTCAATGCCGTCGGTCTCGCACCGCCGAGCTACGCGGGCTTCCGCTTCACCGCTGGCGACCCGGCGCGGGCATGGAGGGAGTTTGCGCGAGGCGCGCTCCTCGTCTCCGAGCCCCTCGCCTGGCGTCTGTCGCTCGCGCCCGGTGGCTCGCTCACTCTCTTCACGGACGCGGGGGCACATGCCTTCGCGGTCGCGGGCGTGTACCGCGAGTATGGCAATGACCGCGGCGAGGTTCTCATCGATCTCCCTGAGTACCGCCACTGGTGGCGCGATGAGAGCATCGCCGGGCTCGGCCTCTATCTCGCGCCCGGCGCCACCGATCAGGGGGTGATCGAGGCGCTGCGCACCGCGGTCGGCTCCCGGCAGGCGCTCCTGGTCCGCTCGAATGCCGCGATCCGCGCGCTCTCGATGCGCATCTTCGAGCGCACCTTCATCATCACGCGGGTGCTCTACTGGCTGGCCGCAGGAGTCGCTGCGCTCGGGCTCGTGAGTGCGCTGCTTGCCTGGGAGCTCGAGCGTGCGCGTGAGCTCGCGCTGCTGCGCACGCTGGGACTCACGCCCGTGGCCACTGCAATGCTCGTGCTCGCGCAGACCGTGTTCATGGGTCTGGTGGCGCTGCTCGCCGCAGTCCCGGCGGGGCTCCTGACCGCGCTCACGCTGACCGAGGTGATCAACCGCCGCGCCTTCGGCTGGCAAATCGATCTGCACGTGACGCCCGAGCAGTTCACCAACGCACTGTGGCTGGCGCTGGCGGCGGCGCTCGCGGCCGGCGTCTACCCGGCCTGGCGCAGCGCGCGCGCCGCGCTCGCGAGCGGACTGCGGGAGGAATGATGGTGGATCGCCTCTACACCGACGCACGGCTCGCAGCCCTCTACGACCGGCTGTACCCCCTCTTGCAGGCGCCGCGCGACTTCTATCTGCCGCTCATCATGGCGGCGCGGTCGGTGCTCGATGTCGGCTGCGGCACCGGCGCGCTGCTCGCGGCGGCGCGCGACGCCGGGCACTCGGGGAGGCTGTGCGGACTCGATCCGGCCGCCGCCATGCTGGCGCAGGCGCGCAAGCGCGCGGACATCGAATGGATCTGCGGCGAGGCCGCGGCGCTCGGCCGCTCGCACGAGTTCGATCTCGCCGTCATGACCGGCCACGCCTTTCAGGTGCTCATCGAGGACCTGGAGCTGCGCGCCACGCTCGCCGCGGTGCACGCGGCCCTGAGGCCCGGCGGCCGGTTCGCGTTCGAGACGCGCAACCCCGCCGCCCGCGCCTGGGAGCAGTGGACCCCGGAACGGCTCCTGCAGGTCGACGACGGGCAAGGGAACACGGTGCAGGTCAGGTGGCGGATCGAGGCGCCCTTCGATGGGCGTACGGTTTCCTTCGCCGAGAGCTACGGCAGCACCGGCTGGGACGCGCCGCAGGTGAGTCACAGCGTGCTCCGGTTCCTGGACGCGGACGGCGTCGGGCGCTTTCTTACCGGGGCGGGCTTCGTGATCGAGCAGCAGTTCGGCGACTTCGACCGCCGGCGGCTGGCGCCTGACAGCCCGGAGATCCTCACTATCGCCCGCGCGCGATGAGCCGCCTCACGATGAGAAGTCTCACCGTTGCTGTTGGCATCCTGGGCGCCATGACTTCGTGGGGGGTCGGCGCCGCGCCGCTGCCCGACCCGGGAGTGCTGCCCGCCGAACTCGCGCCGGGCTTCGCTCAGGCAGACAGGCCGCGCACCTTGGCCTTTCCGCGCGACCATGGCCCGCACCCTGAGTTTCGCCAGGAGTGGTGGTACCTGACCGGCAACCTCGACGGTGCGGACGGCGGGCGCTTCGGGTTCGAGCTCACCTTCTTCCGCTTCGCTCTGGCGCCGCCGCCGGCGCCGAGCGCGGGCACCAGCGGGGCGGAGGAGGGCGGCGCGCCGTCGGCGACGTCGGCGTGGCGCACGCGTGAGATCTATATGGCGCATTTCGCGATCACCGATGTGGGCGCAAAACGCTTCCACTACGCGCAGAAGCTCGCGCGCGGCGCGCTCGGACTTGCGGGCTCGGAGGGTCCGCCGCTACGCCTGTGGATTGACGACTGGACGCTCGGCGCCGCGGGCGCGGCGGCGGGGGACTGGAAGCTGGCGGCCGCGCACGAGGGATACGCGCTCGAGCTCGAGCTGCATCCGCTCACCTCGCCGGTGCTGAACGGCGAGGCGGGGCTCTCGCAGAAGTCCGACGCGGCGGGCTCCGCCAGCTACTACTATTCAATTCCGCGCATCGCGGTGCACGGCGCGCTGTACGAGCACGGCAAACCGCTCGCCGTGCAGGGCCTCGCCTGGCTCGACCGCGAATGGGGAAGCGGCGGCCTCGGGCCCGATCAGGCGGGCTGGGATTGGTTCGCGCTGCAGCTCGATGACGGCACGTCGCTGATGTTCTACGCACTGCGCGACCGCGACGGCGGGCGCGACCCGCACAGCGCCGGAACCTGGGTGGAAAGCTCCGGCGAGGCGCGGCCGCTGAAGAGCCCGGCAGTCGACATTGATGTCACCGGTCACTGGAGCAGCGGCGACGGGGTGCGTTACCCCTCGGGCTGGCGGTTACGCGTGCCCTCACTCGCGCTCGATGTCATCGTGCGCCCGCTGCTCGCGGACCAGGAGCTCAAGACCAGCCCGCGTTACTTCGAGGGCGCGGTCGATGTGAGCGGCACACGCGGGGGCCGTGTGCTGGGTGGGCGCGGGTACGTGGAGTTGGTGGGCTATGCGCGCTGAGCGCTCAGCCCTGCTTTGTGTGACGGGCGACCAGAGGGTTAAATAGGACGCGCGCGTTGCCGCTCCGGAGGGGGAACAGATGACCAGCACCGTCGATATCACGTTCAACAGGGCGTTCCGCGTGTGGTGGAGCTATGCCTGGCGCGGGATGGTGCTGTCGCCCGTCGTCATAGTCCCGGTACAGATATTCGTGATCGCCTGGATCATTCCCCACCTTCGAGCCGCCGGTGTGGGCGAGACGACTGGTCGCGCGCGCCTGCGCGAGCTGCTCGAGCTCCTGTGGTTTGTGTGGCCGATCGCCGTCGTCGGCGCGATCATCATTCAGACGATAGCCATGCGTTGGATGTTGCGTCGTGCCCGGTGGGCGGAGTTCCAACTGATACCCTGGCCAGTGGGCGCTCCTCCGCCTGAGCGCGCGGGTCATCCGTGAAAGCCCTTCGGGTCCTCAGCGTGCTTCTGGCCCTCATGCCGTCCACGGGGATCTGCGACGGCTATTTCCGCTGTGGCTCATGGCTCGTATCTTCCGACACGCCGGTGACCGAGCTGCTCAGGAAGTGCGGCGAACCCTCGTCGACGAGGGTTTCGATCCAGGACGTCTTCGGGTCATTTGGCCAGAAATTAGGCACCACGCGGGTCGAAACCTGGCGCTACGACCGGGGCTCCCGCGCTGCCGCCATGATCGTTGCGATGGTCGATGGGAAGATTCAATCAATCAAGAGTGAGTCGGGCGACTAGGCAGCACCCGTCATGTCGGTAGCGCTGGCAATCGTCTATGCCTGCCTGGTGGCGGTCGAGGTCGCCGTCGTCATCGTCTGGGTGGCCGCGACCCGCCGGCACCGCTGGCCGGTGCGCCCCTCGACCGGCGACGTCGTGATCGGCGGTGCGACGAGCTTCCTCGACACGCTCGGCATCGGCAACTACGCCCAGATCACGGCGTTGTTCAAGCTGCGTGGGTACCCGCCGGACGAGCTGATCCCCGGGACGCTCAATGTCGGCAATGCCGTGGGCATCCTCTTCAGCGCAGCGCTCTTCATCAGCACGATCCAGGTCGAACCCACGCTCCTGATGAGCATGGTGATCAGTTCCGGCGCCGGTGCCTGGATCGGCGCGGGCGTCGTCAGCCGGATGCGCCGCTCCGTCATCCAGGTCTTCATGGGGGTGGCCCTGTTGCTGGCCGCCGGCTTCTTCACGATGACCAACCTCGGTGTCATCCCGCCACCCGGTTCCGCGATGGGGCTCGGCGGCTGGCGATTCGCGCTGGCGTCCGCGGCCAATTTCGTGCTCGGTGCGCTCATGTGCGTCGGCATCGGTAACTACGCGCCTTCGATGGCGCTGCTCGCGCTGCTCGGAATGCATCCGATCGCCGCCTACCCGATCATGATGGCGAGCGACGGCGTGTTGATCCCGGTGGCGAGCCTTGGCTTCCTGCGATCAGGCCGGTTTGCGCCGGCGGTCGCAGTCGGGCTCACTCTCGGCGGCATCGTCGGCACGCTCGCCGCCTTCCCGCTCATCAAGATGCTCGGCGGTCACCTCACGCTGATGCGGTGGGCTGTGACCGGCGTCATCACGTATGCGGCGGTCGCGATGCTGCGCTCCGCCCGGGCTGCCGAGCCGGATGCGCCCGTGCCGACCCTGGCGGAATAGCGCTTCGCCCCACCTGCGATCGACATTGCCCTGAATCGATCCGCTTGACAGGCAATAGAATACTTGCCTATTATCAAGGCAAGTAGTTAGTTGCCTGTATCGTCCATGCCCGAACACCCCCATGACACCGACCTGTTGTTCAAGGCCCTGGCCGATCCCAGCCGCCGCAAGCTCCTGGATCTGCTGCATGCGAACGACGGGCGCACTCTCAACCAGCTGTGCGAGCACCTGGACATGACACGGCAGGGGGTCACGCAGCATCTCGACGTTCTCGAGGCGGCGAACCTGGTGGCCACCGTGAGGCGTGGCCGCGAAAAGCTGCACTTCCTCAATCCGGTGCCGCTGCAGGAAATCCATGAGCGCTGGATTGCGAAGTTCGAAAAGCCGCGCCTGAAAGCGCTCGCTGATCTGAAACGAAGACTGGAGAGAGCCAATGGCTAGATCGACTTTTGTCTACGTGAGCTACATCCGCACCACGCCGCAGAAGCTGTGGTCCGCGCTGACCGAGGTGGAATTCATGAAGCAGTACTGGTTCGGCATGCATTGCGAGAGCCAGTGGACGGCAGGATCCCCGTGGAAGATGGTTTCCGGCGACGGTGGCATCACGGACGCCGGCGAGATCGTCGAAGCCGAGCCGCCCCGGCGAATGGTGATCCGCTGGCGGCACGAGAGGATGCCCGAGCTCAAGGCCGAGGGCGATTCACTGTGCACCATCGAGCTGGAGCCGAATGGACCGGCAGTCAAGCTCTCCATCACCCACAGCATCGAGCGCGAGCCATCGAAATTCATCACGGCGGTGTCGAACGGCTGGCCGGGGATCATCTCCAACCTGAAGTCACTGCTGGAAACGGGCTCCGTTGCCCTGACCACCTTTGGGAAGAGGTAACTCAGGCGAGAACGCAGCCCGACTGTGCTGGCGTTGCGGCCAGCACAGCCCATGGGCTTGCGCCGTCATGCTCTGTTGTGGCGCATTTGGTCTCGCTGGGCGACGCGTCCGGGAACTGGCGGCTGATTTCCTTGCAAGCCAACTTGGCTGCATCTTTCACCCGCTGCTCGAGGACCGTGGCGCCCGAGTGGGTGGCAAGATCCAAGTCCCAGGTGCGTACGCCGTAGCTCACCGAAATGTCCTGGAGCGGTAGTCCGCCCTCGATGCGCTCGGTAACTTTCGTGTTGAGAAGCCGCTTTGCCTGCACCGTCACTTCCGGCACATCCTGAGCGATCGCCGCGCTGCTCAGCGACATCGCACTGGCGACCCCGATGACGACTTTGCCGAGAATGGTGTTCATACCTAACTTCCTCCGGCGTGAGAAATTCGCTCCACGAGCACATGGTTGCGGCACTCAACCTCAATACGTACTTGTGGCTCGGAGATCGCACGCTGCGCCGATCCCGCTCCGGTATCGAGCGACGGCACGGGGCCATCGACCTGCCGTACGAGCGCTGCGCAAGCCGCCAGCGCCCGGCTGCGGTGGCAAGTACGAATGGCGGCAAACGACGCCAGGGACTAGTTTTTGCTTGGATCCCCAGAAAGAGGAGAGTCGTCATGTTTCGTCTCAAGAGCGCGAGTGCCGTCGCGATTGGCGTGATGGCGACCGCTGCCATGGCGCAATCGAGTACACAGTTGCCCGAGGTGAAAGTGGTGGCAGGTAAGCCTGTCGTCACGCAGGAGCGCACGTCGACAGGACAGCGCGTGGATGTCGTTCAGCTTTCGCAAGCGGTGGGCTATGCGGATATCAACATCGCGACCGCGAATGGGGCGGCAGTGCTGCGGCAGCGCGTCAAAGATAGCGCGAAGTCAGTCTGCGAGCAGATCTACAAGCTGTATCCTCTCCCGCCCGATGGCAAGGAGTTGTGTTTCGAGAAGGCGATGAAGGCTGCAACGCCGCAGGTGCAGGCGGCGATCGATGCGGCAGACAAGGGCTTTCGGAGCGCGCAAGCCTCCAAGTAGGGCCGGGGGGGGCCGGACACGGCAGGAACGGGACCCGGGGTGCGGCCGAGGGCGCACGCTGAGCGATCTGTGTTTGCGCAAACCGGCGTCGCGAGGCTCAGGTAGCGGCGCTTGCCGCCGTGTATCTGTGTTCACTCCGGGCGCCCCAGCGGTACAGATCCTCGTTGCCGCAATGCGGGCACTTGATCGCAGCGAGTTGATCGTCGGATTCACCCGCGGCCGGCTTGCTTCCTGCCTGGGTGAGCGCGACGGCCATGACGAGCCCGCACGCCTTGTTCTTGCACAACCATCCGACGTAAGTGCCCCCTGGGACCATCTGATGCGGCACCCGGATGTCGACGTGCCGCAGGCCGGGTGACGTCACCGCCCTGCGTACCGGGGTTCCCAGGCTCTTGGATGGACGTTTAATTGCCACGGCTGCTCCTCCGCGTTAGCGCAAGCGATGAGCCTACCGCGGCTGCTTGCCGGCGCCAATTCATGGCAAGCGCCTTCGCTGCCCGGGTGCGGGAAATTGCGCCTCTCTGACTTGAAGGGCACATAATCGATCAGCAGGCGACGCGCAGAGGGAAAGTACCGTGCCGGGGTAGCGCGGCCGGATAACAACAAAATGAGAATCCTGGTCTCTATCCTCCTCGTCGGCGCCTCGGGCTGGGCGCAGAGCCGGCCGGCCGCCGACCTGATCGTGACCCACGCCAACGTTTATACCGTGGACCGGCAGCATCCCAGGGCCGAGGCCGTGGCGGTGATCGGAGAGCGCATCGTGGCGGTGGGATCGCCGGCGGAGATCGATGAGTGGCGCGGACCCGAGACCCATGTGATCGACGCGCACGGGCAGCTGCTGCTGCCCGGCTTCAATGATGCGCACGTGCACTTTACCGACGGCGGCGCGGATCTCGCCCAGGTCCAACTGAACGATGCCACCTCCGCGAAGGAGTTCACGCGCCGCATCGCAGCGCAGGCGGCCAGGACCTCCGAGGGCGACTGGATTCAGGGGGGCGCCTGGGATGAGACCAAGTGGAGCCCGCCGCAGGCGCCGGCGGCGTGGATGATCGATAGCATCACCCGCGACGTGCCGGTGTTCGTCAGCCGCTACGACGGCCACCAGGGGCTGGCCAACTCCGCGGCCATGAACCTGGCCGGCATCACCGCCGGAACCGCGGATGTCCCCGGCGGCGTGATCGTGCGCGACGCGGCCGGAAATCCCACCGGCATTTTCAAGGATGCAGCGCAGGAGCTGATCTTCAAAGTCATCCCGCCCCCGTCCCACGAGCAGCGCCTGGCCGCGGCCAGGCGGGCGCTCGCCTACGCTGCCTCGGTGGGCGTGACCAGCGTACAGCACATGGCTGCCGACTACGGCGACGTGGAGGTGTATTCGGAGCTGCTGGAGAAAGGCGAGCTGACGACGCGCATCTACTGTGCGCCGCTCGAGACCGGGTGGCAGGACCAGGCCAGGGTCGGTCTGCGCCGCGCCTGGGGCTCCTCGTACCTGCGCCTCGGCGCCGTGAAAGGCTTCGCCGATGGCTCGATTGGCTCGCGCACCGCGGCGCTGTTCGAGCCCTACAGCGACGAGCCCGAGAATCGCGGCATTCTTTCCGCCGAAATGCATCCGCCCGAGGCCATGCTCGAACGGCTGATGAAGGCCGACAGCGCCGGGCTGCAGCTGCGCGTGCATGCGATCGGCGACCGCGCCATATCGATGATCCTCGATATGTTCGCCGACATCGAGAAAGTCAACGGATATCACGATCAGCGCATGACCATCGAGCATGCGCAGCACGTGGCGCCTAAGGACTTCGAGCGCTTCGCCAGACTGCACGTGATTGCCTCCATGCAGCCCTACCACGCGATCGACGATGGACGTTGGGTCGAGGCGCGCATCGGGCGCGAGCGGGCGAGGAGCAGCTATGCCTGGCGCAGCTTCCTCGACCACGGCGTGACGCTCGCTTTTGGCACCGACTGGGATGTCGCGCCGCTCGATCCGCTTCTCGGGCTGTACGCGGCGGTCACGCGCGCGACGCTCGACGGCAGGAATCCGCACGGCTGGATTCCGGAGCAGAAGATCACGCTCGCCGAGGCGGTCGAGGCCTATACCCTGGGATCCGCTTTTGCGGAATTCCAGGAAAAGGAGAAAGGCTCGATCAGCCCCGGCAAGCTCGCCGACATGGTGATCCTGAGCGGCGACATCTTCGCCATGCAGCCCGAGGCGATCCGTAACGTGAAGGTCGAGACGACGATCGTCGGCGGCAGGATCGTGTATCGCGCTCCCGGACCGCGGTCACAGCGATAACGCTCCAGCGTCAGTCGAAGGTTTCTGACGTCGGCCGGGCTGCAGAGTCCCGAGGGCGCGCCGCTGCCCCTAAGCCAGGTCCGCGAGTACCGCCGGTACGTGACGGCGCAGCAGCTTGTTGCGGGCTTCCCACTGCTCGGCCGCCGAGAGCTCGCTGAGAAACTCGACCTCGCCGCCGGCGAGGAGCGCAGCCGGCACGCCGTCGCGGTAGAGCACCCGATTGCCCGCGAGCGCCGGCAGCCGCGCACCCGGAGTGATGATGCCGACGAGATTCAGCGGATCCGAGCCCGAGAGCGAGACGTAGTGCCCCTCGCGGGGCTTGCGGCGCGCCTCGCGCAGCAGGCCGATCGCCTCGGGAGCCGCGTACTGCTCGCCGGTGACCGAGGCGACGAAGCGCCCGCCGCGGATCTCCCCGCGAGCCTCGAGCCGCCGGCAGCACATGAGGAGGTCCCGCCACGGCGGCAGCCAGTCGGCCTCGCGCGCGAGCAGCCGCCAGAAGATGACGCCCCAGCGGCGCAGCAAGGTGCGTACGACGTGCTCGACCAGCTCTTGCTCGCGCGCCCGGTCGATGCCGGGCGTTGCGGCCGCAGTCTCGCGTGCGCTCAGTGCCCAGCGTCCGGCGGCATCCATGCCGAAGAGCGCAATGCGCCGCCGGCGGCGGCCGCCCATGGCGGGGCGGCGGCGATCCGACGGCACGAGCAGCGCGCGAAGTCCGGCGAAGCTGTCGGAGTTGACGAACCCGAGCGCGACCAGCTCGGCGAGCGCCTCCTCGGCCTGCGAGGGCAGGAGGCCGGTGCCGCTCGCGAGCTCATCGAAAAAAGAGGCGCCGTGGCTGGCGAGATGGTCGGCGACGCGCCCGGCCGGCGCGCTGAGCTGCGCGGGCGACGCATTCCCCGCGAGCGACGACCACAGCCGGAAGTTGCGCCGCGCGAGCAGCACGATCGGGGTGGCACGCACGGGTGCGGCGCGCCGCTCGGGATCCGAGCGCCGGGAGCCGAGGCGCGTCCACACGAAGCGTCCGGCGAGACATTGCTCATCGAGCCAGGCCGGCTCGTACTCGCTGATGCGCTCCGGGAGGATTTCGGTTTCCCAGGCGCTGGCGGCGGCCTCGAAGCCCTCGAGCTGCGCGAGGATCGCGCCGACCGCATCCGGTCCCTCCATGCGGCCCTCGGGAGTCACGCGCTGCCACTCGAAGAGAAAGCGGAGGAAGTCGCGCGCTTCGATCGGCTCGATCTCGGCGCGCAGCCGCTTGACCGTGTAACGGTGAATGCGGGCGAGCAGGCGCCGCTCGCACCACTCCGGCACGCTCGGCGACGCGTCGGGCGTGAACAGGCCGCGCATCGCGAAGCCCTCGGTCTCGAGCGCCGTGAGCGCTGCGTCGATGCGCGCCACGGCCAGGCCGGTGAGAGCGGACAGCGTCGCTGCAGTCACGGGCCCCGAGCCCGTGAGCCGGCCGCGCAGCACCTCGACGAGCGCAGCCTCGGGGCTCGGCTCGCGCGCGTGCGCCGGCGGTGTGATCACCTGCGGATCGCGGCCGGCGTTGGGATAGAGCGCGGTGAACAGTGGCAGCTGCTCGGCCGTGATCCACAGCTCGGCACGCTGCGCGCTGAGCCGCGTCACCCGCCGCTCATCGGCGAGTTGCCTCATGAGCTCCGGCCAGCCGGCCTGGCGCCCGACTTCCGGCCCCGTGAGGAAGGTGAGCCACACGAGCGCATCGTGCAGCTCATCGGCGTTGGTGGCGTCGGGCCAGGCCTCGGACCGCACCCGCGCGATGGCGTCCGGATCGAGCTTGCCGATGTCGGCGGCGCTCTGCGGATCGAGCCAGCGCCGGCTCATGACGGCCTGAGTGCGCCGCTCCTCGAGCGGCGCGTCGTCGAGGAATGCGTACGGCCGCGCCGAGAGCACCTCGAGCGCGAGCGGCGAGGGCTCGGTCAGGTCGCGGGCGAGCGAGCGGATACTGCCCGCCTCGAGCCCGCGCAGCAGCCGCTCGAGCCCCTCGATGTCCATGGCCTCCTCGAGGCAGTCGCGGATCGCCTGGCGCACCAGCGGATGGTCGGGGATCTCGAGCTCGCCGGTCAGGTTCTCGGCGCACGCCACCTGGTCGGGAAAAACCGCCGTGAGGAGATCCTCGGACGCCATGCGCTGCAGCGGTGCGGGCACTTTCCTGCCGCCGCGAAAGCGCGGCAGGGCGAGCGCGATGGTGGCGCTCCAGCGCCAGCGCACCGGAAACATCGGCGCCGCGCACAGCGCCTGCACCAGCAGCGGCCGCACCGTGTTGGAATGCAGGTAACGGGCGACGTCGGCGAGCTCGAAGCTGTGCGCGGTGGTGAGCGACAGCACGATGGTGTCCTCGGTCGCCGCGGCCTGCAGCTCGAAGTTGAAGGAGCGGCAGAAGCGCTTGCGCAAGCTCAGGCCCCAGGCGCGGTTGATGCGGCTGCCGAAGGGGGAGTGGATCACGAGCTGCATGCCGCCCGCTTCGTCGAAGAAGCGCTCGAAGATCACCAGCTCCTGCGTCGGCAGCGCGCCGAGAGCGGCGCGCGCCGCGGCCAGGTAATTGACCAGCTGCGCCGCCGCGGGCGCGCTGCTGCCGGTCTCCGCGCTGAGCCAGGCGGTGGCCGCGTCCGCGCCCTCGTCGAGCCTCGTCTCGAGCTCGCGCCGCAGCCGCGAGACGCTCGCCGAGAGCTCGTCGGTCCGTCCCGGCGCCTCGCCGATCCAGAAGGGAATGCTCGGCGGCTCGCCGCGCGCATCCTCGACGCGGATCCGCCCCGGCTCGACCCGCAGGATGCGGTACGACACATTACCGAGCTGAAAGATGTCGCCCTGCAGGCTCTCGATCGCGAAGTCCTCGTTCACCGTGCCGACGAACTGCGCCTGCGGCTCGAGCAGCACCTGGTAGTCGGCGGTGTCGGGGATGGCGCCGCCGGAGGTGAGAGCGGTGAGCCGCGCACTGCGGCGGCCCTTGATGCGGTGGTTGACCCCGTCGTGATGGATGAGCGCCCCGTGGCGGCCGCGGCGCGTGCTGTAGCCCTCGGCGAGCATCCGCACCACCTCGTCGAACTCGTTGCGCGCGAGATCGCGGTAAGGCCAGGCGCGGGTGACGAGCGCGAACAGGGCATCCTCCTGCCATTCGTTCGCCGCCGCCTCGGCCACGATCTGCTGTGCGAGCACGTCGAGCGGCTTCTGCGGGGTCGTCAGCCGGTCGAGCTCGCCGCGGCGTACCGCGGCGAGGAGCGCCGCGCACTCCACCAGATCATCGCGTGACAGGGGGAAGAGGCGCGCCTTCGGCGTGCCACCCACCGAGTGGCCGGAGCGGCCGGCGCGCTGCAGGAAGGCGGCGATCGAGCGCGGCGAAGCGAGCTGGCAGACCAGATCCACCTCGCCGATGTCGATACCGAGCTCGAGGGATGCGGTCGCAACCAGCGCGCGCAGCTCGCCGCGCTTCAGGCGCGTCTCGGCATCGAGGCGCGACTCCTTGGCCATGCTGCCGTGATGCGCGGCGACCTGCTCCTCGCCCACCCGCTCCGACAGATGGCGCGCGATGCGCTCGGACTGGCGGCGTGTGTTGACGAACACGAGCGTCGTGCGGTGCTCGCTCACCAGCTCCGCGAGGCGGTCATAGATCTGCGTCCACACCTCGCCCGACATGACCGACTCGAGCGGCGCGGGCGGGATCTCGAGCTGCAGGTCGCGGTTGCGGACGTGTCCGGTGTCGATGATGGTGCAGTCGGGACTGCCGTCGGGACGCATCCCGCCGGTGCCGACCAGGAAGCGCGCGACCTGCTCGATCGGCTTGACTGTGGCCGACAGTCCGACGCGCGTCAGCCGCCGTCCCGCGAGCGCCTCGAGCCGCTCGAGCGTGAGGGCCAGGTGCACACCGCGCTTAGCTCCCGCCACGGCGTGAATCTCGTCGATGATCACGGTGCGCGTGGTGGCGAGCAAGCGTCGCCCGGACTCCGAGCCCATGAGGATGTAGAGCGACTCCGGGGTCGTCACCACGATGTGGGGCGGGCGTTTGCGCATCGCGGCGCGCTCGTGCTGCGGCGTATCGCCGCTGCGCACGAAGGTACGGATGCCGTGCGCGGGCAGGCCGAGCGCGCGCAGCTCGTCGGCGATGCCGGTGAGCGGTGCTTCGAGATTGCGGTGGATGTCGTTGGAGAGCGCCTTCAGCGGCGAGACGTACACCACGCTGGTCTCGTCGGCGAGCCCTTGCGATGCGATGCTTGCACGCACCAGCTGGTCGATGACCGCGAGGAAAGCGGCGAGAGTCTTGCCCGAGCCGGTCGGGGCCGCGATCAGAGCGTGGCGGCCGGCCATGATCGCCGGCCACGCCGCCTCCTGCGCCGGGGTGGCGCCATCGAAAGTGCGGGCAAACCAGCCAGCGACGGCTGGATGGAAATCGGCGGGCATGCCGGCATTGAAGCACAGCCCGCGGCTCCCGAGGAGCCGAGGAGCGCCGAATTAATACAACGTACAGTGAGTTACCTGAACCGCGCCTGTATGCGCGGATGCCTCGAAAGGGGAGTAGAGTCGGCGCCTGGTTGGCTTGCTTTCCGAGGACCTCTCACGATGTGGGAAGAAGAGACTGCGGCTTCATTCCGCCGCAAACTCCTGTGGTGGATCGGTGGTCTGGTGGTCGTCGCGGTCGCCGGCTTCGCTCTCTGGTACCGGTTCCTGTTCCATCCTGCGCAGAACACTCCGCCCGCCGCCGCCAAGCCGGCTGCGCCGCCGGCCGCGACCGCGCCCGCCGTCTCGAACCCGATGCCCGCGGCCGCCGCCGGCACCGAGGCATTGCCGGCGCTCAACGACAGCGACCCGATGGTGCAGGAATCGCTCACCGGCGTGTTGGGACGCCCGACGATCGAGGCCCTGCTGGTGCCGCAGAACATCGTGCGGCACATCGTAGTGACGGTCGACAACCTGCCGCGGCACAAGGTGGCCGTGGAGCTGCGGCCGGTGAAGGCGACCGCCGGGCAAACGGCGGTATCCACGCAGGGCGACCTCACGGTGCTGAGCGACGCCAACTTCGAGCGCTACACGACCTTCGTGCGCGCCGTGCAAGCCGCCGACGTCAAGCAGCTCGCCGCGCTCTACCAACGGCTCTATCCGCTCTTCCAGCAGGCCTATGAGGATCTCGGTTACCCCGGCAAGTATTTCAACGACCGGCTGGTCGAGGTGATCGATCACCTGCTCGAGACGCCGGAAATCGCGGCGCCGATCCAGCTCGAGCAGCCGCGGGTGTTCTACACCTACGCGGACGCCGGCCTCGAGGGGCGCTCGGCCGGACAGAAGCTGCTGATCCGCATGGGGCCGGCGAACGCGCGCATCATCAAGGCGAAGCTGCGCGAGTTCCGTGCGGAGATCGTCGCCAAGAAGTAGCGGCGGACCTTCATGGACGACAACGGTCTCGGCAAGCCCCTCACCGACCTGCGCTCGGTGCTCATCGCCGGAGAGACGATCGAGGCCTGGGCGATCCAGCGGCGGATGTTTGCGCTCGCTCATCGCCGGGTGCTGGTCGCTGCGACCAGCGGGCGGTTCATCATCATTACGCGCCCGCTCCTCGGCGGCTTCGACCTGGTAAACGTGCGCTGGCAGGACCTCGAGGAAGTCACGCTGCGTGTGGGCGTGTTCGGCGCCGATCTCGGTGTTCGTGCCGGCAAGGCGACCGATCTTGCCTCCCTCGCCACACAGGGCGCACAGCGGGTAGAGCTCAAGGGTCTGCGCAAGGATCAGGCGCAGGCGGTCTATCGCATCTGCCAGGCGCAGGATCAGGCGTGGCGCGAGAAGCGCCGGGTGCGCGAGCTCGAGGAGCTGCGGGCGCGCTCGGGCGGCATCCAGGTCATGGCTGGAGCGCCCCCCGGAGGCACCCCCACCGCGGCGGGCGATGACGCGGTGCGGCGTCTGCAGGAGGCGAAACGGCTACTCGACGCCCGGCTCATCACCGACGCCGAGTACGAGGCGATCAAGGCAAAGATCGTCTCGCCCTGAGCCGCTATACATAACCACTCACAAGTAATCCACAGGCGATCCACAGGACAGATGCATTAGGCTCACGTCCATGGTTGCGATCCGCCTGCGCCGGCAGAAGCCGGTCGAGAACGAAGTCCTCGGGACCTACAGCTTCACGAGCCGCACGGTCCAGGTCCTGAAGACCCAGGACGACCATATCCTCTGGACCTGCGATTGCGACAAGTTCCGCCGCCAGTCGGGGCAGCGCGAGCCGCTCTGGTGCAAGCACATCGCCAAGGCCGCGGCGCGCCGCTCGCTCGAGCGGCTGACGCGCCGCGTGGCGGTCAGCCGCGGCGGCGGGCGCTGAGCGGCTGACGCGCCTGCCGACATAACGAGACCCCGGTCCTTTGCGGCGCCGGGGATATTTCGGTATCTTGGTGCGCCACAGCAGCAGGAGCACCGGTATGCGCTGGGAAACCCCGCGGGCAATCGACATGCGTTTCGGCATGGAAATCACCCTCTATATCGCGAGGCGCTGACACCTCGGCGCGCCCGGCACCGGTCCGGAGCGCGTAATCCTCTATCGTGAAAATCCGGGTACTGGGATCGGCCGCCGGCGGCGGCTTTCCCCAGTGGAACTGCAACTGCCATAACTGCGCGGGTGTGCGCAATGGCACCGTGCGTGCCGCGCCCCGGACTCAATCCTCGATCACCGTCACCGGCGCCGATCCGGCCGCGTGGGCGCTCGTCAACGTCTCCCCCGACATCCTCACGCAGCTCAAGGACCATCCGGACCTGCAGCCCGCGCGCGCGCCGCGCGACTCGGGGCTCGCCGGTATCGTGCTGGTCGACGCGCAGATCGACCACACCGCCGGGCTCTATATGCTGCGCGAATCGACTCACCCGCTCGCACTCTGGTGCACCGATGCCGCGTACGCCGACCTTAGCGGCGGCAATCCGATCCTCAGGGTGCTCGGGCACTACTGCGGCATCGACCGGCGGCGCATGGCTTGCTCCGGCGAGGAGTTCTCGATCGACGGCGTCGCGGGCGTACGCTGGCGCGCGCTGGCGGTGGCGAGCAAACCCCCACCATACTCGCCCCACCGTCGCGCGCCGCTCCCGGGGGACAACGTGGCGCTCGTGATCAGTGATACCGCGAGCGGCAGAGCCGCAGTGTACGCTCCCGGGCTCGCGGCGATCGAGCCCGTGCTGTGGAGCGCGCTGCAATCGGCCGCCTGCGTGCTCGTCGACGGCACCTTCTGGAGCGACGAGGAGATGCTGACGCAGGGCCTTGCGGTGAAGCGCGCGCGCGATCTCGGCCATTTGCCCCAGAGCGGCGCCGGCGGCATGCTCGAGTGGCTGGCCAGGCTCCCGCGAGCCACGCGCAAGATCCTCATCCATGTGAACAACACCAATCCGATCCTGGACGAAGACTCGCCTGAGCGCGCGGCGCTCGCGCGTGCCGGCGTCGAGGTCGCCTGCGACGGGATGGAGATCGCGCTGTGAGCGAGGCGGCCTGGACGCGCGCGGAGTTCGAGGCGCGGTTGCGCGAGCGCGGGCGCGCCTATCACATCCACCATCCCTTCAACGTCATGCTCAACTCCGGCAAGGCGAGCCGCGAGCAGATCCGCGGCTGGGTGGCGAACCGCTTCTACTACCAGATCAACATCCCGCTGAAGGATGCGGCCATTCTCGCCAACTGCGAGGAGCGCGCGGTGCGCCGCAACTGGGTGCAGCGCATCCTCGATCATGACGGGTTCGGCGACGACCCGGGCGGCATCGAATCCTGGCTGCGGCTCGCCGAGGCGGTGGGTCTCGAGCGCGCCGCGGTGGAGAGCCTCAAGCTGCTGCTCCCGGGAGTGCGCTTCGCGGTCGACGCGTACGTTAACTTCGCGCGCCGCGCCCCCTGGCCGGAGGGGGTGTGCGCCTCGCTCACGGAGCTGTTCGCTCCGGAGATCCATCGGCAGCGTCTCGCCGGGTGGCCGCAGCATTATCCGTGGATCGATGCGGTGGGCCTCGCTTACTTCCAGTCCCGGGTCGGTCGCGCACAGCGCGACGTCGAGTTCGCGCTCGCCCTGACGCTCGAGCGCTTCGATACGCGCGCCGCGCAGGAGCGCGCGCTCGAGGTGCTGAAGCTGAAGCTCGATATCCTCTGGCAGATGAACGACGCGATGACGCTCGCCTACGGAGTGACGACGTGAGCGGAGTGAGCGCCGAGGCGCGGCCGGCGATCGCGCACGGCATGCGGCTGCAATGGGAGCCGGCGCAGGAGGCGCACGTGCTGCTCTACCCCGAGGGCATGGTGAAGCTCAACGGCAGCGCCGGGGCGATCCTGTCCCGCTGCGACGGGGTGCGTACCGTGGCCGAGATCGTCGCGGACCTCGAGCGGACTTACGGCGCCGCGGATCTCAGCGCCGATGTCACCGCGTTCGTCGAGCTCGCGCTCGAGCGTCGCTGGCTGGAGCTGCGCGAGTGAGCGAGCCGGGAAAAAACGGCGTCGGCCCGCCGCTGTGGCTGCGACGCGGGCCTTTCGCGAGCGGGTGGGCTCGAAGATGCAGATCTACTTCGTGGTACCCGACTACTTCGTGACACGCCCCAAGGCGTGCATGAACGGCTTAGGTGCCGTGTTCCTCGCCATCGCGCCCGACGGGATGGCGCTCCCCTGTCACGCCGCGCGCATGCTGCCGGGGCTCGAGCTCCCCAACGTGCGTGAGCACGATGTGCGCAGCATCTGGTACGACTCGGCGGCCTTCAATCACATCCGCGGCGAGGCGTGGATGAAGGAGCCCTGCAGGAGCTGTCCGGAGAGGCAGCGCGACTTCGGCGGCTGCCGCTGCCAGGCATATCTCCTCACGGGCGATGCGGCCAATGCCGACCCCGTGTGCGAGCTCTCCCCGCATCATCACCTGGTGACCGCGGCGGTGGCCGAGGCCGAGCGCGGCGCCGCGGCCGGCGCTTCGGCGCTGCTCTTCCGCGATCACCGCATCTCGATCGCGGTCGAGCCGGGCCGCGGCGCGCCGCCGGCGCGCTGAGGGGCGCACCGCGATGGCCGTCCGCCGGGTGCTCAAGATGGGTGAGCCGCTGCTCAGGCAGGTGGCCGCTCCGGTGACGCGCTTCGATGAGGAGCTCGCCTCGCTCGTTGCCGACATGGACGACACCATGCGGTCCTTGAGCGGCGCCGGGCTTGCCGCCCCGCAGATCGGCGTGGGCCTGCGCGTGGTGATCTTCGAGCTCAAGGACAATCCGCGCTACCCGCAGCTCACTCCGGTGCCCCACACCGTGCTCGTGAATCCGCAGCTCACCGTGCTCGATCCGGCCGAGGAGGAGGGCTGGGAAGGATGTCTCTCGGTGCCCGGCATGCGCGGCCTCGTGCCGCGCTACCGGCGGCTGCGCTACCAGGGGTTCGATGCCCGGGGTGCTCCCATCGACCGCTCCGTCGAGGGTTTCCATGCACGCGTCGTGCAGCACGAAGTCGATCACCTGGATGGCATACTCTTCCCGCAGCGGGTGCGCGACCTGCGCAACTTCGGGTTCGAGGACGCCCTAGCGGGGCAGATGACGCCCATGCCGGACTGATCACATGAGCCCCAGGGAGACTCGCATGACTCACCACGCCAGCGGGCCCTTCGATGTCAAGGTCACGCCGCAGAAGCCGGACACGCAGATCGCACGGACCGCGAACCTCGGGCGGCTCACGATCGACAAGCGATTCCACGGCGACCTCGAGGCGAGCGCCAAGGGCGAGATGCTCGCGACTCAGAGCGACGTGAAGGGCTCGGCCGGCTACGTGGCGCTCGAGCGCGTGACCGGCAAGCTTCAGGGGCGCAGCGGCAGCTTCGTGCTGCTGCACAGCGCCACGATGAAGCGCGGTGCGCCCGAGTCGACCATCACGGTCGTGCCCGACTCCGGCACCGGCGAGCTCACCGGCCTCACGGGCAGCATGCGCATCAAGATCGCCGCCGACGGCGCCCACTCCTACGAGTTTGACTTCAGGATCGAGCCGCGGCCGGACGGCTGACGCGCACGTCACGCTCCATGCGGATGGCGGCCTCGACCCCCTGGTAGTAGCCGGGGACCCGCCCGACCTCGCGGTAGCCGAGCACGCGGTAGAAGTCCTGCGCCGCTTCGTTCTGCGCGCGCAGCTCGAGCCCGATGACGAAGGTGCCGGCGGTGAGCGCGGTCTCCTCGAGCCAGGTCACGAGACGCCGCGCGATGCCGCGGCGGCGGTGCGCCGGGTCGACGGCGAGGAGATTCAGGTGCGCGACCTCGTCGGCGTAGCGCATGATGGCGAAGCCGGCGATGGTGCGATCGCTGCGCGCGGTGAGCACCACGCTCTCGGGATGGCGCACGTACCAGCCGATGCGCGCCGCGCCCCACGCCGGGCGCAGCCCCGACTCGATGAGCGCGTGCGACATCGCCGCGAGGCGCGCCGCATCGACGATGCGGGCGGGCTCGAGGCGATAGTCCTGCACGGCTGTGCCCTCAGGCGAGCGTGTGGAACACGCGCTGGACGTCGTCGTCCTGCTCCAGGCGGTCGATCAGCGTGAGCACCTCGGTGGCCTGCGCCTCGGGCAGCTCCGTCGGCACGGTGCAGATGTACTCATGCTCGGCCGAGAGCGGCACGATGCCGCGCGCCTCGAGCGCCTCCTGCAGCTTGCGGAAATCCGCGAACGCGCAGCGGATCACGAGCTGCGGCTCGCCTTTCTCGCCCGTGCTCTCGCCCATCTCCTCGAGGCCGTGATCGATGAGGTAGAGCTCGAGGTCGTCCTGGTCGATGCCGGCCGGATCGAGCCGGAACACGCCCATCTTCTTGAACAGGAAACTGACGCTGCCGCTCGTGGCGAGGTTGCCGCCGTTCTTGGTGATGATGTTGCGCACCGCCGCCACCGTGCGCGTCGGATTGTCGGTCGCGGTCTCCACCAGCAGCGCTACGCCGTGCGGCGCGTAGCCTTCGTAGAGCACCTGGTGGTAGTTGGTCGCGTCGCGGCCCGAGGCGCGCTTGATCGCCGCCTCGATGCGGTCCTTGGGCATGTTGACGGCGCGCGCGTTCTGGATGATGCGGCGCAGTGTGGGATTCGAGGCGGGATCGGAGCCGCTCGCCTTGACCGCCATGGTGATGTCCTTCGCGATGCGGGCGAATTGCTTCGCCATGCGGTTCCACCGCGCGAACATCGTGTGCTTGCGGACTTCGAAGATGCGGCCCATGGCGGGCTATTGTAGCGCGGCGCCGCCGCGCGTTTAGGCGGCGACCTGCGGTCGCATCACCCTTCGTGCGCCGGCTAGGCGAGCTGCGCAGCCAGCAAGCGCATGCGCCGGTGCTGCCGGCTGAGTGCGCGCTCGATGTCGCGCAGCTTCGTCTGCAGGTCGGACTGCTGCCAGTGCTCGATGACCGCGCGGCGCTTTTCCTCGAGCCACTGCTCCTTGACGCGCGCCCAGTCGGCGATCGCAGCGAGGAAAGCCTCGTATTCATGCGCAACGCGCGCACGCAGCTGCTCGATCTGCGAGTGGCCGGCATCCGGCAGGTCGGCGAGGCGCTTCTCGGCGCGCTTGAACTGCATCGCGAGCAGCGCGCGCTGGATCTGGAACCAGGGGGTGCGCTTCAAGCGCCGTGTGAGCCCGACGAATTCCAGGCCCGCGATCAGCCACTTGGTCGGATCCCACTGCCACCAGCGCACGCCGTTGCGATAGTCGTGAGCGAAGATGTGGTGGAAGTTGTGGTAGCCCTCGCCGTAGGTGACCACCGCCAGCGCCGGATTGTCGCGCGCGGTGTTGTCCTCGGTGTACGGGCGCGTGCCCCACATGTGGGCCAGCGAGTTGATGAAGAAGGTGACGTGATGGCTCCACACCAGGCGCAGCACCCCGGCGAGGATCAGCATGCCCCACAGGTCGTGGAACAGAAGTCCCGCGGCGAGCGGCAGGCCGAAATTGAGCCCCACAGCCAGCGGCACGTAGTAGCGGTGCTGGAAGGCGAGCAGCCGATCCTTGCGGAGGTCCGGAATGTTGGTGAAGTCGGGCTTGCCGCTCGGGTACTCGCGCAGCATCCAGCCGATGTGCGAGAACCAGAAGCCGCGGCGCGCGGAGTACGGGTCGCGATCGACGTCGTCGACGTACAGGTGGTGGCTGCGATGCCCGCTGCACCAGGCGAAGGCGCTGTTCTGCAGCGCCATGGTGCCGAAGATCAGATAGAAGATGCGCAGGGCGAGGCGCGCGTCGTAGGCGCGGTGCGCCCACAGGCGGTGATAGCCGGCGGTGATCGACATGCCGTTGGCGATCAGGAAGAAGGCGAAGATGGCCCAGTCGGCGCCCGTAAAGCCGTACTTGAGGCCATACCAGGGCACGAGCAACGCCGCCGCGGCGGCGGTCAGCGCGAACATCAGGGCGTTCGCCCAGATCAGGGGCGGCTTGCTTGCTTTGGGGGTCGGTGACATGCGGCGGCCTGGGACTCTCCGGGAGTTAATCGGCAGGGCGGCGTAACTTATCATGGCCGCCCGCCGGAAGTGGGACTTGTATCCCTATATGGGGGCGGTTCCGGCCAACGACACCTTATCTACGTGGGCAGGGTGCACTATGGCACCCGGGTCCCGGCGGCGCCATCACGCCTGGATCAGGCCGTGGCGGACGGCGATCAGCGCGAGCTCGGCCTGGTTGGAAACGCCAAGCTTCTGCTTGATGTTATAGAGATGCGTCCCGACAGTGGACGCGGAGAGGTTCAGGTCCTCGGCGATGCGCTGCACGCCGGCGCCGCCGGCCAGCCGTACGAACACCTCGAACTCGCGCTCCGACAGGCGCTCCACCGGCGACTTGCCGCCGCTCTGCAGCTCATCCAGCGCCAGCTTCTGTGCCAACGCCGCGTCGATGAACCGCTGTCCGGCTGCCACCGCCGTGATCGCGTCGAGCAGCGCCTCGGGCGCGCTGCGCTTGGAGAGAAAGCCGCGGGCACCCTCGCGCAGCGCTCGCCGCGCGTGCAGCGGATCGTCGTGGGCGGACAGCGCCAGCACACGCGCCTGCGGGTGATGGGCGCGGATGCGTCGCAGTGCCTCGAACCCGCCCATGCCCGGCATAGCGAGGTCCATGACCACCACGTCGGGCATCAGCTCCAGGTAGCGCTGACAGGCGCTCTCGCCCGAGTCCGCTTCCCCGACCACGGTGATATCGGGGTGCGCCTGCAGCAGCAGCCGAAAACCGGTGCGCACCACCGCGTGATCGTCCACCAGCAGCACGCGGATCACGGACGCACCAGGGGAATATGGGCCGTCAGGCACACGCCGTGAGGCTCGACATTGCGCACCTCGAGGCTCCCGCCGAGGTGCTCGACCCGCTCGGCAAGGCCGCGCAGCCCGAAATGACCCGGGCGCGACCATTGCGCGGGAAGGCCCACACCGTCGTCCGTCAGCGCGACCGTCATACTCTCGGCCGTGGAGCTCACGTCGATGTCCACGCGGCTGGCGTGCGCGTGACGCACTGCGTTCACCAGCCCCTCCTGCACCACGCGGTAGGCAGCGAGCGAGACACTCGCGCCGAGGTCCGGGAGCAGCTGCTGGCGCAGCGACAACGTGGGCGCGCCGTGGCGCTGCTGCCAGTCGCGCACCAGGCCCTCGAGCGAGGCTCCGAGTCCCAGCGTGTCGAGTGCCGGCGGCACCAGACGCGGGATGAGGCCGTGCAGCGCGTCGTACAGTCGTGCCGCCTCCTCGCACACCAGCCGTGCGGCCGAGACGGAGCTCGGCTCGGCGGATTGCGTCGCGATCGCCATGGCGAGACTGCGGATCGCGGTAACGGACTGGCCGAACTCGTCGTGCAGCTCGTGGGCAATCAGACGCCGCTCTTCCTCCACGTTCTGCTCCACGACCAGCGCCAGGTCGCGGCGCTCCTCGAGCCGGGCACGCGCCTCGCGCGCCTCGCGCTCGGCCTGCACGTTGTTCGCGACGGCCTGGGCCATGCGGTTGAACGCCGAGCCGATGGCGTGCGCTTCCGCGCCGGAGAGTCGCGGGAGACGATAGGTGAGGTCACCGCGCATCAGCCGCTCGAGTCCGTCGACGATCACCGGAAACGGCGCGAGGGCGCGGCCCGCCAGCCAGAACGCGAGCACGGCCAGCACCAACAGCGTGGCTGCGGCCAGGATCACCAGCCGCGTGAGGTCATCCCAGGCATCCAGTATGGCACGCGAGGGCTGAGCCTCGATCATCAGCTGGGTGCCGTCCGCGAGCTCGAACCCCTGGCGGGCCGGATGCGGGGCGAGCAGCCGCGTGAACCACGCGGGCGCATTGCGGCCGGCCTTGTAGACGGCCGGGGGCGAGCGGTAGAGAAGCTGCCCCGAGGAGTTGCGCAGCGTGATCTCGTTGGCGCGCACGTGGCCGAGCTGTTCGAGGAGCCTGCGCACCGCCGGCTCTCCTCCCGCCTCCGAATAGGCGACGGCGAGCTGACCGATGACCTGCACCGCCACGCGGTTGGCGGCCTCGATCTCCTCGCGGATGGAGGAGCGCGTGTCGCGGATCTCGTCGGCCACGAGGGCGGCGACGAACACCGCGGTGACGCCCGTCAGCACCAGATTTAGGCGTGTCCGCAGCTTCATCGGTGGCTCAGGGGGCCGTCCTCAAGAAAATCATGAGACCACTTTCATGATGATCCGCTACCGTTCCCCCGCCGCGCAGGGAAGGATACACCCCTGATACTAGACCCCGTCTAACCGACCCGATCGAGGAGTGAGCACCATGCGCTGGGAAACCCCGCAGGCGACCGATTTCCGCTTCGGTATGGAAATTACGCTGTACATCGCGAACCGCTGAATAACCAAATAGGGCTGGGGGCCCGGTGTGCCGGGCTCCACGTGCCTGCCAGCCAAGACCGGGCGCGCGGCCCGGGCCCCTCTTAATTATGCTGCTCACCGTTTGCCGCCCCGGCAGGGACGGCGGGCAGTTACTGCGTCCCGCGCCGCCGACCGATCACACGAGATGAGAACCGAGCACAGTGTCGGCCCGCCGCTCTGGCTGCTCCTGGAGCTGACCTACCGCTGTCCGCTGCACTGTGTCTTCTGCTACAACCCGACCGAGCTTGCCGCCACCGGCGCGGAGCTCCCGACCAGGGAGTGGCTGCGGGTGCTGCGCGAGGCGCGCGCGCTCGGTGCGGTGCAGCTCGGGCTCTCCGGCGGGGAGCCGCTGCTGCGCGAAGATCTCGAGACGATCGTGGCCGAGGCCCATGGGCTCGGCTTCTATATCAACCTGATCACCTCCGGAATCGGCCTGAGTGAGGAGCGCATCGCCGCGCTCAAGGAAGCCGGGCTCGATCACATCCAGCTGTCCTTTCAGGACAGCACCCGCGAACTCAACGATTTCCTCAGCAATACCCGCACCTTCGAGCTCAAGGCGCGCGTTGCGGCGCTCATCCGCAAGTACGGCTACCCCATGGTTCTGAACGTGGTGCTGCACCGGCTCAACATCGATCACGTGGGCGAAATCCTCGCCATGGCCGAGCGTATGGGGGCGCAATACGTCGAGCTCGCCAACACGCAGTACTACGGATGGGCGTGGCTCAATCGCGCCCACCTCTTGCCGAGCCGCGCGCAGCTCGAGCGAGCCGAGGAGGTCACGCGCCGCGTTCGCGAGCGGGTGGGCGCGGCGATGCGGATCTACTTCGTGGTGCCGGACTATTTCGAGACGCGGCCCAAGGCCTGCATGAACGGCCTGGGCTCGGTGTTCCTGGCCGTCACCCCGGACGGTAGCGCGCTGCCGTGTCACGCCGCGCGCATGCTGCCGGGACTCACTTTCCCCAACGTGCGCGAGCAGGACCTGCGCGCCATCTGGTACGAGTCGGCGGCCTTCAATTGCTTCCGCGGCGATGAGTGGATGAAGGAGCCCTGCCGCAGCTGTCCGGAGAAGCAGCGCGACTTCGGCGGCTGCCGTTGTCAGGCCTACCTGCTGACCGGCGACCCCGCCAACGCCGATCCGGTCTGCGAGCTCTCGCCGCATCACGGGCTGGTGACCGCGGCGGTCGAGCAGGCCGAGCGCGCCGTCGCTGGCGGCGGCGAGCGGCCGGGCGCTTCGCTTGCTTTCCGCGATCACCGCATCTCAATCCCGGTCGTGGTGGAGGGCCGATGACCATCGAAACGATCAGCGAGCATTGCAGCTTCGGCGGCCTGCAGGGCTTCTACCGGCAGCAGTCCGCGGTGACGGGCACGCCGATGCGCTTTGCGGTGTATCAGCCGCCGCAAGCCCGGCAGCACCGTGTGCCGGTGCTGTTCTATCTCGCCGGTCTCACCTGCACCGAGGAGACCTTCGCGATCAAGGCGGGCGCGCAGCGGGTCGCCTCCCAGCTCGGCCTGATGCTCGTGACCTGCGACACGAGCCCGCGCCAGACCGGGATCTCGGGGGAGGCCGACGATTGGGAATTCGGCAGTGGCGCCGGCTTCTACCTCAACGCCACGCGCGC
>Ga0335081_10001607_pt1 | contig 36021 bp, 28 predicted proteins | sample Lox_Sample_35_FD_206713 | JGI IMG/M metagenome (GOLD analysis project Ga0335081, IMG submission 206713) | Soil microbial communities from Loxahatchee National Wildlife Refuge, Florida, United States - Lox_Sample_3.5 | ecosystem: Environmental > Terrestrial > Soil > Wetlands | place: USA...
CCTTAGTAATATTTTTAGGTATTTTCCCGTTATCTTTTCGGGAAAGAAAGGAGAGTAAGAAAGGTGCTCGACGAAAAAAAAGAGGTAAAAACTCTATTCAAGTATCCTCTTATGGAAGCGATAGCGAGGCGAAGAACCAGAAGATTTCCAGTAGGCTGTTCAGTCACGCAAGGATCCATGCAGCATACTTCAAAAAATCCACCGATTCCTCTGAACGACATTGAGACTGCCATTTTATGCTGGGCTGGAGGAGGCGTTAGTGGTGTTGTGGCCAGCGACCTTGTCACAGCAGGATCAGGAACTACCTTTTGTACCTGGTTGGGCAAAACAATCCCGAATCCGTGCAATTCTCATACATCTAAACTTTTCTTTACAAATGATAACGGGGTTTTTGTTTATGATCCGAATACAGCTACCAAAGTTGTGGAGATCGAGACGAAAGCAGACCGTGAAAAAATAATGAAATACTTCAGGAAAGACACCCGGAGGATCGAGGATAAGAGGATGATGGCAGCTCCTGAAGGAGTACTGACCGGACAGCTTTGGAATGTCAACCGGGAAGGAACGACCATTTTTATGCCCATCGTTGATTTAACGGAAGAATATATCAATCTCCTCGTCAGTGCATTTCAAGGAGAGGGTTATCAAATGTTTGATGATGTCAAGGGGACGTTTGCAGGAATCCAAAAATGGATCGATAACGGGGCACTGAAAGGCCCCAAAGTCAATGTTTCGTCCTTCGAGTATTTTGTATTCTGCGCTTGCTTGGCTCCGGCCTTCTTAGGCATCCAGAACATGCAACTTGTGGCTGAAGCGATGGGACTCGGTTCGATTCCTATCGCCGGGTACACCTCTATAATAATCCTGGGTGGGACCCCGATCAGCAGAGGACTGGGATTTGATTTTGTTGTTGGAGTAAATGGGCAGCCAACCTGCACAGGCAAGAAGGGCGTTTATGAACCCCTTTGCCCACCATACAGAACCATGAATGAAGCTGTGGATACGTTTGTAGCCAAAAAATTTGGACCGGGAGGAATGTTCACCCGCGAATACAAAGGGAGCTCTGCATTCAGAAACATGAAGAAGGCGCTCCCTGGATACGAGACGATAACGGATCAGACCATTGAGATTACAAAGGCCTATTGTAACTATCTCTACGACGCCTATGGAAGGTTTCCGGTTTTCTACGATGCCGTTGTTATGCCGATGTGGATCCAGATCCATCACCTGGAAACCGAATGGTACGACAAATACCAGTCAAAAAAAATAATCAACAAAACGCATAGGACCCATATGGATCTTTGGCACAAATGAATTGAAACCATAAAAAGAAATTGAAGCAAATATCTAAATCTCCTGTCAGGCAACAGAAGATGAAGTGTAGCAGGGGGCTTTGAATGAGGACACTTGAGGGAATAAAAGTTATAGAGGTCTCACATGCTGGGGCCATGCCTTTTGGCGGGATGATTCTCGCGGACATGGGTGCAGAAGTGATTAAGGTCGAACCTCCCACGGGGGATCAGTTTCGTTACTCTCTTCATGGAGGGATCATGGCCTCTATGAATCGCAACAAGAGAGGGATAGTGATCAATCTTAAGAATAATGAAGGAAGAGATATCCTTCGTAAATTATGTGTGCAGGCAGATGTGTTTCTCGAAAACTATATTCCTGGGAACATGGAGAAGTTCGGATTTGGTTATGAGGATCTGTCAAAGCTGAATCCTCGTATAATCTATGGCTCTATTTCAGGATTTGGACAGACTGGTCCTTATAAAAACTTGCCAGGGTATGACATTGTTGCTCAGGCCATGTCAGGAATAATGATGTGTACGGGAGAGCCTGACCGCCCGCCCGTTCGCGTTGGAACCTCGTGCATCGACTTCGGCTCAGGCATGTACATAGTTATAGCAGTCTTATTAGCCATGGTGGATAGGGAAAAAACAGGTAAAGGACAGAGGATAGACGTTTCGCTTCTTGATACAGCAATATCTTGGATGACTCATTACATCGCGGCATATTCCATGACTGGAGAAGTACCTGGACGCTGGGGATCGGGCGGGTCTTGGATAGCGCCCTATCAGGTATTTGAAACAGCTGATGGTCCGGTTTTTATCGGCGCATCAACAAACCGTTTTTGGCAAAGCTTATGTAGAATCTTTGGGCTCGATAAATTGGCAAGGGATCCGAAGTTCGAGAATAATGAAGGAAGAATTACTCATCGGAAAGAACTGTTATCGTCTCTAACTACATTCTTTAAGGCTCAGCGCTTGGATGATGTTCTTAGAAAACTATCGGACTCAGGTATACCACACGCGCCACTTCTACAGATAGATCAGGTAATTCAAGACCCTCAAGTGAAGTTTAGAGGTATTGTACATGAAATGAATCATCCTGAGTATGGGGACATCAAGATAGTTAAGACACCTATCTTTCGTGAAGGGAGTGTGCCGGATATTAAACACCCGGCTCCTACGTTAGGTCAACATACAAAGGAGGTTTTGAAAGAGCTTGGTTATAGCGAAGAGGAAGTTCAGAGACTTGCTTTGGATGGCGCGATTCTGCTTTGTGATACGGAGAAAAGAATCGAGGCCTCAGTCAGGGGGGTAGATAAGGGAGGAGACTTATGAAGTTTCTTGTTACCCTAGACTTAGCGGTGTTGACTAGATAACCCGGCCCCCCTTTTTGGAGAATGATAAGGAAAAAGCGGACTATGAACATAAATGGGCAAAAGGTGATCATCGTTGGAGGCAGCTATGGGATCGGCTTGGGCGTGGCTAAGGCTGTTGTGGCTAAGGGAGCCCAAGTGACGATTGTTAGCAGGTCGAAAGAGAAACTTGAGAAGGCTGCAAAAGAATTAGGAGAACATACAAAGATTGCGATACTGGATGCCACAATAGAGGCAGATGTAAAAGTTTTTTTTGACAAGATCGAGCCGTTTGATCATTTGGTAACATCGATGCATGATTCTTCTCCTGACGTACTTGGAAAAGTTCTCACCGCCTTCGGATCGAGTGACATCGAGGCCAATCGAAAGTTTTTTGAAAGTAAATTTTGGGCCCAGGTTTTATGTGTACGGCATGCATTGCCAAAGCTTTCCGCACGAGGCTCTATAACAATGATGGCGGGTATTGCGAGCAGAAGGACTGTCAGTAATCATGTGTTGCCTGCCGCGATCAATGGAGCCATTGGAGCATTTGGTACACGCCTCGCACAGGAGATAGGTCCGAAAAGAGTGAATGTCATTTCTGCTGGCCTGGTCGATACACATACATACGATGTTTTTCCTGCTGACATCCGTAAAAAATTTTTCAAATACTTTGAAGAAATCCTTCCCGTTAAACGTTATGGAACGGTGGAAGACATTGCGCACACAATCATCTATCTCATGGAAAATGGTTATGTTACAGGCACCCTGACAGTTGTAGATGGAGGTTACGAGGTTACTATCAATGGTGCCTAGTGCGAGTTATGAAAAGAAGAATAACTGTTTTGGGTAAGGATCATTATTTAACGAGACATGTATTGCATAAATTGTTTTCACAAGAGAGCGGGGCAAAGTAACTCGAAGCTTAGTGGACTTGGAAAGGGGGGCAGTTATGGACTTTAGCTATACCGAACAGCAAATCATGTTCAAAGAAACTGTGAGGAAATTTGCGGAAAAGGATATCACACCTTTAATACCGGAGATGGAAGAAAAAAAACGCACGCCACGAGAAATTATCAAAAAGATGAAGGACCTGGGGTTTTATGCCGTGCAGTATCCTGAAAAATATTCAGGCACGGGAGCCTCCTACCTGGAATATGTATTAATGATAGAGGAAATATCGCGCGTTTATTGCTCCATTGGCGGACATATTTCCGTAAACAATCTTTGCGCTGGCACGATCCATGACTTTGGAACAGAGGAGCAACGACAGAAATATCTCCCTTCCTTGTTAACTGGTGAAGCTATCGGAAGCTTTGCTTTTACGGAAGCAGCCACAGGGACGGATCCGAAAGCTATACGGACGACCTGTGTGCGTGAGGATAATGAGTGGGTTATCAACGGGGAGAAGCTCTTTATAACTAATTCGCCTATTCCCGGTTATATTGTAGTTTTCTGCAAAGATGTCGAACTGGACAAAACTACTAATATCATCGTTCCCAAGGACACAAAGGGATATTCAGCACCGAAACTTGTGGAAAAAATGGGAATGAACGGGCTCGAAGTAGCAGATGTAGTCCTTGAAAATGTCCGGGTGCCTTATGAAAACGTTACAGGCGGTGAAGCGGGACGTGGTAAGGGCTTTGAAATTTTGACAACTGAGATTGCGATCGGGAAATTGGGGATTTCGGCACAATGCGTAGGGATGGCACAGGCAGCCCTGGAGAGTTCTGTGAAATATGCCAAGGAAAGAGTACAGCGAGGCAAACCCATCGCTACCTTCCAGACGATTCAATGGCTCTTAGGCGAGATGGCATCAGAGATCCAAGCAGCACGTCTAATGACCTATTATACAGCCTACAACAGGTCACAAAAAAAGAACATTCTCTACGATTCTGCGAAAACCCGCCTTTTTGCTTCTCAGGTAGCCCATAGGGCGGCCAGTAGTGCCATGCAGATTCATGGGGCTTTTGGTTACACGAAAGAGTACCAGGTGGAGAGAATCTTCCGGGATATGAAATTGGCAGAAATTTATGAGGGCGTAAATGAAATACAGCGCGTCATCGCGGCTGCGGAGCTACTTCGCTGATCAAGATTGACTGTTGTTTGTGTGTAGCTGAGGAATGGTATTGCTCTCGTGATCATCGACTATGAGTGGACAGATTGTCAGAAGAGCTTGGAGGTAATATACATAAATGAACTACTTACAGTTTTCAGTTGATGCGAAAGTGGCAACAGTTACCATTAATCGACCCGACAAAGGCAATGCCCTCTCACCGGATGTTCTTAAAGAAGTTGAATCTCTGTTCATGGAGTTGAGCAGCCGGTGGGACGTGAACGTAATCATCCTCACAGGTGGGGAGAAGTACTTTTCGGCCGGATTTGATCTTACGATAATCCGTAAACTTGAGAAGATTTCAAATGAAGATTATACGGCTCTCTTCCACCGGGCCTACCGGTCCATTTTGTTCTGCGACCAGCCGGTCATCTGCGCTGTTGGTGGACCAGCTATTGCCGGTGGATTTGATTTGACTCTCATGTGTGACATTCGTTACGCATCTGAGAAGGCGAAATTCGGTCAGAGAGAAATCGCTCTTTCTCTTACGCCTATACTCGACCCCTTATGGCGAATTATCGGCCTTGGTCGAGCCAAAGAAGTGGCCTTAACCGGAAGGATCTATGATGCTTATGAAGCCGAGCACATGGGTTATGTAACGAAGGTGTTTCCTCAGGGGAAACTCATTGAATCGGTCACACAGATAGCACGCGAGATGGCTTCGTATAATAGAATGTGTCTAAAAGAAACGAAACAATTGGCTAACAAGATACTCAACGAAGATCTCGATGGAGCGATGAGGCTCCAAGAGTGGCTCTTTAGGACTTATATCGGATCGGAAGATAACCATCAAAGAATCGATGCGTTGCAGGCCAAATTAGCAGCCGCTAAGAGCGAAAGAAACCACACTTAAATGATCATCATGAGACATTTTGTAGTCACGCTTGGAAAAACATATAGGAGAAGATAGTCACCTAGAAATAATACCTTGCGAACATCGTAGAATAGGGGTGGTGGGGAATAAATTTGTGAGGTCACATGACCAGTAGGTTGGCTTTGGTAAAACAAATCGATGTTTGAATATTGTGGAAGTTAAGATGGCATATATCAAAATAAGGAGCGAGAAAAAATGGATTATGGATTAACCGAAGATCAAATTATGTTCAAAAAAACTCTGAGGAAATTCTGCGAAAAAGAACTGGCGCCCCATGCAGCCGAGGTCGATGCGCGTGCAGAGTTTCCATATGAAAACATCGCCAAATTGAACAAGTTGGGATTGTGGGGTTTGACCATACCCGAGGCATATGGTGGGAGCGGAGCAAACTTTGTAACTTATGTAACTACTGTAATCGAATTGGCCCGAGTATGCGCCTCTACAGCCGGCATTTTTCTGATTCATGCGGGAACACCATCCCGGTGTATATGGACTTTTGGAACAGAGGAGCAAAAAAAGAAGTACCTTCCACCAGCGGTAACCGGAGAAAAGATAATCGCCTGGGGGCAAACCGAGGCCGATTGCGGTTCTGACGCGACAGCTATGAAAACGGTGGGCGTTTTGAAAGGTGATCGGTATATTCTCAACGGCCGTAAGATATTTATTTCACATTCCGAAGCGGCCGAACTCTTAATTGTCTGGGCGAAAACAGATCCCAACGCCCGTAAAAAGTCGAAAGGCCTGAGTTGTTTTTTTGTGGAGAAAGGTTTTCCTGGTTTTAGTTTCGGCAAGAGGGAGCATAAGGTTGGACTAAGAGGGAGCCCACTTACTGAGCTAGTATTTGAAGATTGCGAAGTGCCGGTGGAAAACGTGCTCTTGTCACATCCAGATGCTTTTGGACGGATGATGCCGCTCTTTAATGGGGAAAGGTTAGGCAATTCATCAGCCTGTATCGGCATAGCTGAGGCGGCATTTGAATATGCAATCAAGTACATGCAGCAACGAGAGGCTTTTGGAAAAAAGATTAGCGAATTTCAGGGTCTGCAGTGGATGCTAGCCGACATGGCTGTATTGATTGAGACGGCTAAGACACAGCTTTACAAAACGGCCGGGATGGTGGATGAAGGACTTCCGGTCATCAGAGAATCCTGCATCACAAAAATTCATGCCAATGAGATGTCTGACAAGGTCACTAATATGGCTATGCAGCTTCTAGGGGGGCATGGCTATATGCAGGATCACCCGGTGGAACGATACTTCCGGGATTGCAGGGGTTTGAGTTTTGGCGGCGGTACGCCCCAAATATTGCGGAACGTCCTGGCTGCGCAACTGCTCAAGGAATACTCCATAGGGTAAGGTGGTCTTTCAATGATTAAAGGACCCATGACCGGATACAGGGTTATTGATTTGTCCCGTTACGGACCGGGCAGATACTGCACGATGCTTCTTGCCGATTATGGAGCTGAGGTGATCACCATCGAAGCGCCCCGGGTGGACTCGTCACTGCCGGCCTTTCTGACAGATGATACTCTTCCTCGGTATCTGGCATTCAACAGAAACAAGAAAAGCATGGCGCTTGACCTCAAGCAGGAAAAGGGGTGCGAAGTTGTCCTGAAATTAATCAGTACAGCGGATGTCCTGTTGGAAGGCTTTCGCCCTGGCGTTACCTCCAAACTGGGGTTGGATTATACCACTTTGAAAAAAATAAACTCGCGGTTGATATATTGTTCCTTGTCAGGTTTCGGACAGGATGGACCTTACTCCATGCGACCTGGGCATGATTTAAATTACATGGGTTTTTCAGGAATGTTAAGTCTGACGGGGCCTGAGAATGGGCCTCCCACCATTATCGGGTGTCAGATAGCGGACCTACTTGGGGGCTTTTGTCAGACAACGATGGCAATACTTATGGCTCTTTTGGAGCGTGAAAAATCGGGTCAGGGCCAGTTTGTAGATCTGGCCATCTTGGACGGACTTGTTCATGCTCTCTGGGTTCAAGGGGTCAAATATTTAGTTACCGGGGATATACCACAAAAAGGTCAGGACATTACTAACGGTCTGAGTGCCGGATACAACATCTATGAGACCATGGATGGGCAGTATCTGACATTAGGGTGTTTTGAACCATGGTTTTGGGAAAGACTCTGCCGCCTCATAGGTAGGGAAGATTTTATCAAATATCAGTATGCTTCGGGAGAAAAAAGAGAAGAGATTTTTGATGTCTTCCGGAACATTTTCAAGAGTAAAACGCGTGGTGATTGGCTCGGGCTCCTAGAAAAAGAGGATATTCCATGCGGGCCGGTTAACGATCTGTCACAGACATTCAAGGATCCTCAGATCATCCACCGGGCTATGGTATTGGAAGGGAAACATCCTACTTTGGGTATTATGAAACAGCTTGGACTACCGTTGAAGTTTTCACGTACACCGGGTGCAGTCGATTCCCCACCCCCATCCTATGGACAACATACTGAACAGATATTACACGAACTTGGTTTTTCTGAGTTTATAATAAAGGACCTGAGAAGAAGAAAATGTATTGAATGATTGTTATCAACGGAGATGATGAAGGTTCGGCAATATATGGCAAAGCTTAAGGGCAGATGAAAATTGTGAGGATTGTATGGCATGGGGGATAAATATAAATAGGCAACAATTAACAGGTTGATATTGGTTTGAAGATTTCAAAAGAAGCAAGGAGGACAAACAATGATAAAAGGCGGTTACAAGGGAAAGATTCTGTTGGTCAATTTGACGACAGGTGAAATAAAAACGGAGGGGCTGCCACCTGAAGAGGTTCTGAGGAAATACGTTGGCAATCGTGGTTTGGGGCTCTGGTATCTTTACCACATGATAAAACCGGGAATGAGGGCTTCAGATCCAGAAAATCCGATGATCTTCCTTAATGGCCCGTTGACAGCGACCAAAGTATCGAGTTCCACAAATTGCACATTGACCACTATAAATATGGATACCGAGTGTACTGCAGGCAGGTCTCATACTCATGGCTGGTTTGGAGTAAACCTGAACAGATGTGGCTTAGATGGTATGATTATCACAGGGGCGTCGGACAAGTGGGTCTATTTATGGATCAATGACGATAAGGTTGAACTGCGCGATGCGACGGAGATGTTGGGCGCGGACACGCATGATACAGAAGACCTGGTCAAGCAGGATCTTGGATTACCGCTTGATATCGGTCATCCTGAGGGTTGCAGTGTGGCGGCTATAGGTCCCGCTGGTGAAAACCTGTGCGCCGGCGCAGCGATCATGAATGACAAGAATCACGGGTTCTGCCACTCTGGAGTTGGAGCGGTCGCGGGTTCGAAGCGACTGAAGGCCATTGCCATCAAGGGAACGGGTCCGCTAACGAAGGTTCATGATGAGCAAAAACTGGATAAAATAGCCAAAGAATGGACGAAAGCAGCCTTCACAAAGGGTTTCGTACCGGTTGTGGCAAAGGGGATGTCCTCGAAAAGTGATTACCAGGGAGTCCAGTCTCGCGTGGGTGTCTGCGCGAAGAATCTTCTGGTCAATCAACTGCCCGACTTCGGACCGGGAATGTCGAAGCAAAAGATTACAAGTAGGCCTTGCTGGCATTGCCCGATTGGGTGTTCCTATGATGCTGAAGCCGTTGAAGGACCGTACAAGGGCTATGTTTCGACTCTATCAGGCGGAGGGGAAAATATGGAAGGGGCGGCAGCCATTGTCGGGATTTCAGGCGACCCCGGGCTTATATGGTACATGACGGATCTCAATGATCGCCTCGGCTTTGACAGCAGCACTGTCGGTTGTTCCATGGCCGTGGCATTTGAAGCCTACGAAAAAGGCCTGTTAACCAAGGAGGACACGGATGGCCTAGAGTTGAAGTGGGGTGATGTAGAAGTTGTCAAAACCCTAATTACGAGAATCGCACACCGTGAGGGGAAGTTTGCCTCATCGCTCGCTGATGGTGTTCTGACGGCAGCTCAAAGGGTAGGATTGCCTGAGTGCGCGGTCCACGTTAAGAATTCAGGAATGAATCTTCACGACTGGCGCAGCGGCGGATTCGGGCCTCTAGTGGGTCAGGTTGTCGGCGGCGGTTCAGGCTGGTTTGCAACAGGCGCTGATGTTTGGGCCCCGGAAGCAGATGCAGGCTATCCGGAGATGACAAAGAAATTTGAAGTCTCGGGTAAAGGCAAGGAAGTTGCCCGTACCGCTGCAATAAAGACCTGGCATGACTGCTATGGTTGCTGCTGGTTCATCGCTGTCGGAGTGCCAGGTATCCTGGGATTTTCTGCTTCTGCCGTAGCCGCAGTAGTGGGTTGGGATGATTTTACCCCAGAGGAAGCTTATAACGTCGGGTTCCGCACTCTCACACTGGAGAGGATTGTCGATTTGAAACTTGGCGTGACTCCTGAGGACGACTGGGATGTTTCACCACGTTTGACGGACGGTTCTCCTCCCGATGCGCCAATACAAGGCAAGAGCATCCGGCCTTATCTGAAAGGCATCGTCCAAGATTACTACGAGCACTTAGGCTGGGATCGCAGAACGAGCAAACCGCTGCGCCGGAGACTGAAAGAACTGGGTATGGAAGAGTTTATTGAGCCGCTGTGGGGTTCTTAATAGTAGAACGGTAACAATGAAGGCGCTGATATTGAAAGTTTACTGGTAGAGATGAGCTCGTTGGAATGATCATTCTACAAGGATAGGTCGAAGAATATATCTTACAGAGTAGGAGAAGCATATGAAAAAGCCGACAATTATCAAAAAGAAAGATATTCAAATGGTTCCGATCCCTTTCGGGGGAAAGGGAGGCGACGCAGGGATGTGGAGCATGGTTATTGATTCACCGGCTGTCGATACGAAGGGCGTGCTATTTGGCACTGCAGAAGTCAATCCTGGCTATGCTGCCCACAGGTGGCACAGTCATACGATTGATAAAATTGATGCTGCAGGATTAGAGATCGTTTATTCCAAAAATTTTGAAGAGTTCTACTACATCGTCAGCGGTAGCGGGGTTTGCCAGTGGGAATCTAAGGATGGAAAGATTGAAGAAGCTCCAGTTACTGCTGGGGATGTGATGTTCTTCCCGAGAGGCGTAATGAAACACCAACTGCTGAATAACGGCAGTGAAAAAATTGTCATGGTCTGGGGAGGAAGTCCTCTAAATACGATTGTTAAGAAATAGCTGAGTTAATCCGAGGCGGATTTTCGAAGCTGTTCATGGAGGAGCACAAGTGGCCCGCGCAATTTAAGAAAATGGGCTATTCATAAAAATTTGGAGGGATACGGATATGAAACTCACCCATCTTTTTCAACCAATCAAGATAGGGTCGATGGTAGTGAAAAATCGAATTGCTATGCCGCCTATGGGATCAAACCTGTCATCTTTTGCAAATGAGATTACTGAAGCGTCGGTGGCCTGGTATGCTGAGAGGGCAGCAGGTGGTGTAGGTTTAATTATCGTTGAGGACACAACAATCAGTAAGCACGCTAACTATATCGGATCTACTGCAGGGCTTCACGATGACCGACTCATTCCCAGTTGGCAAGATTTAACAAAAGCAGTGCATATTCATGGAACAATGATTGGACCACAGTTGATTCATCCATCTTTTAATGCCCGCGCTGCTCTTAATGATGGGATTCGCCCGGTTGCTGCCTCTCCCATTGCATCTCGTTTCTACAGAGAATTGCCACGTGAATTGACGATTGACGAGATACACGAAATCATCGGCAAATTTGGTGATGCGGCACTGAGAGCCCAGAAAGCGGGATGCGATTTCGTGCAAGTGCACTGCGCGCATAAGCATCATCTTCTTGGCAGTTTTCTTTCACCATTATTCAATAAACGTGTTGATATGTACGGAGGATCAATCGAGAGGCGTCTCAAGATTACCCTCGACGTGATTCAAGATATACGCTCCAAGACGGGGGAAGCCTTTCCCATCATAGTGCGTATTTCAGGTGATGAACATACGCACGGGGGAATGACAATAGAAGATTCACGATACGTTGCCAAACTTTTGGAAGAGGCAGGCGTAGCCGCTATTCATGTTTCGGGGGGAACCAGTGACAATTTCACCGCCTCTGTACCCGTAATAGGATGCCCGACGGCAGTTCATGTTCCTCAGGCCAGCGAGATTAAGAAGGCAGTCAAGATACCAGTTATTGTAGTAGGCGGCATTAACACACCTTGGCTCGCGGAAAGCGTCTTGGCAACAGGAAAAGCAGACATGGTGGCTATTGGGAGAGCTCTAATTGCTGACCCATATTTCTGCAAAAAGGCAGCGACTGAACAAGGGAATGATATAAGACCTTGTGTCCGCGATATGTGTTGCCTAATGGGAGTCATCCAGGATGCTTTCGGATTGCCCATCGAAAAAATATCATGTTGGATTAACCCAGCCGCAGGTCATGAAAGCGAGACGCCAATAAAAGTTGAGACACCAAAGAATATACTTGTTATTGGTGGCGGACCTGCCGGCATGGAAGTCGCTCAGGTAGCTGCATCCCGGGGGCATAAAGTAACGATTATGGAAAAAGAGGCCAAGTTAGGTGGACAGTTACTAATAGCGGCAGTTCCTCCGGCGAAACAGGAATTCACTATGGCAGTTCAATACCTCGTCAACCAATTAGAAAAGACCGGAGTCAAAGTTGAACTGAACCGCGAAGTAACGCAGGAGATAGTGGAGAATTTCAAGCCTGACGCAGTTGTCATTGCCACCGGGGGCCTTCCATCCATTCCGAAAGTGTCAGGGATCGATCGCAAGAATGTAGTCACGGCATGGGATGTGTTGTCAGGCAAAATATTAGTTTCTGGCGAAGTATTGGTTATTGGTGGCGGGCAGGTAGGATGTGAGACTGCTGATTTTATCGCACATCCTGACAATGACATGATGCCGGGACAAAACAGGGTTACTATTATGGAGATGCTGGATTTCCCTTGCATGGATGAGATGGCGCCTCAGAGAGGACTTCTTATCGAGCGCTTAATCCAAAAAGGAGTCAAGATTATCACTGGTGCCAAATGTATTGAGTTGCTGGAGGACGGTGCAAGGTACGATAAAGGTGGCAAGGAAGAGACAATTGCCGGGTTCGCATTTATTGTGCTGGCGATGGGCGCTGTATCAAACAATCAGTTGGCGGCAAAACTCAAAGGTGCAAAGTATCCTATCCACGTTATAGGAGACGCGAAGGTAGCCCGAAGAGCCAAGATAGCAATAGCTGAAGGCTGGGAGGTAGGTCGCACTATTTGAAATCTGACAATTACACCACGCGTAAGTCGCATGAATACAGAACGAGGATTTCAGTGTAGGTTCTGACATGGGAACATCAACGTTGATTGGATTGGACAAGACAATACCTACGGATATTACCATCAGGCTATCCGATCCCAAAGCAGTCTATGAAGAGACAGGGTGTTATTCAGTCCATCCAGATGAGACTGTTCGAAGAGTCAGGCAATTTTTCCCAAAGATCGGAGTGACACACACAGAACTTATCGATTTGGATATAACGGATAATATTCCAATCGTGAGGGTCAATAAAATTTGCCGTAAACCAAAATGCCACCGCCAGGCTGTCTTTTGGTCTTCTCCGCCCACTCCTTTGAACAATCCCACCAGAAACTGTTTTGGTAAAGGAATGACTTTAGCCCAGTCTAGAGCTAGTGCTGTGATGGAAGCTGTTGAAAGGTACTGTGGACAACAATTTTCTCACAACCAGTCTTTTGAGGCCGATTACAGACAGGTAGAGGGATACGCACTTGATCCGGGCGTCTTTGTTTTTCCGGAACCTCCTATCAAGTGTCAGACCTGTCCGGAGAAAGACATATCGTGTTTAGGAGATCTGGGAAGCCTCAGTCATGAATGGACATGGGGTTATTCTTTGCTATATCACCGGCCAACCCTCGTCCCATCGACACTGGTCTATTATCCCTATATGTTTAAAGACGGTCGGTCATTTATTTTCAACGATACAGGAGGTCTCTCAGCGGGTAATACGTTAGAGGAAGCAATCCTCCAAGCGATCAGCGAAATCATAGAAAGGGATGCCTTGCATCACGTATTAAATTCAGGCCATCTCGATAACCTGCGACATGTAGACTTTCGAAATAGTAGGGACATGCATTTGATTCAGTTCATGCAAAAATCTATTCCGGCAGATAAGGTATTCAGTCTTCTGATCAGAAATGAAGGCCTGCAGATTAATGTTCCAACGTTTGCTGCTTTTGTTTGTTACCAAATTGGGGACAATCGAATGTATTTTGGAGGCTCTGGTACAAGCTTGAACCCGATCATGGGGCTGTTGAGAGCATTGACAGAGCTTGAGCAACAGAAAATTAGGCAGAATATAACATTTAGATTGGATCAAGATTTTCTAGTTTGTCATAATGGAGATCAGATGTCCCAAGGGATTCATCTGTCAGATATTCCGAATCGATCCACAGGATTCATCGGCCAAGATATAATAACGTATCTTAACGGCTTATCAAAGTACTGTACAGATGTTGTTGTTGTCAATTTGACTCACCCAGAAATTGGTATCCCAGTGGTTCGGGTTATCATTCCGCAACTGATTGCATATTCCGGGAGTGATATTTTGGAATCCGTTTTCCTCAAAATCATGAATGTTCACGAAGATGAGAATATTCCCATTTCCGAAAATGGCAGATATTCCGAGGAGCAGCCGAGATCTATATAGAAAGATAAGCATCTACTGAGTTTGATCTGAGATATTCAGAGTATGGATTGCAATATTTTAGAATTTTAAGGAATTGAAACCTAATCGAGGCTTGTCTCTTAGACTTTATAAATCGTCTCGGGTTTCCATTAGGGGGGCATAGTGAACATGGAAAACATCATTTTTGAAAGACAGGGAGGTATTGGCTTAATTTACTTGAATCGTCCTGCCTCCTTAAACTGCTTGACTATGGATCTTCTGCAAGATCTTCATGACATCCTTGATGTTATTGAGCATGACGACAGTATTAGAGTGTTAGTAATAACGGGAAGAGGCACAGCATTTTGCGCAGGTGCAGACCTCAAAGAGGTCATTAAGTTTAAAGACTCTTCTGAATTGGGGGTATTTCTGAAGAGAGGGCAAGTATTCTTCAATAGGCTTGAAACGCTGAGAAAACCGGTCATCGCTTGTATAAATGGCTTGGCACTCGGAGGAGGTTGTGAGCTGGCTCTAGCTTGCGATATTAGGATTGCCTCAGAAGAAGCTTTATTGGGACTGCCAGAAGTTAAAGTCGGGATTATCCCCGCAGCGGGTGGTACAACAAAGCTTGCCCGGATTGTTGGTCTTACAAGGGCAACGGAGATGTTGTTTCTGGGTAGCTTGATTAAAGCGGATGAAGCTCTTCGGATTGGCTTAGTCACTAGAGTTGTATCCAAAGAACATTTAAAAGAAGAAACAGACGAAGTAGCACGCGTTCTCGCTAATGAAAGATCGCCAGAGGCCTTAAGCGCTTTAAAGGAAATAGTAAAATTGGGATCAACCTTCAATACTCAAGAATGTCTTGATCTGGAAATCGCAAAATCAAAAATGCTCTATCATACTGATCACATGAAAGAGGGGATGAATGCTTTTGTCGAGAAGAGAAAACCCGTTTTTCAATTCAAATGAATCAATGCTGGTCCATTGAGCTTCAGAAAAATGTGTCAGCGCAAACTGTTCCGACTGCTTAAAGAAATGGGGCAATTATGAACATAGAAAACGTTGTAGCGGTGGTTACTGGCGGTGCCTCCGGCCTCGGTGAAGCCACGTGCCGTCTGTTGCTGGAGAAGGGTGCCAGAGGCGTTGCCATTCTTGATTTTCAAGAAGAACTGGGACGTGGCCTCGTTTCAGAACTAGGTGACGCAGCCTTTTTCTGCAAGACAGATGTTGCTAATGCGGATGAAGTTCATATCGCAATAGAAAGGACTGTAGAGAAATTTGGAGCAATTCATGTAGCTGTTAACTCAGCGGGCATCGGCATACCGTCAAAAGTGATATCAAAAAACAGTCCTATATCTATGGATCTATTTAATCGGGTCATACAGGTCAATTTGATTGGTACGATGCATTCAATCAGGTCTTCGGCTTTACAAATGTTAAAGAACGAACCAAATGTTGATGGGGAACGTGGAGTCATCATAAATGTTTCATCGGGGGCTGCATTTGAAGGACAAGTGGGACAAGCTGCATACAGTGCATCAAAGGCGGCAATCATAGGAATGGTGCTCCCTGTTGCCCGTGAGTTCGCAGACTATGGAATTCGCGTTATGAGCATAGCTCCGGGTGTATTTGATACGCCAATATTTGCTGGAGCAGAGAGTATGAAAGAGTCCTTAAGAAAAGTACTTCTCTTTCCAAAGAGGATGGGACTGCCCATCGAATTCGCAATGACGGCTTTGCATATAATCAAAAACCCGATGATGAACGGCAGGACGATCAGGCTGGACGGTGGCACAATACTGCCTGCCAAATTATAGGAGTGTGAAAGGGACTAGACATGCAGGATGTATTCATTGCAGGTACAGGCATGATATCTTTTGGGAGGTATCCTGACAAGAACATCAAATCACTTGTAGGAGAGGCCCTTAAAGATGCCATGGAAGACACTAACCTTAATTTTTCCCAAATTGAGGCGGCTTTTTTTGCCAATGTCTTTTGGGATCAGGTGTCAATCAAGGGTCAGGTTGCCTTAAGACCCTATGGCATTGAGGCAATTCCCATAACAAATGTAGAAAATGCGTGTGCTAGCGGATCGACAGCATTTCATCACGCATGGCTTGCTATAGCGTCTGGTGCTTATGACTGTGCTTTGGCAGTGGGGGTAGAAAAACTTTACTCAGATGATAAGGAGAAAATTTTTCGATCATTCATCGCCGGGGTCGATGTAGAGGAGTCAGCCAAACAATTTGCTATTTGGAATGAGATGGTCAGGAATGCCGGGTTGAAGATACCGCCAGAATTCAAGGATAGCCCACGGACGCCGTTCATGGACATGTACGCAAGTCACTGTCAATATCATATGTCCAAGTATGGTACGACTCAGAAGCAGCTTGCCATCATAGCCGCCAAAAACCACAATTTCGGTGCAATGAACCCTCGGGCGCAATATCGTAACAAGATGACCGTTGAACAGGTTCTTGGAGACAAAGGGGTAGTTTATCCTTTGACGCGTGCGATGTGTGCTCCCATTGGGGATGGTGCAGCTGCAGTGATCCTGGCAAGTTCACGCATTGTGAAAAAATATGGCACGACTCCAGTGGTAAAAATTCTTGCTTCTGTACTGGCCAGTGGGAGAGACAGATCAGTAGATGACGAGGATGTCGGTGAAAGGGCTGCGAAGAAAGCGTATGAGATGGCGACCCTGGGACCTGATGATATAGATGTTGCAGAGGTTCATGATGCCACAGCATTTGGTGAGCTACACATAACGGAATCTATGGGCTTTTGTCCTAAAGGTGAGGGAGGCCCGTTTGCAGAGTCTGGTGCCACGGGTATGGGAGGGAAAGTTGTTGTAAACCCATCAGGAGGGCTCATCAGTAGGGGCCATCCCATAGCTGCTACTGGTCTCGCACAGATTCATGAACTGGTTTGTCAACTTCGTGGTGAATCGGGTTCAAGACAGGTCGAAAATGCTCGAATTGCATTACATGAGAATGGGGGTGGCACGATTGGATATGAGGAGGCAGCTATGGGGGTTAACATTCTTGCCCGGGGCAAATAGGCATCAATCGAGCTTATAGTTAATACCAAATGTTATTGGCATTTGTGTTCTCGCAAGTCAAGAAGGGATGGTTGTTTGTAGAGCAAATACGTGAGTGGGCTTAAGTCATCATCACTGTTCACGTGACCACGGTGCAATTAACCGATATTGCCGTCCCATCAGATCAAAAGTCTCTAAATTTTTTGACCGGGCTCTCACTCTTCAACAGAAGACAATTAAACTTCAGGGCTACCTTAGCATCAAAGAAAGTACGCAGCTGCTTTTGCATTAAGACAGGTGTAGGATTTTAAACTCTATGAGGATTCATGTTACTAACAGGCTCAGCCTGACATACAAATACCGGGGGCTAGAATGGACTCCAGACTAAATGATGAACAAACAATGTTAAGAGATACTATAAGAAGAATTGCTAAGGACCAGTTCGCGCCTCGGGCAGCTGAGATTGATGCTACAGAGACATTTCCTTGGGATAACTTCGAAATTCTAAGAGATAATGGCCTCCTTGGTGTCAACGTGGCCGAGGAATATGGTGGTGCAGGAGCTGGTCAATTATCGCTTCTTTTAGTCATTGAGGAAACAGCACGGGCCTGTGCCTCCACGTCAGTGATCCTAACGAATCAGGGCCTTTCCAGCGAACCTTTGATGATTGCAGGGAGTGATGAGCAGAAGAAAACATTCCTACATCATTTGGCAACTGGAGTTTATCCCGGTGCGATGGCAATTACCGAGCCCAATGCCGGTTCTGATGTGGCGGGAATGAAGACTACAGCAAGAAAAGTTGAGGGGGGCTACGTCCTTAACGGCTCAAAAATATTTATAACTCAAGCCGGTGTCGCTGGGATAATTTGCGTTGTCTGTTATACCGACCCGTCAAAGGGCAATAAAGGAATGAGCATACTCGTCGTGGAAAAGGGAGCAAAGGGATTAATCATAAGCAAACCGGAGCATAAGCTAGGAATCCGCGGTTCTGATACACGCGAAGTTTCCTTTGAGGATTGTTTCGTACCTGATAGAAACCTCATCGGCCATGAGGGCAGCGGCTTCAAGAATCTTATGATGACCTTCAATTACTCGAGACCAAACATTGCCGCCCAGGCCCTTGGTATTGCCCAGGGGGCTTTTGATGCTGCTGTCACCTATGCCAAAGAGCGCGTGCAGTTCGGCAAAACTATTTCCACTTTCCAAGGAATGCAGTGGATTCTGGCCGAGATGGCCCTCGCCGTTGAAACTGCCAGGGCTATTGTCTACCGTTCTGGTGCCATGATTGATACGGAACCCAACCATCCCGATATCCCTAAGATATGCTCCATGGCAAAGTGGTATGCTTCCGATGTGGCGATGAAGGTCACTACAGACGCCGTGCAGATTTTCGGCGGCTACGGATACATGAGGGAGTACCCCGTGGAGCGAATGATGCGCGATGCGAAGATCACCCAGATCTATGAAGGCACAAATCAAGTGCAGAGGATCATCATTGCCAACCAGATTCTCAGATAATACCAGACTTCCCGGTACCCCCCCATTTTTTCTGCTGGAGGAAATGATCCATAGCGGGAAGGAGAGGCAATCTAGACTGTTTAAGTAGTGAATAACTCATTACATGCTGACAAGGCCGACATTTTATTTTAGTAGTTATTCCATGGACTTTCACAACTTACCCGGTTTATGGTGCAAACCAAAATTTTGCTTCCATGACAATGTTGCTATGCATTGCGAATCGTGAAACCGTTAATTAACCGCCACTGACAAAGTGGAACGGGTAGGCTTCATTCTTTTACACAGTGAATTTCTTCTTGACGTATAAATGTAATTCAGTTATATAAATATTAATTAGCAAATAAATTATTATTTGAAGCGCGTGAGGCAAGAAGAATAAGTTTTCATCATTTGCATTTGCTACAAAAGAAGCCCCTTTGAAGGGAACTGTGACTTATACAGTAAAGGGTTATAAGGAAAGATGGTGCAAGTGAAATGATTAGTCGCGAGAGAAGTCATCTTTTCAGTTTCTTCCGCCGGGCATGTCCTGTTGCACGGTCTGGATAAAACGGATGGATGGTTTTCTGTTCCTCCTTAACCATCCACCCGTTTCCCAGAATACAATTTATCTGAAGATAGTAATTATACTCAAGGTAATTGGTGAACACGCAAACACGTCGGAAATTAGTTGTCACTCCGGGGATTTCTTTTTTTCTATATTATAAATTGCAATGGCGTGAAATCCTTTACCGTTCGTAACTTCATTCTTATTTTGCATAAAATTTGTAAGTACCTGGGTGCAACCGAACATCACCCGTATAATATTGCGTCGATCTAATCGAAATTAGTTAATAATGTGACTCTGTTAAGGTCGAAGACGAGTTGTGAAGAATAAACCATCAGGTGCTGGGCAACGGAATTATGCGGAATGGATCAGGTGTTAGAATTAAACCGAAACAAGCGTAAGTCAATACAAAAAAAGGAGGAACATATGAAGAAATCGTCAATCTTATTTGTAGCTGTGGTGGCAATGTGCGTGGTTTTTGCAGGTATGGCATTTGCTCAACCTGCACAATCACCAGTAGATTACTGGAAAGTCGGGCTTCCTGCCACTGGACAGGTTAGTCAGGTGACCAAGGGTCCAGCCATCGTAACCATATCCGGGGAGATATGGAAGATCGGAAGAGTGTCGGGTGCGGAGGATGGGCTTCAGATGGAGCTGAAGGAAATAAAAGAAACGGGCATAGGTGGGGAGATGCACCTTGTATATCTGGGTCCGAAATGGTTTGTGGAGCATCAAAAGATGAAATTAAGTCCGAGGGACGTGGTTGAGGTTCGGGGAGCAAGAATCACTTCTAAGGGAGTGACCTGGATCGTCGCAACGGAAGTCAGGAATGACCGCTGGATTATGAAGCTCCGCAATGAAGAGGATGGAATGCCCACATGGGACTGCTGTACACCCCGCCAGGAGATGAAGAAGTAAGAAAATTAATAACTGCGAAACACCTTACTTCTCTAAAATATTTGGGTGTTGAGCAAAAACATGGTTCGGTAATATTCATCGATACAATCGAGAAAAATAATTTCTTCGTAGTTTACAACATTAGAGGGAGGGAATCAAAAATGAAACGATTTACGGCAACCCTTATGTTATTGACTTTAATTTTTTCGCCTTTGGCTTATGCCCAGACAAGTGAGAAGGGAGACTTGGTGATAAAGAAGGATCAGGCAGTGAGTTTGATGAGTCAGATGTCTATAACGATGAAGGAGCTAGAGAATTCGATAGCTATCAAATCGAAGGAAAAGAGAGAAGGGGTATCGAGGATTTTGAAGGATATGTCCATCCAGTTTAAGGATATGTCAATGGCATTCGATAAGGGCAAAATATCGGACAAGGAGATGGCGGTGTGGAATGAACGGGTTACCAAAATGCGAGAAACGCATCTTGGTTCCGCTCAGATGGCAGAGAAGGAAGGCGTTAAAGGGGTGAAGAAGGATGTAATGGTGGATCTGATGGACAGGATGTCGGTCGTGATAACCAATATATCGGAGGTAATACAGAGGGACAAGGATCATGTCCTGATTGCGAAAGTCATGATGGACATGTCAAAACAACTGAATGAGATGTCAATGGCCGTAAAAAAAGATAAAGTGTCTGAAAAGGCTATTCAGACTATGTTAGACAGGGAGGCGGATATAAGAGCCAAAGTAAATTCTATGTGATTGTTATCGATGCTCCTCCATGCGACGGCCGAAATCGGCCACGACTTGATTGACGCGGTTTGTGATTGATCGTGTAGTCATTTAAGCTTGGACAAAGAGCAGGAGGGATCATTTTTTCATAAGACAAAGCAGCTGCTATGAAAGAAAGAAATGTTGATAAAACAAACCAAATAGAAAGGGGAATTATCATGAAAAGGATAATTACCGGTTTTGCCATAATGCTGGTACTTATCGCAGCCCTTCCGTCATTTTCCCAATCACCCGACGCAAAGAGTCTCGTGAGGGAGATGAAGGATGTTCTAGAACCGTCCCGAACCTCAGTACGCAGTCTTGACCTCATCTCAACGAACGCACAAGGAGAGAGGGTCACCTTGTCTCTTCTGCAGGCAAACAAAAAACTGGCTGATGGGAAACGTATGCTCATACGAACGCCCTCAGAAGTGGGAAATGTTGTCTATCTGTTTTGGGAACGAGAGAATCGCCAATTGCCTGTATACGAATATCTGACGCCTTTAAGAAGAGTCAAGGAATTGTCCGGCATAGTAGCTTCTTATGATAGCTTTTATACAACGGATTTTACTTATGCAGATCTAGGCTTTATCCCCGTCCAGGAGGGATATCAAGTCCTGGGAGAGGAACAGTACAAAGGTGTCCGTGCGTATAAGATAGAAGAAACCATTTCGAAGGAGAAGCCCTATTACTCACGTATCATAACCTGGATAGCGGCAGACACGAAACTTCCCCTTGAAAGAGATTATTATGATATTGCCGGAGAACTATGGAAAAGAGAGCTGTTCACGGATATAGCCATTGTAGACGGCATACCGACACCCATGGATATTGTCATGAAAGACGTGCAACACGGCAGCATGACGGAGCTCAAAGTCACTTCAATAAAGAATGATGTAAAAATTCCCGATGAGCTGTTCATGCATGAATATCTTGCAAAGGCGCTTGATGCTCCCATATGGGGAGAGCTAATAAATGTGAAAGAAAAATAGATCCGCGGCGTCGTTAACTGTGGATAGTGACCCTTATCAACTTGTGCCATGTAAACAACTGGCGCGGCTACAAAATATACTTGCAGGTCACAGCTGATACCTTTTCTCCTTTCTATTCTATTTCTTCGACGATGGCCTTCGTATCGCCTCCTGGAGGCCGTCGTCGGTAGGGACCAAGCTATCTCGTCCTCTCATAATTACCGGCGTGAAGAGTTTTCGGTCCCATCTTTTAGATTAGAAACTCAGTTACTGCTCTACAGCCTCAGAGGTGATCGGAAGCCGGAGTCTAGGTGCCAAGCACCTGCAAGTGCTCCTTATGTTCCTTCCGTTCAGGTCAGGCTCAAATGCAATCCTACTCGGCCACCTCGTTCTCGTCGACAGATATTTGAAACCATGGTGATCAGTGAATTGGTCATATGGATACGGATCTGCCAGGCATGTGACGATTTTTTTTTGCAGGGTCTTTCAAGTCTTGAATTGAACGGCCTTCCATAGACTGAGGGGGCATCGCCAGCGCAGAGATTAAAGGTCGCAAGGAGTTGGTGAAAAAGGACATACTGCAATGAAGGAGAGAGTAAACGAAAGACCATGCTTTTACGAAGGAAGCAGAACCGTTTCTTGACTTGCCGATTCATACTCATAAGGTGATATCTTTTCGCGTCTGTGTTTGTGGTCCCGGGTGATTTTCCTGGCTCCATAACCCTTTTTTGCCGGCTTGATGGCGTAGGCGTTGTCGAACCCCAGAACTTCAACTTATATTGGCGCGTAGGATACAATTATGAGAAATTAATGGAGGCTATTGTTTGTGTAAAAACGTCATTATATCAATTAATTCAGCAGGTATAAGTAAGGAGAGAAATGATTTATTGACATAATATACCATTCATGTATAAATGAACCAACATTATTGAAAAATAGCAAGGTATCATTGTGAGATCCAGTGGAACAAAATGAATAAAGAGGGTGCAGAAATGGATTTTCAGTTAACAGATGAACAAAAAATGTTGAAGAGTATGTGCCGTCGATTAGCCGACGAGGTATTTCGCCCCTTGGCCGATCGTTGGGACAAAAACGAAGAAGAGCCAATGCAGAATTATGAGATTCTCGCGAAAAACGGATTGGCAGGAATTACTATTCCTGAAGAGTACGGTGGGGCAGGAGGCAAGGTGTTTGACGCGGTGCTTGCCATGGAAGAGATAGCTCGCGTATGCCCGGTCACGGCGGGATTTATGCTGGGCAATTGTGTTTCTGCTGAGATGATTCTGACGTTCGGTACGGAAGAGCAAAAAATGAAATATGTTCCTCCAATGCCGAAGGGTGAAAAAATAGTCGCTTGGGCAATGACGGAGCCCGAGGCCGGTTCTGCTGCGACGGAGTTGAAAACGAAAGCGCTCTTAGACGGTGGAGACTATGTACTGAATGGCTCGAAAATATTCATTACGCGGGGGACCGTTGCGGATGCATACATTGTATTCACGCGAGTCGGAGACTGCGCGGGCGCTAAGGGGATTGCATCATTCATCGTGGACAGATCTGCACCGGGATTCACAGTCGGAAAAGCTGAAAGAACCATGGGATTTAAAGGCGCGGGCTCTTGCTCGCTATTCTTTGATGATTGCCGAGTTCCGAAGTCGGCCATGATGACCAAGCCCGGTATGTTCGGGAAGATAATGCGAGGTCTTAACATCGCACGCTGCTTGAACCCAACGTTCTGTCTGGGCATTGCGCAGGGGGCTTTTGATCTGGCTGTTGAATACTCAAAGCAACGAAAGCAGTTCGGAAAGGAACTGTGTGAATTCCAAGGTCTCCAGTGGATGCTGGCAGACATGGCTATCAAAATCGACGCAATGAGGCTGCTGATTTACCGCGCAGCCCATTCGGTCGGCGCGAATTTATCCGAAGGTCCTCTTCACGCGGCGATCGCGAAAACTTATGCAAATGAAGCGGCATTTGAGGTTGTCAATGTGGCTTTGCAGATTCATGGTGCCAATGGCTACTCCTGCGAATATCCGCTTGAAAGGATGCTACGCGATGTAAGAGCTTATCAGATTGCAGGAGGATCCGCACAGATTCTGCGAAATCTGATTGCTTCTCTGGTGCTGAATAGGCGATTTGAACAACGAAAACAATCACAGGTGTAACAATGAGAAAAAATCATCATTCGGGAGAATGCATGGAGCAGGGTAAAGATAAATCCAGCGACGCAGTTAAGGTGCCCATCCGGAGGAACCTCTTTATTATCGGAGCCGACGGCAGGCCGAAACTGATAGTTGGACGGTGTAGGCAATGCCACTTAATATTCTACCCCAAAGAACCTGTCTGTCCAATCTGCATCGAAGTGGGAACCATGGAAACCATTGAAATCGACGGAAAAGGCAAGATTATATCTTTCACTCGAGTGATGAGAGGGCTGCCGGGTTACGATTCACCCTATACTCTTGCCTGCATCGAGCTAGATGCTGGTCCATCACTGATTGCTCAGTTACAAGACTGGCAGGAAGTTGAACTGAAGCTTCACATGCCTGTGGAACTGGTCATAGGCCGTATTAAAACGGAGAAAAACGGTAATATTATCGTGGGACCAAAATTCAAACCATTGCCCATTTGAGGTTGAAGGATTTGCATATGTCGAAGGTATTTGTCATTGGCGCTGGAATGTCCACTTTCGGACCCTTTCCCGATAGCATCGTTCATGAATTATGTCATCAGGCGACATGGGAAGCGATAACGTCTTCAGGTGTTGACGCACGCAAACTGCAGGTATGCTATGCCGGGCACGCGTATCAAGGACCGTGTTTTGGTCAAAAAACTCTGGTTAAAAGCGGATTAACAGGAATGCCTGTATTCAACGTGGAAAATGCCTGTGCAAGCGGTGCTTCGGCCGTCATGGGTGTTTATATCATGATTAAAACAGGCCTCTATGATCTCGGAATTGCCTTAGGCGGCGAGAAACTGACGGGTGCTGACGGTGGCTTTCTACCCATCGTGATGGACGATCTGGACAGCACCAATGGGCGGGTGATGCCTGCCGCATTTGCCATGATTGCGAAACGCCACATGGAAAAATACGGCACAACTACCGAGCAGCTTGCAAAGGTTGCGGTAAAAAACAAAAAATATGCCTGTCTAAACACCAGAATTGCAGAAAAATATCATAAGCCGGTTACTCTTGAAGAGGTTCTTCAGGCTCCGATGATTGCCGATCCGCTGACTCGCTTATCTTGTTGTCCCGTATCCGACGGGGCGGCTGCAGTTATTCTGGCATCAGAAAAGGTGGCTCGGCAGTATACATCAAAGCCGGTAGAGATCGTGGCCTCTGTACTTAATTCGGGCCTTCGCACGAAATATGGACTCATCGAGTATCGTTCGGAAATGAGTGCCCGTGCGGCTAAAGAAGCCTATGAGATGTCAGGTATCGGTCCTGAGGATATCAACGTGTGCGAGCTTCACGACCCGTTTACCATTGCAGAAATCGTGCACTATGAAGATCTCGGATTCTGCGAACCTGGCGAGGGCGGTCTTTACATCGATGAGGGAAAAAGTGAGATTAACGGCAAGGGTGTTGCTGTAAGTCCATCGGGAGGTTTACTTGGCAGAGGACATCCTTTAGGTGCGACAGGAGTCGCTCAGATCGCAGAAATATTCTGGCAGCTTCGCGGCGAAGCGGGGGCACACCAGGTCGTTAATGCCAAGGTTGGGTTGGCCCATGTCGTTGGCGGGGGTGTGACGAGCATCGAAAGCGGAGCTTGTGGCGTGCATATTTTGAAAGTGTGAATCGTTTAATTAGACATTCGGAGGCTACCATGAATTACGAAACTATTCTCTTTGAAAAGGAAGATGAAATTGGAATCGTTACTTTAAACCGCCCTGAAAGCAAGAATGCGCTAAATGAGAAGTTGAAGAAAGAGCTGTCATCGGCATTCGATCAGATGGATAAAGATCCCGAGATTAAAGCTGTCATTTTAACGGGTGGTAGGAACGTTTTTTGTGCAGGGGCCGATATCAAGGAGCGTGCAAACATGAACTTGACTCCGGCGGGGTTTTATTTCTCTCAGATGAAAATGACGCAAGCACTATTCTCCAAAATCGAGAACTTTGAGAAGCCGGTTATCGCTGCAATAAGCGGGGTTGCATTGGGCGGCGGCTTTGAGTTATCTCTGGTGGCTGATTTGAGAATTGCCTCAGTTACAGCGCTGTTCGGTCTTCCTGAGGTCAACATAGGCGTTATCCCTGCTGGCGGGGGTACGCAGCGACTGTCGAGGCTCATCGGCACAGCGCGGGCAAAAGAGTTGCTCTTTACCGGGGATATGATCACCGCTGAAGCGGCCAATATTCTAGGGATCGTTAACCGGGTTATTCCCCTGGAGAGCTTCATGAAGGAGGCAAAGATTCTGGCCAATAAACTTGCAGCGAAGCCGCCGCTATCCATGAAATTTGCAAAACGGGCAGTGAATGTGGGTATGCAACTCGATTTAACGTCAGCCATTGACTATGAGACGGCTTGTGCGGCGATCCTAATTGCATCGGAAGACCGCATTGAAGGTTTCAATGCGTTTGTCGAGAAACGGAGGCCTATTTACAAAGGGCGTTGAGGTAACCAATTTCCGCCGGCATACTTGGTGATTCAGGTAAGAAGCGGAGAGAGGCTAATACCTAAAGCTTCATGGTGGACAAAAAATTAGAGGTTTCTTATATGGTTGGTCAGGAGGTATGAATGAACCTAGAATTACAAGGGAAAGTGGCTCTCGTGACGGGTGCAGGCCAAGGGGTCGGAAGAGAAATTGCAAAGGTCCTGGCTGCCGAAGGAGCAAAATTAGCCGTAAATGATTATTTCGGTGATCGGGCTGAAGGGGTTGCAAATGAGATCAAGAAGGCAGGAGGGGAATCGTTCGGTATTCAGGGCGATGTTACGGAACTGAACAAAGTGAAGCTCATGATCGATAAAATCAATGAACGATATGGTCCGATCGACATTCTGGTTAATAATGCCGGCGTTCCTGTCACAGTCAGGGCGGGGCAGGTGAAGCGAACAAACTTTGCAGATATTGATCCAGCTACGTGGAAGAATGACGTCGACTTGTCTTTTTACGGTTGTCTAAACTGCGTTAGCGCTGTTCTGCAAGTGATGATCGATCGGCGCCAAGGTAAGATTGTTAATATCATTTCTGAAGCGGGTAGGATCGGCGAGGCAAACCTTTCCGTCTATTCCGGTGCAAAAGGAGGTGTGCTAGCCTTCAGTAAGGCTCTGGCCAAAGAGGTTGGCAAGGACTGCATCAACGTAAATTGTGTTGCTTTAGGCGCCATTGCACATGAGGGTCTGAAGGGTTTTCTGAGTAGTTCGGCGACCCCCGAAACGGATCCTATTCTGCAAAAGATGTTGAAATCCTATCCGATTGGAAGAGGTCTTGGCCGCGTGGGAAGGCCTTCTGATGTTGCTTATGCCGTAGCTTTTTTGGCTTCTTCGAAGACTAATTTTATCACAGGGCAATGCCTTGGTATCAACGGCGGTTTCTCCATGTTGTAAACCATCTAGAATGATTTGTGCAGAAGATTATTCCATGGTCTTGAACGGAATTGAAACTCTTAAAGTACTATATCGAAGCCTATCTCTATTGACGTCATATAGACCCAGGCAAAAGGAAGGAGGGAAGGAAGTGCAATATTATGCTTGACTCCATATTTCATCCACGATCTGTGGCGATCATCGGCGCATCTCAAGGAGTAACTGCAACAGGATCCGTAAAAATTGGTACGGCTGCCTTGAAGTACCTAGTCGAACACGGCTTCAAAGGGAAAGTTTATCCCATCAACCCAAGGGAAAAGGAGTTGATGGGTCTAAAATGCTATAAGAGCATTAGAGAAGTTCAAGGTGATGTGGATCTAGCCTGCATCGTGGTGCCATCCAAAGCCTGCATCGCTACGATGAAAGAATGCGCAGAAAAAGGTGTCAAAGCGGCCGTAGTTTTTGCGTCCGGTTTTGCTGAAATAGGGGATAAAGCCCTTCAAGACGAACTTTTAGGCATTGCGCGAAAAGCAAAAATCCGGTTTGTCGGTCCGAATACAGCCGGGACTATCAATGTACCAGATCATCTGGTCACGAGTATTTCCATGTCGTGCGAGATGAATCCATTCCGAGAAGGTGGCATTGCATTCATCACCCAGAGCGGAGCCTTGGGTGCATCGATGTTGAGCAGGGGGATGGATGAAGGCGTTGGTTTCAGTTATTGGGTATCAACCGGTAATGAAGCGGATCTCGATGCTGCGGATTACATTAATTATTTCGTCAAGGACGATAAAGTCAAAGTAATCACGCTTTTTACGGAGGGTATTCGTCATGGAAAGAAATTCATAAGTTCCTGCCTGTCTGCCATAAAGGCAAAGAAGCCGGTTCTGATCTATAAAACAGGTCTTTCCGAGGTCAGCGTTGCTGCTGCGGCATCCCATACAGGAGCGATGGCTGGTTCAGACGAGGTATTCGACAAGGTTTGTAAACAATTCGGTGTGATTCGCGTCGATGATGTAGCCGAACTTTTCCCTCTGGCGGAGGTATTTAGTTGGGTTGGTGATTGTTTGCCGCGAGGAAATCGTGTCGGTATTGTGTCAGCATCGGGCGGCATTTGCGGAGTGGGTGCCGATGAATGCTTCAGGGCTGGACTTGAAATTCCTGAACTCACGGAATCCTGCAAGGAGAAAATCCGCACTTTTATTCCGTCATTCGGTGCTGTGCGAAACCCTGTGGATTGCACGGGGCAGATTCGTTCCTCAGGCACGGGTTATCAAGATACCGTGAAATGCGTCATGGGAGAAGACTATATTGATGGGATGCTGATATTGGTAACCATGGCGGCGGGGACTCGGGCTGAATTTTATGGTCGTGAGATCACTAATATTGCTAGTAATACTACGAAACCAGTAATCGTGGCATGGACAGGCGCCCTTTCGTTGGCGCAGGATGGATATCCTCTGCTCAAACGGAACAAGGTTCCGAACTTCCTGACGGTCAGGGGCGCAGTCAAGGCCATGAAGGCACTGGCAGACTATCGAGCATACCTTGATCGCATCTTGGCATAAAAGTGATGTCCTGATTAACTACATCGAAATTTCATCGGAAGGAACGTGTAGCATATGAAATTGATTGAAGACGCTGTTAAGAAAGGGCAGAAAAATCTCTCTGAATACGAAGCTAAAAAGCTTCTTGCGGCATACAACATTCCCGTTACTCGGGAGGAATTAGTGCGAAGCAAAGGTGTGGCTCTTCAAGTTGCAAGAGTAATAGGATACCCGGTAGTACTTAAGTTTTGCTCTTACAAGGTTATACATAAGACCGAAATGGGCCTGATAGAGACAAATTTAAGAAATGATGAAGATTTGATTCGCGCGTTCGATAACATGCAAGTGAAATTGGATAGGAAGTTCGACGACCGAGAGTATCTCGTCCAGGAAATGGTAAAAGGTTCTCGTGAGTTGGTTGCTGGAATGATCCGTGATGTGGAATTCGGTCCTTGTATCATGTTCGGCTTGGGAGGCATTTTCACGGAGATATTGAAGGATGTCACGTTTCGAGTGGCTCCCATAAATAAGGCTGATGTCTTGGAGATGACAAAGGAGCTTAGGGCGCGGAATATTCTAGGGTCTGTAAGGGGGATGGAGGCGGTTGATCTGGATGTACTGACTTCTTGCCTGGAGGGACTTGGTAGACTCGGCTTGGAGCAGTATGCAGTAAAGGATGTTGATATTAATCCATTGATCATACGCGGGAATCAGCTTGTGGCTGTAGATGCACTGGTCACACTTCACGAAAGAACGTAAAAGACTGATCTCGGCGTACTGATTGCAAGAGATCATTTCCATAGTTCACTAGATCTTCGAACCGTTAACTGAACCGGATCGAATTGGCCACCATGGAAAGAGTCTCGCGTTTCACGGCGTTGCAATGCGGGCAGACAACCCTGCAATACTCAAATTCAAGATAGATGCGGGTTGCTCCGGCATCCAGGTCTCGCACTCTATGAGTTCGCCGGTCCGGATAGCTTGATGGCGTTATACCGCAGATGAACAAACAGTCTTTTTTGGTGGCACTTCATGGTAACAATGCATCCTTCAGGATATTTCGGGTGTAACTTCAGCGTGGCACGGGCACGGAATCCTGGAAATTTATACAGGCATCGGAGTGCCTTTTTGCTTTCGTTTAGGCACTCCATCAGAGATTAGAAAACGTGTCAATTTTTCACAGACCATCTATAAAAGCGTTACAGGTACTTATGCCTGTTTCTTTGTACAAAAAAGTCAGAAGAGATAGAAAAAATAAATATGGAGGTATTTATGGAAAAGGTAACGGTAGCCCAAGCAATTGCAAAACTGCTCAAGAAGATCGGTACGGAGCGATATTATCTTTATAACGGTCATTCCAATTGGGGGATGCTTGATGCTCTTGAATATGACGTCCATATCCAGGGAATACGGACTCGGCATGAATGTCATGCCATTCACATGGCAGATGGTGAGTGGCGAGTCAGGAGAAAATTGCCGATTCCTGTTACATGCACAACAACGGGTCCTGGGAATTATAATACAGTTGCGGCAATTTCCGAGGCTTATTTTGATTCATCCGCAATACTCTGTATCATGTGCGGGGGGCCCACCAAGTGGTATGAAAGAGGCGGCATTCAGGAAAATTATCGCCGTGGGCCTGAACAATTTATTAAAATCATGGAACCAATAACAAAAAAGGCGGTTCATGTTATTAGACCCGATACAGCAATTCAACAATTCATGATGTGTTATAAGACCGCCTTCACAGGAAGGCCCGGCCCTGTCGTTTACTATATACCGATGGACGTTCTGAATACAAAGATTGAAATTGAGATTCCGGATCTTGAGGCATGGATCAACGTAATGCCGCCTGCTCCGAGTCCTGAAGGACTAAAAAGGGCTGCTGAATTAATTGAAAAGGCGAAAAGGCCTTACTGCTTTGTTTCCACGGGAGTCAATAACGCAAGGGCATGGGAAGAATTACAGGAATTTGCTGAAAAGCTCCAAATCCCCGTTGGGTGTTCAATTGGAGCCAAGGGTGCTTTGCCGGAAGATCATTTGATGAGCGTTGGGGTATGCGACCGAGCTGGAACAGGCCAAGCCGTATATGCTGCGGTAAACAGTGACCTCCTGATTGGTATTGGGACACACTTCAATGATCTCAATACGGCAGGGTGGTCTTTCTACGATATTCCGAATAAGCAGAAACTCATTCATATCGATATTGATGACACTGAATTATGCCGCGTTTATCCAACTGAAGTCGCTATCGTTGCTGATGCAAAACTTGGACTGCGAGGATTGATCGACACTTGGAGTAAAAGTGGATACAAGCGGCAAGGTGTAGCCGAATGGATGAAAGAAATCAATGACGAGAAAGTGCGATGGGAAAAGGAAGAGAAGATGCCTCTTGCAAATTCTAATCTTGCGCCGCTGCATTATGCAAGAATAGTATCCGATGCCTCCGAAGTCATCAATGCCTTTGATCCCCAGACCACGATGCTCTTTGATACGGGCAATGTGATGAATTTTATGTCGGCATTTCTTAAGTTGAACCATCACTTCTTCGAGACGTGCAACCAGCAATTTGGGCAGATGGGATTCGCCGCTCCTGCCTCAATTGGAGCCAAACTAGGAAGACCTGATCATCCCGTTGTTGCCTTCAGCGGTGATCAATCTTTTGTAATGACCGGGTTATGCATGGCCACTGCAACGGAATATGGATTAAAAGGGTTGGTCTTGGTTGTCTTAAATAACAAGACGATTCAATGCGAGATAGAGGGTGCAAAGGCGAAATTTGGTCGAACTGTCGGAGACTGTTATAGGATTGAGGAGACGAAGGAATTCTGGAACCCCGATTTTGAGTTGATGGGTAAAGCCATGAAAATGGAGGTCTTCAAGGTATCAAAACCCGGAGAATTTAAGCCGGCCATGAAAGCAGCCTTGGAGTCCGGCAAACTCTGTCTAATTGATGTCGATACGGACAATACCCAGCTAAGGTATAGCGTTCCCTTGATTAAAAAGTTAGGAACGATGCCGTTCCCGTATACTTGGACAGAGGGTGCCAATATAGTTTAATAGTGGGAACTTGTTAAGATAATCGGATGAGAAGCGTGCAAGTGTTTTGATAGCAACTGTACGCCTCTCATGCAAAAAATGTTGCTGCACTTGCTTTTCCTTAAATGCGCTATTGGCAGCTCTTCGGTAATATATCACAAGGATAGACAAAATGTGAGGTTAAAAGCAGGTGCTAGACATGATACAGAGCTGATTGCGACCATGCAAGTTGCACGGAGAATAATGGCATTCCGCGCAGCGAATTAGATACTAGCCTGATAAAATGGAACGAAAGGGGCAATATTAGCAAGAAGAACCTTAAATGAACTACCTGAAAGGTGTGAAAATGGCTGAAAGAAAGATCCTGGGTTATAATGGTAAAATTCTTCGCGTTAAATTAAGCGAAAGGAGTGTCGTCGCAGAGGAGTGGCCGGTACATTTTTATCAATCATTCCTTGGAGGACGTGGCTTTATCGCTCCCACTTTGCTTAGGGAGATGAAGAAAGGATGCGATCCCCTTGGGCCTGATAACAAATTAATTTTCTCACTCGGTCCTCTGACGGGGATGCCCCTCCCTGGTACAGCAAGAAATAGTGTTGGTGCGAAATCACCCCTGACGGGAGGGTTCGGTGAAGCCGAGGCTGGTGGTTTCTGGGGCGCAGAGTTGAAAAAGGCTGGATTCGATATGATTATTGTGGAAGGTATTTCGGAAAAACCCGTATATCTTCATATCAACAATGGAGATGCACAATTGAGGGATGCCAGTCATCTGTGGGGCATGGAGGTTGCTGATACGCACAAAGCAATTCAGAAAGAACTAGGTGATGACCGGGTACGAACGGCTATTATTGGACCCGGAGGAGAACGATGCATTTTTTTCGCATGTATTTTAAATGATATTGACCATGCAGCGGGTAGAACGGGTCTAGGGGCCGTGATGGGTTCGAAAAAATTAAAAGCCATTGCAGTCCGAGGTCAAGAGTTGCCGGCCATAGCAAATATGGAGGCCGTCAAGGAACTCGGTCGTTGGATGGCTAAAAATTACAAGGAGGTGACAGCTGTTTGGAGGTTTGGGACCGGCTATGCAGTAGAGGCATACAGCAAAGAAGGAAATCTGCCAACGTGTAATTTTAGAGATGGATCGTTCGATGGTGCTTCTAAGATTTCGGCTAGGACCCTTAGCGAAACATATGGCATTGGGATGTACGGATGTTATGCTTGCCCTGTAAAATGCAAAAAGAAGGTGAAAATTGATGAACCAGGGTGCTGTGTAGATCCAATTTACGGTGGGCCGGAATATGAAACATTGGCTGCCTTCGGCTCCAACTGCGGGATCTCGGACTTAAAAGCGATATGCAAGGCACATGAGATCTGCAATCGAAATGGTATTGATACGATTTCGGCCGGCTGTACCATTGCTTTTGCGATGGAATGCTTTGAAGCTGGTTTGCTGACTATAAAAGATACCGATGGCGTTGATCTGACTTTTGGTAATGCCCAAAGCATGTTAAAGGTATTGGAGATGATTGTTCAGCAAAAAGGGATTGGTGCATTGCTTGCGAAGGGATCCAGGATTGCTGCCAGAAACATAGGTCGAGGTGCTGATGATTACGCAATTCAGGTGAAGGGCTTGGAATTGGCTATGCATGATCCCCGCGTGAAAAAAGGTTTCGGCATCAACTTAGGCGTAAACCCTGCAGGACCCGACCATGCCTCCTCTATACAAGACATGACTTTAATGGAGGGGCAGAGGTATGAAGACTGGAATAGTATTGATGCGAATGATCCGATACCTGTTAAGGAATTGAGCCCTCGAAAAGCACGTCAAGTATATCAATACGGCATGTGGACACATTTAGCAAACTATCTTGGATGGTGCATCTTTGTCCGCTATTCTCCAAAGCAAATATCTGAGGCAGTCGAGGCTGTGACTGGTTGGTCGATGAGTCTCTGGCGACTAATGAAGACAGCTGAACGAGGCTTGACATTAAGTAAGATTTTTAATTTACGAGAGGGCTTTACAGAAGCGGATGATGTTCTTCCGATGCGAATGAGGAAGCCTCAGTCAAAAGGGGACAAAGAGGCTCATATTGACCCTGCCCTCTTTGATGAGGCGAAAAGATATTATTACTATATGTTGGGTTGGGACGAGCAGGGTGTTCCAACACGGATGCGCCTGGTCGAACTTGATATTGAATGGGCCGCTCATTATCTTTCATGACAATTACTTGAACATCTTGTAATAACACATGAACAGTGATTAAATTATAATGTAGCACAAAAAATAACTGAATATGACAAATTGATTGATAGTGAATTGATGAATCGGGGAAATGAATATTATGAATATCGACAAGAATGATATATTACCATTGTATTATAAAGTGCTGATGGATCTCCTAGAAAAGATAGAGAACAAGAAATATCCGCCTAACAGTATGATAAAGCCGGAAATTGAACTAGCCCGGGATTACGGCATGAGTCGTAATACAATGAGGCATGCCATTGAATTGCTTGTGAGGGATGGATTTCTGAAGAGAATTCCCGGGAAGGGGACATTCGTAATAAGTAGGCAAGAAGACTTGACGAAAGAACAGTGGATCATTCCCTCACTCGAAGATCTTCTCGAAGTGTCTAAACAAACCCGTGTCGATTTCAAACCTATGGTTATTCTGGATAAGCCGCCGGCTTTTGTAATTGAAAACTTAAATCTAAAAAAATGGAATAGAGTCTGTTATTTTGAAGGCATAAAGAATCGTGGGGAAGGTAAAATCAATCGCTTGCAAGTGTATTTGCCTTATGAAATAGGTATCCAAATTGACGCAGAGAAAAGAGCGCAAAAAACTAACCTGGCCTATCTGCAAGAAAACATGGGGATAGATATAACACGAGTTGATCAGTATACAGGTGTTGATGGGTTCACCAAAGAAGACAAAAACATAATGAACGGACATGTCGGTGATCCGAAACTAGTCATTAAAAGAATCTATTTTAATTATGAACAACCGGTTTCTGTTTCCGTGAACCATTATGCTAAGGACAGTGGATATATTATTTTTTCCCGAGTTTACAAGAAATCCGCGAAGACTTGTTAACAAAAAAATTTATTTTTTTTGTCATGATGACGAAAAGACGGCAATGCAGAGAAGGGCATAATAAATAAGCAAGATGCATTACCATGGCCAAGGACATGGACAGCTTCCGGTTCTCGGAAGCTTCCGTTGATGAAGCCCAGATCCGCTCCCTGTACGAAGGCGGCTTTCTCCAGGACCACAGCAACCTGATCTTCGTGGGCGGAGGATCAAACACAGGGCCCCCTGAAACGATTGCTCAGGAAGGTGTTCTATTGAAAACTTTTATTTTGGGGGGGTGGGTCAATTTTCGATTCTGATAGTGGGTCAATTTTCAATGCCTATTGACACCGAGTGCCGTATCTTACAAATTCATCACTCCACAAACTTAAGCAGCCGACAATTCATCTTTAACCCTTACCCTGATCGTCAAACATTTCTGTCCTTTCAATGCTACTGATCATTATGGATGGATTGCCACGGCATAATCCAGCATAGTACGTCGACAATTATTCGACATACTATGTTTATATCGATTGACAGTTGCTCTGCAATTTTTGTCATGGCTCTTGATAAAATTTCAATCTATAGCTTTTCAAATACCTCTTTTTGTTTCAAATTGTTTTATTATAACAGAACCTGACTATCCGCATCATACGACCAGCAATGGAGGAAATATGAATGTAGAAGAGATATCAAAAATAATAAATGAATATTGTCCTGCGAATAATGATGCTTTTCAAGATGCATGGCTTCATGTCCTAGAAACTGATCGGGTTGATATGCATCAATTATATCGGTCCATAAAGAAGGCTAA
>Ga0335081_10001608_pt1 | contig 36018 bp, 32 predicted proteins | sample Lox_Sample_35_FD_206713 | JGI IMG/M metagenome (GOLD analysis project Ga0335081, IMG submission 206713) | Soil microbial communities from Loxahatchee National Wildlife Refuge, Florida, United States - Lox_Sample_3.5 | ecosystem: Environmental > Terrestrial > Soil > Wetlands | place: USA...
GGGCCGCGACGGCGAACGTGCTGCGCGGCGCGGCGCAGGAGGTGCCGACCGACCGCATCTTCGCGCCGGTGACGAAGTGGTCGGTCCGCGTCGACCGCCCCGAGCTCGTCGTCGATGCGCTGCGCCAGGCGTTCGCGACCGCGCGCACGGGCAAGCCGGGCCCCGTGCTCGTCGACGTCCCGCGCGACGTTCTCGAAGCTGAGATACCGGTGCGGGCGTACGCACCGTCGGCGGGGCGGCCGCGCCCGCCGGCCGATCCCGCGCTCGTTCGGGCGGCGGCCGGCGCGCTCGCCGGCGCCGACCGGCCGATCCTGATCGCCGGCGGCGGTGCGGTCGCCGCCGACGCCTCCGCGGAGGTGGCCGAGCTCGCGGAGCTGCTCGCGATGCCGGTGCTCACGAGCCTCGCCGGACGCGGCAGCATCCCCGACGACCATCCGCTGTCGGCCGGCGGGCTCGGCGCACATCGCACGCGTCTGTCGAGACGGCTGCTCGTCGAGGCGGACGTCGTCCTCGGCATCGGCTGCAGGTTCGAGGAGATGGAGACGACGTGGCGCGAAGGCTCCGTCCCCGGCCCCGGTGCGCGCTACATCCAGGTGGACGTCGACCCGGTGGAGATCGGCCGGAGCGTGCCGGCGCACATCGGGCTCGTCGGGGACGCCCGGGTCGTGCTGGGCCAGCTGCTCGAGAGCGTCCGCGCACGGGGCGCCGCGGTGCCCGGCGGCTGGGCCGCACACGAGCGCGTGCGCGAGGTGTCGACCGAGCTCGCGGCGATCGAGGCGGAGGCGGAACAGCTCGGCGCAGGCGACGAGCGGCCGCTGAGCCCGCTGCGCGTGCTGCGATCGATCCGGGAGACCTTCCCGCGCGAGACGACCGTCGCGATCGACGTCGGCTGCATCGCGCAGCACATCGCCGGCGCCACGCCCTACTTCAAGGTCTTCGAGCCGCGCTCGCTGATCGTGCCGTCGAGCTTCTACGGCATGGGCTTCGCGGCGGCGGCGCTGCCCGCCGCTCGGCTCGTCCATCCCGATCGCCCCGCCGTCGCCTTCGTCGGCGACGGCTCGTTCCAGATGGTGATGAACGTGCTGCCGGTGGCTGCCGAGTACAGGCTCGGCGTCACGTGGTGCATCTTCAACGACGGAGCGCTGGGCTCGATCCGCGACATCCAGGAGCACCGGTTCGGCGAGCGCTACCTGGGAACGGACTTCGACGTGCAGCCGGACTTCGCCCGCATCGCCGAGGCGTGCGGGTGCAGCGGCGAACGGGTCGAGGACCCGGCGGACGTCGACGCCGCGGTGTCGCGCGCCCTCGAAGCGAACGCGGCAGGCATCCCGGCCGTCCTCGACTTCATCGTCGCACGCGAGCGCCTCCTCGGGACGCTCGAGCACTACACCTTCTATCCGCGCGAGCTGCTCGACCGGAAGGCTCCGGCGCCCGTCGATGCTCCCTGAGTGGGGCCAGCCGCTCGACGCGATCGTCCAGTTCGCGTACGTCGTCGACGACATCGACGAGGCGGCGATGCGCTACGTCGAGCGGCTCGGCGTCGGCCCCTGGTACGTGCGCGGCCCGTTCGCGCCGCCGCACGCGCGCCATCGCGGGCGCCCGACGAAGCCGACGTTCAGCGTCGCCCGCGCGTTCTCGGGCCACGCGATGCTCGAGCTGATCGTGCAGCACGACGACGGCCCGTCGGTCTTCCACGAGGCTCCCGGGCCGCGGCGGTACGGCTTCCACCACTGGGGGCGGGTGACTCGGTCCTTCGACGTCGACGTAGCCGCCTTCGCCACCGCCGGCTACGAGGAGGCGTTCGCGGATGTCCTGCCGACCGGGTCGCGCGTCGTCTACATGGACGCGACACGCGAGCTTCCTGGGATGATCGAGCTCGTGGAGCACACGGACGCCCAGGAGCAGGTGTACGCGGCGATCTACCGCGCGTCCGTCGGCTGGGACGGCTCCGACCCGCTCAGGCGCGAAGGCTGATGGCCACGGTCGAGACCGTCCGCGGCCCCATCGACGTTGCCGGTCTCGGTCCCACGCTGATGCACGAGCACGTCTTCGTGCTCGACCCCGAGGCGCTCCAGAACTACGGCCACGTCTGGGGCGGCGGCGCGCCGATCTGGGACGAGGAGGCACGTGTCGCCGACGCGATCGCGAAGCTGCGGCGGCTCCGCGAGGGGAGAATCCACACGATCGTCGACCCGACGGCGATCGGGCTCGGCCGGTACATCCCGCGCATCCAGCGCGTCAACGCCGAGGTCGACCTCAACATCATCGTCTGCACGGGTGTGTACGCGTTCCTCGAGCTTCGGGGCTTTCTCGGCTACCGCACCGACGATCAGCTCGTCGACCTGTTCGTGCGCGAGATACGCGAGGGGATCGACGACACCGGCGTCAAGGCGGCCTTCCTCAAGTGCGCGGTCGAGGAGCATGGACTGGTCGGCGACATCCCGCGGATCCTCCGCCTGATCGCCGCGACGGCGATCGAGACCGGCGTCCCGGTGATGGTGCACACGAACGCGCCTGCGCGCACCGGCCTGCTCGCGCTCGGCGCGCTGACGAAGGCCGGCGTCGACCCGAAGCGCATCGTGATCGCGCACGCCGGGGACAGCAACGACCTCGAATACCTGCGCGAGCTTGCGGCCTCGGGCGCGAGCCTGGGCTGCGACCGCTTCTCGATCGAGCACTTCAACCCGGACGAGCGCCGGATCGAGACGCTGACGGCGCTGGTCACCGAAGGGCTGACCGGCAGCATCCATCTCGGCCACGACGCGGCGTGCTTCTACGACTTCATGGCGCACAACCCGCCGTTCGCCGACGAGCGCCCCGACTACCTGCACATCACGAACAAGATCGTCCCGGCCCTGCTCGCAAACGGCGTGACGCCGGAGCAGGTCGACCAGATGCTGGTCGCGAACCCGCGGCGCTTCTTCGGCGGCTGAACCTCCGAGAGCAAGTAACAGACTGTTACTTGCTCTCGGTTCGCACGGCCGTCCCGGGTTTCATCCCGGGCGCCCCTCGGTAATTTCCCGATGTGCCGGACGGCCCGCTCGCCGTAGAGTCGGATCGAGATGGCCCCAGGAAGCGATTCGCCCCGGGACGTTACGCCGCTTCCGGATCTTCTGCACGGACGCTCGCACACGGGCCCGGTCCGCGAGCGCCGCCCGCTCTACGTCGACCTTCTGCCCCCGTGCAACGCCGGCTGCCCGGCGGGCGAGAACATCCAGGCCTGGCTGGCCCACGCGAAGGCAGGCCGCCACGAGCAGGCCTGGCGGCAGCTCGTCGAGGACAACCCGCTCCCGGCAATCCACGGACGGGTCTGCTACCACCCGTGCGAGAGCGTCTGCAATCGCGCCGAACTGGACAGCGCCGTCTCGATCCACTCGGTCGAGCGGTTCCTCGGCGACCTGGCGCTCGAGCAGGGCTGGCAGTTCGACCCTCCGCCGCTCGAAAGCGGCCGGCGGGCCCTCGTCGTAGGCGCTGGGCCCTGCGGCCTCTCGGCCGCGTACCACCTGCGCCGGCTCGGCCACGAGGTGGAGATCCGGGATTCCGGCGAGCAGACGGGCGGGATGATGCGGTACGGCATCCCGGCCTACCGGCTCCCCCGGGACGTGCTCACGGGCGAGCTCGACCGGATCGCGGCGATGGGTGTACGCGTGACCTCGAGCCACAAGGTCGAGGACCTCGCCGCCGAGCGCGAGGAGGGCGCGTTCGACGCGGTCTTCGTCGCGGTCGGGGCGCACCTCTCCAAGCGCGTCGACATTCCGGCCCGCGATGCCGGCCGCATCGTCGATGCGGTCTCGTTCCTGCGCCGCGTCAGCTCCGGCGAGCGGCCCGTGATCGGACGGCGCGTGGCCGTCTATGGCGGCGGGAACACGGCGATGGACGCCGCCCGGGTCGCGCGCCGGATGGGCGCGGACGAGGCGCTCATCGTCTACCGGCGGACGCGCGAGCAGATGCCGGCCCACCTCGAGGAGGCGGCGGACGCCGAGCGCGAGGGCATCCGGATCCACTGGCTCCGGACGATCACGGCGTTCGACGGCCCGGAGCTCCAGGTCGAGTTGATGGAGCTCGACGATTCGGGGTACCCGCAGCCGACCGGTCAGTTCGAGACGCTCGCGGCAGACACGGTGATCCTGGCGCTGGGTCAGGAGTCCGATACCGCGTTCTTGCGTGCAGTACCGGGTGTCGAGTTCGAGCGGGACGGGACGGTGCGGGTGTCGTCGTCACTCGAGACAGGCAGCCCCGGCGTGTTCGCAGGCGGCGACATGGTCCCGAGCGAGCAGACCGTGACCGTGGGCGTCGGGCACGGAAAGCGAGCCGCCCGGCACATCGACGCCTGGCTGACTGGGGCTGCGGCCGGAAGCACGCCGAAGCACGAGCAGGCGAGCTTCGACAAGCTCCACCTCTGGTACTTCGGCGACAACGCCCGGCGGGAGCAGCCCGAGCTCCCACCGGAGAGCCGCGTCGCGGACTTCGACGAGGTCGTCGCCGGTCTCACGGCCGAGGAGGCCGTCTACGAGGCCGGACGATGCCTTTCGTGCGGCAACTGCTTCGAATGCGACGGCTGTCTCGGCGCGTGCCCCGAGGAGGCCGTGATCAAGCTCGGCATCGGCGCGCGCTACCGGTTCGACTACGACCGGTGCACCGGCTGCGCTGCGTGCTTCGAGCAGTGCCCGGTGCACGCGATCGACATGATCGAGGAGCCGGGCTGAGATGCGGGCGACGATCGACGGGAACGAAGCCGCCGCCTCGGTGGCCTACCGGCTGAACGAGATCTGCTGCATCTACCCGATCACGCCGTCGTCGCCGATGGCCGAGCTCGCCGACGAATGGTCGAGCCAGGGGCGGCCGAACGTCTTCGGGGCCGTGCCCACGGTGGTCGAGATGCAGAGCGAGGGAGGCGCGGCCGGCGCCCTTCACGGTGCGTTGCAGAGCGGCGCCCTCGCGACCACCTTCACGGCGTCTCAGGGCCTGCTGCTGATGATCCCGAACATGTACAAGATCGCCGGCGAGCTGACGCCGGCGGTACTGCACGTCGCCGCGCGCTCGCTTGCGGCGCAGGGGCTGTCGATCTTCGGCGACCACTCGGACGTGATGGCCGTCAGGCAGACGGGCTTTGCGCTGCTCGCGTCGGCATCGGTCCAGGAAGCACACGACCTCGCTCTGGTCGCCCAGGCCGCCACGCTGCGCGCCCGGGTCCCGTTCGTGCACTTCTTCGACGGCTTTCGGACGTCGCACGAGCTGAACACGGTCGAGACGCTCTCCGACGACGACCTGCGCGCACTGGTACCGGAGGAGCTCGTGCGTGCCCATCGCGACCGGGCGCTCTCGCCGGAGCGGCCGTTCATCCGCGGGACCGCCCAGAACCCGGACGTCTACTTCCAGGCGCGCGAGACGGTGAATCCGTTCTATGCGCGCATCCCAGGCATCGTCGAGGACGCGATGGCGCACCTCGCCGAGCGCACCGGGCGCCGCTACCACATCGTCGACTACAGCGGCGCCCAGGAGGCGGACCGCGTCCTCGTGATCATGGGGTCGGGCGGCGAGACCGTTCGCGAGACCGTCGCCTGGCTCAACGCCCGCGGCGAACGGGTCGGCGTCGCCCAGGTCCGCCTGTACCGGCCGTTCCCGGCGCAGGCGCTCGTCGAGTCGCTGCCGGCGAGCGTTCGACGCATCGCCGTGCTCGACCGGACGAAGGAGCCCGGCTCGCACGGCGAGCCGCTGTTCCTCGACACCGTTGCGGCGCTGACGGATTCGTTCGCCGACGGCGAGCTCGAGGTGATGCCGCGCATCGTCGGCGGCCGCTACGGGCTCTCGTCGAAGGAGCTCACGCCGGGAATGGTCGCCGGCATCCTCGACGAGCTCGGACGCGAGCACCCGAGGCGCCGGTTCACGATCGGGATCACCGACGACGTCTCCGGCACGAGCCTCGCCTACGACCCAGACCTGGACATCGAGCCGCCCGGGACGGTGCGCGCGATCTTCTTCGGTCTCGGTTCCGACGGGACCGTCGGCGCGAACAAGAACACGATCAAGATCCTCGGCGACGAGGAAGGCCTGAACGCGCAGGGGTACTTCGTCTACGACTCGAAGAAGTCGGGGTCGCAGACCGTCTCGCACCTCCGGTTCGGGCCCGAGCCGATCCGCGCGCCCTACCTGGTGCAGCAGGCGAGCTTCGTCGGCTGCCACCAGTTCGGCCTGCTGGACAAGGTCGACGTGCTCGGCCGCGCAGCCGACGGCGCGACACTGCTGCTCAACTGCCCGCGACCCGCGGACGAGGTCTGGGACGCGCTCTCCCGCCCGGTCCAGGAGCAGATCATCGACAAGCGCATCGCCGTCTACGCGATCGACGCGGGCCGGATCGCCCGAGACGTGGGCCTGGCGGGCCGCACGAACGTCGTCCTGCAGACCTGCTTCTTCGCGGTGTCCGGAGTGCTGCCGCCCGAAACGGCGGTCGACCGAATCAAAGCGGCGATCGCCAAGACCTACGGCAGACGCGGCGAAGAGGTGGTGCGCCGCAACCAGGCCGCCGTCGACCGCGCCGTCGAGGGCCTGCACCGGATCGAGGTGCCGCAGCACGCACATGCGAGCCGCGGACTTCCGCCGACCGTCTCGCCCGACGCACCGGCCTTCGTCCGTACCGTCACTGCCGCGATGCTCGCAGGCCGTGGCGACGACCTCCCCGTCAGTGCGCTGCCGGTCGACGGAACGTACCCGAGCGGCACGGCGGCCTACGAGAAGCGCAACATCTCGGACCTCGTCGCCGTCTGGGACCCCGACCTCTGTATCCAGTGCGGCAACTGCAGCTTCGTCTGCCCGCACAGCGTGATCCGCTCGCGCTACTACGACCGCTCCCGTCTCGACGGCGCACCCGACGGGTTTCGCTCGGCGCCGCTGGACGCGGTCGGGCTGCCCGACACGCTCTACACCCTCCAGGTCTACGTCGAGGACTGCACGGGCTGCTCTCTGTGCGTCGAGGCGTGCCCGGTCGTCGCACCGGGCGACGCAGCCCGCAAGGCGATCAACCTGGCCGATCGCGAGCCGCTGGTCGCCGCCGAGCGGGAGCGCATCGGGTTCTTCGAGACGCTTCCCGCAACCGACCGCTCGCGAGTCGACTTCGGCACGGTGCGAGGCACGCAATTCCTGGAGCCGCTGTTCGAGTTTTCGGGCGCCTGCGCCGGCTGCGGCGAGACGCCGTACATCAAGCTGATCTCTCAGCTGTTCGGCGACCGGCTGATGGTCGCCAACGCAACCGGCTGCTCGTCGATCTACGGCGGCAACCTGCCGACCACGCCGTGGACGACGAACGGCGAAGGGCGCGGGCCCGCCTGGTCGAACTCGCTCTTCGAGGACAATGCCGAGTTCGGCCTCGGCTTCCGGCTGGCTGCCGACCGGCACGTCGAGCTGGCGCGCCGGCGGCTTGCCGAGCTTCGCGACGCCGTCGGCGGCGACCTCGCCGACGCGATCCTCACCGCACCGCAGCTGCGCGAGTCGGAGCTCCGGGCACAGCGGGACCGGGTGGCGAAGCTGAAAAGGCGCCTCGAGGAGCTGGATGGGCCTGCGGTCGACGACCTGAAGAGCGTCGCCGATCATCTGGTCCGGCGAAGCGTCTGGATCGTCGGCGGCGACGGATGGGCCTACGACATCGGCGCCGGCGGCCTCGATCACGTTCTCGCCAGCGGGCGGGACGTCAACGTGCTCGTGCTCGACACGGAGGTGTACTCCAACACCGGCGGCCAGATGTCGAAGTCGACGCCGCTCGGCGCCGTGGCCAAGTTCGCGGCCGCCGGTAAGAGCGTTCCCAAGAAGGATCTCGCGCTGCAGGCGATCGCGTACGGCAACGTCTATGTCGCTCGCGTCGCGATGGGTGCAGACCCGCAGCAAACACTGACTGCGCTCCGCGAGGCAGAGGCGTACGACGGTCCTTCCCTGGTGCTCGCATACAGCCATTGCATCGCGCACGGCATCGACATGGAGAAAGGCCTCGACCAGCAGTACCGCGCCGTCGCGAGCGGCTACTGGCCGCTGATCCGGTACGACCCTGTGGTGCGCGCGAACGGCGGCAATCCCTTCCTGCTCGACTCGCCGCGCCCGCGCATGCCGCTGGCCGCCTACACCGATCGCGAGCTCCGCTACCGGTCGCTCGCAAACACCGATCCGGCCGAGGCCGAGCGCCTGCACGGCCTGGCCGAGCAGGCGGTCGACCAGCGCTGGAGCGTCTATGAGGAGATGGCGACGCGAGGCCCACAGGACTTCGCCGCAGATGGGCGGCGCCAGCGCTGATGAAGCTCGCGACCACCTATCTCGGGCTCCACCTCCGCAACCCGCTCGTGGCGTCGGCCTCGCCGCTCTCACGGACGGTCGACGACGTCCGGCGGCTCGCCGACGGCGGTGTCGGGGCGATCGTCCTCTATTCGCTCTTCGAGGAGCAGTTGCTCCGGGAGGCCGAGGAGAACGCACGCCTGGTCGACGCGGGGACGGAGAGCTTCGCGGAGTCGCTCTCGTACTTTCCCGGCGACGTCGCGGACGAGGCGGGTGCGCGACGCTATCTGAGCCTGCTTGCGCGCGCCGTCGCCGCGGTCGATGTTCCGGTGCTCGGCAGCCTGAACGGCATCACGCCGAGCGGCTGGTCGGACTACGCGCGGGCGATGCAGGACGTCGGCGCGGCGGCGATCGAGCTCAACATCTATTACCTCCCCGGCGATCCCCACACCACGGCCCGCGAGGTCGAGCAGCGCCACATCGACGTCCTCGAGCGAGTCAAGGACGTGGTCGGAATCCCGGTGGCCGTCAAGCTGAGCCCGTTCTTCAGCTCGACGGGCGAGATGGCGCTGCGCCTCGACGAGGCGGGCGCCGACGGACTGGTGCTGTTCAACCGCTTCCTCCAGCCCGACATCGATCCCGACACGCTCGGAGTCGACCGGCTGGTTCCGCTCTCGAGCCCCGTGGAAGCCCGGCTGCCGCGTACCTGGATCGCGCTCCTGCACGGTCGCGTGCGCGCCTCGCTGGCGGCGACGACGGGGGTCGAGACCTCGGCCGATGTGGCGAAGTACCTGCTCGCCGGGGCCGACGTCGTCCAGACCGCCTCCGCGCTCCTGCGCCACGGGCCGGGCCACGCCGCCGTCCTGCTGGACGGCCTCTCGGACTGGATGGCACGGAAGGGGTTCGCGGCCGTCGACGACCTGCGCGGGCTGCTCGCCGTCGCACCCGGAGCGGACGGGGCGGCCTTCGAGCGCGCGGGCTACGTCAGTGCTCTGCGCGACGCGAACCGCGGCATCTACGACGCGTCCTGACCGGAGGCAGCGCCCGCGGCGTTCACGCTGGCGATCGCCCGCCGCGTCACCTGCTCGAGGCGCCGAGCGGCGTCCGCCGACAGAACGTCGCAGACGAAGTCCCAGTGCAGCGAGACGAGGTCCCCCGGGCTCGGCGCGGGAACGAACGCGAGGCCGTCGTCGCGCCAGCGCACAGTGCGCAGGGCGGGCGCGCCGAGACCGAGCCTGCCGTCGGACCAGATGAGCGGCCGCGCGAAGACGTCGAGCGAGTCGCCGTCCGCGGCGGCGACCACGGCCGGCGTCGTGCGACACTGGTCGAGCACTCGCAGCGGCTCGTCGACGACCCCGGTGCGGAGCAAGCCGAACCACGGGTAGACGGCGAAGACGTGAAAGCAGTGATGCGGCACCGCGCCGGCCGCGACCGCCGCGACGACCGTCTCCTGCGCGCGCCCGAGCCTGCGCCCGAACCGGTCCTCGACGTGGCGGGCGAGGTCGGCCGGCCGTACGTGCGCGAGCAGCTCGTTCCCGACCCAGTAGGCCTCGACCACCCTCGGGTCGAGTGGGTCGTCGATGCGGTTGGCCGCGGCGATCAGGCTCAGGTACGGCCACGCCCCCTCGAACGTCCGCGCGAGCTCCGCCAGCCCGCCGTCCGACTCGCGTGCGTCGCCGTACTGGAGCAGCGTGCGCGGCGTGTCGGCTCCGCACAGCCCGAGGGAGTTCGGCGGATAGGCGTAGCGCGCGAAGAGGAGCGGCCCATCCTCGACCCTCACGTCACCCGCTCCGCGGCAGGCCGTCGCAGCGCGGTCCAGGCGACGAGGATCGCCCCGACGGCGACGAGCACGGTTCCGGTGACGTTGATCGATGTTCCGTCCGCGGCGCCGGAGAGGACCGCCGTCACGACGGCTCCGAAGACGAGGACGGCCGTGACGTCGATCGCCTGCGCGAGCGACAACGCGACGTACCAGGTGGCGACGTACGCCGTCAGCAGGAGGCCGGTGAGCAGCACCCAGCGCCATTGCTCGGCATCGAGGCTCGTCAACTGCCCGAGCCGGCCCGAGACGGCGAGCCAGCCGAGGAGAAGGACCGTGCCGAGGCCCATGCGCGCAGCGGCGAGCGTCTGCGGCGGGATCCACGCGAGCAGCCACTTCACGAGGACGACCTCGACCGACCAGAGCAGCGTCGCGGCGAGGATCATCGCCTCGCCCACGCCGAAGGTGACCGTCCCGAGATGCCCTGCGAGCCAGGCCTGGCCGGCGATCAGCAGCGCGATTGCGACGGCGTGGAAGGCGCCGAAGCGCTCGTGGAGGAGCGGCACCGCGAGCAGCGCGACCCACACCACGAGCGTCTTCTGGATGAACGCGGCCTGGGTCGCCTCTGCCCGCGCGAGGCCTTCGAAGAACAGGACGAAGGCGACGCTCCCGCCGATCACCGCGACCGCGACGAAGGCGAGCCAACGCTCGCGTCTCCCCCGCGCGGTCGGGCCGACGCTGGTGCGGCCGGAGGGCGCGGCGAGCGCGAACCCGACGAGCAGCAGGCCGGCGACGGCGTTCTTCGCGGTCGTGTAGACCGTGGCGTCGCCGAAGTGCTTGACGGCATGGCCGTTGACGTAGATCGAGACGCCGCTGATCAGTGCGGTGACGAAGGCGAGTGCGATCCCGCGCGCGCGATCCGTCATCGTGGGCCTCCCTCCTCCACCACCGACCGCAGCGCGAGCGCGTCGCGGGCGGTCTCGGGGTCGAGGATCTCGACCGGGATGCCGAGGTGGAGCAGCAGATCGGCGCCGGGCTCCGCGTCGGGGACGAAGGACAGGCTGACGACGCAGCCGTCCGCCAGCCGGCCGACGCGCACCCCGTCCTCCTCCCAGGCCTCTTCGAGCTGCGCGATCGAACCGACGCACATCAGGACTCGACCTCGATGCTCGCGAGCACGACGTCGCGGGCGCGCGGATCGGCGACGTCCTCCTCGAGCACGGCGTCGACCTCGGCGCCTTCCGCGATCGTGTCGCGCGAGGCATCGGCGAAGTGCTCGCGGAAATGCTCGGCGCTGAAGTGGGAGAGCGCGCCGAGACGGACCTCGACCCTCGTGACTCGCACGGCGTCGCCGGCCCGCGCGACCTCCTCGATCTCGCGCATCACGTCCTTCATCAGTGCGCGCTCATGCATGTTGCGCGTCTCCTTCCGGTAGGTGAACGTCGGTGAGAACGGCATCAGCCGCTCGCTCGACCGCTGCGGCGACGGGCGTCGTCAATCCTTCCCCCGCGCCGAACGCCTCTCCCTCGATCCCGTAGACGATCACGCGCGCTGGGAGCCGTCCGAGCGCGCGGGCGAGCTCGATCGCCTCTCCCACGCCAAACGCGTGGGTGGAGGAGCGGAACAGGCGCGCGGGGACGGGGTCGGTGCTCGCGTCGAAGCGGTGGAGCGTGCCGGGAACGGCACCGGATGCGACCGCGTCCACGACCACTGCGACGGAGGCACCTTCGCACGCGTCGATCAGCCGGCTCGGCTCCTGCATGCACTCGACGAGCTCGACGCCGGCCGGCATCCGGCCGCGCAGCCGCCCGGCGACGGCGAGCCCGGCGCCGTCGTCCGAACGAAACGCGTTCCCGATCGCGACGACGATGCACGGTGCCGTCATCGCCGCTCCACCTCGAGGTCGAGGAAGTGCGTCGCGCACGAGATGCACGGGTCGTAGTTGCGGATCGTCTGTTCGCACAGGCCGCGGAGGGCATCGTCGTCGAGGTCGACGTTCCGCGAGACGACGTCGCGCAGGTCGTCCTCGATCGCGAGCTGGTTCTGCGACGTCGGTGGGACGATCTTCGCGTCGAGGATCGTGCCGTCGCCGTCGACGCGGTAGCGGTGATAGAGCAGCCCGCGCGGGGCCTCGCTCACGCCGTACCCCGTGCCTGCCACCGGCTCGACCGGCACTGCCGGGAGGTCGGGCTCCTCGTAAATGTCGATCAGCCGGAGCGCTTCGTCGCATGCGTGGACGAGCTCGACGCTGCGGACGACGATGCTCCGGAACGGATCGCGGCAGGGCGCCTCGAGCCCCGCGGCGTGCGCGGCGTCGCGCGCTGCGTCCGACAGCTGGTCGTGGTTGAGCGAGAAACGCGCGAGCGGCCCGCAGAGATAGGTCCCGCCGTCGCGCAGGTGCGAGTGCAGCGCCGTCGAGCGCTCGACGTGCTCTTCGACGAAATGCTCGTCGTAGTCCGCGGGTGCGATCTCGAGACCCGCGTCGGAACGGATGCGCCCACGCTCGATCGCATAGCCGTCGTCGTCCGACAGCGCTACGAGCGTGCACTCGACGGTGCGCTCGGGGAAGTCGAAGCCCGCCGTCCAGCGCACGGTCTCCAGGGCGGCCTCGCGCGCGCGCTCGAGCGGCTCGACGAGCGACCGGAGCTCGCCGCGCGACGGCGCGCGGTAGAAACCGCCGACGCGGACGTTGATCGGATGGATCTCACGGCCGCCGACGACGCTCATGACCTGGTTCCCCGTCTTCTTGAGCGCGAGCCCACGCTCGACCGCCTGCGGCGCGTCGCGCGCGAGCTCGACGGCGCCCGCGTAACCGAGGAAGTCGGGCGCGTGGAGCATGTAGACGTGCAGGGCGTGGCTCTCGATCCACTCCCCGCAGTAGAGGAGCCGCCGCAGGAGGCGGATCGGCGCGGGCACGTCAACGCCGCACAGATCCTCGAGCGCGTTGACGGCACTCGTCTGGTAGGCGACGGGGCAGATCCCACAGATCCGCGCCGTGATATCAGGCGCCTCGAGGCACGACCGCCCGCGCAGCAGCGCCTCGAAGAACCGCGGCGGCTCGAAGATGCGCAACTCGACGTGCTCGACGCGGCCGTCCTGGAGGCGGACGGTCATCGCCCCTTCCCCCTCGACCCGCGCGAGGTAGTCGGTCCGGATCGTGCGGCGCTCAGCCACGCGGCACCGCTTTGCGGAAGGGCTCGGCGTCGGCGTTGAACGTGCTGAAGACGCGCTCGACGCCGCGGTCGGTCATGCCGAGGTGGCGGAGCAGCGGAACCAGAGCGGCCGTGTTCGGCGTCTCCATCGGCCCGAAGCAGCCGTAGCAGCCGCGGTTGTAGGCCGGGCAGAGCGCGCCGCAGCCGGCGTGCGTCACCGGCCCGAGGCATGGAGTCCCGTGCGCGACGGTCACGCAGACGACGCCGCGCCGCTTGCATTCGGTGCAGACGCTCGTCGACGGGATCCCGGGCTTGCGGCCGTGCAGGAACGCCGTGACCACCTCGAGGAGCTGATGCTTGTTCACCGGGCAGCCGTGCAGCTCGAAGTCGACGGGTATGTGCGCCGCGATCGGCGTCGACGTCTCGAGCGTCGAGATGTACTCGGGCGACGCGTAGACCGCAGCCACGAACTCGTCGACGTTCCCGAAGTTGCGCAGCGCCTGGATGCCGCCTGCGGTGGCGCAGGCGCCGATCGTCACCACCGCCTTCGATGCGCTCCTCACAGCGCGGATCCGCTCCGCGTCGTGCGCGGTCGTGATCGAGCCCTCGACGAGCGAGAGGTCGTACGGCCCTTCGACCGTGCCGCTCGTCGCCTCGCGGAACTCGGCGAGCTCGACGGCGCCGGCGAGCGCGAGGAGCTCGTCCTCGAGGTCGAGCAGCGACAGCTGGCAGCCGTCGCACGATGCGAACTTCCAGACGGCGAGCTTCGGCTTCACAGCTCCCGCACCTCCAGCAGGGGCGCCAGCGTCGAATACGGATAGACCGGCCCGTCGCGGCAGATCAGCGTCGGGCCGAGCTGGCAGTGCCCGCACAGGCCGATCCCGCAGTCCATGTGCCGCTCCATCGAGACGAGGATGCGCTCCGGCGCAATCCCCCGCTCGAGCAGCGCGCGCGCGGCGAAGCGCATCATGATCTCCGGCCCGCACACGAACGCGGTCGTGCGCGCCGGCGTGAAGGCGGCGTCGGGCAGGAGCTTCGTGACCACCCCGACCCGGCCGGGCCACTCCGGGCCGGCAGTGTCGACCGTGACCTCGACGTCGATCGTGCGCCGCCAGTCGGCGAAGAGCCCGGTGTAGAGCAGGTCGCGCGGCGTACGGGCACCGTAGAGGACGGATGCGCTCCCGAAGCGGTCGCGGTGGCCGAGCACGTGCAGGACGACGGGGCGCAGCGGCGCGAGCCCGATGCCCCCGGCGATCACGACGACGTCGCCACCGCCGGCCGCCGCCACCGGCCACGCGTTCCCGAACGGCCCGCGCAGGCCGAGCGTCGCCCCCGGCTCCGCCTTGCAGATCGCAGCCGTGACCGCGCCGACCGCGCGAACGGTCAGGACGACGGGCCCCGGACGACCGGGCGGGCCGCTGACCGAGATCGGAACCTCGCCGACGCCGAAGGCGTAGACCATCATGAACTGGCCGGGAGCGATCGACGGGCCCGGGCCGTCGAACGCCTCGAGGGTGAGCGTCCACGTGTCGGCCGTGTCTTGCTCGCGCCGCGCGACCCGGAACGGCGCCGGCAGCATCGGGCCGTGGCCGGGGCGGTCAGTGATGGTCGCCGTTGCCATAGACGTCGAGCAGCCGGAGCCTCGTCCACTGGAGGCGGTCGATCAGGACCTGCGCGAAACGCCCCATCAGCGCGTACCCGAGCGCAGGGTCGCCATCGCACTTCTCGCGCAGGCAGACGGCGTCGAAGACGGTCGCGCGGACGGCCGAGAGCGCCCGCGCGTCGAAGTGCCAGCGATAGGGCGGGAACAGCCACGACCAGCCGACGACGTCGCCGGCCTCGATCGTCTCGATCGTCACCGGGCCGCGCGCAGGCAGGAACGCCTCGATCGCGACGCTGCCGTGACGGACGACGTAGAAGACGTCGGCCTCGCCGCCTTCCCTGAAGACCCGGTCGCCCGCTGCGAAGTGGACGTTGCGCCCGCAGCCCGCGATCAGCACGCGTGCCTCGTCGCCGAGCCCTTCGAAGAGCGGCACGTCTGCGAGGAGCTGATCAAGAGACCGTGGCATCGGCTCCGTCGGTCGCCCTGATCGCGGCGACCTCCTCGGTGATGTCGATCCCGACCGGGCACCAGGTGATGCAGCGGCCGCAGCCCACGCAGCCGGAGGAGCCGAACTGGTCGTGCCAGGTCCCGAGCTTGTGCGTCATCCACTGGCGGTAGCGCGAGCGGCCCGACGGCCGGATGCTCCCGCCGTGGATGTGCGAATAGTCGACCGAGAAGCAGGTGTCCCAGACCCGCCAGCGCTCGGCCTCGCCACCCGACAGGTCGGTCTCGTCCTCGACGGCGGAGCAGAAGCACGTCGGGCACACGAGCGTGCAGTTGCCGCACGTCAGGCACCGGGCGGCCACGTCGTCCCAGCGCGGGTGCTCCAGGTTGCGCTCGAGCAGGTCGCGGAGGTCGAAGGCCTCCATCGTGCGGCCCATCCGGCCGGCGGCGGATTCGAGCGAACGCTCCGCCTCCTCGACGTCGGACGCCTCGCCCGGCCGGCCGGCGAGAGCGCCGAGCAACTCGGCGCCCCGCTCCGTGCCGGCCTCGACGAGGAAGCGATGCTCGCCCTCGAACAGCTCGGTGATCGTCAGATCGGAACCGGATTCGACTTTCGGGCCGGTGCCCATCGACGTGCAGAAGCACGTGCCGCCCGGCTCGAAGCAGTTGACCGCGACCAGGAAGACGTCCTCGCGCCGCAGCGCGTAGTCGCGGTCGGTGTAGGCGCCGCCGAGGAAGACGCGGTCCTGGATCGCGATCGCGTGCAGCTCGCACGCGCGCACGCCGATGAAGGCGAGCGGCCGGTCGTCGCGCAGCTCCTCGTCGACCACGGGTGCGTCGCCGTCGCGGCGGGCGCGCCACAAGCGCACCCGCGGTGGAAAGAGGAAGCGCTTCCACGAGTGCGGGCCGACGGCGAAGCCGAAGCGGGCCTCGTCATCGCGCCGTTCGAGGCGGTAGCTCCCGCCGTCCTGGCGATCGGTCCACCCGATCGGAAGCTCGCTCGACGCGGAAAGCTCGTCGTAGACGATCGCTCCGTCGCGGAGCGTCGGGCCGAGCACGCGGTACCCGTGGTCGCGAAGCCCGCCGATCAGATCGTCGAGCGCTTCCACCGGGATGACGAGCTGCTCCGCCATCCAGGAGCTCAGACGGCCACCGGGACGAGGACGCGCTGCGCAAGGTCGACGAGCCGGTTCGAGTATCCCCACTCGTTGTCGTACCAGGCCACGACCTTCACCTGGGTCGCGTCGATGACCGCGGTCAGGCCCGCGTCGAAGATCGACGAGAACGGCGACCTGACGATGTCCGACGAGACGAGCGGCTCTTCGCTGTAGGCGAGGATGCCCGTCAGCTCGTCGCGGTCGGCGCGGCCGCGCACGATCGCGTTGACCTCCTCGACGGTCGTCGGCCGCTCCACCTCGAGCGTGAGGTCGACGAGCGAGCCGGTCGGCACCGGAACGCGAACCGCGTAGCCGTGAAGACGGCCTTCGAGCGCCGGCACCACCAGGCCGAGCGCCTTGGCGGCGCCGGTGGTGGTCGGGACGAGGTTGCACGCAGCGGAGCGCGCGCGCCGGTAGTCCTTGTGCGGCGCGTCGAGCAGCCGTTGATCGCCGGTGTAGGCGTGGACGGTCGTCATCAGCCCATGGCGGATGCCGAGCCCCTCGTGCAGGACCTTCGCCAGCGGTGCGAGGCAGTTGGTCGTGCACGAGGCGTTCGAGATGATCCGATGTCTCTCGGGATCGTACGCCTCGTCGAAGTTCACGCCCAGGGCAACGGTGACGTCCGGATCCTTAGCCGGCGCCGAGACGATCACCTTCTCTGCGCCTGCTGCGAGGTGCTTCTCGGCATCGGCGCGGGCCCGGAAGCGACCGGTCGCCTCGACGACGACCTGAGCCCCGAGCGCGTCCCAGTCGAGCTGCGCCGGATCCGCCGCCGACGGCGCTTCGATCCGGCGGCCGTCGACGACCAGCGCGCCTTCGGCGACCTCGACCGTGCCCGCAAACGGCCCGTACACCGTGTCGTGCCGCAGGAGCTGGGCGAGCATCTCCGGATCGGCGACGTCGTTGATCGCGACCCATTCGATGTCGGCCTCGCGCTCGTGGGCGGCGCGGAACATCGCCCGCCCGGTTCGGCCGAAGCCGTTGATCGCAACGCGAACGCTCATGACGATCTCCTTTCCGTCTCGCCGTCCCGGGCCGGGCGGACGATCACGACCGGGCAGACGGCATGCTGAACGCACTGCTGGCCGACCGAGCCGAGCAGCAGTCCGTGAAATCCTCCGTGGCCCCGGGACCCGAGCACGAGCAGCTCGGCGTCACGGGAGGCATCGATCAGGACCTTGGCCGGGAGGCCCTCGACCGCGCGGCTCTCGATCTCGATCCCATCGGGCACATCGCCCGCCTCCGTCACGGCCGCCTCGACGATCTCGCGCGCGTGCCCCTCGAGCGCCCCGGGATCGAGCAGGTCGGGCGGGATGTACAGAAGCCCCGTGACGAGCGGCGACTGCCAGGCGTAGACCGCCTCGACACGGCTCCCGCGGATCCGCGCCTCCTCGGCCGCCCAGCGGATCGCCTCACTCGACGACCCCGAGCCGTCGACACCGACCACGATCATTCCCGGTCACCTCCTTCCCTCTCGACGAGATCGTCGCCCGGTGGCTGCGCGCCGGAATCGGGAGCGCCGCCCATCGCCCGTCCGTAGAAACCCGCAACGGTCAGGTCGCGGCGAGCACCGGATCGATCAGCTCCCCGAGGTCGGAGACGACCCGGTCGGCGCCGCGCTCGACCAGCGAGCCGGCGCGCCCGGTCCGATCGACCGCGATCACGGCATGCACGCCCGCCGCCCGGCCCGCCTCGATCCCGGCGTGCGTGGTCTCGAAGGTCGCGACGCGCGGCGGCTCGACCGCCAGCCGCCGGCAGGCCGCGAGCACCGAGTCCGGTGCGGGCTTCGCCCGCAGGTGGTCCGCCCCGATCACCTCTCCGTCGACGACCACGTCGACGAGGTCGAGCAGCCCCGAACGGTCGAGGATCGCCTCCGTGTTCGCGCTCGCCGACACGACCGCGCAGTGCAGGCCGGCCTCGTGCGCGACCTCGAGGAACCGGAGCGACCCCTCGAACGCGCTGACGCCGTCGTGTCCGAGCCGGCGGCGGAGTGCATCGTTCTTGCGATTTGCCAGCCCGTGCGCCGTCTCGGCGCCCGGCGGATCGTCGACCTCACCCTCATCGAGACGGATGCCGCGGCTCGCGAGAAAGGCGTGGATCCCCTCGATCCGCGGCCGGCCGTGGATGTACTCGTCGTAGTCGTGCTGCGCGTCGAACGGCCGCCACGGCCCGAACCGGTCGCCGGCGCTCTCGTGATGCCGGGCGAGCAGCTCGTCGAACGTCTCCTGCCACGCCGCCGCGTGCAGCGTCGCACTCGCCGTGAGCACACCGTCGAGGTCGAACACGCACGCGGCCACGGCCCTGCCGAGCCCGAGCAGCTCGCCGCTCGCACGCGGACCGGTCAGGCGCCGGTGGAACCCGGCGTGCAGCACGCGGGCGAGCTGCTCCATCGCCTCTTCCGCCTCGCTGCGCTCGTGGACGAGCTTCCGCGCGCGCGCCTGCATCTCGTCGGGCCCGAACTGCAGGGCCTGGCGGCTACGGCTCACGGCGTCGAGCGCATCCTCGGCCGAGTCGAGCGCGCCGCGCCACTGGATGCTGAGTACGTCGAGGCCGTCCACGGAGGGTGGGGTGTTCGAGGACTGCAGTCGAAGATCACATCAGATCGAAGGGGCCGGATCTCAGCCCCCGGCGACCTCGTAGGTCGTCCCCTGCTCGGCCAGCGCCGCCTGGGCGGCCGCCAGCCGCGCAAGCGGGACGCGAAACGGCGAGCACGAGACGTAGTCGAGGCCCGCGCGATGGCAGAACGCGATCGACTCGGGGTCGCCGCCGTGCTCGCCGCAGATCCCGACCTTCAGCCCCGGCTTCGCCGCGCGGCCGCGTGTCACGCCGATCTCGACGAGCTCGCCGACACCGTCCTGGTCGAGCGTCTCGAACGGGTTGTGCTCGATCACACCGTCCTCGAGGTAGCCCGTGAGGAACTTCCCCTCGGCGTCGTCGCGGGACAGCCCGAGCGCAGTCTGCGTCAGGTCGTTCGTCCCGAAGGAGAAGAAGTCGGCGTACTCGGCGATCTCACCCGCACGCAGCGCAGCCCGCGGAAGCTCGATCATCGTGCCGCAGTGGAATGCGAGGCCGGGCGCCTCGGCCGAGAAGACGCGATCCGTGAGCTCGCGCAGCCGGTGCAGCTCCTCGGCGTAGGCGACGAGCGGGTGCATGATCTCGACGACCGGCACGTCGCCCGTCCTCGCGGCGACCGCGGCCGCTGCGCGCGCGATCGCCTGAACCTGCATCTCGTAGATCTCGGGCCACTGGAGGCCGAGGCGGCAGCCGCGGGTCCCGAGCATCGGGTTCACCTCGCGAAGCGCGCGGATGCGCTCGCGCATCTTCGGGGTCGTCGCCTCGGCCTCACTCGGAAGGAACTCGTGCAGCGGCGGATCGAGCAGTCTGATCGTGACGGGCAGCCCGCGCATCGCCTCGAACATCGCCTCGAAGTCGGACTGCTGGAACGGCTCGAGGCGCTCGAGCGCCGCGCGGCGCGAAGGCTCGTCGTCGGCGAGGATCATCTCCTGGACGACCGGAAGCCGCTCCTCGCCGAAGAACATGTGCTCGGTGCGGCAGAGCCCGATGCCCTCGGCGCCGAAACGACGCGCCCGCTCGGCGTCGATCGGCGTATCCGCATTCGCGCGCACGCCGAGCACCCGGTAGCCGTCGGCCCAGGCGAGCACGGTTTCGAGGTCGGCGTTCAGCCCGGGCTGGACGAGCGGCGCCGCGCCGACGATCACGCGCCCGTTCGAGCCGTCGACGGTGATCGTCTCGCCTGCCCGAACCTCGATCTCACCGATCCGGCACCGGCCGGCGCGCTCGTCGATCTCGAGCGCAGCGCAGCCTGCCACGCACGGCTTACCCATCCCACGTGCGACGACCGCGGCGTGGGACGCCATCCCGCCGTGAGCGGTGAGGATGCCCTGGGCGGCGGCGAGACCGTGGATGTCGTCGGGCGTCGTGTCGAAGCGAACGAGGATCACGGGCTCGTGCGCGCCTCGCTCGGCCGCCTCGTCCGGATCGAGCACGACGACGCCGACCGCCGCCCCGGGGGACGCCGGGATGCCGGTCGCCGCGATCTCGACGGGCACGGCCGGATCGACGGTCGGGTGCAGGACCTGGTCGAGCGCGCTCGGAGGGATCCGCAGGACCGCCTCCTCCCGGGAGATGAGGCCCTCCCGTTCCATGTCGACGGCCGCGCGCAGCGCCGCCGCGGCGGTGCGCTTCGCGGACCGGGTCTGGAGCACGTAGAGGCGCTCGCGGTCGATCGTGAACTCGACGTCCTGGATGTCGCGGTAATGGCGCTCGAGCGAGTCCATCGCAGCACAGAACTCCGAATACGACTCGGGAAGCACGTCTGCGAGACGCTCGAGCGGCTCCGGCGCGCGGATGCCGGCGACGACGTCCTCGCCCTGGGCGTCGACCAGGAACTCGCCGCGCACGACCTTCTCGCCCGTCGCGGGATCACGCGTGAACGCGACGCCGGTGGCCGAGCGCTCGCCCGAGTTCCCGAAGACCATCTGGACGACGTTGACGGCGGTGCCGATCGTGTCGGGAATGTCGTTGAGCTTGCGATAGACGCGCGCCCGCGGGTTCTGCCACGAGCGGAAGACCGCTTCGATCGCCGCGTGCAGCTGGTCGCGCGCGTCCTGCGGGAACGGCCGGCCGAGCGTCTCGACGTAGAGCTGCTTGTACGCGTCGACCAGGCCCTTCAAGTCCCGCGCCGATAGCTCGGTGTCGAGCTCGACGCCGAGCTCGGCCTTGCGCGCCGCAAGGGCGTCCTCGAACAGCCGGCCGTCGATCCCGTCGACGACCTCGCCGTACATCTGGATCAGGCGCCGGTAGGAGTCGTAGGCGAAGTGCTCGTTGCGCGCGCCGCGGGCGAGCCCCTCGACGGCCGTGTCGGAGAGGCCGAGATCGAGGACGCTGTCCATCATCCCGGGCATCGAGATCGCCGCTCCCGAACGAACGGACACGAGCAGCGGGTCCTCGGGCGAGCCGAACCGCTTGCCCGTCTTCGCCTCGAGCCGCTCGAGCGCGCGGTCGAGCTCGGCGCTCAGGCCCGGAGGCACCTGGTCGCCGTGGCTCAGGTAGTCGCGACACGCGTCGGTGGTGACCGTGAAGCCGGCCGGGACCGGCAGCCCCATCTGCGTCATCTCGGCGAGGCCTATGCCCTTTCCGCCGAGCTGCTCGCGCCCGCGCGGCGCGACGTCCTCGAAGTCGTAGATGTAGCGGGTCTTCGTCGTGACGGCCATCGCGCTCGCCTCACGCCCTGCCCGCGAGCCCGGCCAGGGGCTCCTCGGCGTCGGCGCCGTCCGCCGGGCGGACGACCAGAACGGGGCACGGCGCCGTGTGCACGAGCCGGGTCGAGACGCTCCCGAGCAGCGCCCGGCCGATCGCTCCGCGACCGTCCGAGCCGACGACGATCAAGACGTCGCCGAGCATCCCGGCGAGCTCGAGGATCTGGGCCGGAATGTCGCCCTGGCGGAGATACGTGATCGCGGCGACCCCCGACTCCGCAGCCTCGTCGGCTGCAGCGTCCAGCGCCTCCTGCGCGTGGTCACGTGCAACCTCTGCGAGCTCGCCGGCCATCATCGGAGCGGCCGACAGCTCGAGCGGCGGCACCGACCAGACGCTCACGATCCGCAGCGGCCAACCGGTCTCTGCGGCGAGCCGGACGGCCTCACGCGTCGCGCGCCGCGCGCCGGGCGAGCCGTCCGTTGCGAGCAGAAGTGTCTTCATCGTCGGCTCCTTTCACCCGTGTCCTTCGACTCCGAGCTTGCCGCCTAGACGGCGGCTCGCAATCGGGGAGCGCGTGTAGCTGCGCTTCGGCTTTCCCGCACGAAGAGGGGACGGAGGCTGCGGCCGGCTGCCCCGGGCCACGGCCGCAGCCTCCGTCTCGCCCGATCACGCCTTCGCGATCGGGACCTTCAGCGGCTTCGGCCGCGACGTCTTCGGCACGCGCAGCGTGAGCACGCCCTTGCCGTACGACGCCTTGAGGTGCCCGCTGTCCGCCTCGACCGGAAGCTGGAAGCTCCGCTCGAAGGCCGACTCGAGCCGCTCGTGCAGCCGAATCGCCTTCTCGGTCGACTCCTTGTCGACCTCGCGATGGCCCGCGACGGTCAGCATGTGGTCGTCGACCTCGACCTCGAGCTCCTTCTCCTCGTAGCCGGGCACCTCGAGCTCGAAGACGATCTCGTCCTTCGTCTCGGTGATGTCGGTCGCTGGAGTGACGGGCGGCAGCAACGCCGGAAACAGCCGGCGCATGCGCTGGTCCATCAGCTCGAAGTCGCGGAAGGGTGTCCACCTTTCGATGACGGTCATGATCCACCCCCTTTCCGTGGCTCGAGCACAGTCTCCCGCGCACCCGGCCGACACGCATCGGCGCAACACCCGAACGCTGCGTGGAGAACTACTGACGGTTCGTCACCGCCAGCGGCAGGAGCAAGAGCGGCGTGGACGGTGGCACGTCGGGCACTCGGCCGAGCGCCACAGAAGCCGCTTCCGCGCTGCGCCGGTGACGACCATCAGCAGCCCGGCGACCAGGGCGGCGACGTCGAAGAGCGCAGGACTGGCGGAACCGCGAATCATCTCGACAGTGTCGCTCGACGGAGCCCCGCCGGCGTCCGTCGAGACACTGAACGCCGCTTCGGCTTTCCCGACCGTTTCGGTCCCGGCCACGATCCGTACCGGCTACGGATGCCGGTCGAGCGCTGCGGCGCCACACTGGGCATGCAACGACCACAGAGCAAGCCCACTTTCTGGGGGAAATGACTTGACAGAGGTCGTTCGGGAGGGCCCTTTGCGGGGCCCTCCGCTTCGTCACGACTCGGCGGGCTGCTCCAGCGCAACGCGCGCCAGCTCGTCGACGCGTGCAAACGCAAGCGCCGTGACGGTATCGGCGGCCCCGTAGTAGATGGCGAGCCGCCCGGTCGGAGCGTCGCAGAGCATCGCGGACGGGAAGACGACGTTCGGCACGTCCCCGATCCGCTCGTATGAGGCATCTGGCGCGAGCACGTAGGGCTCGGCCCTGGCGAGCACCTTCCACGGCTCGCTGCGGTCGAGGAGCGCGACACCAGCGCTGTAGACGAAGCCGTTGCAGGACGTGAGCACGCCGTGGTAGAGGAGCAGCCAACCTTCCGACGTCTCGATCGGCACCGGCCCGCCGCCCACCTTCGTCGCCTGCCACGAGTTCGGCACGGCCCCGAAGACGTGCCGGTGCCGGCCCCAGAAGACGAGATCCGGGCTCTCGCTGTAGAAGACGTCGCCGAACGGCGTATGGCCGTCGTCCGACGGGCGGGAGAGCATCGCGTAGCGGCCGCCGATCTTGCGTGGGAAGAGAACGCCGTTGCGGTTGAAGGGCAGGAACGCGTTCTCGAGCTTGTGAAAGCCGACGAAGTCGTCGGTCCAGGCGATCCCGATGGTCGGGCCGTGGTACCAGTTGCACCACGTGACGTAGTAGCGGCCGTCCAGCTCGACCACGCGCGGGTCGTAGCCGTAGACGAACGCGCCGAGCTCGGGGTCGTCGACCCGGAAGCGGATCGGGTCGGGATCGATGCCCCAGTCGAGGCCGTCCGCGCTGAACCCGCGGTGGAGCTGCATCCGCCGCGTGCGATCGTCGCAGCGGAACACGCCGGCGAAGCCGTCGCCGAAGGGCACGACTGCGCTGTTGAAGACGCTGTTCGCCGACGGAAAGGGATGGGCCGGGATCACCGGGTTGCCCGAGTAGCGCCAGATCGGCTCGGTCGAGCCGGGGGGCCGCTCCTCCCATGGAAGCCGCGGAAGCGCGCGGCCCGCGACGACCTCGATCGAGGACGGCGCAGCGGCCGTCACGACGCTCCCTCGGTCCTGACGAGGTGATCACGTTCGACCTCGACGAGCACCGAGCCTTCGCCGTCCACGATCGCCCCGGCCTCGGCCGCACGACCGTTCCCGTGCTCCTCCCACTTGTGCCGGAGCTGCGGCACGGAGGCGAGCAGCATCCGGGTGTAGGCGTGTCGCGGGTCGCCGAACACCTTCTGCGTCGCGCCCATCTCGACGATCTCGCCCCGTCGCAGAATCACGGTCCGGTCGCTGATGTAGTTGCCGAGGGAGAGATCGTGGGTGATGAAGAGGATCCCGAGGCCTTGCTCCTTCAGCTCGCCGAGCAGGTTGAGCACGTCGATGCGCGTCGACGCGTCGAGCATGCTGATGATCTCGTCGGCGACCAGGAAATCGATGTCCAGGAGCAGCGCCCGTGCGACGAGGAGGCGCTGCAGCTGGCCGCCGGAGAGCTGATGCGGGTAGCGATGCAAGACCTGTGACGGATCGAGCGACACGGCATCGAGCACGCCCGCGACCTTGCGCGTCCACTCGCCGGAGCCGACCGACGGGAAGTACGCGTCCCGGACGAGCTTGAAGACCCGGTCGGCCTTGTAGATCGGGTTGTACGAGCTGAACGGGTCCTGGAACACGCCCTGCGCATGACGGTGGTACTCCTTCAGCGACGCCCCTCTGAGGCCGGAGATGTCCTCGCCCTTGAACCGGATCGCGCCCGAGGTGATCGGCGAGAGCCGGAGGATCATCCGCCCGATCGTCGACTTGCCGCTCCCGCTCTCCCCGATCAGGGAGACGACCTCCCCCGCCCGCAGGTCGAAGGCGACGTCCCTGACCGCGGTCAACCGCTTCGAACCGAACGACCCGACACGGTACACCTTGGTGCAGCGGTCGAGCTCGACGAGTGCGCTCGTCTCGCTCATGCGGCGGCCTCCCAGCATGCGACTCGATGGCCGTCGCCGATCTCGACGAACGGCGGCGTGTGCGCGCACTTCGCCGACGCGAGCGGGCAGCGGTCCCGGAAGCGGCAGCCTTCGGGCGGGTTCAGCAGCGCCGGAGGCGTGCCGGGGATGCCGTGCAGCCGCCGCTCCGCGTACCTGACGCCCACCTCGGGCAGCGACGAGATCAGGAGCCGCGTGTAGGGATGGCGTGGCGAGTCGATGATCACGCCGGCCGGCGCCTTCTCGACGAGATGCCCCGCGTACATCACGAGGATCGTGTCGGCCACCTGGTACAGGATCGACATGTCGTGCGTGATCACGATCATGCTCTTCACAAAGCCGCGGTCTCGGAACTCGACCAGCATCTCGGCCACCGCCTTCTGGGTCGAGACGTCGAGCGCGGAGGTGATCTCGTCGGCGATCAGGAGCGACGGGTCGAGCAGAGTCGAGATCACCATCACCGCGCGCTGCTTCATGCCGCCCGAGAGCTCCATCGGGTACATCCCGAGAACCTCCTCGGACAGCCCGACGAGCTCGAGCCGGCGGACGAACTCGTGTGCCAGGTGCTTGTAATGAATCCCGCGCGAGCCGAGCAGGTCCGCGGTCATCGCCCCGATCTTGCGGGTTGGGTTCAGCGCGCTCATCGCGTACTGCGGGATGACGGAGATCTCCTTGAACCTGTGCCTGTTCATTGCCTCGAAGTCCCAGATCGGCAACGGCGCGCCGTCGAGCTCGACCGACCCGCCGACGAACCTCATGCGCCCTGTCAGATAGACGAGGCTGTTGCCGAGGCTCGACTTGCCGCACCCCGACTCGCCGGCGAGCCCCATGATCTCGCCGTCCGCGATGTCGAAGGTCACGCCGTCGACAGCCCGGACGTCTCCGTGGAGCGTGCGGTAGTAGACCCGGAGATCGTCGACGGCGAGGCTCATCTCACATGCTCCGGAGCCGCGGGTTGAAGACCTCGTCGAGGCCGACGTTCATCACGTAGAGCGACCCGACGATCGCCATGATCGCGAGGCCCGGCGGGAGGAACCACCACCACAGGTGCAATTGCAACGCTGCGTTCTGCACCGAGAGCTGCATCATCATCCCGAGCGAGATCGTGTTCGAGGGCCCAAGACCGATGAAGTCGAGCGTGGCAGCGATCAGGATCGCCCCGCCGAACAGCAGGATGAACATCATGAAGAGGTACGAGCTCATGTTCGGGGCGATCTCCTTGAAGATGATCTGACGGCTGTTCGAGCCGCTCAGGCGGGCGAGGCTGACGAAATCCCGCGACGTCAGGGAGAAGGTCTGCGCTCGGACAGCACGAGCCGCCCAGGGCCACGACGTCAGGCCGATGAAGATGGCCTCGGTCATGATCCCCCGCACCTGGAGATACGCGGCGATGACGAGCAGGAGCGCGAACGTCGGAATGACGAGCACGACGTTCGTGACCATGTTCAGGAGCTCGTCGACGATGCCGCCGCGATAGCCGGCCGTGAATCCGACGACCATGCCCACGATCGCGGCGATCCCGCCGCCGAGCGCGCCGACGATGAACGCCATCCGAAGCCCGGTGACGAACTGCGAGAAGACGTCCTGGCCGAGCAGCGTCGTGCCGAGCCAGTAGCCGTCCTGGGTGGTCGGCGCCAGCGAGAGGTGCCCGCCGTACTCGAGCGGTGGGTGTCGCGCGATCAGCGGGCCGAGGATCGCGAGGGCCAGCATCGACAGGGTGACCGTGAGGCCGAAGACGAGCTTCTTGTTCCGGACGGCGAAGTAGAGCGTCTCCCGGAGGCCGGAGACGGGCTTCGCCTCCTCGTCCCGAGGCGAGCCTGCTGTGCCCGCCGGCAGCTCGTCGCGCGTCGTCACCGTGGAGACGTTGCCCGGGGCGCTCACGCCTGACCGCCTTCCTGCATGCCGATGCGGGTCCGCGGGTCGACGATCATGTAGACGATGTCGACGACGAAGTTCGCGATCAGGACGCCGACGATGATGAACAGGAAGATCCCCTGGATCACGAAGTAGTCCTCGTTCGTGATCGCGCGGTAGATCTGGTAGCCGAGGCCCGGATACGAGAAGACGATCTCGGTGACGAGCGCGCCGGCGATCACCGCCCCTAGCGCGAGAGCAAGCCCGGTGATCTGCGGCAGCAGCGCGTTACGGAACGCGTACTTGCGCACGAGCTTCCGGGGTGCGCCGAGCGACTCGAGGTAGTGCGCATAGTCGGCCTCGAGCTCGTAGATGATCAGGTTGCGCATGCCGATCGCCCACCCGCCGCAGGCGACGAGGAACAGCGAGAGGAACGGCAGGAGCCAGTGCCGGAAGAGGTCGTAGCCGAAGGTCAGCGACCACCCTCTGCCTGCCGTCGGGTCGTAGGCGTAGCCGACGGGCAACACCTGCCACGTCACCGCGAACAGGAACGACATCAGGATGGCGATCCACATGTACGGCGTGGCCGTCAGGATGTAGCCGAACGGCAGAAGTGTGTTGTCGAGCACCTTCCGCCGCGCCGCGAGCGCACCCAGCTTGTTCCCCACGTACCAGCTCAGGAGCGTTGCGGGGATCAGGAGCCCGAGCGTGTACGGGATCGCGTGGAGGATGATCGAAGAGACGGGGGTCGGGAACTGCATGATGCTCGTCCCGAGGTCGCCGTGGACGAGCGAGACCCAGAAGTAGTAGTACTGCTTCCAGAGCGGGAGATCGAGATTGAACGACCGCATGTAGCTCGCGTACACGTGCTGCGCGACCTGCGGGTTCTGGATCTGGATCCTCGACATGAGCGCGAGCACCGGGTTGCCGGGCATCAGGTGGGGAATCGACCAGTCGATCGTCACGGCGACGACGAAGGTCAGGCTGTAGATGAGCAGCTTCCTCAGGAGGTAACGCAGCATCGGATCGCCTCACACTCCGGGAGCACCGCCCCTCCCCCGGCTTTCGTGCGAGAGGAGGGGCGTTGCTCGGTCATCGACCGCTTACGACAAGGACGGCTAGCCGCCCGCCGCCTGCCTCGTGCTCTTGATGTGGGTGATCGTGTCGATCCCCGTCATCTGCAGGTAGCCGTTCCACATGCACGGGATGTACTGGCGGGCGCCGACTGCCGCGGGCCAGTTCGTCCAGTACTTGGACGTCATCTGGGCCCAGATCCCGTTGTACCAGAGCGGGATCATGGGGACGTCCTTCATGAGGATCGTCTGCAACGAGGTGTTCAGCGACTTGATCGTCGTCGTGTCGGACGGCGACGTCGTGTCGAGTTGCTGCGTGAGGTTCCACGCAGTCCGGTTCGAGTACCGCTCGTAGTTCGCGAACGTCTGGCCGGTGCCGGTCGAGATGACCGGCAGATGGAAGATGCCGTTCCAGTACGTCCACGGGCTGTCACTGATCTGGTAGGCGTTGTCGATCACCAGGTCGAAGTTGCCGGTGTTCCGATCGCTCTGCCAGGTGTTGTACGCCTGGACGACCGAATGGAGACGGATTCCGGCCTGCTTCGCCGACGCGATGATCATGTCGCGTGCGGCCTCCCAGTCAGACCAGCCCTGCGGAACGGAGATCGCCAGATCGATCTTCGATCCGTCCTTGTTCTCGATCATCCCGGAGCTGTCGGTCTTGTACCCCGCTTTCAGGAGCATCGACTTGGCAGCTGCCGGGTCGTACTTGAACCCGTATGCCTTGACGGCCTTGCTGTTGACGTACTTGTTCCAGGTCGGCAGCAAGCCCGTCGGGCTCGCCTTCAAGACCAGGTTCTGGTAGTCGTCCGTGACGATCTGATTGATGTTGATCGACATCGCGAGCGCCTTACGGAAGACCGGGTCGTTCAGCGGGACTCTCGTCGTGTTCGGCTCAAGCCACGCGGTGTTCGCCGAGAGCATGTACGGCGCCCTCGGGAAGAACGTCTGAACCTTTCCGGAGTCGACGAGCTTGTTGACGCCGGGCAGGTAGTTGTTGTTCAGATCCTCGACGCCTGCGAGCACGGCGGCGAGGCTGTTCGTGTTGCTCGTGTTGACGAGGTCGATGATGTACTTCGGTGCCGGTGCCGGAGACACTCCCTGGTCGGACGCCCACCAGTGGTCGCGCTTCGCCCAGACGACACGGGTCGTCACGTCATAGCCGGAGGTGTCCAGCTTGTACGGGCCCGTCCCGATGGGATTGTGCGGGTTGTAGGTGGTGAGGTCCTGCGCCGTCTTGATCGTCTTGCCCTGGACGGGGCTGATCATCGGCATGTTCCAGATCATGTTCTGCCACTGGACGTAGTTCGGCGTCCCCTTGAAGTTGAAGATCACCGAGTTGCCCTTGACTTGGATCGGCAACTTCAGGTTCTGGTAGAGGTTGTTCCAGCGTGAGGTGTTGAAGCGGGCGAGGTTGACGTTGAACGCCACGTCGCTGCCCGTGAACGCCTTGCCGTCGGACCACTTGACGCCGGACCGCACAACGACCGTGTACTGCTTCGGGCCGGACCACTTCGTGCTCTTGGCCAGCCAGCTGATGTACGTGTTGTGCAGCGGGTCGTACCGAAGGAGGGTCTCGTTGACGAGCCCGATCATGCCGGCGGCGTTGTTGCCGACATACGGGTTCATCCCCGCGATGTTCCCCCACTGCGTGCCGCTCGTGATGAGCGTTTGTGCGCGCGGGTACGACTTGGCCTGCCAGGTGGCGCCTGCGCCGCCGGTGCCGAACGCCGCGATCACGGCGACTGCGCCAACGGCAACGAGGAGCCAGCCGACAGCTCTGCGTCTCCTACGTCTGACCATGGTCTCCTCCTTCTCGGTCTGAGTGACCGGGACGGGCGCGCAGAGCGCCCGAGTACCCGAAGGGTCGCGCGCGGCGCTCGCGGCCACATCGGGAAATGCACCTGGGCCGGTGCGGGGAACTACGCCTTTCCCGCAGCACCCGGAGCGCTGCCCCCACCTCGTCGTGTCCGTACTTGGCCGCGACGCAGATCGGCGGAGGGCCGGATGCCTGCAACGCCCGCCGGCGCAAGCCTCACGACAGTGACGAGCGAGGAGGACGAGATGCCGACCACGAAGAGCGTGACCACGGCGGCGCCCGGTGATCTCGTGATCGTCTCCGGCCACCGCGTCGGCGAGTCGGAGCAGATCGGCGAGGTGATCGAGGTGCTCGGCGGCGTGGAGCGCCCCCACTTCCGCGTGCGCTGGGACGACGGCCGCGAGAGCCTGTTCTTCCCCGGCAGCGACACGACGATCAGGGCGAAAGGCCGGGGCGCGCACCGATGAGGGTCGAGGAGATCATGAGCCGCGAGGTCGTCGGCGTCTCGCCGTCGACCTCGCTGAAGACGGTCGCCCGGCTCCTCCTCGAGCACGCCTTCTCCGGCGTGCCGGTGGTCGCCGACAGCGGGAAGGTGCTCGGGATCGTGTCGGAAGGCGACGTGCTGGTGAAAGCCGCCGCCGGGCTCGCCCGTCACGAACATCCGTCGAACTGGCTGTTCGGCGACGACGAAGCACTCGAGATGAAGCGCGGTGCCCGGACGGCAGCCGATGCCATGTCCCACCCCGCGGTGACGGTCGATCCGCGCTGCACGGTCGCCGAAGCAGCGCGCCTGATGGTCCGGCGGTCGGTCAACCGGCTTCCTGTCGTCGACCGGGGAGCGCTCGTCGGGATCGTGACCCGCACCGACATCGTGCGAGCGTTTGCACGGTCCGACGCCGATCTGCTCGAGCAGATCCGCAGCGAGGTGCTGCTGGACACGCTCTGGATCGACCCGGCGACCGTCGACCTCGCCGTCGAGGACGGCGAGGTCACGCTGACGGGCGTCGTCGAGACGCGCACGGTCGCCGAGCTGGTGCCGGTCTACGTCGCCCTCGTGCCCGGAGTCGTCTCGGTCGACACGGCCGAGCTCGGGTGGCGCACGGAGACGCACGTGGAACGCCGCCACGCATCCCGGCTCTGACCGGTCAAGCCGAGCGCGGTAGCAGCCTCGCCGAACACGCTCCCACCCGCAAGCGCATAGCGCTCGTCGAAGTCGACGGCGCCGTTCAGCTCGAGCACGACGTAACCGGAGCCGACCGGGAAGAGGTCGACGCCGACGAGGTCCGCGCCGACGACCGCGGCGGCCGTGCGGGCGAGCTCCGCCGCATCGTCGTCGGGCTCGAACGGCCGCAGCGAACCGCCGACCGAGACGTTCGTCCGCCACTCGCCGGCTCGGGCGATGCGCTCGGCTGCGCCCACGACCCTGCCGCCCGCGACGATCACGCGCAGGTCGCTCCCGTGCAGCGGCAGCAGCTCCTGGACGAGTGCGCCGTGGCGGTGGAACCACGGACGCTCTCGAATCTCCTCGAGACAGGCCTCGAGCTCCTCGTCGCTCACGCAGCGGAACACGTCCCGGCCCCAGCTTCCGAACCTCGGCTTGACGACGCACGGCGCGCCGAGCGCCGGCGCCCCCGCACCGCTCCTCAACAGCTCCGTCCTCGGATGCGGGAGCCCCGACGCGCCGAGCAGCGCCGCGGAGCGGAGCTTGTCGTGCGCCGCGAGCAGCGCGTCGGCGGGATTGACCACGCGAATGCCGCGCCGCTCGAGCAGGAGCAGGGCGAGCAGGCCCGGCTCGACGCCGTCGAGCCCCGGGAGCACGTCGAGCCTGCCGACCACGACGTCGCCGGGCCCCGCCGTCCGGAGCGCGTCGGCGCCCGACTGGAGCTCCGCGGCGAGGCCGAGTCGCCGCCAGCCCTGCACGAGCCCTGACGACCCCTCGTTGGACGGCGAAGCCAGCACGCGCACCCGGCCGATCGCCACGACTCCTCCTTTCGCCGCGAGCGTCACACGGGGGCGCGGCCTCCGGCATCCGCGGCCCTACCGATCGGCCCTGCGGCTTCTCCGCCGGCTCGGTCGTCTAGCCGGCGTACAGGTCGCGTCGCGCGAACGACGCGAACGCGAGGGCGGCGGCGGCCAGCCCGACCGCCACCATCACAGCCGCCGCGCCGGCGCGGAACGGAGCGCCGGGCACGGCGGCGACGTGGCTGAACGGCGACAGGTCGAGCACCCAGCCCGGGGCGCCGACGAGCGCGCCGAACAGCTGCAGGAGGAATGCCCCCACGACCAGGCCGTAGGCGATCCCCACGCTCGCGCGGGGGGCGAGGCCGAAGGCGAGCAGCCCGAGGCCGAGGAAGCAGAGCGCCGCCGGGAGCGTGTTCGCACCGGCCCCGATCAGCCGCGGCAGGCTGACCCCAGCGTGCTCGATCGCCGCACCGATCCAGGCGAGCACCCCTGCGACCATGGCCAGGGCGGCGGTCGCGAGGGTGGCGAGCACGACCCGCCCGCCGAGCCAGCGTGCCCGCCCGACCGGCAGTGCGAGCAGCAGCTCCAGCCGCTGGTCCGCCTCCTCGCGGCGGGCGGATGCCACCTGCGAGCACGCGAACAGGCTGAGCAGGAGGACGAAGAAGACGAAGTAGAAGCCGAGCGCACCGGCCGGCGTGACGATCGATGTACCGCCGAGCTTCCGCAGTTCGTGCTCGAGTGCGGTCGAGATGTTCGCCTTCGAGAAGGCCGTCGACAGGACGCCGACCGTCACCGCGAACGTCCCGATCCCGAGCGCCCAGGCAGCGAGGCTTCCCCGCTCGGCGCGCAGCGCCTCCGTGCCGGGGCTCCGCAGAAGGCCGAGCCGCGGGGGCGCGGTGTCGTGCGCCGGCAACAAGCCGTTGCCGATGTCACGCCTCGTGACGATCGCGCCCGCGACCACCAGCAGCACTGCGGCGGCGAGGCCGAGCAGCAGCAGCGGCGCCGGGTTGGGCTGCGCGAAGGGGCGGAGCTCCTCGACCCAGCCGAGCGGAGTGGCCCAGCGCACGGCCCCTGCGCCCCCGGCGATGTCGGCGACGACACGTAGCAGGTAGGCGACGCCGAGCACGCCGAGCGAGAGCTGGAGGGCCACCCGCCTGGTCGCCCCGATCTGGCTCGCGACGGCGGCGACGCCCGCGAACACGGCCGCCGGTGAGATCGTGACGAGGGCGAGGTACGCCGAGCCGCCGACGGGGAGGCTGGCCGCGACGAGCGCAAGCATCGCCACGAGCCAGAGGATCACCGCCGCGGCTGCGACCGCCGCGAGGGCCGCCGCGTACGCATGCCGCCTCGAGACGGGATTCGCCAGCACCAGGTCCTGCCGGTCGTGATCCTCCTCCGCGCGAAGCACCCGCACGACGGCGAACACCGCCCACGCCGAAGCCAGGATCGAGCCGAACCCGGCGAGACGCCAACCCGCATAGCCTCCGACCGTGAGCAGGTCGTGCGGGCGGCCGTAAAAGAGCTGCACCGCCTTGTTCAGGCCGAACGTCCGCGCCAGTTCGAGCCGCTCGCGCGTCGTCGGATAGGTCCGCCGGTAGCCGACCGCGTTGGCGAAGCCCATCGCCGCGAACACGACGGCGAACGACGCCGTCACGACCTTTCCGTCGACCAGCGCCCGGCGGAAGATCGCCCCGGCCGCCCTCACGCGACCGGTGCCCCGCCCGACCCGTCGTAGTGGTGCAGGAAGATCTCCTCCAGCGACGGCTGGCGGCTCGTCAGCGACGTGACGTCGTGCTTCGCGAGCTCGGCGAGCAGGGCTGTCAGCTCGCCGGCCACCTCGAACCGCATCGAGCTTCCGTCCACGATCGACGCATGAATCCCGGGAAGCTCCGGGATCTGCGGCCGCGGTCCCGCGAACGTCACGTCCAGCGTGTGGGCCGAGAGGTGCCGAAGCTCCGCGAGCGTCCCCTGGTCGACGAGCCGCCCCTCGCGCAGGATTCCGACCCGGTCGCACAGCGCCTCGACCTCGCTGAGGATGTGCGAGGAGAGGAAGACCGTCTGGCCGCGCTGCTTCGCCTCGAGCACGGCCTCGCGGAAGACCTGCTCCATCAGCGGGTCGAGGCCCGTCGTCGGCTCGTCGAGGACCAGCAGGTCGGCGCGCGTTGCGAGTGCCGCGACCAGCTGCACCTTCTGACGGTTCCCTTTCGAGAGCGCGCGCACCTTCTTCGGCGCGTCGAGCCGGAACCGCTCGACCAGCTCGTCGCGGTACGCCGCGTCGGTGGTCCCGTGCAGGTTGGCGAGGTACGCGAGCGTCTCGGCGCCGGTCAGGCCGGGCCAGAGCGTCGGCTCGCCCGCGACGTACGCGACGCGCCGGTGCGCCGCGACGGCATCGCTCCAGGCGTCGCGCCCGAACAGCTCGGCGCGGCCGGCCGTGGCGCGATGCAGCCCGAGCAGGAGGCGGATAGTCGTCGTCTTGCCGGCCCCGTTCGGGCCCAGGTACCCGTACACCTCACCCGGCTCGACCGCCAGGTCGAGCGAATCGAGGGCGAGCGTCGATCCGTAGCGCTTGCTGAGCCCTTCGGTGTGGATCGCCGGCGTCTGCACCGGAACGGGTCAGGCCGGCCAGGTCCAGCCGCTGATCGCCGGATCGTCCTCGCCGTGCTGCCGCGTGTAGAGACGCGCGTGCATGCGGGCGTCGACCATCTCCTGCCGCAGCTGCCCAGCGGCATCGCCGAGGCCGGGCACGCGGTCGATGACGTCGATCACGAGATGGAACCGGTCGAGGTCGTTGAGCATGACCATGTCGAAGGGCGTGGTCGTCGTTCCCTCTTCCTTGTAGCCGCGAACGTGCAGGTTGCCGTGATTCGCCCGCCGGTACGTCAGCCGGTGGATCATCCACGGGTACCCGTGGTACGCGAAGATCACCGGCTTCGTCGTCGTGAACAGCGCGTCGAACTCCGGGTCCGAGAGACCGTGCGGATGCTCGCTCGCCGGCTGCAGCCGCATCAGGTCGACGACGTTGACCACGCGGATCGCGAGCTTCGGCAGGTGCTCGCGCAGGAGCGCGGTCGCGGCCAGGGTCTCGAGCGTCGGCACGTCGCCGCAGCACGCGAGCACCACGTCGGGCTCGCCGTCGTCCTCGGTCGACGCCCAGTCCCAGATGCCGAGGCCGCGCGTGCAGTGCGCGATCGCCTCGTCCATCGACAGGTAGTCGAGCGCCGGCTGCTTGCCGGCGACGATCACGTTGACGTAGTGCTTGCTGCGAAGGCAGTGGTCGGCGACCGACAGCAGGCAGTTCGCGTCGGGCGGCAGGTAGACGCGGATGATCTCCGCCTTCTTGTTCGCGACGTGATCGATGAAGCCCGGGTCCTGGTGCGAGAACCCGTTGTGATCCTGCCGCCACACGTGCGAGCTGAGCAGATAGTTGAGCGACGCGATCGGGCGGCGCCACTCGATCTGCCTCGTCGTCTTCAACCACTTCGCATGCTGGTTGAACATCGAGTCGACGATGTGGATGAACGCCTCGTAGCAGTTGAACAGCCCGTGGCGCCCGGTGAGCAGGTAGCCCTCGAGCCAGCCCTGGCACTGGTGCTCCGAGAGCACCTCCATCACGCGTCCGTCGGGCGTGAGCGGATCGTCGGTGGGGAGCGTCTCGGCGTCCCACGCCCGCGACGTCACCTCGAACACCGCTCCCAGCCGGTTCGACTCGGTCTCGTCGGGGCCGAAGATGCGAAAGTTGTCGGGGTTGTGCCGCACGACGTCGCGCAGGAACGCGCCGAGCACGCGCGTCGCCTCGCTCGTCGACGTCCCGGGGCTCGGAACGTCGACGGCGTAGTCCTCGAAGGCCGGGAGCTGCAGCTCGCGCAGCAGGACGCCGCCGTTCGCGTGCGGATTCGCGCTCATCCGCAGTTCCCCGCGTGGCGGCAGGCTCGCAAGCTCCTCGACCAGCGCACCGTCCTCGTCGAAGAGCTGCTCGGGGCGGTAGCTCAGAAGCCACTGCTCGAGCTGGGCGAGGTGCTCGGGGTTGTCCCGCACGCCGGCGAGCGGGACCTGGTGCGAGCGCCACGTCCCCTCGACCGGCAGGCCGTCGACCTCCTTCGGGCCGGTCCAGCCCTTCGGCGTGCGCAGGACGATCATCGGCCATGGAGGCCGGCCGGCCGCGCCGCCGGTGCGCGCCGAGCGCTGGAAGCGGGCGATCTCGTCG
>Ga0335081_10001610_pt1 | contig 35980 bp, 32 predicted proteins | sample Lox_Sample_35_FD_206713 | JGI IMG/M metagenome (GOLD analysis project Ga0335081, IMG submission 206713) | Soil microbial communities from Loxahatchee National Wildlife Refuge, Florida, United States - Lox_Sample_3.5 | ecosystem: Environmental > Terrestrial > Soil > Wetlands | place: USA...
GGCCGCACGCTCGACGGACCCCATTTGACCGATCTGAAAGTCACTTACGCGGATAAGCGCATCCCGGCCGCCGACGCTTCGACCGGGGAGCAAAAAGCGCTGCTGATCGGGCTGGTGCTGGCTCACGCGCGGTTGATCGCCGAGATGACCGGCCTCTCGCCAATTCTATTGCTCGACGAGGTCGTTGCACACCTCGATCCGATGCGGCGCGGCGCGCTGCAGGCGGAACTCGCGCAACTCGGCGGCCAAGTGTGGATGACCGGAGCCGATCCGGCCTTGTTTGCGGAGCTCGGCGATGACGCCGAGCTCGTCGAAGTCAGTTCCGGGCAGCTCCGCCCCAAGCCGAGGCGGCGCTAAAGCGCACTCCGCGAAAACGTTCCCGATCATCGCCGAGATTTGCTCTCCCCGTCCAGGCCGCGGGCGGCGGAACAACACTGCGACAAGCCTCTTAATCACCAGGAGCAGGAAATGTCCGTTAGCTGACAGAGGTAGCTGACAGAGGCCACAAACAATGCCGGAACCGGCAGAAGATTTGATTGTGCGGAACTTGATCGAGTCGCTCGAGCGGCTGCGCGAGGATTTGGATCGCATGGAACTTTGGGCCGCCGCCCTTGGCTCGTTCCAGCATCCGGTTCCCGACTACCCGCCGGGCGACCAGTACCTCCTCAAACCGCAAGGACGGCGTCACGAATTGTGACCGCGCCGCCGTTGCGATCCTGACCGCCATCGACGAGGCAAGAAAGCCGTTGACCGATGGGGTCCTTTGGAGGCCGAATCGCGGCTCGATTCGGCGCCCCGAAAAACCTTGAAAAATCACGATTTGACAATACCTTAATCCGGACCTTTTTGCCGTGTACGCGATGCCGTTTTCGTGTACAAGATTCGCTGATTCACCCGTGCATTTTTGCCGCCGATTCGAGAGCTTTCCGCATGGCCGAACCCGTCCGTAAACCTGTCCCCGAACCTTCCGATTACGACGCGGAATCGATCAAGGTGCTCAAGGGGCTCGACGCCGTGCGCAAGCGTCCGGGCATGTATATCGGCGACACCGATGACGGTTCCGGCCTGCATCACATGGTCTACGAGGTCGTCGACAACGCCATCGACGAGGCGCTCGCCGGCTATGCCAAGGACGTGACCGTCAGGCTCAATCCCGACGGTTCCTGCACCGTGCGCGACGACGGCCGCGGCATCCCGACCGATATCCATAAGGGTGAAGGCGTATCGGCCGCCGAGGTCATCATGACCCAGCTGCACGCCGGCGGAAAATTCGATCAGAACTCCTACAAGGTTTCCGGCGGCCTGCATGGCGTCGGCGTCTCGGTGGTCAATGCGCTCTCAAGCTGGCTCAAGCTGACCATCTGGCGCGATGGCCAGGAGCATTTCATGGAGTTCCGCGACGGCGAGGCGGTCGCGCCGCTGGCCGTGGTCGGCGCCGCGCGCGACAAGCGCGGCACCGAAGTCACGTTCCTGCCGTCGAAGAAGACCTTCACCATGACGGAGTTCGATTTCGCCACGCTGGAGCACCGGCTGCGCGAGCTCGCGTTCCTCAATTCCGGCGTGACCATCGTGCTTACCGACGCGCGCCATGCCGTCGAGAAGCGCGAGGAGATGCGCTACGAGGGCGGCGTCGAGGCTTTCGTCAAATATCTCGACCGCAACAAGACGCCGCTGATGCCGGAACCGGTCGTCATGAAGGCCGAGCGCGACGGCGTCGCCGTCGATTGCGCGCTGTGGTGGAACGACGGTTACCACGAGACCGTGCTGTGCTTCACCAACAACATTCCGCAGCGCGACGGCGGCACCCACCTGGCAGGCTTCCGCGGCGCCCTGACCCGGCAAGTCGTGGCCTATGCGGATTCCGGCGGCGTCGCGCGCAAGGAAAAGGTCGCGCTCACAGGCGATGACTGCCGCGAAGGCTTGACCGCGGTGCTGTCGGTGAAAGTGGCCGATCCGAAGTTTTCCTCGCAGACCAAGGACAAGCTCGTCTCCTCCGAGGTGCGCCCCGCGGTCGAGGGTATCGTCAACGACATGCTCAAGGCGTGGCTCGAGGAGCATCCGTCGGAAGCCAAGATCGTCGTCGGCAAGGTCATCCAGGCGGCAGCGGCGCGCGAGGCGGCGCGCAAGGCGCGCGAAATGACGCGCAAGAGCGCGCTCGGCATCACCTCGCTGCCCGGCAAGCTCGCCGATTGCCAGGAAAAAGATCCGGCCAAGTCCGAACTGTTCATTGTCGAGGGCGATTCCGCCGGCGGCTCCGCCAAGCAGGGCCGCAATCGCGAATTTCAGGCGGTGCTGCCGCTCCGCGGCAAAATCCTCAATGTCGAACGCGCGCGCATGGACAAGATGCTGTCGTCCGAACAGATCGGCACGCTCATCACCGCGCTTGGCACCGGCATCGGCACCGACGAATTCACGATCGACAAGCTGCGCTATCACAAGATCATCATCATGACCGACGCCGACGTCGACGGCGCCCATATCCGCACGCTGTTGTTGACCTTCTTCTACCGGCAGATGCGCGAGCTCATCGACCGCGGCTATCTCTACATCGCCCAACCGCCGCTCTATAAGATCGCGCGCGGCAAATCCGAGCAGTATTTGAAGGACGAGCGCGCGCTCGAGGATTACCTGATCGATACCGGTCTCGAAGACACGACGCTGCGGCTGTCGTCGGGCGAAGTGCTGGCCGGCAACGACCTGCGCAAGCTGGTTGAGGATTCCCGCCAAATCCGCAATCTGCTGCGCGGCTTGCACAGCCGGTACAATCGCCAGGTCGTGGAACAGGCCGCGATCATGAGCGTGCTCAACCGCGACATTTTCGGCGATCCGCAAAAAGCCATGGCGGCGGTGCCGTACATCGCCAAGCGGCTCGATGCGCTGTCGGAAGAGACCGAGCGCGGCTGGCAGGGGCATTTCACCGAAGGCCAGGGTTTTGCCTTCGAGCGCACGGTGCGCGGCGTCAAGGAAGTGGCTTCCCTCGACCAGGCGCTGCTCGGATCGGCGGACGCGCGCAAGCTCGACGAATTCGCCCCCGAACTGCAGAAAGTGTTCCCGCGCCCGACGCCGCCGGCGATGCTCAAGCGCAAGGACGAGGAAATCCCCATCCACGGTCCGGTCGGCCTGTTTGAGGCGGTGACCGGCGCCGGCCGCAAGGGCGTGTCGCTGCAGCGCTACAAAGGCTTGGGCGAGATGAACCCCAACCAGCTCTGGGAAACCACCCTCGACACCAATGCCCGCACCATGCTGCAGGTCAGCGTCAAGGAGATCGACGAAGCCAATACGATCTTCGACGAGCTGATGGGCGACAAAGTCGAGCCGCGCCGCATCTTCATCGAGGAGCACGCGCTGGCGGCGAGCGTGGACGTATGAGCGTTCGCTCGTCGCCGCAAGGCTGAATGTCCACATTGCGGCGACATCCAGCGGCGTATTGCCGCTTAGAATCCAGTGCAATGATGCTTTGATAAGGCGCCATGCCCATCATGCGTCCGAGCCTCGTCTTCGCCGTCATCTGGATCGGCTGGATCGTCAGCTGGATCGCCGCCTCGTTCTGGTCGGCGCGCACCGAGAAGCGCGTGGCGAGCTGGCCGGTATGGGTCTCCCGCGCGGCGCTCCTGGCCGGCGCGGTCCTGCTGTTGCATTCGACACGGCGCCTCCTGCACGAGCCAATGCTGTGGCACGTCGGCTACGACGGCGCCTATGCGCTCGCGGGCGTGACGCTCCTCGGCATCCTGTTCGCGTGGTGGGCGCGCATCTATCTCGGTCCGTTGTGGTCCGGCACCATTACGCTCAAGCAAGACCATCACGTGGTCGATACCGGCCCTTATGCCTGGGTACGGCACCCGATCTATACCGGGCTGATCGCCGCCATCGCTGCGACCGCAGCCGCGCAGGCGACGGTGACCGGCCTGATCGGCGCCGCGCTGATCGCCTTCGGGCTGTGGCTCAAGGCCCGGGTCGAAGAGGATTTACTGACCGCCGAGCTCGGCGCGGATGCGTACCGCGCTTACCGCCGCCGCGTGCCGATGCTGGTGCCGTTCCTCCCCGCCGGCTGATCGGATCGATCAGCGCCCCGACACGATCGTGCCGCGCTCGGTCAGTACGATCCACTGACCGTCCTGGCGCTTGATCGCATCGATGCGGCCGAGGCCGGGCAGCATGCTGCCCTCGCCGACATCGAACATGCCGCCGGAGCGGTTCTGCAGGAGCGCCCGGCCGCGCTGCACGTCCTGCACGATCCAATCCTGCAATACGCGGTCGGCGATCTTCGGCGACGCGGGTGGCGCCGCCGGCGCCGCCGAGGCGGTCGCAATCGATCCGGTGGTCTCGACCGCGGCGGAGCGCTGATCGAGTTTGTCCAGCCGCTCCGAAAGCTTCGCCAGCTGCGCCGACGTGCTGCGGCTGGTGTTATCGAGATTGGTCTTGAGGGCGGTGAGCGCGGCAAGCTCGAGGTTCGATTGCCGCGCCGCTTCGGTCGTCGTCGTTTGCACCGTCGGTACCGGCGCGGCCGGATCGAGGAAGCGCACCAAGCCCGAGCCCGACACCGATCCGAAGAAGGAGCCGAAAGCGGCGGCGAAGGCGACCGACGCCGCGAGCATCAGAAATCGCGATGAGTGCACCGGCGCTGGCGGCGCCGCGGTCGCCTCGGCGCTTTCGCCCGGCGGCTCGTCAATGACGTCCTCTTCTCCGGCGCCGAGCTTCGGCGCCACGACCATCGGCAGATTGCTCACGGCTTCGTCCCCATTCCCATCGGCAGCGCTCATATGCGCTTTCTCGTTGTCGGCGGCGCCGTCGCTCGGGTTCTCGGCCATGATCAACTCTCCGGAATTACGGTTGATCAGTCGTTAACCCGGTTCGGTTAGCGATTGGTTACCGGAGAGACGTTGTCTTCAGTCGCGCGGGCGGCAAGCGCGAACTTGACGCGCTAATTCAGCAAGCCGTTTTCGCGCGCGAGATCCTTCAGCGACGCTTCCGGGCGAGCGCCGATATGCTGGATGACTTCGGCAGCCGCCAGCGCGCCAAGACGCCCGCAGGTGCGGTCATCGGCGCCGCGCGCCAGACCGCAGAGAAATCCGGCGGCGAACAGGTCCCCGGCTCCGGTAGTGTCGACGACGCGGTCGATCGGAAACGCGGGCACTGCCGCGACATCATCGGGGCCGACCACGAGGCAGCCCTTCTCGCTGCGCGTCACCACCGCCACGTCGATGTCGGCGCGCAACGCCGCGATCGCCGCGTCGAAGTCGGAACTTTGATAGAGGCTGTGCAGCTCGGCCTCATTGGCGAAAATCAGGTCGACGGTGCGCGAACGCATCAACTGGAGAAATTCATCGCGCCAGCGGTCGACACAAAACGCGTCCGACAGCGTCAGCGCCACCTTGCGGCCGGCATCGTGCGCGATCTTGGCCGCCTTGAGAAACGCCTGTTTGGCATTCTGCGGATCCCACAGATAGCCTTCGAGATAGACGATGGCGCTGGCGGCAATTGCGTCGGCATCGATATCGGCAGAGTTCAGGTCCTGCGCCGCGCCGAGATAGGTGTTCATGGTGCGCTCGCCGTCGGGCGTCACCAGCACGTAGCAGCGCCCGGTCGACGGGCCCTCGGTCGCCGGCCGGGTTGCGAAGCTCACGCCGGCGGCGCGGATATCGTGGCTATAGGCGTGGCCGAGTCCATCGTCCTTGATTTTGCCGATGAAGGCTGCGCGCGCGCCGAGCGAAGCCAGCCCAACGATCGTGTTGGCCGCCGAGCCGCCGGAGACTTCCATCGCCGGCCCCATGGCGTCGTAGATGGCGTGGGCGCGGGGCTCATCGATCAGCATCATGCCGCCCTTGCGCATGCCCTGGGCGAGCAAAAAATCCTCCTCGGCGCGGGCGATCACGTCGACAATGGCGTTGCCGATGCCGAGAACGTCGTAGCGGGCTGCGGTCATAGTTGAACTGTCGGCCTGTGCGGTGGGTGGCGCACTATAGCGGCCGCCCCTTGCACGGCAAGCCGACGCCGTGGCATTGGGGTCGGTAGTGTTACGGAGACCGTGGATGGCCTTCAAGGAACTGGTTTTTTCCGGCGTGCAGCCGACCGGCAATCTGCATCTCGGCAATTATCTTGGCGCCATCAAGCGCTTCGTCGAGCTGCAGGACCGCTACGACTGCATCTATTGCGTCGTCGACCTGCATGCCATCACGACGTGGCAGGAGCCGACCGAGCTGCCGCACGCCATCCGCGAGGTTGCCGCTGCGTTCATCGCCTGCGGCATCGATCCGAAAAAGCACATTGTGTTCAACCAGAGCCAGGTCGCCGAACATGCCGAGCTGGCCTGGGTATTCAATTGCGTCGCCCGCCTCGGCTGGCTCAACCGCATGACGCAATTCAAGGAGAAGGCCGGCAAGGACCGCGAGAACGCCTCGGTCGGGCTCTATGCCTATCCGACGCTGATGGCGGCCGATATCCTGGTCTATCGCGCCACGCACGTGCCCGTCGGCGAAGACCAGAAACAGCACCTCGAACTTTCGCGCGACGTCGCGCAGAAATTCAACAACGATTTCGCGCAATCGATCCGGCAAAAAGGCTATGGCGAAACGTTGTTTCCGTTGCCGGAGCCGGTGATCACCGGTGAAGCGACGCGGGTGATGTCGCTGCGCGACGGCACCAAAAAAATGTCGAAGTCGGATCCCTCCGACCAGTCGCGCATCAATCTCACCGACGATGCCGACGCCATCGCGCTCAAGGTGCGCCGCGCCAAGACCGATCCGGAGCCGCTGCCGAGCGAAGAAAACGGCCTTGCGACGCGCCCCGAGGCCGACAACCTCGTCGGCATCTATGCCGCGCTTGCCGACACCAATCGCGCCGGCGTGCTGGCGCAATTCGGCAATGCGCAATTTTCGACGTTCAAAGCCGCGCTGACCGATCTTGCCGTCGCCAAGCTCGGCCCGATCGGCGCCGAGATGAAGCGGCTGGTCAATGACCCGGTCACCATCGACGGCATCCTGGCGGACGGCGCGGCGCGGGCACAAAAGATCGCCCATCAGACCATGAATGCTGTGAAAGATGTGGTCGGTTTTGTACGGTCCTGAGCGAGGGAGCGAGCTCTTGAACTTCCAAGGCAATTCGCCACGTATTATGATGACAACAGGTTACCGCGCCCCAATCCGCTAGGCCGCAGGTGACGGAGGAATCGACATGTTCATCCAGACCGAAGCGACACCCAATCCGGCGACCCTGAAATTCCTGCCCGGTCAGCCGGTGCTGGAAACCGGCACGCTCGATCTGCGCGACGCCGAACAGGCGGCGCAGTCGCCGCTTGCCGAGCGGCTGTTCGGCATCGCCGGCGTCAGCGGGGTGTTCTTCGGCTCCGATTTCATCACCGTGACCAAAAGCGTCGGCGAATGGCAGCAGCTCAAGCCGATGATCCTTGGCGCGATCATGGAACATTACATGTCCGGCGCACCGCTATTGAACAGCGACGGCGCCGCGACGAGCGACGGCGACGAGTTCTTCGACGACGCCGATGCCGAGACCGTCGCCACCATCAAAGAGCTGATTGAAACGCGGGTCCGGCCCGCGGTGGCCAATGACGGCGGCGACATCACCTTCCGCGGTTTCAAGGACGGCATTGTCTATCTCAACATGAAGGGCGCCTGCTCGGGCTGCCCGTCATCGACTGCGACGCTCCGCCACGGCATCCAGAATTTGTTGCGTCATTTCATCCCCGACGTCACCGAAGTCCGTCCCATGTAATCGGCCGGCCCGGCGTCTAGCGCCGGGCAGCGGCAAAATGTGACTCGCGCCATGCGCTTGCTCGCCATTGATACGGCGCTGGCGGCCTGCTCCGCCGCCGTGCTCGACACGGCTCATCGCACGCTCAATGGCGGAATTATTGCGAGCGAAAGCCTGCCCATGATCCGCGGCCACGCCGAGGCGCTCATCCCGCTGATCGCCCGGGTGATGAAGGTGTCCGGACTGGCGTTTGCCGATCTCGACCGCATCGTGGTCACGACGGGACCCGGCAGTTTCACCGGGCTGCGCGTCGGCATTGCGGCGGCGCGCGGCCTCGGGCTGGCGATCAAAATCCCGGTCGTGGGCGTCTCGACCCTTAGCGCTTATGCCGCGCCCTATCTCGGCACCGACAACAAATATCCCGTGATTGCCGCCATCGATGCACGGCATGCGCACGTTTATCTGGAGGTTTTCACGGCAAGCGGGCGGACATTGCTCGCGCCGCGCTTGGCCCCCTTGAGCGAAGCGGTACATGCCGCGTCCGAGGCCCCTGCCCGTATCGTAGGCTCCGCCGCACAAGCGGTCGCCGACGGCCTGCCCGCCGCCGGTCCAGCGCCGGTCACGGTAGACAATAGCGATGCGCCCGATATCGACTGGATCGCGCAGATCGGCGCCGTCGTGCCGCAGACGACCGCGCCGCCGAAGCCGCTCTATCTGCGCGCCCCCGACGCCCAGCCGCAAAACGCCGCCTCGCTGCCGCGCCGATGATGAACTTCGTCTCCCGGCTATTCGCCCGCGGCAAGCCTGCTTTCTCCGAAGCAAGATCCGCCGACGCGGCGGCCATTGCCGCCGTGCACGGCGCGTCGTTCCAGCGCGGCTGGGGCGAGGACGAGATCTCTCGGCTTCTGGTCGAAAGCAACGTCGTCGGCCATCGTGTCACGAGCGGCGGCAAATTGATCGGTTTTATCCTGTCGCGGCTTGCTGCCGGTGAAGCCGAAATCCTCTCGGTCGCGATCGCCCCGGCCTGGCGCGGCCGGGGGCTGGCGCGCCCGCTGCTCGACCTGCATCTGCGGCGCTTGGCCGGACTTGGCGTGCGCGCGGTTTTTTTGGAAGTCGGCGAAGGCAACGCCCCCGCCGGCAGGCTTTATCGGCGCGCCGGCTTCCGCGAGGTCGGCCGGCGGCAGGGCTATTACGAAGGCGGCGCAACGGCGCTGGTGCTGCGCCGCGACCTCGGCTGACGCGCTTTCCTAAAATCGATAGAATGGCGGCGGACCCGAAAAAATCGGGCCGCACGGGAGGACACCGCCATGACGGTCACGCGATATGGGCGCGGCGTGTTGACGCTTGTGTTGGCACTCGCCTTTTCTTTGATCGTCAACTTTGCGCAAGCGCAGAGCGCGGGATTTCCCGACCGGCCGATCAAGATGGTCGTCGGGTTCGCCGCCGGCGGCAGCACCGACGTCGCGGCCCGGATCGTCGCGCAGAAGATGTCGGAAATTCTCGGTCAGTCGGTTCTGGTCGAGAACCGGCCCGGCGCCAGTGGGCTTCTTGCCGCCGGGGATGTCGCGAAATCGCCGCCTGATGGCTACTCCCTAATGATGGCGAGCCAGACCGTCCTCGCGGTCGCGCCGCGGCTCTATCGCAAAGCGACCGTCGATCCGGTCAAGGATTTTACCCCGGTGGCCTATTGCGGAGCGTCACCGCTGGTGCTCGTCGTCAATCCTTCGTTCCCGGCGCACACCACGTCTGAAGTCATCGCCATGGCCAAGGCGCAACCGGGCAAGATCATTTTCGGCACCGGCGGCGCCGGCACGACGCCGCACATCGCGTCGGAGATGTTTCAGTTCGCGGCCGGCATCAAAATGACCCATGTGCCCTATCGCGGGGAAGCCGGCGCGATCAACGATCTTGTCGCCGGCCAGATCCCGGCAATGTTCGCCAATCTTTCGGCGATCATGGGCCAACTCAAAGCCGGCACGGTGCGCGCCATCGCAGTCACGAGCCCCGAGCGCTCGCCGCTGACGCCGGACGTGCCCACCGTCGCGGAAACGCTGCCGGGCTACGCCGCCGAGACCTGGTTCGGTCTTATCGCGCCGGCCGGAACCCCCCACGGAGTAATTGCCAAGCTCAATTCAGCGACGCTGCAGGCGCTGGCCAGCGCGGATACCAAAAAGCGCTATGCCGATCTCGGCATGACCGTCAACAGCACCGGCGGCACTACGCCCGAGCAAGTTGATGCCTATATCAAGTCCGAGGTCGTCAAATGGGCGAAAGTCATCAAGGACGCCAATATCCAGCCGATGGACTAGGATCCGACCTGAACCCCGGAGCGAGGATTTGCTTTTGCTCGGATTCCCGATAAGACGAAAGCGTTGCCCGGCAGCCTCGCCATGGCGCGAAGGAAGCGGAGTTTGCGAGCTAACACAGAGACTTAAGGCTCGACTGCACCCGGCATGAACGGACCCCGCAAGCATCTCTACGTCAAATCATTTGGTTGTCAGATGAACGTCTACGATTCGCGTCGTATGGCGGACACTTTGGCGCCGCACGGCTACGTCGAGACCGGCTCCGCCAAGAGCGCCGACCTCGTCATCCTCAATACCTGTCACATCCGCGAGAAGGCCGCGGAAAAGGTTTATTCCGAGCTCGGCCGTGTCCGCCGCATGAAGGACGCCGCCGCCGCCGAAGGGCGCAATCTTGTCATCGCCGTTGCCGGCTGCGTGGCGCAAGCCGAGGGCGATGAGATCATCCGTCGTCAGCCCGCCGTCGACCTGGTATTCGGCCCGCAGAGTTATCACCGCTTGCCGCAACTCCTGGCGCGTGCCGCGCGTGACGGCAAGGCCGTCGACACCGAGTTTCCGGTCGACGACAAATTCGATCACCTCGCCGCACCCGCTGCGGCAGCGACGCGCGCGCGCGGCGTCAGCGCCTTCGTCACGGTGCAGGAGGGCTGCGACAAGTTCTGCACCTTCTGCGTGGTGCCTTACACGCGCGGCGCCGAAATCTCGCGGCCGGTGCAGAAAATTCTTGCTGAAATCGAGCAACTGGCGGCGGCCGGCGTGCGCGAGCTGACGCTGATCGGTCAGAACGTCAACGCCTATCACGGCGAAGGACCGGATGGACGGCCGTGGCCGCTGGCGCGACTGCTGCGCCGGGCGGCGCAAGTCGAAGGCATCGACCGGCTGCGCTACACGACGAGTCATCCGCGTGACATGGATGACGATCTAATAGCGGCGCATCGCGATTTGCACGAACTCATGCCGCAGCTGCATCTGCCGGTCCAGTCGGGGTCCGACCGCATCTTGGCGGCGATGAATCGCCGCCATAGCCGCGCGGATTACCTCGACATGATCGGCCGCCTGCGCGACGCACGGCCTGACCTGGCACTGACCTCCGATTTCATCGTCGGCTTTCCCGGCGAAACCGAAAGCGACTTCGCCGCCACGCTTAGCCTCGTCGACGAAGTCGGTTATTCCGGGGCGTTCTCCTTCAAATACTCGCCGCGGCCGGGAACGCCGGGCGCGGAGATGGACGACCAGATCGACGAATGCACCAAGGCGGAGCGTCTGCGGCGCCTGCAGCAAGCCATCGACCGCAACCAGGCGGCGTTCAATCGCCGCTGTCTCGGCCGGAGCTTCGATGTCCTGTTTGAACGCCCCGGCCGCCATGCCGGGCAGCTGGTCGGCCGCTCGCCCTATCTCCAGCCCGTCCAAGTCACGGCGCCCGCCGCATTGATCGGCGGCATCGCCACGGTGACCATCACCGAAATTGCCAGCAACAGTCTGTTCGGAGCGCTCGCGCCGGATGCGCAGCGCGCAGCCGGGCCGGCATTGCTTCCCGCAGGAGCCTGAGCAGGAGCCTTTCCTTGGCAGCACGCGAAACGGACCAATCGGTTTTCGTCGCGCCGGAAAACGCGACCCAAATCTCGCTTACCTTCGACGACAATCGCCTCGCCTCGACCTTGTTCGGCCAATACGGCCAAAACCTCGCATTGATCGAGCGCCGCCTCGGTGTCGTCGCCACTTCGCGCGGCAACACCGTCACCATCGAAGGCAGCCGCGATGCCTGCGATCAGGCGCGTCGTGTATTGGAGAGTCTTTACGACAGGCTCAAGCGCGGCGACGAGCTCGCGCAGGGCGACGTCGACGGCACCATCCGACTGGTCTTGTCCCAAGGCTCGCTGTTCGATTTCGATCCCGCCGCTGCTCGGGAAAATTTCGAGGAGATAAACCTGCGCAAGCGCCGGGTACGCGCCCGTACCGCCGCGCAGGACGCTTATATCCGCGCGCTCAAGCGTCACGCTCTCGTGTTCGCGACCGGCCCCGCCGGCACCGGCAAGACGTGGCTTGCGGTGGCGCATGCCGTGCAGTTGTTCGAACGCAAGGAGGTCGACCGCATCGTGCTGTCGCGGCCGGCGGTGGAGGCCGGCGAGCGGCTCGGCTTCCTACCGGGCGACATGCGCGAGAAGGTCGATCCCTATCTGCGGCCGATCTACGACGCGCTCTACGATCTGATGGACGCGCGCATCGTCGAGCGCGCCTTGCAGACCACCGAAATCGAGATCGCGCCGCTCGCCTTCATGCGCGGCCGCACGCTGTCGAATGCCGCCATCATTCTCGACGAGGCGCAGAACACCACCGCGATGCAGATGAAAATGCTGCTGACGCGGCTTGGCGAGAATAGCCGCATGGTGGTCACCGGCGACCCGAGCCAGGTTGACTTGCCGTCCGGTCAGACGTCCGGGCTCGCCGACGCGGTTCGGCTCCTCGACGGCGTCGAAGGCATCGGTCGCGTCAGCTTTTCGGCCGCCGACGTGATCCGCCACGAGCTCGTGGCGCGCATCGTCGAAGCCTACGATCGCGAAGCGGCGAAAAAACGCGAGCGCCGCGAATGACGCGCGCAGCGCGTCCCGCGCTCGCCATAGACGTGGTGGTCGGCAGCGAACTGTGGGAAGACGCGGAAAAGGCGCAGGCAACTATACGGCGGGCGCTCACGCGGGCAGCCGCCATGCTGTCAACAACGGGCGCCGAGCTTGCTATCGTCCTGACCGATGATTCGACAATTCGCGCACTTAACCGGGATTGGCGGGGCGTCGATAAGGCCACGAATGTGCTGGCATTTCCGACGAAAGGAGCCCCGGCCGGTCATCTCGGCGATATCGTCCTTGCCTTCGAGACCATCGCGCGGGAAGCCCGCTCCGAGCGTAAGCCGCTTGCCCATCATCTCGCCCACCTTGCGGTGCATGGGTTCCTGCATCTGGTCGGCTACGATCACGAACGCCCCAAGGACGCGCTGGCGATGGAACGCACCGAGCGCAAGATTCTTCGTCAATTGGGAATTGCGGATCCCTATAGCCCGGCTCGCGCGCCGGGCCGTTCCGCGTTCAAGCGGGCTGACGCCGCAAAACGCCCGCAAAAATCCGCATAGTCGGCATCATTTCTTCCAGCATCGGCGCCAACGCCGAAACCCGCCATGACTCAGTCCACCCAGTCCACTCAAGCCACCCAATCCAGCGAACCGGCCGACACCGAGCGTGCCGGCTTGCCGATGGTGATGGCGCAGCCGGCCGACCAGCCGGAAGGCTGGCTCACCCGTGTCATGCGCATCCTGTTCGGATGGAAAGCGGCCTCGACGCGCGCCGATCTGGAACTCGTGCTGACTGCGGAGCAGCAGGCGCAATCGGGCTTTTCACCCGAAGAGGCTGCGATGTTGAAGAACATTCTCGGCCTGCGCGAGACCCGAATCGAACGCATCATGGTGCCGCGCGCCGATATCGTCGCGGTGCAGCAGGACATTGCGCTCGGCGATCTGATCAAGGTTTTCGAAGGTGCCGCCCATTCGCGGCTCGTCGTTTACAAGGACACGCTCGACGATCCGACCGGCATGGTTCATATCCGCGATCTGATCGCGTTCATGGCATCCCGCGCGCAGCAACCCGCCAGCCCCGGGCGGCCTGAGGAGCCCGGGCAGCCGATCTCCGGCGATCTTAGTTTTGCAAACATCGATCTTTCATTGCCATTGGCGTCGGCCAAGATCGTCCGCGAAATCCTCTATGCGCCGCCGTCAATGCCGGCACTCGATCTTTTGGCGAAAATGCAGGCGACCCGGATTCACCTCGCCCTTGTCATCGACGAATACGGCGGCAGCGACGGGCTGGTGTCGATCGAGGACTTGGTCGAGCTCATCGTCGGCGACATCGCCGACGAGCACGACGAACAAGAGGGTCCCACTGTAATCCGCCAGGGCGACGGGTCGTTCCTGGCCGCGGGCCGCGCCAGTCTCGAGGATGTTCGCGCCGCCATCGGTGAGGAGTTTGACGTCGGCGAGGTGGCGCATGAGGTCGATACGCTCGGCGGTTATCTGGTCACCAAGGCCGGACATGTGCCGGTGCGCGGCGAGCTGGTGCCGGGCCCGGAGCCGTTCGAAGCCGAGGTGCTCGATGCCGATCCGCGTCGAGTGAAGCGCGCTCGGATTTATCTGCGCAAGGATCGCCGCCCTGCTGCGGCGCGCGAATTGCCCCCACCGGCGAAACCGCCGCCGATCCGGGCTGCTGCGCCGCGCGAGGAAACCAACCGCCCCAACCCAACACCGCCCCGGGCGTCGTGACGCGGCTGGTGCACGCCATCGTACTGTCCTGGGGCTGGCAGCGCCGGCTGATTGCGTTCGCTGCCGGCGCGCTTTCCGCATTGGCGATGGCGCCGTTCGATGCTTGGCCGGTGCTGTTTCTCACTTTCCCGACGCTGGTCTGGCTGATCGACGGCGCCGGAACGGGTCGTTGGGGAGAAATGGCCTCCGCGGCGGCGGTCGGCTGGTGGTTCGGCTTTGGCTATTTTCTCGCCGGCCTTTACTGGATCGGATACGCGTTTCTGGTCGATGCGCCGGATTTCGGCTGGCTATTGCCGTTCGCGGTGATCGGCCTGCCCGCCGTGCTCGCCGTCTATACCGCGCTCGGCGTCGCGCTGGCGCGGCTCCTGTGGACCAGGGGTGCGATGCGCATCGTGGCGGTGGCCGTAGCACTCACCGCTTCCGAATGGCTGCGCGGCCATTTGCTCACCGGATTCCCCTGGAACGCGTTCGGCTACGCCCTGACTGCTCCGCTGGCGTTGGCCCAAGCCGCTTCAGTGCTCGGCATTTGGGGTCTGACGTTCATCGCCGTCGTTGTTTTCGCCAGTCCCGCCACGCTTGGTGACGACCGTGCCGAAACACGATGGCCGTGGCTGCCGCTGGCGTTCGGGCTCGCCATCCTCGCTGTGCTTGGCGGCTTCGGCGTGTGGCGGCTAGACCGCACGCCGACGCGGCTGGTCGACGGCGTGCACCTGCGCATCATGCAGCCGAACTTGCAGCAGGACGTGCGCTTCAACTATTCGGCCAAGCAAGAGGTGATGAATCGCTACATCGCTTTGTCCAGTCGCGCACCGAACGCGCAGGCGCAGGGACTAGGCGATGCGACGCAACTGATCTGGCCGGAATCGCCGTTTCCATTCTTTCTCACGCGCGAAGCCGATGCACTCGCGCAGATCAGCAATCTGTTGCTGCCGAATTCGGTGCTGATCACCGGCGCCATGCGGCTCGCCGATCCCGATAACCCGGCGCAATCCGGCGTCTACAACTCGATCTATGTGATCGATCACAAGGGTTCGATAGCCGCGGTCTACGACAAAGTGCATCTCGTTCCGTTCGGCGAATATTTGCCGCTCGAGCACATCCTCGAGCGGCTTGGCCTCGAGGAGTTGACGCGCCAGCGGGGCGGATTCCTCGCCGGCGACCGGCATCGGCTGCTCGCCGTTCCGGGCGCGCCGCTCGCTCTGCCGCTCATCTGCTATGAGGTGATTTTTCCCGACCAAGTCATGCCGCCGGGGCAACGGCCGGGTTGGATCGTCAACGTAACCAATGACGGCTGGTTCGGCATTTCTACCGGCCCGTATCAGCATTTCCAGCAGGCGCGCGTGAGCGCCATCGAGTTGGGCCTGCCGTTGGCGCGCGCGGCCAATACCGGCATATCCGCGGTCGTCGATCCGCTGGGTCGGATTGTCAACGCATTGCCGCTGGGCACGGAAGGCGTGCTTGATGCACCGCTGCCGCGCGCGATCGCGGCGCCGATTTACGCCCGTGCCGGCGACGCCCCTGCATTCGTGATCTTCCTGATCGCATTGACTGCCGTCGTGCGCCGGCGCCTGCGGGCAAAGTTGAAAAGCTGATCTTTAGTCGCGCCTATCGCCTGATTAAGTATCGTTAACAGGTTGTAGAATACCCGAAAAAAGAGTGTCCAAGACGACCTTAAGATGTTTACCATCGCGCGGCCTCAACTGAAGCGCGCAAGCCTCGGGCCGAGCTATGCGTTGAGTCTCCTCATCGAATGAGAATGCGGTATAGCGAATAACATTCGGGCGTGACGATACTTGCGAAAAGTGGTTTCAAGTGTGACAGATAATATTGTACTGCGGTAGATCATGGGGCACAGGAGTTGAAATGGCTATGTTGGCTAAGAAGGCGCCGAACCCGACCGACAAGCACGTCGGCAGCCGAGTGCGGATGCGCCGAATGATGCTTGGCATGAGCCAGGAGAAACTCGGCGATTCACTGGGCCTCACTTTTCAACAAATACAAAAGTACGAGAAAGGCACCAATCGGATCGGAGCCAGCCGGCTGCAGCAAATTTCGCAAATTCTCCAGGTCCCGGTGTCCTTCTTCTTTGAGGGCGCGCCGATCGCCCAGACCATAGGCCGGCACGAGGGCATGGGTGAGGCGCCGTCACCGGCTTACGTGTCAGACTTTCTTGCCACCTCGGATGGCTTGGCGCTGACGAAGGCCTTTATGCGGATCGACGATTCGAAGCTGCGCCGGCGGATTGTCGACCTGGTCGAGCAAATTGCCGGACGCGACAAGCGCTAAAACATCTCCAAGCTTGTTTTCGCGGTAAGTAGTTTCCTCCGAACGGCGCAGGCAGCCGCCCACATTTCAGCCCACATCTTGACCGCGCAGGGCTACACTGCAACAACCACCTGCTTGCGCGCGGATTGGGCGGCGCGCGGCCCTTCTGGACCCCGTTCGATGCATTTGAATCGGATCGCGGTTTAGATTGTTGATTTGGGCGTGATCTTATCCCAAAACCGGTCTGCGCTTTCGGGATCATGCTCTGGGGCCTGCAACGTCAAGGCCGGATATGAGGGGAGTGTTACGTCGTGCGACGCGCCAACTATCTGTTCACCAGCGAGTCAGTGTCGGAGGGTCATCCCGACAAGGTCTGCGATCAAATTTCCGACGCCGTGCTCGATGCGTTCATCGAGAATGACGTCAAACTCGGCATCGCCGACGAAAGCGCCGTCAATACGCGGCTTGGCTGCGAGACGCTGTGCACCACCAACAAGATCGTCGTCGCCGGCGAGGGTCGCGGTCAGGCACCGCTGTTCCACAAGCACGGTGCGAAGGCGGTGGTCAATCGCGAGATGATCGCCGAGATCGCGCGCGACGTGGTCAAAGACATCGGTTACGACCAGGACGGCTTCTCGTATTACGGGGCCGATGTGGAAGTGCTGCTGCACGGCCAATCCCCCGACATCGCCATGGGCGTCGACGCCAAGAAGAAAAAGAACGGCGAGCAGGAAGGGGCCGGCGATCAGGGCATGATGTTCGGTTTTGCCTGCACCGAGAGCGAAGTCTACGAGAAAGGCTCGTTCATGCCGGCGCCGATCTATTTCGCGCACAAGATTCTCAAAGTGCTGTCGGAGAAGCGCCGCTCGGGCGCGCTGTTCGATTTGCAGCCGGACGCCAAGAGTCAAGTCACCGTGAAATACGTCGACGGTGAACCGGTCGGCTGCACCAAGGTCGTGGTCTCGACGCAGCACAATGCCCAGACCCGCAATGGCAAGAAGTATTCTCCGGGCATGGTGCGGGACATGATCGAGGACACTGTCGCTTCGGCTCTGCCGAAGGGCTGGATGCCGAAGAAGTCGACCGACTTCCTGGTCAACCCGACGGGAAACTTCGTCATCGGCGGACCTGACGGGGATTGCGGCCTCACCGGGCGAAAAATCATCGTCGATACTTATGGCGGCTACGCGCCGCATGGCGGCGGCGCATTCTCCGGCAAGGATCCGACCAAGGTGGATCGTTCGGCGGCCTATGCGGCGCGCTATCTGGCCAAGAACGTCGTTGCCGCCGGTCTCGCCGAGCGCTGCACCATTCAGATCGCTTATGCGATCGGCGTCGCCGACCCGATGTCGCTTTTGGTCGACACCCACGGCACGGGCAAGGTCGAAGAGGCTAAGCTGCAGAAGCTCTTGCCTGAACTGTTTCCGCTGCGTCCGACCAACATTCGCCGCGCCCTCAAACTCAGCCGGCCGATTTACCGGCGCACCGCGGCTTACGGCCATTTCGGCCGCGCCCCGGAAAAGGACGGCGGATTCTCCTGGGAGCGAACCGATCTCGCGGACGCGCTCAAGCGCGCGCTGCGCTAGTCTTCATCGTCCGCGGCTGCGGACGATCCGGTAATCGCCGCCGTCGCCCGTTGGACGGGGTATCTTCCGCACGACCGGTAGTTACTGGATGCTCCGCTGGAGCTTGTCATCGGGCCGGCCACCAGGCCGGACCCGTTGGCGGAGCATGACGATGATGGATTGCATCGAAAGACAGCCACGCGCGTTTTTTGGACGGCGCAAAGGCCACAGGCTGCGCCCCAATCAGGAGCGGCTGTTTGCCACCCTGCTGCCGCGGCTTGCCCTCGATGTTTCGCACCCGGCTCCCGCCGAACTTCGGGAGCTGTTTCCGGTCCCGGTGAGAGCAGTCGATCTGGAAATCGGCTTCGGCGGCGGTGAATCCCTGCTCGCGCGAGCCCGGGAGCAGCCGGACGTCGGATTTGTCGGCGTCGAACCCTTCGTCAACGGCATGGCCAAGGCGCTTGCCGCCATCGAAGGCGGCGGACTGCGCAATGTGCGTCTGCATTTCGACGATGCCGCCGGCCTGCTCGCTTGGCTGCCGGCGGAGTCCCTGGCCGGGATCGACTTGATCCATCCCGATCCGTGGCCGAAACGGCGGCATTGGAAACGGCGCTTCGTGCAGGATGAGACGGTGGCGCAGTTCGCGCGCATTTTGGGGCACGGCGGCGAATTCCGCTTCGTCACCGACATTGCCGATTATGCGGCCTGGACGCTGCAGCGCTTGCTGCGGTCGCCGCATTTCGAATGGACCGCCGAATGCGCCGACGACTGGCGCAAGCCGTGGCCCGGCTTTTCGGGAACGCGCTATCACGCCAAGGCGGCGCGCGCCGAGCGAGCGTCGTGTTTTCTGATCTTTCGACGAATTTGAAATGCGCGACCGAGACGTGTCGGAGCATCTCTCTCTAAACCGCGACTCGGGCTTTCTGGTTTTGCGGGACCTGCCAGTATCGCACCACGCGTTGGGCGGTCGAAGCGGACAGCCGCTCATAATTGACGAAGGCAGCGTCAATGCCGAGGCTCGACAGTGACCGGCCGTCGGCACGAAGCGTGATGACGGCGCGCACCGTCGGCCAGCTCAACCCGGCGGCTTTACAGAGAATAAGCACCGGATCGGGCTGCTCGCCTGCCATCAGCCGGTCGGCGACGCCGATCGGCACCCTGGAAAGCGTCGCCAGCGCCACAACTGTCTCTTCGTATTTGCCGTCGCCGGCAAACGCCGCCAATGCCGCCTCGTTCATGTCGCCCGCGCGGTGCAGTTTGAGCACCAGGCGCTGAGCGGCTCCATAATCGCGCGAACCGACGCGCGAGCCGACTTCATCGGAGACTTTTTCCAGAACGCGACGAATTTCGGCTCGCAGCCCGGGTGTCGCCGCAGCGAGCAACCGTTCCTGGACGACGGCGGTGGCCCGCATCACGAGTTCGCGAAACAGCGGTGGCGGAATATCGGGCCGCTGTCCGACCTTCTCGGCGAGCACGTCGTCCTTTTCGGCCCGCTGGACGAGACGGGAAAAACCCGTCTCGGAAATGCGCGCGCCACGATTGCCGGCGATGCTGCGCGCGACGTCGCGGTCGCCACGTCGCACCAGAACGTCGGTGACCGCCTCGCCCAGCACTTTCCGTGCCGAAATGGCCTGCAGGTGGGCCTGACCCTTGGTCGTCGCGAGTTCGACAAGATCGGCTTCGGCCAGGCGCGGCGCCAATGTCAACACCGGCCCGGCGACGGCAATATCGTCGTCATGCGCCAGCATACGCAGCACCTTAACCGGCGCATTGCCGACCGGAGCCAGGCTGATGGAAAGTTCCGCGCGCGCTTTGGTCTCGATCTCTTCAATGAGCAGCATGAAGACATCGTCGAACAGGGCGACATGGGCGTCGCTGTAGTCGTCGGCGCTGCCCAGAAACAGCGCGGTAACGCGCCGCAAGGCCTCGGCGCGCTTCTGCCTTGAGCCGTGCTGCAGTACGTCTTCGAGTTCTGGAATAAGCGAGAGGGCGGCACCCATTCTCGATTCACCGCTCTGTGCGAATTTCGGTGCCCAGGCGTCAGAATAATTCAGCAATTCTGAATGAAATCTTGCAATGATGGCCGAAGCGTCGCCATCAGGCCTCAAGGATGGGGAAACCGGGAGTAGAAACGCGGCATTGCATGGGCCGGGCCCGGTTGCCAACTGCCCTTGCAACCGCAGGATAAACCGCTATATTCCGCTCATCCGTCAATGGATACCTCATAACGGTCGGATGATCCGAACGGTTTGAGAGTGGGTTCCCCCGGGACCCGCTCTTTTTTATTACCTGAGGTCCGTGCCGCCGATTTGAAGTTCCTACAGCGGTCACGGCAAGTGCGTTCGAGGAACTTCGAATCGAAAGCGGCACTGCAAGCGACATAGCGGGAGTGCCCCTTGGCTTTCGAAGTTCGTGACAGAGGGTTGCCGGTACGGTTCACGAACTTCGAAAGCGTGCATACCCGATGATTGTTCACGGGAGCGATGATCGAACAGCATGGACGAGGGGTTGACCAACGTTGCGCCGACGAGTTTTGCCGACGAGCCGCGGCTCATTACCGAGCCGGGGCGGGCGGCGCGCGTCGCCGCGCTGGCCGAACCGGTGCTCGCGGCGCTCGGCTATCGGCTCGTTCGGATTCGCATCTCGGGCTTTGCCGGCTGCACCGTTCAAATCATGGCCGAACGTCCGGATGGCACCATGACGATTGAGGACTGCGAAGCGGCGTCGCGGGCGCTGTCGCCGGTGCTTGACGTCTCCGACCCGATCGAAAGCGCCTATCGGCTGGAGATTTCGTCGCCCGGCATCGACCGGCCGCTGGTGCGGCGCTCGGATTTCGAGCGCTATGCCGGCCACATGGCGCAAGTGGAAATGCAGGCGCCGATCGACGGCCGCCGGCGGTTCCGCGGCGAGCTGGCCGGCACCGACGGCGACCATGCACGTCTCCGCCGCACTGACGCGGCGGCAAACGCGGATTCCGAAATCTTGCTGCCAATCGACGACATCACGGAAGCTAAGCTTGTTCTGACCGACGCGCTCATTTCCGAATCGCTGCGCAAGAGCAAGCACAACCAACGCAAGGGAGACTGACCGATGGCGACTGTAAGCGCCAACAAGCTCGAACTTCTGCAGATCGCCGATGCGGTCGCCCGCGAAAAGGCGATCGACCGGCGCATCGTGCTCGGTGCCATGGAAGACGCCATCGCCAAGGCCGCGCGGTCCCGCTACGGCAGCGAGACCGAGGTTCGCGCCGAGATCGATCCAAAAAGCGGCGAACTGCATCTGTCGCGGCACATGTTGGTGGTCGAGACGGTGGAAAATTCGGCGACCCAGATCAGCCTCGAGGACGCCCGCCGCCGCCATCCGGCCGCGCAGATCGGCGACACCATCGCCGATCCGTTGCCGCCGCTCGAATATGGTCGCATCGCGGCGCAGTCGGCGAAGCAGGTGATCGTGCAGAAAGTGCGCGAGGCCGAGCGCGACCGGCAATACGACGAGTACAAGGACCGCATCGGCGACATCGTCAACGGCATCGTCAAGCGCGTCGAATACGGCAACGTGGTGGTCGACCTCGGCCGCGGCGAAGCGATCGTGCGGCGCGACGAAATGCTGCCGCGCGAAGTGTTCCGCAACGGCGACCGCATCCGCGCCTATATCTACGACGTGCGGCGCGAGCAGCGTGGCCCGCAGATTTTTCTTTCCCGCACGCACCCGCAATTCATGGCGAAATTGTTCGCGCAGGAAGTGCCGGAGATCTATGACGGCATCGTCGAGGTCAAGGCGGTCGCGCGCGATCCCGGCTCGCGCGCCAAGATCGCGGTCGTGTCGCGCGACTCCTCGGTCGATCCGGTCGGCGCCTGCGTCGGCATGCGCGGGTCGCGCGTCCAGGCCGTGGTCAACGAGCTGCAGGGCGAGAAGATCGACATCATTCCGTGGTCGCACGATATCGCCACTTTCGTGGTCAACGCGCTGGCGCCCGCCGAGGTCGCCAAGGTCGTGCTCGACGAGGAGCGCGAGCGCATCGAAGTGGTGGTGCCCGATCAGCAGCTCTCGCTCGCCATCGGCCGCCGCGGCCAGAACGTCCGTTTGGCCTCGCAACTCACCGGTTGGGACATCGACATCCTGACCGAGCAGGAGGAATCGGAGCGGCGTCAGGCCGAATTCGAGAGCCGCACCCGCATGTTCATTGATACGCTGAACGTCGACGAAGTGATCGGGCAGCTCCTCGCCTCGGAGGGCTTCAACTCGGTCGAGGAGCTGGCGATGGTCGATACCAAGGAAATTGCCAGCATCGAGGGTTTTGACGAGGACACGGCCGCCGAGTTGCAGACCCGCGCGCGCGAATACCTCGACAAGATCGAAGCTGAAATGGATGCCAAGCGTAAGGAGCTCGGCGTCGAAGATGCGCTCAAAGATGTCGAGGGCGTCACCACCGCGATGCTGGTGCGGTTCGGCGAAAACGGCATCAAGACCGTCGAGGATCTGGCCGGCTGCGCGACCGACGATCTCGCCGGTTGGACCGAGCGCAAAGACGGCGAAGCGGTCCGGCAGGCCGGCATTCTCGACGGTTTCGAACTGTCCCGCGAGGAAGCCGAGGCGCTCATCATGCAAGCGCGGCTCAAGGCTGGCTGGGTGAGTGAAGCCGATCTCGCCCCGCCCGCCGCGGTCGAAGAGGCGCCGGCCGCCGAAGTGCAGCCATAGAGGAGCCGATTTCCGAGCATGACCATGCCTGCGACCGAGACCGAACTGGACCGCGGACCGCGTGACCGTGGCGTCGAACGCATGTGCGTCGCGACGCGCACGGTGCGGCCGGTCGCGGATCTGATCCGGTTCGTCATCGGCCCGGATGGCGAAGCAGTCCCTGACCTCAAGCAAAAGCTGCCCGGTCGTGGTGTCTGGGTCACGGCGACGCAAGAGGCGCTCAAGGACGCGATCGGGCGCAAGGCTTTCGGGCGTGGTTTTAAACGCGATGTTCGGCTGCCGGCCGACCTCGTAGTCCGTACCGATGCGCTTTTGGCACGTTCGGCCATCGAGGCGCTGGCGATTGCCGGTAAAGCGTCTCAGGCGGTGGCCGGTTTCGCCAAAGTCGAGGCGGCGTTAGGAGGTGCCGGCGTCATTGCGCTCCTGCACGCAGCCGAGGCCGCCGCCGACGGGGTCAGAAAGCTCGATTCCGCCTTGCGCCAGAGCCAGTATTCGGATGCCGTCCCGGTGTTTCGAATATTGACCACCGCCCAATTGGATTTGGCACTGGGACGCCCAAATGTGATACATGCAGCCCTGCTTGCCGGGCCTTCGAGTGATACGGTTTTAGCGCGCTTGCAGCGCCTGGAACGGTTCCGGACCGGTGATTTGGGCCGAAAAGGCCCGCGGCACGGCGCCGAACCACACCGACCGGACCGACAAGTTTGTATGGAATTGGATGCGAATGACTGAGACGACCAAAAATAGCGGCGAAAAGTTGAGCGTTACTCCGACCAAGACGCTGACGCTCAAGCGCAGTGGCGTCGAACAAGGCGTCGTGCGCCAGAGCTTTAGCCATGGCCGGAGCAAGGCCGTGGTCGTCGAGAAGGTCAAGCGCCGGATTGCCGGGCCGGGCGAGGTCAAAGCCGAACCTGTGGCGGCGCCCGACCGTAGCGCCGCGCCCAAACGCGCCGGCGCCGCGCCGGCCAGGCCGGCCACGGCAGCGCCCGCAACCGCTGCCCCCGCCGTAGCTCCGAAATCTTCCGGTGTCGTGCTGCGCACGCTCACCGAGGACGAGCGTACCGCGCGTGCGCATGCCCTTGCCGATGCGCGGTTGCGCGAAAATGAAGAGCGCGAACGCGCCGAGGAAGAAGCCCGCGTCCGCCGCGGCCGGGAAGAATCCGAACGCGCCGAGCGAGCGGCGGCGGAAGCGCGCAAGATCAATGAAGAAGTCCGTCGTAAGCACGACGAGGAAACCAAGCGCAAGGCCGACGAGGTCGCCAAGAAGCGTTTCGGCGCCGATGTTGCAACCACGGCAAAGCCGGGCGCGCGACCGGCACTGGAAGCCGACGAGGACGAAGCTCCGCGCACCCCCCGTCGCGGGGGGAGCGCCGCGCCACGGCCGGCGCCGGCGCCCAAACCGACCCGCGGCGGCGCCGAAAAACGTCGCGGCCGCCTCACCGTGGTGACCGCGCTCTCCGCCGACGAAGTGCGCGAACGCTCGGTCGCCTCGTTCCGCCGCCGCGTGCAGCGCATGACCGGCCACCGCGATGAGCCGAAGGAAAAAATCGCCCGCGAAGTGACGATCCCCGAGACCATCACGATCCAGGAATTGGCCAACCGCATGGCCGAACGCGCCGTCGACGTGATCCGCATCCTGATGCAGCAGGGTCATATGGCGAAGATCACCGATACGATCGACGCCGACACCGCACAGCTGATCGCGGAAGAGCTTGGCCACTCGGTGCGCCGCGTCGCCGAATCGGACGTCGAAGAAGGCATGTTCGACGCTCCGGATAGTCCGGAGAGCCTGCAGCCGCGTGCGCCGGTCGTCACCATCATGGGCCATGTCGACCACGGCAAGACCTCGCTCCTTGACGCCGTTCGTTCGACCGAAGTCGCGGCCGGCGAAGCCGGCGGCATCACCCAGCATATCGGCGCCTATCAGGTGACGTCGCCGTCCGGCGGCCGGATCACCTTCATCGACACTCCGGGCCATGCCGCGTTCACGGCGATGCGCGCCCGTGGCGCGAGGGTCACCGACATCGTCGTGCTGGTCGTCGCCGCCGACGACGGCGTGATGCCGCAGACGGTCGAGGCTATTCAGCATGCCAAGGCGGCGAAGGTGCCGATCATCGTCGCCATCAACAAGATCGACAAACCCGACGCCAAGCCCGAGCGCGTGCGCACCGAATTGCTGCAGCACGAAATTCAGGTCGAATCGCTTGGCGGCGACGTGCTGGAGCTCGAAGTCTCGGCCAAGGAAAAAATCAATCTCGACAAGCTGCTCGATATCATCGCGCTGCAGTCCGAGGTGCTCGAGCTTAAAGCCAATCCGAACCGTCCGGCGGAAGGCACCGTCATCGAAGCGCGGCTTGACCGCGGCCGTGGCCCTGTCGCCACGGTGCTGGTGCAGCGTGGCACGCTCAAGCCCGGCGACATCGTCGTGGCCGGCTCGGAATGGGGCCGCGTGCGCGCGCTGATGTCGGACACCGGCCATTCCGTCGTCGCGGCCGGTCCGTCCATGCCTGTCGAAGTCTTGGGCTTTGGCGGCACGCCTGAGGCCGGCGATCGGCTCGCGGTCGTCGACACCGAGGCCCGGGCCCGCGAGATTGCCGATTACCGCGACCGCCAGAAGCGCGAAAAAATGGCGGCGCGCCAGACCGGCATGCGCGGCTCGCTCGAGCAGATGATGAGCCAGCTCAAGACCGCCGGCCGCAAGGAATTTCCGCTCGTCATCAAGGCCGACGTGCAGGGTTCGATCGAAGCGATCGTCGGCGCCTTGGAGAAGCTCTCCACCGATGAGGTGGCGGCGCGCGTGATCTTCGCCGGCGCCGGCGGGATTACCGAATCCGACATCACGCTGGCGGAGGCCTCGAGCGCCGCGGTCATCGGCTTCAACGTCCGCGCCCACAAGGAGGCTCGCGAAGCCGCCGAGCAGGCCGGCGTCGAAATCCGCTATTACGACATCATCTACAATCTCGTCGACGACGTGAAGAAGGCGATGTCGGGATTGCTGGCGCCAACGTTGCGCGAGACCATGCTCGGCAATGCCGCCATCCTGGAAATCTTCAAGGTCTCGAAAGTCGGCAGTGTCGCCGGCTGCCGGGTCACCGACGGCACCGTCGAGCGCGGCGCCAATGTGCGGCTCATTCGCGACAACGTGGTCGTCCACCAGGGCAAGCTGTCTCAGCTCAAGCGCTTCAAGGACGACGCGCGCGAAGTCGTCGCCGGCCAGGAATGCGGCATGGCGTTCGAGAATTATCAGGACATGAAGGTCGGCGACGTCATCGAGTGTTACCGGGTGGAGAGCGTGCAGCGGACGCTGTGAGTTCGATACCCACGCGTTCGTCATTGCCGGACTTGATCCGGCAATCCATGCGGCAAGTCCGCCAATTTCAGAAGTAAAGATGGATGCCCGGGTCATGCCCGGGCATGACGCTGAGAAAAATGCCACGGCACCAGCATCGCGATCAGTCCAGCGGCGGCTCGCAGCGCCAGCTTCGCGTCGGCGAATTGATCCGGCATGAATTCGCCGACATGCTGACGCGCGGCGAAGTGCACGACCCGGTCATCGAGACGCACATGATCACGGTTCCCGAAGTGCGGATGACCGCCGATCTGCGTCTGGCGACGATCTATGTCATGCCGCTCGGCGGCCGCGACGAAAAGGAAGTGCTCGACGCCCTTGATCGCAACAAGCGCTACGTACGTGGCGAAATCGCCCGGCGCGTGAACTTGAAATTCGCCCCCGAGATCCGCTTCCGCATCGACGAGCGGTTCGACGAAGCGGAACGGATCGAAAAGCTGCTGCGGACCCCCGACGTCCAGCGCGACTTGAGCGGCGGAGACTCCAAAGCCGGGACAGACGAGCAATGAGCGCGCCGGAAGCCGCCGAACGCGAGCCGCTCGGGCAAGAGCCGAAGCCAAAGAAGCGGCCGAAGCGCGACGTCCATGGCTGGGTCGTGCTCGACAAGCCGGTCGGCATGACCTCGACGCATGCGGTCTCCGTCGTCAAGCATCTCTACGCCGCGAAACGAGCCGGCCATGCCGGCACGCTCGATCCGCTGGCGTCGGGATGTCTGCCGATCGCGCTCGGAGAAGCGACCAAGACCGTGCCGTTCGTCGTCGATAGCCGCAAGGCTTATCTGTTTACCATTCGTTGGGGCGAGGAGCGCGACACTGACGACGCCGAGGGCCGCGTCGTGGCGAGGAGCGAAAACCGCCCCGATGCGGCGGCCATCTCTGCCCTGCTGCCGCGCTTTACCGGCACCATCGAGCAGGTGCCGCCGCGCTTTTCCGCAGTGAAAATCGGCGGCGAGCGGGCTTACGACCTGGCCCGCGATGGCGAGACAGTTGAGCTTGCCCCCCGCACCGTCACCATCCACCGGCTCGAATTACGCGAAACTCCCGATGCCGACCATGCGGTATTGGCCGCGGAGTGCGGAAAAGGCACTTATGTGCGCTCGTTGGCCCGGGATCTGGGCCGGGCGCTGGGCGCCCTTGGGCATGTCGCGGCGCTGCGGCGAAGCCGGGTCGGCCCCTTTGGCGAGGCCGACATGAAACCTCTGGAACAGATCGAGGCTTTGTGCCATAGAGCGGCCGCTGGCGAGGGACACCTCGCCGATACGCTTCTGCCGATCGAGACCGCGCTGGACGACATCCCGGCGCTGGCCGTGAGCCCGGCAGACGCGGCGAGGCTCGCCAGGGGCCAAGCCGTATTGTTGCGCGGACGGGATGCCTCAATCTTCCGCGGCATGGTCCAGGTCGCCTCCGGCGGCCAACTTTTGGCCATTGCCGAGGTCGAACGGGGCGAGATTGTACCCCGCCGCGTGTTTAATTTAACCGGCATCGCTGGTCGTGCCGCAAGACAAAGAGGTTAATGACGATGTCGATAACGGCCGCGCGCAAAGCGGAAGTGATCAAGACCTACGCCGCCAAATCCGGCGACACAGGTTCGCCTGAAGTCCAGGTCGCGCTCCTTTCGGAGCGCATCAACAATTTGACGGAACACTTCAAGTCCCATGTGAAGGACAACCATTCGCGACGCGGCTTGCTCAAGCTCGTGTCGCAACGGCGCCAGATTCTCGACTATCTGCGGCGCAACGACGATCATCGTTACAAGGAATTGATCGAACGGCTCGGTATTCGCCGCTAAAATCTTTGCGCGCGGGGAATCCCGCGCGTCTTGTGGGCGTGACGCATGATGCGTCCGTCTTGTCCGGCAGCCGGAGCTGCTGTTTCAACCGGCAGCAAATGCTGCCGATCCGTGGAATGGGCCTTTGCCCATTCATATCTAAGGAAGGTCCGAAAGCCATGGCAGGATCGCCAGACGCTGAGGCGGCATTGCAGCACCGCTGCGCCGACAGCGTCTCGCCATCTTGCTTATGGCTTTCGCACTTTCGCGAAAACCATGAGAGACAATCGCAATGTTCAACATTCATAAGGTGCAACTTGACTGGGGTGGCCGTCCGCTCACGCTAGAGACCGGCAGGCTTGCTCGACAGGCCGATGGGGCGGTCCTCGCCACTTACGGCGAAACCACGGTGCTTGCCGCCGTGGTGGCGGCGAAGCAGCCCAAGGAAGGCGTCGATTTCCTTCCGTTGACCGTCAACTACACGGAAAAGTATTACGCCGCCGGCCGGATTCCGGGCGGCTACTTCAAGCGCGAGCGCGGTCCGACGGAAAAGGACACGCTGACGTCGCGTCTGATCGACCGTCCGATCCGTCCGCTGTTCGCCGAGGGCTGGCGCTGCGACACGCAAGTCACGGTCACCGTGCTCTCCCACGACATGGAGAACGATCCGGACATCGTCGCGATGGTCGCGGCCTCCGCCGCGCTGACACTGTCCGGCGCCCCCTTCATGGGACCCATCGGCGCCGCGCGCGTCGGCTTCATCGACAATGAATATGTGCTCAACCCGGCGCTCGATGAAATGCCGGAGAGCAAGCTCGACCTCGTCGTGGCGGGCACGCAGGACGCGGTGATGATGGTGGAATCGGAAGCCAAGGAGCTGTCCGAGGACATCATGCTCGGCGCGGTGATGTTCGGTCACCGGCACTTCCAACCGGTGATCCAGGCCATCATTGACCTTGCCGAAAAGGCCGCAAAGGAACCGCGTGAACTCGTTGCTCCCGACAACAAGTCGCTGGAGACGGAGATTCTCGGCCTCGCCGAAAAGGATCTGCGCGCGGCTTATGCGATCGTGAAAAAGCAGGACCGTCAGGATGCGGTCGCCGCGGTGAAGCAAAAAGTGATGGCGCACTTCTTCCCGGAAGGCGCCGAGCCGAAACACGACAAGCTCCAGGTCGCGGGCGTCTTCAAGGAGCTGGAAGCCAAGATCGTGCGCTGGAACATTCTCGACACCGGCAAGCGCATCGACGGCCGTGACGTCAAAACCGTTCGCCAGATCATCGCCGAAGTCGGCGTGCTGCCGCGGACCCACGGTTCGGCGCTGTTCACGCGCGGCGAAACTCAGGCCTTGGTGGTCGTCACGCTCGGCACCGCGGAAGACGAGCAATTCATCGACGCGCTGCAAGGAACGTATAAGGAGACGTTCCTCCTGCACTACAACTTCCCGCCTTATTCGGTCGGCGAAACCGGCCGCATGGGCGCGCCGGGCCGCCGCGAAATCGGCCACGGCAAGCTCGCCTGGCGGGCCATCCATCCGATGCTGCCGTCGAAGGACGAGTTCCCCTACACCATCCGCATCGTCTCTGAGATCACGGAGTCGAACGGCTCGTCCTCGATGGCGACGGTCTGCGGCTCGTCGCTGGCGCTGATGGATGCCGGCGTGCCGCTGAAGCGGCCGACCGCCGGCATCGCCATGGGGCTCATTCTCGAAGACAAGCGCTTCGCGGTGCTGTCCGACATCTTGGGCGACGAGGACCATCTCGGCGACATGGACTTCAAGGTCGCCGGCACCGATGGCGGCGTAACCTCGCTGCAAATGGACATCAAGATCGCCGGCATCACCGAAGAGATCATGAAGGTCGCGCTCGCCCAGGCGAAAGACGGCCGTATGCACATCCTCGGCGAGATGGCGAAGGCGATCAACTCGGCGCGTGCCGAGCTCGGCGAGCACGCCCCGCGCATCGAATCGTTCAAGATTCCGGTCGACAAGATCCGCGAGGTGATCGGCTCGGGCGGAAAGGTGATCCGCGAGATCGTCGAAAAGACCGGCGCCAAGATCAACATCGAAGACGACGGCTCGGTAAAGGTCGCCTCCGCCAACGCGGAAGCGATCAAGGCGGCGATCAATTGGATCAAGTCGATCGCGTCGGAGCCGGAAGTCGGCCACATCTACGAGGGCACCGTCGTCAAGGTCATGGACTTCGGCGCCTTCGTGAACTTCTTCGGCGCCAAGGACGGCCTCGTTCACATCAGCCAGCTGGCCCCGCGGCGGGTGCAGAAAACCAGCGACGTGGTCAAGGAGGGCGACAAGGTCAAGGTCAAGCTCCTTGGCTTCGACGAGCGCGGCAAGGTGCGGCTGTCGATGAAGGCCGTCGATCAGCAGACCGGCGAAGACCTCGAGGCCACGCAAAAGGCGGAAGGCGGGGAACATCCGCGCGAAGCCGCAGCCGGCGCCGAATAACGCAAACATCTTTCGTCGGAAGAGCGAAAAGGCGGCCTCGCGGCCGCCTTTTTACTTTGAGCCTCGGTTGCCGGACTATTCCGCCTTACTCCATCACCGGCATTTCGCTCGGCCTCGCGCGCGACGAACTGCGGAACACGATTAAGAGCGGCAGCACCGCCAGTGTTGCGATCATCAGAAGCTTATAGTCGTCGATATAAGCGATGATCTGAGCTTGGGTGGTGATGACCGCGTCGAGCGCGGCCCGGCCGGCGGCCGTCACCGGATCCCAGAAGTGGGCCACGTCCGGAGCCTCGAAGGCGCGGTTCACCGCCGTGACATGCGCGGCGATGATGGCGTGATTGACTTGGGTATTACGCGTGAGCAGCGCATTGACGACCGAAATGCCGACGCTCGAGCCGATGTTGCGGAACAAACTGTAGAGCCCGGCGCCTTCGGTCCGCAGCGCCGCCGGCAGCGTCGATAGTGTCGCCGCGCTCAACGGCACGAACAGGAAGCCGAGGCCGAAGCCCTGCACCATCGTCACCGTGATGATGGACTGCTGCGAAATGTCCGGGGTCCAGCCGGTCATTTGGTAAAACGACCAGGCGGTGAGGCCTAGACCGAATGCAAGCAGAATGCGGGTATCGACGCGGCCCACCATGCGACCGACGATCAGCATCGATGCCATGGTACCGACGCCGCGCGGCCCCATGATGAGGCCTGAGGTGACGACCGGATAGTTCATCAACTCCTGCAAATACGGCGGCTGCAGCGCCATCGACGCGTAATAGGTCAAGCCGACGATGACGACGAACAGCATGCCGGCGGCAAAATTGCGGTCGCGAAACATCGACGGTTTGACGAACGGATTTTGCGACGTGAATATGTGCACGAAGAACAGATAAAATGCCGAAGCCGCGACGATGGCCTCGATCATGACTTCGCCGGATGAGAACCAATCGTTGATCTCTCCGCGATCGAGCATGATTTGCAGCGAGCCGAGCGCGAGACTCAAAGTGCAGAAACCGAACCAATCGAGCTTTTCGGCCGTTTTCGGCGGCGTATCGGGCAGGAACGCACTCATGCCGAGGAGGCCGAGGATACCGATCGGCAGGTTGATGTAGAACACGTAACGCCAGCTGTAATTCTCGGTCAGCCAGCCGCCCAGCACCGGACCGAGCACCGGGCCGATCATCACGCCGATGCCGAACAGCGCCATGGCAAAGCCCTGGCGTTCCTTGGGATAGATGGTGAAGAGCACCGATTGCGACAGCGGCACCAAGGCCGCGCCGAAGGCGCCTTGCAACACGCGGAACAACACGATTTGCGTCAGCGACTGCGCCATGCCGCACAACATCGAGGCCAGCGTGAAGCCGCCGACTGAAACAAGAAATAACCGCTTCAGTCCGAATCGGCTGGCCAGAAATCCCGTCGGCGGCGTCATGATCGCCGCAGCGACGATATAGGACGTCAGCACCCAATCGATCTGATCCTGGCTCGCCGAGACGGTGCCCTGCATGTAGGGCAGCGCCACGTTGGCGATGGTCGTGTCCAGCGCCTGCATCAGCGTGGCCATGATCACGCACAGCGTGATCATGCCGCGATTGGGGACCTCGCCGGCCTGATCGACCACGGCACTCACCAATTAAATAGATGCGGAAGACCACGCGCATGACCGGTATCGACGTCGGCCACGGCGCTCATGCCGGCCCGTAATGGCGGCTTGTTCTTGTTGCTGGTGTCGACGCGAATCCGCATGGGCACGCGCTGCACGACTTTCACCCAGTTGCCGCTGGTGTTCTGCGCCGGGAGCAGCGAGAATTCCTGCGCGGCCGCCGGGCTCACGCTTTCCACCGTGCCCTGCCAAGTCACATCGGGATAGGCGTCGACGGTCACTGTCGCCTTTTGCCCCGGCCGCACATAGGTCAGCTCGGTCTCTTTGGGCTGGGCATCGATCCAGACGTGATCGGTGTCGACGAGATAGAAAGCCGTCGTCGACGCGGCCAGATATTTGCCGAGCGCGATCGCCGGCACGTCGGTAACGAGACCGGAAAATGGCGCCACCACCGTCGTGTGATCGAGTTGGCGCTGCGCCTCGGCGACCTTCGCCGCGCTTTGCAGATATTGCGGATGCTGCGCGACCGGGATGTCGGCATTGCCGGCAAGCTTGGCAAGCTGCACCTGCGCCTGCTGACGCAGCGACTCCAGCTTGTTTTTGTCGGTGTCGAGCGTCGATTGTGCCTGATCATAGATGGCCTGGGACACGGTTCCGCTGTGCAAAAGCGCTGCATCCCGCGCGTAATTGGTCTGGTCGAGAACGACCTGCGCCTGTTCGGCGGCAACGTCGCTCTGCATGCGCTTGTAGTCCTGTTTCATCGACTCGACGGTGAGCGCGGTCTCCGCCAGATTGGCCTTGGCATTGTCGAGCGCGATCTCGAATTGCCGCGGATCAAGGCGATAGAGCACCTGGCCGGCCTTAACCTCCTCGTTGTCCTTGACGTCGACGTTTTTGACGATGCCGGAAACATCGGTGGAAATGCCGACCTTCTCGGCATTCACGTAGGCGTCGTCGGTCGACATGATCTTGCCGCCGGTGACGTACCAATAGCCGCCGATCAGGAGGACAAGCGGCAGTACCGCGAACAGCACCCAGCGCACTGTGCTGCGTTTGCGGCGCCTTGCGATCTTCTTGGGTGTCCCTGAACGAGCCTCCGGCGTCCGCACCGCGGGCGCCGGCAATTCGCGCACCTCGGGGGCTTCGTCGCTCTCGGACGGCACGGATTTGAGCGCACGCTCAGCCATAGCGCTGGCCTTCAGCGCTGCCGCCGCCGGCAGTCTTGTTGTGGATGGCGTGCCGGAGGTTCTCCTTCACGATGCCGAGCTGGGCCACCATGCGCTCGACGGCCTCGCGATCGACGCCGGCGAGCGCAGTGGTCATCAACTCGTCGCCAAGATCGCCGAGGCGCTCCAACAGCGGCCGGGCGGCGGCGGTCAGATAGAGCCGCTTGGCGCGGCGGTCATTCGGGTCCGCCCGCCGCTCGATCAGGTCATTGTCGCAAAGCCGGTCGAGAAGGCGAGTCAGCGTGATCGGCTGTAGATCGAGCATTTCAGCGAGCTCGGATTGCTTGAGGCCCTCAAAGCGGTCGAGGCGGACCAGGACCGCCCATTGCGCGCGCGTGATGCCGAACTGGCTCGCTTTATGATCCGCATAGGTCCGCAGCATGCGCGCTACATCATTGAGGGAAAAAGCGAATTCACGATTGAGCGAGCGTGGAAGCATGATCTTGGCCAATATTGATGGACGCACAATATAAGCGAGCTTATGAATTCGGAGTACCGAAAACTGTGCAAGGCAGCCCTGCAGATGGGGCAATTCGGCGTTGGCGGACGGGTCGGATCAGTCTGCGCACCGGGGCGCGTTTCACACCCTGCCGAACCGTTCAAGCCCACTCAGCCTGGGCTTCGGCTTGGAGGTCGACCGTGGACTTCACGCCGATATCGTCGAAATGCTCGTCGAGGAATCGCCGGGCGGCGCGCATGCCGCTCACATGCAGCATTTTGAAAAAGTCATAGTCGGTCGACAGCTTGCTGAAGGCATCGAAATGCGTGCCGAAGCGGTCAAGCAGGATGCGATGAACATTGATGCGCCGGTACTGCCCCGGCCCGATGCCGCGCGGCAGCTTGCCCTGATCGATCAAGCGCGCAACGAAATCGATGGCGCGATATTCGCCAAGCAGCGAGGAGTTGAAGGTAATTTCGTTGATGCGATTTATGATCTCGCTCGACGACATCGGTGTCGCCTGCCGCACCAATGGATTGATCTGCACGACCAGCACATCCTCGGTCGTCGTGGTGCGAAAAAACGGGAAGATCACCGGATTGCCGAGGTAGCCGCCGTCCCAGTACGGCACGCCGTCGATTTCGACGGCGCGAAAGATGGTCGGCAGGCAAGCCGATGCCATCACCGCCTCTGCGGTGATTTTTTCCCGCGGAAAAATTCGCACGCGTCCGGTCTGCACATTGGTGGCCGAAACGAAAAGCTGCAGATGATCGGCGGCGCGCAGCTTGTCGAAGTCGACAAAGCGCTCGATGAGATCCTTCAACGGATTGATGTTGAGCGGATTGACGTCATAGGGCGAAAAATAGCTCGACAGCGCGTCAAGCCAGGCTTGCACGGGGGCGCCTTCGAGCGGCGTGAACGACAGCAGCCGTTGCGTGACCGCGCGCTGCAAGGCCGGAAGGTTGCCGGTGCTTGACACCGAGCGCCAGAAATCGGCCAACCGCTTTTGCGCTTCCTCGGGTCCGCCGCGCAGCAATCCGTCTGCCAGCATGACCGCATTCATCGCACCGGCCGAGGTGCCGGAAATGCCTTCGATCGACAGCCGTTCGTCGCTCAAGAACTGATCCAGCACGCCCCAGGTGAAGGCGCCGTGAGCGCCGCCGCCCTGGAGGGCCAGATTTATGCGCTTGACCTTGGGCGCAGCGGATTTTGCCGCTGCTCGCCCCGGCAGCAGCGCGTTGAGGATATTGCTCATGCGCCGTTATTCGGCCGTCCAGCCGCCGTCGATCGAAAGGTTGGCGCCGGTGATAGCCTTCGCCGCATCCGAACAGAGATAAACGGCGAGGCTCGCCACTTCGTCGACCGTGACAAATTCCTTGGTCGGCTGCGCCGCCAGGATCACGTCGCGTTTGACCTGTTCCTCGGTCATGCCGCGCGCCTTGGCGGTGTCGGGAATCTGCTTCTCGACCAGCGGCGTCCAGACATAACCCGGGCTGATGCAGTTGCAGGTGATGCCGAAGGTCGCGGTCTCAAGCGCCACGGTCTTGGAGAGGCCGGCAAGTCCGTGCTTGGCGGAAACGTAAGCGCATTTGAACGGCGAGGCGACCAGCGAATGTGCCGAAGCGGTATTGATGATGCGGCCCCATTTGCGCGATTTCATCCCGGGCACCGCGGCGCGGATGGTGTGGAATGCCGCCGAGAGATTGATGGCGATGATCTGGTTCCACTTCTCGATTGGAAATTCCTCGATCGGCGCGACATGCTGGATGCCGGCATTGTTGACGAGAACGTCGAGCGTGCCGAAGGCGGTCTCGCTGGATTTCACCATATCGGCGATCTCGGCGGGGTTGGTCATATCGGCGCCGGAATAGATCGCCTTGACCTTGAAATCCTTCTCGATGCCGGCGCGCTCCTTTTCGATCGCGGCCTTGTCGCCGAAGCCGTTGATGGTGATGTTGGCGCCTTGCGCCGCCAGCGCACGGGCGATGGCAAGACCGATGCCCGAGGTCGAACCGGTCACCAGCGCGGACTTTCCATTGAGCATGACAACCCCCAATTCAGGAGGGCGCCCCGGCAGCAGGACACCCGAACGAATGCCAGACGGTTGCGAAAACGGCGGGGAATGTGAGGCGCTTCTTGTTGCGGCGCAACATAAAAATCGGGGGGCGCGTCACGTTTTCGCGATCCCTCATGATCTTGTAGAGTGGTCGGAACAATGACTAATCCATTGCGGGCGATCTTTCCGGCGCCGGACCATGATCACGATCGCTGCGCCAGCGCGGCGATTTCCCATGCCGAGGCGC